>Ga0073899_10005576_pt1 | contig 10919 bp, 10 predicted proteins | sample KloWWTmetaKNB5Ph_FD_88975 | JGI IMG/M metagenome (GOLD analysis project Ga0073899, IMG submission 88975) | Active sludge microbial communities from Klosterneuburg, Austria, studying microevolution and ecology of nitrifiers - Klosterneuburg... | ecosystem: Engineered > WWTP > Aerobic digester >...
CACCGACGGGGAGCGCTTCAGCCTCGCCGTCGACAGCGCCTGGCCCGGCTTCAACGACCGCGAGGGCCAGCCGCTGATGGACGCCCAGGGCGAGCCCAGCCCCTTCCTCACCGAACTGCTGAAGTTCCTCGACGCCTTCGAGGACGAAGCCGCCCGCACCCGCCGCTTCGCCAGCCGCCTGGTCGAGCTTGACCTGCTGCGCGGCGGCGAGATCAACGGCAAGCTGGCCGACGGCACGCCCGTGCAGGCGCAGGGCTTCTTCATGGTCGACGAGGGCAAGCTGCGCGATTTGCCCGACGCCACCGTGCTGGAGCTGCACCGCAACGGCGCGCTGGGGCTGATCCATGCGCACCTGGTGTCGATGGGGCAGGTGGAGAGCCTGGCCGCGCGGTTGGCCCGCCGCAGCTGAGCCACCTTGGACACCTGCCGGGCATCCACCCCACAGGTGTTTCGGCAGCCCAGCGGGTGGTGGGCTAATCGGCCCGTTTGGGAGGGCCCCCTCACCAGCTCACTTCCCGGTCGGGCGTGGCGCCGATCTTGTGGATGGAGAGGTCGGCGCCTTCGTACTCTTCTTCCTGGCTCAGGCGCAGGCCGACGAAGACCTTGAGGGCGCCATAGACCAGGAAGCCCCCCGCCAGCGCCCAGCCGACGGCCAGCACGGTGCCGATCAGCTGGCTGGCGATGCTGACGCCGCCGAGGCCGCCCAGCGCCTGCTGGCCGAAGATGCCGCAGGCGAGCCCCCCCCAGGCGCCGCACAGGCCGTGCAGGGGCCAGACCCCGAGCACGTCGTCGATCTTCCAGCGGTTCTGCGTCAGGGTGAACAGGCTGACGAAGATCGCACCGGCTGCGCCGCCGGTCACCAGGGCACCCGCAGGGTGCATCAGATCAGACCCTGCACAGACCGCGACCAGGCCAGCGAGCGGGCCGTTGTAGGCGAAGCCGGGGTCGTTCCGGCCCATCAGCACAGCCACCAGGGTGCCACCGACCATGGCCATCAGCGAGTTGACAGCCACCAGGCCGGAGATCTTGTCCAGCGTCTGCGCGCTCATGACGTTGAAGCCGAACCAGCCTACGGCCAGGATCCAGGCGCCCAGCGCGAGGAAGGGGATGCTGGACGGCGGGTGCGCACTCATCAGGCCGTCCTTGCGATAGCGGCCGGCCCGTGCACCGAGCAGCAGCACCGCGGCGAGGGCGATCCAGCCGCCCACGGCGTGCACGACGACGCTGCCGGCAAAGTCATGGAACTCAGCGCCGAAGGCCGACTTCAGCCAGGCCTGCAGGCCGAAGCGCTGGTTCCACGCCACGCCCTCGGACAACGGGTAGACGAGACCAACGATCACCGCCGTGGCCAGCAGCTGCGGGCCGAAGCGGGCGCGCTCGGCAATGCCCCCGGAGACGATGGCGGGAATCGCCGCCGCGAAGGTCAGCAGGAAGAAGAACTTGACCAGCTCGTAGCCATTCTTGGCCGCCAGCGTCTCGGCGCCGGTGAAGAAGCTGGTGCCATAGGCCACCGCGTAGCCGACGAAGAAATAGGCGATGGTGGAGACGGCGAAGTCCACCAAGATCTTGACCAGGGCATTGACCTGGTTCTTCTTGCGCACCGTGCCGAGCTCGAGGAAGGCGAATCCGGCATGCATGGCCAACACCATGATGGCGCCAAGCAGGATGAACAGCGCATTGGCGCCGTGCTGGAAGGAGGAGTCCATGGGTGGAAGCAGCAGGCCTGGGAGGTTGTGGGGCGAAGCGGCGGATCAAGGCTGCGGAAACACCAGGTTCGGGCAGCGCGCACCGTGTTAGCAAACTTCATTCCACAAGTGGTGCACAAGCGCCCCACCAATGAGCAGGAGGCACCGACAGCGGGAAAAACCCTCGTCGAGCCTCATATCGGTGCGCGATCAACCTCCCGGATCGGTGCATCGGCGTGGCTCTGCACGGTTGAGGTGCAGTCCTGATTGTCAATGGCACCAATGTCAATGTGGTCAGGTCTTGTCTTTTGTCCAACTCCTGGAATCCAAACCACCTGCCTGCCCCCTCTGTGTGCTGTACACCGCCTGAGGCACAGAGATCCAGTATTCATCAGCAAAAAACAAGACCTGACCCCAAAGACAAAGATGACCCAAAGAACTACACCCCGAATCCGGCAATCTGCCGCCCGCGGCAGGGGTACCTCTGCCGTCCCGACGGCATGAGGGCAGCGGGCCGCTACAATCCAGTCGCGCTGACCGCACCAGTCCGGGTGGCGCAGTCAATCCGACCCCCCTCTCTACCGCTTCAGCTGTTCCGACTGGCGCCCTCGCAATGAGTGGCTGCGAGCTGAAGACGTCCCGCACGCTGCGGGAAACACCCCATCCATGACTTTTGATGACCTGGGCTTGGCCCAGCCGATTCTTCGTGCCGTGCACGAGGAAGGCTATGAGATTCCCACGCCCATCCAGCAGCAGGCGATTCCCGCCGTGCTGGCCGGTGGTGACCTGCTGGCCGGCGCGCAGACCGGCACCGGCAAGACGGCCGGTTTCACCCTGCCGATGCTGCACCGCCTGAGTGCCACGCCGGCGCAGCGCGATGCGCGCGGCCGCCTGCCCATCCGCGCCCTGATCCTGACGCCCACCCGCGAGCTCGCCGCGCAGGTAGAAGAGAGCGTGCGCACCTATGGCAAGTACCTGAAGCTCGCCAGCATGGTGATGTTCGGCGGCGTGGGCATGGGCCCGCAGATCGACAAGCTGCGGCGCGGCGTCGACATCCTGGTGGCCACGCCCGGCCGGTTGCTGGACCACCACCAGCAGGGCACGCTGGACTTGAGCCACGTGGAGGTGTTTGTCCTCGACGAGGCCGACCGCATGCTCGACATGGGCTTCATCCACGACATCAAGAAGGTGCTGGCCATCGTGCCGGCGAAGAAGCAGAGCCTGCTGTTCTCGGCCACCTTCAGCGACGAGATCAAGACCCTGGCCGACCGGCTGCTGAACAAGCCGCAGGTCATCGAGGTGGCGCGCCGCAACACCACCGCCGAGACGATCGCGCAGAAGGTGATCCCGGTGGGCCGCGAGCGCAAGAAGGAGCTGCTGGCGCACCTGATCCAGAGCCAGGACTGGCACCAGGTGCTGGTGTTCACGCGCATGAAGCACGGCGCCAACCGGCTGTGCGAGTACCTGAACAAGGTCGGCATCACCGCGATGGCGATCCACGGCAACAAGAGCCAGGGGGCGCGCACCAAGGCGCTGGCCGAGTTCAAGACCGGTGACCTGGCCGTGCTGGTGGCCACGGACATCGCGGCGCGCGGCATCGACATCGACCAGTTGCCGCACGTGATCAACTTCGAGCTGCCCAACGTGCCGGAAGACTACGTGCACCGCATCGGCCGCACGGGCCGGGCCGGCGCGCAGGGCGAGGCGCTGTCGCTGGTGTGCGTGGACGAGGAAGGCTTCCTGGCCGACATCGAGAAGCTGATCAAGCGCAGCATCCCGCGCGAGGTGGTGCGCGGCTACGAGCCGGACCCCAGCGAGAAGCCCGAGCCGATCCAGCTGGGCCGGCGCACGCTCAATGGTTCGCCCAGCCCGCGCGGCGGTCGGCGCGACGGCGGCGGGGGTGGCAGCCATCACCCGGGCGCAGGCCGAGGCGGCTCGGCACCGGGGCGCTCGTCAGGGGGCCAGGGACGCCCAGGTGGCCAGGGCCAGGGGGATCGCCCGCGTGCGGCAGCGCCGACGGGCGGCCGCGCACCCGCAGGGGTTCAGGCACCAAGTGGGCGCCCGGCCGGTTCGCCGGCCAGCGCCAAGCCGGGCTCTGCCGGGCGGCCGGCCCACGCTGCATCGGGCCACGGCGGCCGCGATTCGGCAGGGGGTCAGCAGCGCCCGGCCCGTCCGGCCGGCGGTGCGCTCACGCGCCCGCCGACCCGCTCGCGACAGGGCTGAACAGGCGCCAGGGCTGGCCCGCTGCCGGGGAGGCATCGGGCCGCTGCCGCAGACTGCGGCCCAGCCAGGCGTCGAACAGCATGCGTGTCGCGGCACGCTCCAGCGCCGCCGGCGGCACGCGCGGGGCGTGCAGGCGACGCAGATCCCACATCGGTCCCAGGCGGGCAGGCACCCGTCGGCTCACGCCCAGGTGCCCGACCGACACCGCGCCACCGGCCGCAGCCGGCCTGCGCGCCTCGATGAACCCGTGATGGGCACAGAAGGCCCGCAGCACCGGGTCGCTGACCGGGACATGGGCCTCCATGCGCGGCGCACCACAGGCGCAGGCCACCTCGTCGCAGTAGTTCAGCAGCGCCGTGCCCACGCCCTGGCCGCGGGCCGCGTCATGGACCAGCAGGCACTCCAGCTGACTGACCTGCCGTACCGGCTGCACCGCCAGCCGCGCCAAGCCGACCAAACCCTGGGAGGTGATGGCCACGACGAGGCTGTGGCGCTCATCGCGCAGCCAGCGCCCCAGCGTCGCCTCGTCCAGTTCGGGCAGGTGGCGTTGCGCCAGAGACAGCATCCGGGACCAGTCCCGGATGCGCGCCGGCCGCACCCGCACGGGCTCGCCGGGACCGGGAGGAAGGGTGTCACTGACTTCGAACATCGGGGCCATGGCGGAACGGTCTCCGGGGCGGCTAGGTGTGTGAATTCGAGAAATTGATCACACTTTGTAGCTTGCTAGCATGACACGTCACTACATGTAACGCCAGCAAACGTTTACCCCAGGCTGCACAAGGCGTCCTTCATCGTCGGTGAGCGTCTCCCTTGCGCAACGACAAGAACGGCAGCCTCGCGCCGCGCCGGCTGGATTCGCTTTTGGCCGAGCACCTGCGCTTTACGCCAAGTTGACCGAGGTCATGGCTGGCGGCCTGGACCACCCCGACTCGGCGCGGCACTGGCATGCTAGAACGTGACGGTTCGCACGACCGTGCAACGGCAGCCGGACCGGCAGAAAGGCATCGCGATGCAGATCGAGTTCCTCGGCGCGGCCGATTGCGTCACCGGCTCCCGGCACCTGGTGCAGGGCAACGGTACGCGGGTGCTGCTGGACTGCGGCATGTTCCAGGGCTGGAAGGCGCTGCGTGAACGCAACTGGGCGCCGCTGACGGTGCCCTCGCACGAGATCGACGCGGTGATCCTCAGCCACGCGCACCTGGACCACAGCGGCTGGCTGCCGGCGCTGGTGCGGCAGGGCTTTCGCGGGCCGATCTGGTGCAGCCAGGCCACGCACGACCTGGCCCAGGTGATCCTGCTGGACGCCGCCCACCTGCAGGAAGAGGACGCGCGGCGCGCCAACCGCGGCGGCTGGAGCCGCCACGCCCCGGCCCTGCCGCTGTACACCGTGCGCGACGCCCAGCGGGCGCTGGACCAGTTCAGACCGGTGAGCACCGGCAAGGCCTTCAAGCCGACCCCCGGCTGGCAGGCCCGGCTCACCCCGGTGGGGCACCTGCTGGGCGCCTGCGCGGTCAGCCTGGGCGACGGCCAGCACCAGGTGCTGTTCTCCGGCGACCTGGGCCGCTCGGACGACCTGCTGATGCCCGCCCCGCAGTCCCTGCCGTGCGCCGTGGACGTGCTGCTGGTGGAGAGCACCTACGGCGACCGCCTGCACCCCGACGACGACGCGCAGGCCCGCCTGGGCGAGATCATCCGCCGCACGGCTCGGCGTGGCGGCACGGTGCTGGTGCCGACCTTCGCGGTCGGGCGCGCCCAGGCGCTGATGCTGGTGCTGCAGCGCCTGAAGCGTGCCGGCGAGATCCCGGCCGAGTTGCCGATCTACCTGGACAGCCCGATGGCGCAGGAGGCCACGCTGATCTACCACCAGCACCGCCGGCTGCTCAAGCTCTCCGCCGCCGAGGAGCGGGCGCTCTGCGAGGGGGTGAAGCTGGTGGCGACGCCGGCCGAGTCGCTGCGGCTGTCACGCCGCAAGGGGCCGGCGCTGATCCTCTCGTCCAGTGGCATGGCCACTGGCGGACGGGTGCTGCAGCACCTGGCCGCGCTCGCCCCGAACCCACGCAACGCGGTGGTCTTCCCCGGCTACCAGGTGCCGGGAAGCCGGGGCAGCAAGATGGTGACGGGCGCGCGCGAGGTGAAGATCGCTGGCCAGTACGTGGCGGTGAAGGCGGAGGTGCACCACCTGGCCTCCTTCTCCTCGCATGCCGATGCCAACGGCATCCTCGACTGGCTGCGCAGCCTGCCGCAGCCCCCCGGGCAGGTGATGGTGGTGCACGGCGAACCAGGTGCAGCCGACAGCCTGCGCCTGCGCATCAAGGAGGAACTGGGCTGGCCGGTGCGCGTGCCGCAGCACGGCGAGGTGCTCAGGCTGGCCACCGCGCCTGCGGCGGCGGCCTCGGCCTGAACGGGGCCACTGTTCAGGGCATCGAGCCGTCGTTGCGGCTGCCCGCCGGGGTCGCCTTGGCGGCCGCGGCCGCGCCGTTCTTGGCGCGGCGCTCTGCGCGCGCCTTCGCGGCAGCAGCTCGGCGCTCGGCGCGGTCGGCGGCCTGGGCACCCTTGCGTGCGCTGGCGCCCTCGGCTGCCGCGGCCTTGTGCTTCCTGGCACCCGCCTCCTTCGCCCCCGCCGCCTTGGCAACCTTCTTGCCCTCGCCGGCTGCGGCCGCGGCCTTGCCCTTGTGCGGGCCGGCCTTGTGCGCACCGGCCTTGGCGGAAGCCGCCTTGCGCTCGGCCGCACGGGCTGCGCGGCGCTCGGCGCGCTTCTTGGCTGCATCGGCACGGGCCTGCTTGCGGGCCTCGGCACGGTCTGCCACCTTGGCACGTGCGGCCTCGGGCGCCGCTGCCGCGGCCTTGGGGGCGGCGCGCTGGGGCAACTCGCCCAGCGCCGCTGCCGGCGCGGTGGGCGCCGGGCTCACCGCGATGGGCGCCTGGGGTGCCGCAGCGGGCAGGGCCGGCGCGGCGCCGGGCAGCGGCGCCACCGGGCTGGTCTGGATCGGGCGCGGCGTGGGCGCAGAAGCCGCCTGCTGGGCCTGCGCGTGCACGCCGGTGGCCAGCGCAAGGGCCGCGAAGGCGGCGTGGATGGTTTTCATGGAGTCTCCAGGGTCTCTCGGGTCTCTCGGTGACGCATCAGGGCGCACCTGCTGCGTCGCAGCCGGGGCGCGCCATTATCAATTCAGTCGAAGCGGCCCTGGCGCATCCACTTGGTGGCCACCCACTTCTCGCCCGCCACGACGGGCGAGCCGCCGTGCAGCGAGCGGCTGGCGGGGTGGGCGCGGTCGTAGGCAAAGAAGACGGCGTTGCCCTTGACCGGGGCGACTTCCAGCTGGACGTCCGGGAAGGAGGTGCCGCCACCGGCCTCGACGGCGTTCAGATACATCACCAGCGTGCCCACGCGCTGGCCGCCGCGCTTGAGGATGGTGGCGGTGCCGGGCTGGGCGGGGTCGAAGTAGTCGTAGTGCGCCTTGTACTCGGCACCGGGCTTGTAGTTCAGCACCTGCACGCCCTCGCCGTTCTCGACCGGCCAGTTCACCAGCGCGGCAATGCGCGCCTCGATGCGCCGCAGCAGCTCGGACTCACCGCGCTGGAAGAACATGCCGTGGCTGGTGCGGGCGTCGTTGACCTCGCTGCCGCCGGTTTCGTTGTGCACCGTTTCGGAGCGGGCCAGGCGCGGGCGGGCCAGTTCGATCAGGGCGTCGCACTCCTCGTGCGACATGAAGCCGCCGAACACCACCACCCGGGGGTCGCGCATGCTCAGCAGCACCTGCACCTCGCGGTCGTGCGCAAACACGCTCGACGGCGAGCCGCGCAGGTCCGGCTCGGGCACCGGCGTGGGCGGGGGCAGGGATTCCTGCTCCCGCTGCCTGGCCAGGTGCCCCGTGAGCGTGTCCTCCAGCGTCGCAACGGCGACCGCCTCGTGCCAGCCGGCATCGGTCATGGCCTTGAGGACCGACTCGGGGCCGTGGCCAGCCTGGGCCTGCTCGATGATCCACTGGCGCAGCTCGGGGCTGGCAGCCTGGGCGGAACTGGCCTGAGCGGCCTGGGTGGCTTGAGTAGCCTGGGTGGAAGCCTTGGCGGATGCGGTCTGCGTGCTCATGGGCGCAATTCTGGCAGCCCGGTGCGGCGCTTTTGGCTCAGACACGTCAAGGCGCTTGGCAAGCCCAGGTTCCAGCTGCAACCACCCGTTGCGGGCGGTCGGCCAGGCCTGGCTTGCTTCGCTGTGCTCAGTCCGTGCGGCGCCGGAACACCAGCCGGTCGGGCCCGGAAGCGGCCTCGTCCCAGGCGTAGCCGGCGCGGTCAAAGCCGCTGAGCTGCTCGGGCGCCGTGCAGCGCTGCTCGATGGCCCAGCGCGCCATCATCCCGCGGGCCCGCTTGGCGTGGAAGCTGACGATGCGCCAGGCATCGCGCTGCCAGTCCTCGAAGACGCACTCCACCACCCGCGCCTTCAGTGCGCTGCGGTCCACCGCCTTGAAATACTCCTGCGACGCGAGGTTGACCACCACCGGCGCCGGCCCGCTGCGCCCGGCCTTCTGGCGCTGGTTGAGGTAGCGCGAGATCGTGTCGCCCCACCAGGCGTAGAGGTCGCGGCCACGCGGGTTGGCCAGCCGCGTGCCCATCTCCAGCCGGTAGGGCTGCAGGGCATCGAGCGGGCGCAGCGCGCCGTACAGGCCGGAGAGGATCACGAGGTGCTCCTGCGCCCAGGCCAGGTCATCCGCGTCGAGTGAGCGCGCATCCAGCCCGTCATAGACGTCGCCGTTGAAGGCCAGCAGCGCCGGCTTGCTGTTGGCCGGGGTGGAGCGCCGGCGCCAGGCGGCGTAGCGGCCGACGTTGAGCTGCGCCAGCGCGTCCGACAGGTCCATCAGCCCGGCCACCTGGGCCGGCGTGAGCGGGCGCAGCAGCTCGACCAGCTGGGCCGCCTCGGCCATGAACTTGGGCGTGGTGGCAGGGATGTCGGTGGGCGTGTCGTAGTCGAGCGACTTGGCGGGCGAGAGCAGCAGGAGCATGGCGGTGCTTGAGCGGAACGTGGCGCCGAGCGTAGCAGCGCCGCGCCAGGCTCGCACTGTCTGGCAGGATGCCGCCATGACGCCCCCTGCCGCGCCCTCACTCGCTGCCATCCCCTGCCCTTGCGGCTCCGGCCAAACCCTGGCGAATTGCTGCGGCCGCTGGCACGACGGCGCGCAGCGGCTGCAGGCGCCCACCGCCGAGGCGCTGATGCGCTCGCGCTACAGCGCCTTCGTGCTGGACCGACGTGCGTACCTGCTCGCCACCTGGCACCCGAGCACCCGGCCGGCCGAACTGGAGGCGCCGGCATCCGGCCTGAAGTGGCTGGGCCTGCAAGTGCGCAGTCACGTGCAGCAGGATGCAGACCACGCCACGGTGGCGTTCGTGGCGCGCAGCAAGCTGGGTGGCCGCGCACACCGCCTGCAGGAGGTCAGCCGCTTCGTGCGGGAGGACGGGCGCTGGTATTACGTGGATGGGGACGTGGGCTGACGACCGGCACGGTCAACCTGGGCGACCCGGCGGAGCTCAGGGCGCTGCTGCTGCTGCTGCTGCTGCTGCACTACACCCAGCTCAAGACCGTGGTCATCAAGCCGGACTGAGCGTCCATCCGATCAGGAAGCGTCGTCCGCTGCGCGCCCGGCGAGGCCGGTGCGCAGCGCGCTGCGCAGCGGATTCCCGCTCAGGCGGACCAGGTACCAGACCGTGATCAGGCACAGCGCCACGCTCCAGCCCGGGCCGAGCGCCCCGGGGGTCACCGTGGCGGACGACAGTACCTCCACCTCGTGGCGGCCGCTGAGGGCCTCCAGGAAGGCGGCCAGCACATCGTCCTGCAGCCAGCCCTGCGTGAGCTGGGCCACGGCACCGTAGGCCAGCATGCCCAGCACCGCGCTGCGTGCCCAGCGCCGGCGCGCCAGCAGCCCGGCGCCGACGGCCGCGAACAGCAGCCCCAGCCCCAGCACCCGCAGGCGCAGCACCGGCAGGGCCTGCAGGCCCGGGGCGACCAGGGCCCCTGCCAGCGCGAGCAGCCCGGCCAGCAGGCAGAGCATGGCCAGCGCCGCCACGTCGGGCGCCAGCGCCATGCGCAGCCAGCGCTGCGCCGGCAGGCGCAGCGACAGGGAAGGGGAAGGATGGGATTCGGCCAACATGCACACTCCTGGGCCCGCCTGCCTGGGGCGGCGCTGCGACGGAGGGTCAGGCGCACACGGGGCTCGGAGGACGGATGCGGCATTCTGGAGAGGCCCCGCCCCGCGGGCCACCCCGGAGCCGCATGGCCGAGCCCCCGCTCCCCGGGTATCGTCCCCCCGCCCCGATCTGCAATTCCGCCCCGGCGCACGGCCCGCCCGGCGCCGCCCTTGAGGAGAAGACCCGATGCACGCCCGCCAGATCCAGCAGATGTTCACCACCCTGCGCGCGGCCAACCCGCAGCCGGCCTCGGAGCTGGCCTACAGCTCGGTGTTCGAGCTGCTGGCCGCCGTGCTGCTGTCCGCGCAGGCCACCGACGTGAGCGTCAACAAGGCCACCCGGCGGCTCTTCCCGGTGGCCAACACGCCGGCCAAGCTGCTGGCACTCGGCGAGGCCGGCCTGGCCGAGCACATCCGCACCATCGGCCTGTACCGCACCAAGGCGAAGAACCTGCTCGCCACCTGCCGCATCCTGCTGGAGCAGCACGGCGGGGCGGTGCCGCGCAGCCGCGAGGCGCTGGAGGCCCTGCCCGGCGTGGGCCGCAAGACCGCCAACGTGGTGCTCAACGTCGCCTTTGGCGAGCCCACCTGCGCGGTGGACACGCACATCTTCCGCGTCGGCAACCGCACCGGGCTGGCGCCAGGCCGGACGCCGCTGGCAGTGGAGCAGCAGCTGATGCGCCGCGTGCCCAAGGAATTCCTGGCCGACGCGCACCATTGGCTGATCCTGCACGGGCGCTACGTCTGCGTGGCGCGCCGTCCGAAGTGCTGGGAATGCGCGATCGCGGCGCAGTGCGGCTACCCCGACAAGACGAAGGGAAATTGACGCTCATTTCAC
>Ga0073899_10005577_pt1 | contig 10918 bp, 7 predicted proteins | sample KloWWTmetaKNB5Ph_FD_88975 | JGI IMG/M metagenome (GOLD analysis project Ga0073899, IMG submission 88975) | Active sludge microbial communities from Klosterneuburg, Austria, studying microevolution and ecology of nitrifiers - Klosterneuburg... | ecosystem: Engineered > WWTP > Aerobic digester >...
GACTCCCGGCCGATCTGCGCGGTACCTTCACTCCTGAAATGGTCCAGGAGGCGATTCAGCACCAGAGTCATTACCCCGACAACTTCGATCCCTTTCTCCCGGAAGACGTCGGTGATGCCACCGTGACCCGCCTCGTTGCAGCCGGAATCACCAAACGCTACGATCTGCACTCCGAACGCGGGATGGCGATGGCTTTCCTGATGCTGGTCGACGCCTTGAAGCAGGAAGATGCTGCCCACACGGCGCTCTGGATTGCCGCCTATTCCCATGTTGTCGCCGACATGGCCGCGTGCAATCATGATCCGCTGGTCCACACCGCCACCTACCAGTGGGCCGACTGGAAATTGAAACTGCCGAGCAGCAAAAACGATTACTCAAAACTCAGCCCCCTCCTTGACCTTGCCGGGACCGCCCACGATCCCGAGGGAGGTGAGGTCGCCTTCGAGGAAGCCATTGCCCGGCTCTCGCTCGTCGATCAGGGCGAGAAACCGGACGAACTCCTCCTCGAAATCATGCTCTATGGGCAGACCGGGGCCGATTTCTGCGCCCCACGTGGGGTTCGGGTTTTGGAAGGGGCGGTCGGTTGGATAGATCGGCAGGACCCTTCTGCACGGGAGATGCTCTGGCGAAATCTGGGGGAACTTGGTGCCTGGGCGGTGGTTCGGACTTTGCGCGACGTAGCGATCGCACGTCGCTACGCAAAATCGGATCAAAATATGGACCTGACTCCCGAACTCGAAGCAATCCACCGAGAGAATGTCACCCGCTTCCTCGCAGGACGAAGGATCGAAGACGACGCTCTTTTCGCCCCACTGCTCCGCGAGATCGATTCGACGAAAGGTCCCGTCACCGGCATCGTCTTCGAACCCTGCTGGGCCATGAACGGTGCCATGCTGGGATTCGCAGCGCGAGTCCCTTCCGCCGCCATCGCCCGCCACTGGCAACGGACCGGCAAGCCCTATACCGCCCTCGATCTTCGTAGAGCACTGGACGATGGTTTTCCCGCTCCCGAAATCATGCCACAACTCGTCATCGTTGCGGCCTCCTTTCACAGCTACCAGTCGCTCAAATCCGATGCTCTCGATCACCATCTCCAAGCCTACCTCGATGCGGGTGGCCGTGTCGTTTGGGTCTCGGGAACGACCCAGCCGCCGCAGGGCTCTTTTGCCAACTTTCGCTCCGCGATGCATCAGGAGAATACCAAGAGCAAGCTTCCCGTGTCCGACGAAGACTTCCTCGGCGCCCGAATCCAGCTCATCGGCATCGATCTTTCCACCGCTACCATCGCCCATCCCGCCGCGACGAAGGCAGGTTGGCACCAACCATTTTGCCCCTGGACCTTCCGTCTCGGCACCCGGACCGATCTTCGACCTCTCATCACGCTAGAAACAGCCAACAGTTCCCACCTTGTTGGAGTCGTCGATAGCGCAGGCAAGCGTGCCCTCCTTCCCCTCTACGCAGTTACCCCCTATCTCTTTGCCACCGAAGATCGCCCCCACTCTCCCCACGAGCCCTCCCTAAACTTGATCGGCGGCGGCCTTCTGGAGCGTGCATTAAAAGCGCTCGCCTTGAGCCAGTGAAACTGGCAGCGCTTCAATCTTCTGGGGTTTCACGAGTATTGAATTCAAGGTTCATCAACTCTGCGTTTCGCTGAGTTCTCGACTTTCGGACGCTGTAAGTCCAACAGGCTGCGAGATCGCCCTCATCCGCAGATTCTTGGGTGCCTTTCCAAAAATTGCGTCTCTTTAAGGCTTTGCATCGTATCGCTATTTAGTTATATTCTCATAAAATTATGTTTCTCGCTTCGATGATTCTGCTTCTGGTCATGCTCACACTGAGCTTCGTGACGCTTCTCGCCTTTTCCCAGGCGGCTGCAAACGGAGGATTTGAGAATCCACAGGCAACGGCAGAGTCCATCTTCGACGAGGCAGAACCGATTGGAGAGCCAACGGATCCGAATCTGATTAAGAAATATGACAGTTGAAATTCAATCCGAACCAGTGACACCTGACGAAGCAGAGCAAAGGAAGCAAGAAAGCATCGAGCGGCGTCTTGAAATCGACCGTGCTGCCCGATGGCCGGTGGGAATATTCATCGGATCGAGTTTGGTCTGGTTGCTTTTTGGTTCGCTCCTCGCGATCGCGGCATCGATCAAAATGCATGACCCCGAGTTCCTCGCAGACAACCCGTGGTTGACCTTCGGACGAGTCCGACCGGCGCACCTCAATACCGTCGCCTACGGGTGGCTGTCCACTGCAGGCATCGGAATTGGGCTTTGGATCCTCTCGCGACTTTGCCAAGTGCCGATCCGCGAGCAGCAATCCCTTACTCTCGCCGCTGTGTTGTGGAATCTGGGAAATGCGGTAGGTACTTGGGGCATCCTTCGGGGAGATTCTACGGCAGTAGAATGGCTCGAGTATCCGACCTACGCCGCGCCCTTCCTACTGATCTCCTTTACTTTTGTGATGCTGGCGGCATTCCGGATGATCCGAAACCGCCCTCCTGGACACATCTATATTTCGCAATGGTATATTATGGCTGGTTTCGTTTGGTTACCTGCCCTCTACTTTACCGCGCATGGGTTGTTGGTCCTGGCACCAGTGCAGGCCCCGGCCCAACCGCCTATCAACTGGTGGTATGCCCATAATGTACTCGGACTGTGGTTCACGCCCATCGGGTTGGAGGCCATTTACTATTTGATCCCAAAGATCATCGGAAAACCAATCCATTCCTACTACCTATCGATTATCGGGTTTTGGTCTCTGGCCTTCTTTTATGCGTGGAATGGAATGCACCACTTGATTGGTGGTCCCTACCCGGCGTGGCTGATTACCGTGTCGGTGGTAGCGAGCATCATGATGTTCATCCCGGTAATTACCGTGGCGATTAACCATCATATGACGATGGTGGGCAACTTTCGGGCGCTGCGATATTCGCCAACCCTCCGTTTCGTCGTTTTTGGAGCCATGTCCTACACTCTCGTGAGCTTTCAGGGATCGATCACTGCCATTCGTGAAGTAAACTATGTGACACACTTCACACACTATACGATCGCTCACTCTCACCTAGGGGCGTATGCGTTTGCCTCGATGGTGTACTTTGGTGCAATTTACTACATAATGCCCCGCTTGCTTGAGCGGGAATGGCCCTCACGCTGGCTGATTCGATTCCACTTCTGGCCTTCGGCGATTGGCATTTCAATCTATTTTTTCATTTTGAGCTGGGGTGGCATAGTACAAGGAATGGCAATGAACCTGAGTGACACGCCATTCATGGAGATCGTAGCGGCGACGATCCCTTATCTTAAGTGGCGGACCATCGGGGGCACCCTGATGACGATCGGTCACCTCTCGATTTTTATATCGTTCTTTTGGATGGTGTTTGATCGTCGTTATCGGGGGGCGGAACCCACTCTTTTCTCCACGAAGACTCCAGAGACTCCAGCTCCCCTCCCGTATCCATGAACAATCGATTTCGCTATATCTTTGTCGGTTTTCTGTTGACCTTTCTTTCCGCTTGGTGCGGACTGGTTCTACTGCCGGTCTGGGGATTAGGAAACTTCCAACAGGTTCCCGATCCCACCACCGGTGAGATGATCCCGCCTATAATGAGCCCTCTCGAGGAACGTGGGCGCGACATCTACATCGCGAATGGATGCGTCTATTGCCACTCGCAGCAAGTTCACCCGAAGCGTGCTCGTAATGATGTTGAGCGGGGCTGGGGGCAACGCCGGACGATCGCCCACGACTACATGAATCAGGGAAAAGCGCAGATTGGCACCATGCGAACTGGCCCTGACCTCGCAAATATAGGCGTTCGAAATCCCTCAGCGGATTGGCAACTTCTCCACTTGTACGATCCGCAGATCACATCGCGCGGCTCGATCATGCCTCCGTTTCGTTTCTTATTTGAAAGGCGAGAGGTGGGTGCGGAAGGCCCCTCTCCTAAAGCTCTTCAAATCCCGAAGCAATTCTCCCCGCCGGAAGGTTATGACGTGGTCCCGACAGAGGAAGCGCTCGCGCTAGTAGCCTATTTGCAGTCCTTGAAACTCTCGCAGTACGAAGTTCCGAACGCGGAAGCGGCGAGAATAGACACTGAGATCGAATGAGTGAAGATACCCAACCATCAACTTCTGGAGCAGAAGAGGACTTCGACGTTCGCGAAGTGCATGGTCAAATCATCCGGGAAAAGGCGGAGCCACATGAAATGCTGCGAGCAGCTCCCGCCTGGCTGAAACACGGGATCTATGCTCCGTTGCTTGTATTTGGCTTGATCTATCTGATCAATGCTTCGGGAGGTTTCCACTGGAGTGAATACTATAAGGGAGCCCGCTCCACTCTGCGAGAAGCAGAGTCGGCGAAGATGCTCCCTTCGGGGAATGTTTCTCCGGTTACGGCCCCTGAAGGAGGCGGATCGCAAGTAGTCGATCTTGTTGCCCAAGGGGAACAGGTCTATCAAACCGTCTGCATTGCTTGTCATCAGGCTAACGGAGCAGGTCTCGCGGGAGCCTTCCCTCCGCTCGCGGGGTCCGATTGGGTCGCAGGGAACGAGCATAGGCTTGCGCTCATTGTGTTGCATGGGTTGATGGGTCCCATTGAAGTGAATGGGCAGCCTTGGAATTCCGTGATGCCACCTCAGGGCGCTACTCTCGGGGATGAAAAGATCGCAGCTGTGCTCAGTTTTGTCCGCTCCTCCTGGGGGAACAGTTCCCCTGAAGTCTCGCCCGAACTCGTCAAAACGCTCCGCAGCCAGTTTGATGGGCAAACCCCATGGACGGCTGAAACGCTCCAGAGAGCATTCCCGTAAACAGTCATGGGTTCTTGTTGTCAGGGGAGTAATAGGAGCGCGTCCACCGTCGCCACGAAAGTAGGTTCGGTGCCCGGAGCCTCAACGGATCGCTCGAACGGATGGTTTTCCTTTGGTCTTTTGACCTTTTTGGCAGGATTGGCGATGACCGTCACGCTCGCGGTAAATCTAGAACCGCCACCCGAGCCAACCCGCACGTGGATCCATGGATTCCTTGCGCTTCTCGTCGGCACAGCCCTCCTCGTATTTGGCCAAGCTATCTATCGAGGAGCGTTCCGCAGAAAAATCACGTTGGAAAGCCTCTTTGTAGTGGGCACCCTCGGAGCCTATGGGGCGTCGCTATATTCGACCGTCACCGGGACCGGTCACATCTACTACGAAGTGGTGCTGGTACTCCTCGCGATCTATCGCCTCGGCCAACTCCTCTCTGGAGCGCAATTGGCTCAAAGTGGGGATCTCTCCCGCGAAATACCGGGCCTACATTCCCGTGTGCTTACAAGAGTGGGGGACGGCTGGATCGAGACGGAAATATCAAAGATCAAAGTCGGTGATGTGGTCAAAGCGAAGGCCGGAGACGTGATTTCCGTCGATGGAATCATCCAGCGCGGGTTGTGCTACGTGGAAGAACTTTCCCATACCGGCGAACCTTTCCCAGTTCCGAAGTCCGAGGGAGACATCGTGAAGGCAGGAACTATCGCGCTTGATGGGGATATTGAAATCCTTTCCCGTGTGAACGGAACGGAGCGGGAGATTGATCGTCTCGCCGAGTCTCTGACCAATACGAGCCCGAGCCACGTCGAAGAATTGGCTCAGAGGATTCTCGATTGGTTCGTGCCGACGGTGATTCTGGTCTCCATCGGCACCTTTTTGGTATGGGGGGTATGGTTCGGCGAATGGGACGCTGCCATTTTTCACTCGCTCGCGGTGGCACTGGTAGCTTGTCCCTGCGGTCTTGGCCTCGCGATTCCCCTAGCCGCACGGCGAGGACGAGCGCGCCTCTATCACATGGGTTTCCGACTGCATGATGCCAATCTGGTCGAGCGACTGGCGGGTGTCACGACGATTGTATTTGATAAGACAGGGACCTTGACCCACTCGCATATCGCACTGCGAGAGTTGCAGCTCGAATCAAATGCTCCGGTCAACCTTTCCGGTTTTTTGTCAGCGGTACAACGCAGGTCGTCTCATCCCGTGGCGCGGCCATTTTGGAACCTTGATCAAGATACCCAAGTGGAAGATTTAGACATCCTCCCGATCCCGGCTCGCGGGATTGAAGCGACGTTCCGCTTTGAGCAACAGCGGCATTCGCTCGTGATCGTCAATGACGAAGGGCTTCGCGAGAGAGGGCTCGAGAAGCTGGTGGAAGATCCTTGCAAGTGTGACCGTAGCAGTCGGCGTCTCCACGTACTATTTGATAGGGAAAAGGTGGCCACCGCCCTTCTTGAGGAAGAGCAGCGATCGATGACGGACCATGTTCTGTCGGAGCTCAAGGCTCTTGGATACAGCCTCGGAGTAATCTCCGGTGACGTGGCTATACCGCAGGGATGGAGTAGTCATCTCGACTTTTTCGCCACAGGAATCAGCTCCCAACAGAAAGGGGCGAGAATATGCCAAATGGAGGACTCTGGCTCTCGCGTGCTCTTTGTCGGGGATGGTCTGAACGACGCAGAAGCCGTGAAAGAAGCACATGCCTCGATCGCCATGGTCGATGCAAGCACAGTCACCCAACGCTTGTCATCTGCCAGTTTGGTTCACTCGGATCTCACAGTGATCTTGGACGCACTCAAAGTTGCTCGCGAAACAGGAAGGCGTCTTCAGCGACTTTTGTATTTTGTGCTTCTCTACAATGGAGCCGGGATGACCTTGGCAGCGCTTGGATTCCTTCATCCGATCGCTGCTGCGCTTCTCATGCTCGGGTCCAGTATCACCGTTTTACGATCGGTCTGAGTGATGGATCCGGCGAAGAACGGGGCAAGAAGGCCGATGAATTAGGGTATTTACTCTGTCACGTCGATCAGAGCCGCCGTTTTGAGTTTTTCCCTTTCCCGCGAGGAGAGCACTGCGTCGGCAATCGGGCGGGCATAGGTACCGCCGAATGCCTTCGAAGCAATCGCAGTGAAGGTGTCTTTTCCCACCCAGGTTCCCCAGGTATTGTCCTCGTCAAAACCGAAGTACCAGGCATCGGTGAAGCCAGGAGTCGTTCCCGATTTCCCGCAGGAACGAGGGGTTCGTTCGGAACGTGCGAGGATTTTTCGGATCTGTGTCGCAGTGTCTTTTGCCATTGCCTGGGAGGAGCCGGGCATTCCCGAGAGCGGAATGGCTTTTCCAGTAGCATCTTTGATGGAAACGATGAGACGTGGCGCCGACCCGAGACGCCCCTCATTGGGGAAGACGGTGTAGGCGCGGGTCATTTCTGTGAGGTTTACCTCGCACATTCCGAGGAGACTGCCGGGTTGGGCACTTAGGGGAGACTCCACTCCAGCGGCACGCATCGTTTTCTGTAGGGCGTCAATTCCCAGGTCGAGTCCAAGACGAGCAGACGGGGAATTTTTCGACTGCTGGAGGGCGGATGCAGCAGTGATTTTCCCTGTCCAGCGGTTCTCGGGATTTTCGGCGCTCCACTCGCCGAGGACCCCTCCCATGCCGCCCACTCCCATCTCCCGATTGTCGAAGGGACTGTCCGAGAGCGGAGAATCGGGCCGGTATCGGCCGCTCTCAAATGCCGTTGCATAAAGGAACGGGAAGATCGCGGAACCGGGAGGTCGCTTCATTTCGATGGCGCGATCATACTCGCTCCGCTGGTAGTCGTAACTCCCAACCGAAACGACGATGCGCCCGGTGGCGTTTTCGAGCAAAACAAAAGCTCCCTGGAGAGGGGCTGCGTTCTCCTGATTCTCCGGAGCTTCGGACTGGAATCGAGTCAGGTTCTGATGAATCGCAGTTGCTGCGGCCTGCTGCAGCGCAAGATCAATCGAAGTCTCCACGGTGAGGCCCTCCAAAGAGAGAGTTTCCTTGCCTCCTGCCTTCAGGGCATCGCGAAGTTCACGCTCGATTCGGCCGAGGAGATAACGTTCCTGTCCTCTCCGGATGCGATCTTCGGGATCTTCTGCCGCGTTGGTTGCGGCCGCAAGATAGGTAGTCAGTTCCTCCTGGGTCAGTTTCCCGATTTCATACATTCTCTGGAGGGTTTGATCCCGGTAGCGGATCGATTTTTCTCGATCTACGAAAGGAGAGTAACGACTCGGAGACGGGATCACTCCGCAGATCATCGCGGATTCATCGACGGTCAATTCGGAGACCGTCTTTCCGAAATATCCGCGTGCGGCGGACCCAATCCCGTAGAATCCGCTTCCGAAATAGATGCGATTGAGGTAATAGGCCAAAATCTCGTCCTTGCTGTAGCGCTGCTCGATTCTCACAGCCGCCGCGATCTCCGAGAGCTTCCGGTCGGCGTGTTTTCCCTCGAGTTGAAAGACGGCGCGGGCGAGTTGCTGTGTTAAAGTGCTGGCTCCTTCACGGATGGATTCGGCCCGATAGTTCGCCCAAGCGGCGCGAAGCGCTCCGGCGGGATCGAATCCGGGGTGGAAGAAAAACCGTTGGTCTTCCGCCGCGATGAGAGCATCGATAAAATGAGTGGGAATCTCGAACCGCGTCACCGGATGCTGATTGGCGGACCCGATCCGGCCGATGGCTTTCCCGGTTGCGTCAGAAACGAGGGCCCCGTTCTCCAGTTGGGCGATCTGGTCGAGATCCAAGGATTCCGTAGCATCAAAGTAATGCCAACCGATCCCAAGCCCGAAGGCGATCGCCCCCGATCCGAGATAGAAAAGGGTGAGAAAAATTCCCTTCAGAAAACCAAGAAACAAAGGCATCGCCTTGCCGCGTTTTTTCTGCGAAACAATTTCCGAATCGGGGGGTGTTTTTTCGTCGGAGGGTGTTCCGATAGGTTCCGTATTCTCTTCCATGATCAGGGTTGCGCGTATTCTCAGCGCCTTCTTCCGAAGAGGAAGCGGAACAACCCTCCCTGGGGTCGTCTCTGTGGGGTGATGTCGATGGGGATGAGGAGCTCGGGATTCGGGTTGGAGGCGACGATTTGCGGTTGCTCTCGCGTGGGGCCCTCCGGGAGAGTCACCGCATATAGATCCGGTTTTGCATAGAGTGTACGGAGAACACCGGAGGCAATCGGGGCGGCGCTACGGCCTCCGCTCAATCCTTCGTACCCCTCACTGTGAGTCACCGCAGCAAAGGCAATGTGAGGACTCGTAGCATCGACCCACCCGGTGAACCAAGCGAGAGCGCGCAATTCGCCGCCGGTCGACCATTGGGAGGTCCCCGTTTTTCCATAAACGACCGGATTTCTCATGGCGGCCCCTTTGGCCGTCCCATTCGAGTAATTGACGACTCCCCACATACCGTCCCGGACAATGTCGACATCCTCGGCTTTCATTTTCAAATAGTGTTGAATGGCGGGCGGGATAGTCTCGGTCACGGCATTTGTCTTCGGATCGCGTTTTTCTAGGATCAGCCGGGCTTTCGGTAGAAACTCTCCATTGGCGAGCGCGGCCATCGCAAATGCCATTTGCACTGGCGAAGTGAGAACATCTCCCTGACCGATCGCGTAGTTGGCGAGGCTCCGGGGATCGCTGTAGAACTCGGAGTCGGGGAGATTCCCTGGGGAAATCGAGGGAAGCGGGAGATCCGGGGCCGATCCGAGCCCGAGGCGCTCACTCACGGATTTGATGGGAGCCGCGCCGATCTCCTGCGCCGCTTGATAGAACCAGGTATTGCAGGACCGCACGAGGGCATATCGCACGTCCATCATCCCCTCATTTTTCGAGCTCCAGTTTTTGAAGGATCTCCCCCCGATAACGAGTGAGGCAGGCCCCGGAAATCTGGTTTCGATTCCGTTGATCGCGCCACTTTCCATTCCGGCGAGGGCGACGAGGGGCTTAAAGGTAGACCCCGGAGGGTAAGCACCACTCACTGCACGATCAAAAAGAGGAGCATCGATCTGACCAGCGAGGGCCGAATAGTCGGTGTTGGATATGCCGCCGATGAAACGATTCGGATCAAAGGAAGGATACGACATCATCGCAAGGATGTTTCCATTGTCGGCGTCTACTGCGACAAATGCGCCGGGCCGCCCACTGGCGGCAAGGCGCTCCATGGAGACTCGCTGCATCCTGAGATTGATGGACAGGACAATGGTTTCTCCGGGCACAGGGGCCTCCACCACTTCTTGATGAACCACGTTTCCGTTGCGATCGCAGAGTTGTAGCAATTCACCGTCTTTCCCCTGGATGGCCTTTTCGAGAGACAACTCCATCCCCGCCCTGCCCTCGGAGGGGGGCCATAAATACTCCACTTCACCGACGGGTCCGCGCTGGTCTGGCAGAGAGACACCGACATAACCGATGAGGTGGGCAAAGAGCTCTCCCTGGGGATATTCCCTCCTGTAGAACGGCTCGATGCTACAGGCTGACGGAAGAGCAAGGAGGAGCTTCCGGCGAGCCTGTTTGGGAATCTCTCCGGTGAGAGCGAGGGGATAGCTCGGACGGTTCGTGAAATGCCTCCCAATCTCGATGTCAGAAATCGAAATGGTTGGATGGAATGCTTCGATCTGGGACTGCGCTTCCCGAACTCGTAGAACGGCTTCTTCCGGGGTCTTGGCAGACTCTGCGAGTCGGATCGTGAGGCGCTGCCCGACACGGTTGATTGCGAGCGGGTACCCGTCACTGGAGAGAATGAGGCTTCTCGGGGCGGGGATACGGAAGGTCCTGATCTCCAGATCGGGATTGGTCGTGACCGGTGTCGGACCAAAGTCGATGGACGGAAAAGTCACCTGAGTTTCGGCTTTTGGCAGAGGACCGATGAATTCGAGTCGTGTTTCGTCGGCTCCTATTGAGAGTGAAGCCGCAACGAACCAGAAAAACAAAATACGGACGCCTCTTTCCCGGAACCGAAGGAAAGGCATTTTCGGTTCTGGTGTTTTTAAGCCACTGAACATCACTTTGTTACGAAAACAGGAAATAAAAACTGCTTCCCGGCATCCATCGTAGTTCCTCCTCGGAGGCGGTTCAAGGAGTACCCGCTCCCCTGGCCGTCTTTTCGC
>Ga0073899_10005581_pt1 | contig 10907 bp, 8 predicted proteins | sample KloWWTmetaKNB5Ph_FD_88975 | JGI IMG/M metagenome (GOLD analysis project Ga0073899, IMG submission 88975) | Active sludge microbial communities from Klosterneuburg, Austria, studying microevolution and ecology of nitrifiers - Klosterneuburg... | ecosystem: Engineered > WWTP > Aerobic digester >...
GCTCGAGGTCCTCGCAGTACTGCCGGCAGCCGCTGTAGGAGGAGTACGCCGACGTGGCCAGGGCCACCACGCGCTGGTGGCCGTCGTCGACGAGGCCCTGCACCGTGTCCGCGAAGTACGGATGCCAGTTGCGGTTGCCGATGACCACGGGCACGTCGACCCCTCGGCGGGTCAGCTCAGCACGGACGGCCTCCATGAGGGCGGCGTTGAGCTCGTTGATGGGTGAGCGCCCGCCGAACAGCTCGTAGTGCTTGGACACCTCCATGAGGCGTTCGTCCGGGATGCCCCGGCCGGCGGTCGCGTTGCGCATGAAGGGCAGGACGTCGGCGGACTCGTTGGGCCCGCCGTAGGACGCGAAGAGGACAGCGGTGTACGGCTCGAGGGTCACATGGCCTCCTGGGCCTCGGCGGAATCAAGATCGTCGACGCCCATGTGGGTGACGGGGCAGTGCTGGGACTCCATGACCTCCGGGTCCACCACCTCGTCGGCGCCGATGCCGTACAGCTCGGCCATGGCCAGCAGGTACTCCTCGGTGCGCCCCTGCTCGGCCGCCATCCTGGCACGCGTCGATGGGACGTGGAGGAGGCGGGTGGCGAGCCGGCGCAGCGCCAGGGTGGCGTCCTCGTGGGTGAGGGGGCGCTGCGGGAGGCGGGCGGCCTCGTCGTCGACCATGGCCATGACGGACTGCCTGAGCCCCACCACCGCCGGGTCCACGATGCGCGCGCGGAGCTTGGTCAGCACATCGGCCACGCCGGCCTCCACGAGCGCCTCCGCCCGGCGGGTGTCGTCGGCGAAACAAGGCTGGATGGAGGCCTGGATTGAAGCGAGATCGACCACTCGAACGCCCACCAGCGCGGCGACCTCGGGGGCCACGTCGCGCTTCAGGGAGAGGTCCAGGAAGCGCTGGGGTCCAGTCACATGCGCAGTCTCGACGACCGGGGAGCCGAGCCCGCGGCAGGTCACGACGAGGTCGGTGTCCGTGAGGGCCTCCTCGAGGGTGGCGACGTGGACGAGCTCGTGGCTGTCGGCGAACGTGGACCCGCGGCCGCTGGCCGAGTGAACCCGGATGCGCGCTGCGCCGCGCGCCCGCAGCGCCGCGACCACCGCGCCGGCGTAGGACCCGGTGCCGACGATCGTGACCGTGGCCGAGGTCCAGTCCTCGATGCCCATGAGGTCGAGGCCGACGCTGACGACGGAGCGGCCGGCGCTCTCCAACGCCGTCTCCCGGGCGATCCGCCTGGACGTCTTGAGGGCCTCGTCGACGGCGAGGGTGAGCGGGAGGGAGGTGACCCCTTCCTCCTGCGCGGCGGTCAGCGCCCGCCTCAACTGCCCGGCGATCTCGCGCTCACCCACGACCATGGAGTCCAGGCCCGCGGCGACGCGGAACACGTGCCCCAGGGCCGCCTCCCCGAGGTACAGATCCCAGGCCGGCGGGGCCTCGAAGGACGAGTTGAGGGCCACCCTGAGGATGGTGTTGGACGCCTCGCCGGTGGTGTCGAGGATGACCTCGACGCGGTTGCACGTACTCAGCACCACGGCCCCGTTGACCTCCGGCAGGGAGGTGAGGCGGGCGGCCACGTCGTGGACGCAGGCGCTGGTGCGCTCAACCTCCGGCAATCCCTGCCGGTCGTGCTGAATGGAGAACACGCGCATAGTCACAGTGATCCCTATTCAAGCACCCTTGGCTGATGAGGCAGAATCGTCCACAAATGAATCCCATGCTTTCCGCGCTGAGCGGACACCGTCCCGAACGCCTCCCCGTCTGGTTCATGCGCCAGGCCGGACGATCGCTGCCCGAGTACCGCGCCATCCGTGAGGGCACCACCATCCTGGAGGCCTGCCTGATCCCGGAGCTGGCCGCGGAGATCACGCTGCAGCCTGTCCGGCGCCACAAGGTGGACGCCGCCATCTTCTTCTCCGACATCATGACCCCGCTCGTCCTGGCGGGGGTGGAGGTCGAGATCCACTCGGGTGTGGGCCCCGTCATCGAGCGGCCTGTGCGGACCGCCGCGGACGTGGACCGCATCACGAGGCACGCGCTCATCGAGACCAGCCCCATCACTGAGGCAGTCCGCACCGTGGTGGCCGAGTTGGGGGACGACACCCCGCTGATCGGTTTCGCGGGTGCGCCGTTCACCCTGGCCGCCTACCTCGTGGAGGGTCGCGGCTCGCGCGACCACCTGGCGGCGCGGGCCATGATGCACGCGGATCCGGTGGCGTGGCACCGGCTGCTCGGCTGGTGCGCGGACCTGTCCGGCCAATTCCTGGGCGTCCAGGTGGATGCCGGCGCCCGCGTCGTGCAGCTGTTCGACTCCTGGGCCGGCGCCCTGACCCGCGAGGATTACGTCCGGCACGTCGCACCGCACTCGGCCGCGGTGCTGGCGGCCGTCGAGGGCCGGGTGCCCCGCATCCACTTCGGCACCGGGACCCGGCACATCCTTCCGGAGATGGTGGCCTGCGGCGTCGAGGCGATGGGAATCGACTACCGCACACCCCTCGACGAAGCGGCCGCCCTGCTCCCCGGGTTGCCGCTGCAGGGCAACATCGACCCCGCCATGCTGGCCGCCGGTTGGGCGCCCCTCGAGGCACACGCTCGCGACGTCGTCGAGCGCGGGCGGGCTGCGCCGGCCCACGTGGTCAACCTGGGCCATGGCGTGCCCCCCACCACCGACCCGGGGGTGCTCACCGACCTGGTGGCACTCCTGCACGCGCTGTGACGGCCGTCGTCGTCGGCGGGGGACTCGCCGGTCTCCTGGCCGGCTACCGCCTGGCCCAGCAGGGGCGGCGGGTCACGGTCCTTGAGGCCACCACGCGGCTGGGCGGGATGATCGCCCCGGTGGACATCGGCAGGGTCCAGGTGGACTCCGGGGCCGAGGCCTACGCGGTCCGCGGGGGAGTGGGGAGGGCCCTGTGCGACGAGCTGGGGCTCGACGTTGCGGGCCCGGCGGGCCAGCCGCACATCTGGCGCCCGGACGGGGTCTGGCCGATGGCGGAGGGGATCCTGGGCATCCCGTCGTCGCTCGACGACCCCGCGCTGGGGGCCCTCAGCGCCGACGGGTTGGCGCGGCTCAAGGAGGACGCGGACCTACCGCGGGACGTCGGCGCGGACGCCGCCACCGTCGGTGAACTGGTGCGGGCGCGGCTCGGCGAGGCGGCGCTCGCCACGCTGGTCGCCCCGGTGGCGCTGGGCGTGTACTCGCTGCCACCGGACCGGATGCCGTTGGCGGCGTTCGCGCCCGGCTTGACGCACGCTCTGGCGGAGTCGGGCACCCTGCTCGGCGCCGTCGCCGCCCTTCGTCGGCCGGGGGTGGCGGCCGTCGAGCAACCGGTGGGCGGAATGTTCCGGCTCGTCGACGAGCTGGCGGGTCGAATCCGGGCTGCCGGTGGGCAGATCCGGATGGCCTCGCCCGCGGTGTCGCTGCGCCGGGCGGGCGTCCAGTTCGCCGTGGGCCTGCCGGACGGCGAGGTCCTCGTCGCCGACCGGATGGTGCTCGCCTCGTCGGCCGCCAGCGCGTGCGCGCTCCTGGCACGGATCGGGGTGGACCTCGCCGCCCCGCCGGTCGCCACCGCCCGGCTCGCCGTCCTGGGGCTGTCCCATCCCGCCCTTGCCGACGCTCCGGTGGGCTCCGGGCTCCTCGTGGGCGAGCGGGATGACGCCATCCACGCCAAGGCCTTGACCCACTACTCGCTGAAGTGGCCGTGGGCCCGAAGCCGCGGCCAGGAGATCCTGCGGCTGTCCTACCCGGAGCAGCTGCTCCCCACCCGCGCCGAGGCACTCGCGGACGCCTCGCGCTTCCTGGGGATCGAGCTGGCCGACGGCGATGTCACCGGCTTCGCCTCGGTCTCCTGGGAGTCGATGCCCACCCGGATGGAACACTCGGCCCGCGAGTATTACCTCGAGGCGGTGGCCGCGGCCGGCGTGGACCTGGTGGGTGCCTGGCTCGACGGCAACGGGATCGCCTCGGTGATCGCCGGCTGCGATCGGTTGGCCCGGTGAGACTCCGGCTCGGCACCCGTGGGTCCGCGCTCGCGGTCGCGCAGTCCGAGCAGGTGGCCGAGACGCTGCGCGCCGGTGGCCACGAGGTGGTGCTCGTGCGGATCAGGACGGGCGGCGACGTGGAGCGGGGGTCGCTGACTCGCCTCGGATCGCTGGGCGTGTTCGCGGCCGAGCTGCGCACGGCGCTGCTGGAGGCGCGCTGCGATTTCGCGGTGCACTCCCTCAAGGACCTGCCCACCGCGGCGGTGCCGGGGCTGGTGATCGCCGCCGTGCCCCCGCGCGCCGACGCCAGGGACGCGCTCTGCGCCCGAGACGGCCTGACGCTGGCCGGGCTGCCGGCCGGGGCGGCCGTCGGCACCGGGTCGCCCCGGCGCGTCGCCCAGCTGCGGGCCCTGCGCCCCGACCTGGTCCTCGTCGACGTGCGCGGCAACGTCGGCACCCGGCTGGCCCGGGTGGCGGAGGGTGACCTCGACGCCGTGGTCCTGGCCGCTGCCGGACTCACGAGGCTGGGCCTGACCGGCCACATCACCGAGCTGCTCGACATCCTCCCGGCCCCCGGCCAGGGCGCGCTGGCGCTCGAGTGTCGCGGCGACGACGAGGCCGTCCGGGCCGAGCTCGCCGCGCTCCAGGACCCCGGCACGCGCGAGGCGGTCGACGCCGAGCGGGCCGTCCTGGCCGCCCTGGGCGGCGGATGCGCGGCGCCGATCGCGGCCTGGGGTCGCGACGGGGAGCTCGAGGCCGGCGTGTTCGCGATCGACGGCTCCGCCGCAACCCGCACCCGGGTTCAGCTGGCCCAGGGGGCGGGGGAGACGGCCGCCGAGGAACTCATGCGCCTCGGCGCCTCGGAGGTCGCCGACCTCGGAGCCGCGCGGCCGTCGCGGCTGGCCGAGCTCCACGACGACACCTCCCTCTGGGGCGGTGCCGCGATCCTCGCCGGGGTGCGGATCCTCCTGCCGCAGGCCGACGGCGCCCTGGCCGACGGGTTGCGAGCGGCGGGTGCGGAGGTGGTCGCCCAGCCTGTGCAGCGGCGCGTGACGCTGACGCCCGCGGGTTCGCTCGACGGGGCGGACTGGGTGGCGCTCACCTCGGCCGCGACGCTCGATGCCCTCGCGGAGCTCGGCCTCAGTGTCCCGGTGGGCGCGCGCGTCGCCGCCGTGGGTCCGCGGACCGCCGCCGCCGCCGAGGCGGCCGGGCTCACGGTGGCGCTCGTGCCGCAGGGGGAGTCCAGCGCGACAGCCCTGGTGCGCGCCTGGCCGAAAGGATCCGGGCGGGTGGTGATCCCCGGCTCGGCCCTGTCCTCGCCCGAGCTGGCCGAGGGTCTCCGGGCGAAGGGGTACACCGTCGAGGTGCTGCCCGTCTACACCATGGAGCCGCTCGATCATCTGCCCTGCACGCTGGTCGAGGAGTGGCGGGCAGGGCTCTTCGACGTGGTCGCCGTCACCGCGGGCTCCGCCGGGGACGCGGTCGCGAGGCTGCTCGGGTGGCGCGACGACACCACGGTGGTGGCGTTCGGGCCGCCGTCGGAGGCGTCGCTGCGGCGCGCGGGCGCGAGTGTCGCGGCGGTGGCCCAGACCCAGGATGCGGAGGGGCTGATCCGGGCGATCGCGTCTCTTGGAAAGGACAGGCAATGATCCAGATCCGGCCGAGAAGGCTCAGGACCACCCCGGCGATGCGCCGCCTGGTGCGGGAGGTGGAGCCTCGGGCCTCGCAGCTGGTCCTTCCCGTGTTCGTCGCGGAGGCGCCGGGCGCGATCTCCTCCATGCCCGGCGTGCACCGCCACGACCTCGAGGGCCTGCGCCGCGTGGCCGAGCTGGCCGTGTCGGCGGGGATCGGCGGCGTCATGGTCTTCGGCGTGCCCGACGACGCGGACAAGGACGAGACAGGCTCGCAGGGCTGGGCGGAGGACGGCATCCTGCAGCGCGGCCTGCGGGCCGTCCGGGACGCCGTCGGCGACGATACCGTCATCATGGCCGACACCTGCCTTGACGAGTTCACCACGCACGGGCACTGCGGCTTCCTCACTCCGGCCGGCCTCGTGGACAACGACGCGACGCTTGCTGCCTACTCGTCCATGGCCATCGCGCAGGCCCATGCGGGCGCACACGTGGTCTCGCCCTCGGGGATGATGGACGGCCAGGTGGAGGCCATCCGAGCGGCCCTGGATGGGGCGGGCCACACCGACACCGCGATCCTCGCCTACGCCGCGAAGTACGCGTCCTCGTTCTACGGCCCGTTCAGGGAGGCGGTGACCTCCACGCTGAGCGGGGACCGCAAGAGCTACCAGCAGGACCCGGCCAACCGCCGCGAGGGCCTGCGCGAGGCCGAGCTGGACCTGGCCGAGGGCGCGGACATGGTGATGGTCAAGCCCGCCGGCTACTACCTCGACGTCCTGGCAGACGTGGCCTCCGTCTCGGACGTGCCGGTGGCCGCCTATCAGGTGTCGGGGGAGTACGCCATGATCGAGGCGGCCGCGGAGCGGGGCTGGATCGATCGTCGCGCGGCCGTCACAGAGTCGGTCACGGCCATCGTGCGGGCGGGGGCGGACATCGTGTTGACCTATTGGGCGCTGGAGCTGGCGGGGTGGATGAAGTGAGCATGGACCAACTGTTCGAGCGGGCACGCGGCGTGATCCCCGGCGGGGTGTCCTCGCCGGTGCGGGCCTTCGGGTCGGTCGGGGGCACGCCCCGGTTCGTGTCGTCGGCCCGTGGCCCCTACGTGGTGGATGAGGACGGGGTCGAGTACGTGGATCTGGTGTGCTCGTGGGGTCCGGCGCTGCTGGGTCACGCACACCCCGAGGTGGTCGCGGCAGTCCGGGAGGCCGCGGCACGCGGGCTGTCCTTCGGGGCGCCGACGGCGGCCGAGGTGGAACTGGCCGAGGTCATCGGCGCCAGGGTGCCGATGGCCGAACAGGTGCGCTTCGTCTCCACGGGCACCGAGGCCACGATGACGGCCGTCCGGTTGGCGCGGGGGGCCACCGGCCGCGACGCCATCGTCAAGTTCGCCGGGTGTTACCACGGGCACTCGGACGGACTCCTGGCGGCGGCGGGCTCGGGCGTGGCCACCCAGGGGCTTCCCGGGTCGGCGGGAGTCACGGTGGCGGCGGCCGCCGACACCATCGTGGTGGACTACAACGACATCGACGCCCTGACCCGGGTCTTCGACGAGGCGGGGGGCCGGATCGCAGCCGTGATCACCGAGGGGGCGCCCGCCAACATGGGCGTGGTCCCGCCGGCGCCCGGCTTCAACGCCGCGATCCGGGAGCTGACCGCCCGGCACGGCGCACTGATGATCCTGGACGAGGTGCTCACGGGCTTCCGGGTGGGGCCGTCGGGATGGCTCGGCCTGGAGGGCGGCTACGAGCCGGACCTTGTGACGTTCGGCAAGGTGGTGGGCGGCGGCATGCCTCTGGCCGCGCTGGCCGGCCCGGCCAGGGTGATGCAACTGCTGGCCCCCGTGGGGCCGGTCTACCAGGCGGGCACTCTGTCGGGGAACCCCCTGGCGACGGCCGCGGGGCTGGCCACGCTGAGGCTCGCCGACGCAGGCGTGTACGCGCACGTTGACCGTCGGTCCGCCGAGCTGCAGGCAGCCGTGTCCGACGCGCTGACCGCCGCTTCCGTGCCGCACGTGGTCCAGCGCGCGGGCAATCTGTTCTCCGTGGTCTTCCGCGAGCAGGCGGTGGCCGATTACGACGACGCCAAGGCGCAGGACACGGCCGCATTCGCGCGCTTCTTCCACTCCATGCTGGATCAGCGCGTCGCGCTGCCACCGTCGGCGTTCGAGGCCTGGTTCCTGTCGGCCGCCCACGATGACACGGCCATGGCGCGGATCTCGGACGCCCTGCCCTCCGCAGCACGGGCGGCCTCCCATTCGTGAGAAGCTAACCCCGTCACTCAGAGAGGATCAACGGTGAAACTTCGCTTGGGCACACGCGGATCGGCGCTGGCGCTGGCGCGTTCGGAGATGGTCGCGGCACGGCTGCGCGACGGCGGACATGAGGTGGAGATCGTCCCTGTGGCGTCGGCGGGTCAGGACACGATCCACATGCCCGACGGCTACTCGCAGGTCATCTTCGCCAGCGAGCTGCGAGCTGCGCTGAGAGCTGGCGAGGTGGACGTCGTCGTGCACTCCGTCAAGGACGTCCCGCTGCGAGACAAGCCGGAGGACCTGATCTTCCCGGCCGTCCTGCCGCGTGGCGACCACCGCGACGTGCTCTGCACCAGGAGCGGCATCACGCTCGCCGCGCTACCCCGGCACTCCCGGGTGGGGGTGACGTCGCTTCGCCGTCTCGCCCAGCTGCGGGCTCTGCGGCCGGACCTCACCTTCGTCGACGTGGGCGGCTCGCTCGAGGAGCGGCTGCGCCACCTGGAGCCGGGTGATCTCGACGCGGTGGTGCTGTCGGCTGCCGGGGTCGAGGCACTGGGTCTCACCGACCGGATCGCCGAGTACCTGCCCATCCTCACCGCCCCTGGGCAGGGTGCGCTGGCGCTGGAGTGCCGCAAGGACGACGAGGACATCGTGGCCGCGCTCAGGGACTTCGACGACGTGGAGACCCGGATCACCATCGACGCCGAGCGTGCGGTCCTGACTGGGCTGGGCACCACCTACATGGCTCCCGTGGGGGCGCTGGCGTCGAGGCGGGGGATCCTTTCCCTCAAGGCCGGCGTGTTCGCCATCGACGGCACCAAGCGCAACGTGCTCGAGGTGGGCCTGCCCACCTCGGAGTTCCACGCCGTCCGCACGGGAGAGAACGTCGCGGCCGCGCTCAAGGCGCGCCGGGCGGACCGGTTCTTCTCGCCGGAGGCTCTGGCGTCGGTGAAGCTCTCTGCCGAACACGACGACGAGTCGCCCTTCATCGAGGTGGCCGGAGACGACCGCATCCGTGTGCTCCTGGCCCGCCAGGAGGGCCGCCTGGCCCAGTCGCTGCGCAAGAACGGGCTGCGCGTGGACTGTGTCTCCCTGCAGGAGGCCAAGCTCATCTCCGCCGACAACATCCTCGGATGGGCGGACTGGGTGGTGCTGCCCTCCGCGCAGACCGTCTGGGCGCTGCGCGAGCGGGGTTGGGACATCCCGGCGGGGAAGAGGGTCGCGGCCATGGGCTCCACCACCCAACTCGCGGCGGAGGAGAGCGAGATCCAGATCGAGCTCAGCCCCGAGGGGACGGCCAGCTCACAGAAGCTGGTGGAGTTGTTCCCCAGGGCCGAGGGTGAGCAGCGGGTGGTCATCGCCTGCGCGGACCAGCTCTCCACGAACTTGGAGGACGGGCTGAGGGCCAAGGGTTACACCGTTGAGAGGCTCGAGGTCTACACCATGGTGGATGTGGCGGAGTTCGACCCCCGCATCCGGCAGATGTGGGACGACGGGGCCTGGGACGCCGTCCTGCTCAGCCAGCCGTCGTTCGCATCCGCGTACGTGAACCTCCTCGGCCACCGTGACGGGGTGCACGTGCTGGCCTGGGACGAGCCGACCGCTCAGGCCCTTGCGGAGCTCGGCGTGCCGGTTCTGGCCACGGCGAAATCGAAGGACGAGTTCGGTGTCGCGGCGTTGGCCCGGGAGCTGGCGAAGCAGAACTGACGCGCGCCGAACGCCACGGCCCGCCTCCCCGTGAGGGTGGCGGGCCGCGGCGTCTGCCGGTCTGAACGGAGTGGGTCGCGGTGGGCCGGCCCGGATTTTCCAAGTCCGGTGAGATGCGCTATCGTTCTTCGAGTCGCCGCAGGGCGGCCTGGGGCTATGGCGCAGTTGGTAGCGCGCTTCCATGGCATGGAAGAGGCCAGGGGTTCGAATCCCCTTAGCTCCACCAGACAGACAGAAACCCCGCCTCAGGCGGGGTTTCTGTCGTTCTCGGCAGATTCCAGCGGCCTGATGACCAGCCGTGCCGGACGCGGCGGGCGGGCTCAGATGTCGTCCGCGGAGTAGCCGGGGAAGAAGTCCTCCTTCAGCTGCGGGTCTGGCAGGCCGGCCTCGCGGAGGGCCTCGCCGAGCGCCTCGACCATCGGCTCGGGGCCGGAGACGTAGACCAGGGAGTCGGTGAGGGCGGGCACGAGCCGGATCAGGACGTCGACGGTGAGCGGCTCCCCGACCACCCGGTGGACCGTCAGCGAGTGGTCCGCCTCCTCCCACCCGATCAGCTCGTCGGCGAAGGCCACGTCGTCGGAGCCGCTGCCGTAGATGAGCGTCACCTCGAGGGGTTCCCCGTCGTGGTGACGCTGCTTGAGGATGCTGTGGAACGGCGTCACCCCGATGCCTCCGGCGACGAAGACGACCGGGACGTCCGTCTCCTCCCACGTGAAGTCGCCCTCGGGGTCCTGCGTGAGTTCGATCCGGTCCCCGGGCTCGAGCCGCGACAGCGCCTGCTTGAACGTGGAGCCGGTGACGCGGGTGGTGATCTGCATGACACCCTCGTAGGGCGCTGCGGAGTTGGTGAACCAGCGTTCGGTGCCTTCGTCGTCCGGGTTCTCGTGGGGGACCTCCACCTGGACGTACTGACCGGCCTCCCAGACCAGCGGTTCGTCACTGCGGAACCGGAACGTCCAAATGTCCGCGGCAGCGTGGGCCTTCTCGATCAGCGTCAGAGCCATGACCTTCTCCTTCGGGGGTTCGTCGTCGCCTCCGACGCTACCCCGCGCCCTCCCGGCGCGCGCCGGTTAGCATGTGGCTACTTCCCGATCGGAGTTGAGGAGAGCCACGTGAAAGCGTCCCTGCACCCAGGCGTGTCCCACACGATGCGCTATCTGGTCCCCGAGAACCGGACGGTTCCGCACCTGCTGCCGGAGTCGGCGGACTTCGCCGCGATGCCGGAGGTGCTGGCCACGGGCTACATGGTGGGCATCATCGAGTGGGCCTGCATCCAGGCCCTCCGCGGCCACCTCGACGACGGCGAGATCACGCTCGGCACGCACGTCGACCTGTCGCA
>Ga0073899_10005583_pt1 | contig 10906 bp, 8 predicted proteins | sample KloWWTmetaKNB5Ph_FD_88975 | JGI IMG/M metagenome (GOLD analysis project Ga0073899, IMG submission 88975) | Active sludge microbial communities from Klosterneuburg, Austria, studying microevolution and ecology of nitrifiers - Klosterneuburg... | ecosystem: Engineered > WWTP > Aerobic digester >...
GAAGAAGATTCACCTACCACCGTCCATAAAACTGGGGGTTTCATGAATCAGGGCCTTCCGGACGTTCGCTACGGCCCAATGAACAGGGACTACCTTTATCCCCCTGGGGGTTAATCGGGGCTTTTTGCCCCGATGTCTCACTTCTTGCAGCGGCACTCTTTGCCAAGTGACTGCATTTTTTCTGCATACTGCCGGATCGCCCGCCGTTGATACGGCTCGTATTGGTTTGCAAGATATTGGCTGAATTCCATCAAGGATGCCCGGCCTGCAACTGTTTCCTTCCTGGCCACTGGTGAAGTGTAAAAGGCCACCAACTGGTCCAGCTCTTCATCGGAAAACTTGTTCCCGTAGATGTTGGCCCAAATCGTTGTCACTTCGTCGACAGTCCAGGGCGGCTGCAGGGACGCGAAAAGTTCTTCGGCCGCCTCGTTGAACTTCTTCTTGAACGACGCGTTGGGCTTCAGCCGTTTAACTGTCTCGTCGATCATGATCTGTACGCTGCGCTTGCTATGCTCCTCTCGCAGCCGCATCTGCTCGTCGAAGGTGGCCTGAATCCCCTGAGCCTCGAGGAGCTGGTAGATCTTGTTGCCGCGGGTATCCTCTGCAGCATGCACTCCGATGGAGGCAAGCAAGAACGCGACAAGTGCGATTTTTCGCATGGAATTTTGCTCCATTATTGTTTGATGTTCATCTGCTTGGCGCGGCCAGCGAGAAATTCAATATCCTCGTCAGAAACGCGTCCCGCTTTACCGATCTGCGCCAGCCGGCTTTGCGACTGAGGATCTACACTGGCCAACTGCTCAAGCGGCTGGCGAATTTCCTGGGGGGTTTGGGCGCGGCCGAACAACCCGAACCCAAATGACGCATCAAGTAGGCGCCCGAAGCCTCCCTTGTCATTGAAAATGGCTGCAGAGGTACGATTTAGGCCACCATTAACTGCCTGGCTGTCCTGTGTGGCAACCATTCCACGCTCCGCTCCACCCTTATTCTGATTAAACAAGGTTTGAGCCGGCGACTGATCAGGCATTGCGGTTGTGGCCGGAGCGCCCATTGGTGAACGATGCGAATTGGCTTCCCGGATATACCCTGCTCCCGCGGCGCGAGCGGTTGCGGCATCTTTCGGTCGTTGTGCGGTTACAGCTGCCTCACCTTCCTGGCGTTGCGTAGAGACAGCCTTGGGTGGATCAATGGGCTTGCCATCCATGCCGACAGCGGAACCGACTCGAGGATTGTGTTCGGTGGCAATCTGCCCGCCAACATTGGCAGCAACCGCATTTTGAGTTCCGGGATCAGTTGCCGCCTGTAGAGCTCGTGCAGCATTACCTCTCGCCATGCGCAGCGCTTCCGCACCATACCGAGCATTGTCGTTGACCTGCACAGAGGCCCCAGAGCCATCCGTGCGTTGTTGGGTGTCGATGGCCTGTTGAGTGTAGGTTTGTCCGACATTGGTCGAATATGTCGCATTGGTCGATCGAGCCAGTGAACCAAGGAAGCTCTGCATCGCAGAACGCTCTCCCGCATTGGACGTCTTCGCAATGAGGCCTTCGATCGCCTTAGCGGCCTTGTCGAAGTTCTTCTCGGCGCGCTGCTGCGTTTCGGCATTATTAGCTTGCGATCCGGACCAGCTTTGAGTTTCGGCATCCTTTACAGAACCGCCATAGGAGGCGGAAGGACCGTAAGAGGAGCGGGATGGAACATTGCCAAGCCGGCGCGCCGTTTGATCGGCGAGATTATTGAGCTGCTGCTGGCTTCCCGCGGGAGCTGCGGCAGGTTTGCCGGCACCTGGTGCAGCACCTGGTACTGCGCCTTGCGGACTTGCCGATTGCCCGGGCGGAGTCGCAGTTGGCTGTGCCGTAGCTGGAGCCACTGCAGCAGGCGTATTTGCCCCGGCAGGATTTCCAGCCTGTTGAATAGCAGCCGGAGCAGGAGAGTTTGGTGCAGAAGGCTGCGGCGGATTAGCAACAACCTGCGCACCAGCTTGGCCGCCTACATTCCCCCCCAATCCAAGTTCGGATGTATGGCCTTGGCGCGCCTCTGTACCGACTCTCTCGGAGGCCGTCCGGACATTGCCGGCACCGTCCTTGGTTGTCCAGCTCGTATCGCCACCAAGCGTCTTGTCCAGTGTTTTCTGAATTTTCGCAGCAGCATTCGCACCCTCTTGTTGAGTGAACTGTGCAACAGTTCCCGTCGACAAGTTGGAACCGGTACCACGAGAAAGTTCGGCTCGATCTCCACTTGCGCCGATCTTTGCCGCCTCAACCTTAGACCCATGGTTTCCAGTGACACCCATGTTTCCGATGTCAGCTGTCATGTTGCCTATACCATTAGGGGTGCCTGCGGCACTGCCCCGCGCAGAGTACGAGCCAAATTCAGTTTGGATGTCGCCCCGGTTTGGAGTCGTGTAACTTAGTGCTGTGTTCGACTTGTTGGCATTGACGTTACCCCAACTCAAGTTTCCTTGGCTGACATTACCCATGCTTACATTGCCGGAGCCAACCTGCTCACCAACCTTATTGGCGGAGCGATCGGCAGGTCCTGTAATCCCCGAGGTGATTCCGGCAAGGCCTGCTTCACCACCCTTGATAATGGCCATGGCGATCATGGGAACGCTGATTGTCAGCATCCCGGTGATAGCCTCCGCAGAGATCGTGCTATTGAGCAAGGCAGCCGCATTGTTGACCGCTATGCCATCAACGCCGGCCAGGGATGCCTTAAAGCTCTTGGCTCCGGCCATTGTCCCAACATAGTTCACGATGGCATAAAGAGGGGCCCAAAGTTGAACCCCTAGCATTGTCATAACGTAGGAACGCAATACCATCCCGCCCTTGCTGCCGGCGATAATGATCAAGATCAGCACAATAGGGAAGATGCCGAGGACGACCAGTTCAATGGCATTGCGGACCAGCGGCAGGGTTTCCTGAGCGAGTTTCGCCATCACTGAATAGGCAGTATTGGCGTTCAAGGTTGCCATCGCCGTACCCAACGCTGTTTGGGCTGCCGCTGGATCGTTCATTACCTGGGCCATGTTCGCCGACGTGTCATTGAGCATGTTGATCATCATCCGTTGCCGTATGGCTTCGGTAGTGGAGGCGCTCGCCGTCATGATCAGGCCTTCCGAAGCCGGCAACAGTGCTGTAAGCAGTGTCTGCGCTGTTGCGGCAGTCGTGTTCGGCGACAGCATTTGTGCGATCCGTGCGAACTCTGACGTCGCCGCCGGCGCCAACCGCGGGCCAAGGTGTGTCGTGTAAGCTTCATCACACTGCACCGCGCCGGTCGCCCCGGACAGCGTGACCATTCGACCCGGATTCAATACCCCAATACCTGTTGGCCCGAGGTCTTTCCAGATATCCGTCGAGGTCAGCAATGAATTGACCATGGCAGGCGAGACGACGAGTTCTGGATTGATGCATTCCCGCATGAAATTCGTCATGTCCTGGGCCAGGATTGGATCTGGCATGGCGGCAGATTGTGATACCCGCAGAGCGCGGGCTCCGCCCATCAAACCATGGCTACCCAGCTTCAGAGACGTATCCGGCAGTGAGAAGAAAGTCTCGGTTCGGTCTGTGAGCCAATATCCGATACGGCTCGTCGTGGACGCGAAAAAGGCCAATCCGATTGGCACGTTGTCGACAGTGATAGGCGCACCAGCTCCAAGACCGTGATCTTTGATCGTCACAGTTACCCGCGGGATGAACAGGGTGGTGTAGAAAATAGCCACCATGAGCATGTAGTGCGCTGCGTCTTCTCCGCGCGCCCTCAAGAATCCATAGCAGACAGCCATGAAGGAGCCAAGCAGCGCGGCGACTCGGACCAGGCTCAGGTAGTCCCCATCGACCCCCCCTGACCCCATTAGCATCACAACAGCATTCAGGATGCCCTGAATTTGCTCGCTGTTGAAATAGCAAAAGACCGTGTAGACATTCCCCATCACAACCCCTTACTGGCGCTTGCCGAAGCGCGCATTGGCAGCGAGCATCGCATTGAGGTTGGCATACATGGCAAGTTCAGCCTTGTCCAACTGATCGATCTTTTCGTACGGATTTCCCTTCTGCTTGTAGTAGTGGGAAATCTTGGCGTGCATTTCGCTCCGAATGGAGGCAATGTGTTCACGCATTCCTTGGTAGGATGATTGCATGGTTTGCGGAACCTTTGCGGCGATACCATTCAATGCCTTATCAGCAACACCAAGGTAATAGGTCATCATGTTGAAGGCCGCATCGACGGCAGCATAGTCGGCCAGGTCAAGAACAAGTTGGTCAGCAACAATGGCTGCTACACCAGCACTTTCCGATAGTGCGGCAGCACGGTAGAGCGGGACCGACGACATCTTCAAGACAAGCAATTCGTCCGCAGTTAGGTTTGCAGCCGAGGTTCTGGTTTGGATATTCGATCGAATTTTTGTCACAGCATTCATTGCTCGCACCGAGAAAGGCGTGACTGCCTGCGATACCTCGCTGATGGTCGTGCATTCAGCATCTGCGCAGGTTAGCTTAGACAGATTCTGAACCACCGTAGCGGTGAGGTGGTCTTCCCCGACCAAATGGGTGAAATCTATCGTGCCCGGTCGGCCAGCATTGAAATCCGGGGCTTCGTTGCCTTCGCTGTCGGCCCCCTTGGTCACGATAACCGTCGGGCCGACAATGGACATAACAAAATCCTTCTCGTCAGTGGAAAGGGAGACCGCATTATTGTGGTCAAGCGCCCAGCGAAGCAGGTTGACATAGACCGGGATAGATTTGCCTTGGTCAGCGGAAGTCACGGCAGAACGTGCCTTTCCGTAGTTCTGCATGTACTTTTCTTCCATGATCTTCGAGCCGTTTCCTTCGATGCCCAGCATGGCGTCAAAATCATCCACGAACTCACCGGCGGCTCGGGCATAGCCTGTTGCGTCCCGGGCATTGGCTTCCATCCAGTCCTTGGCGAAGTAGTCCACGGACTTCTTAGCTGCACGACAGGAATTCATCGAGAACTGATTTACCCGAGTCGCCAGGTCGTTGACCACATCGAGTGTCACAGCAATTTCCGGCGCCATCGTACGCAAGGCCAACTCAAAGAAGTAGCCAACGGCCGCCTGGCCGAAGTTGCGAAGAGCTTGAACAAACGCAGCTTTATTCGGGAAACTGAACCCCCCGAGGTATGCATCAATCCCGCCACAGCCGGCTTTTACTGACGGAGGCGTAATTTGCAGCGGCTGGAAATTCTTATTGGGGACGCGCCAAGTCAACCCACCACCGCTGTATCCCACTACGGATTGCGACGCGATTGCTTGCGGGGCAGTCGTATTCACTGCCGCGCCGGCAGACGTATAGAAATCGCCGATCCAGTCGGCATGGGCTGTTACGGAGCCGAAGGCGAGAGTAACGGCTACAGTGGCCGCAGTAAGACGATATCGCAACTTCATTCCTTAGAACTCCTCACCAGGTTTCGTCATGGTCAATACTCGGATTCGTTCTGCAAGCTCCTCGCCTGCAATGACTCCAGTTCCCAGTGCGGTCATCTTCTGGGTCTTCCGATCGATTAGGTACACCGCTGGCACTGTCTGAATCCCGTTGCCACCAGATGCAATAACAGAGATCCCGTTATCCGGTTTGGCGTCTGGGAACATCGAGATAGGCCGACCATCTAGCGACACGGTAAGGATCGGAATTCCAGATTTCATGCTGAACGCCTTAAGTACAGGAGCCTGGTCGTGGCAGTAGTCACAGTCCGACCTTGCGAAGAACAGAATTCCGTGTGTTTCCGCCAGGGATTTCAAATTCTGATCACGCTTGTTATCTGTGCGAGTCTTGTCACGGTCACGCGCGAAGCTCACGACAGAAGAACGAGCTGAATAATTGACCTCGGGATTGGCCCAAACCACTCGCCGCGAAACGTCGGCAAACATGGATGCCTTATCCATTACCCAGTTCTGCGCCCTCAGAAAAGCAAGTACGTTCTTCTCGGTCGGATTGACTACTGCTTCGCCTTTGAGTCGGGCTAATTCCTTCTGAACATCCTCGAGCTTGGTCATCTCAAAAATGGTTTTCGGCTTCTCTTCGGCCTTGGGAGGCTTCTGTTCGCGTCTTTCCTCCCTCGGATCTGGATACCAGTTGAAGCCGCGGTCAGGTTGGCCCCAAGGACTGTCGTCCCACCAGCTCTTCGCTTCCCCCATCTCACCCGTATTCGCGTGAGCGGTAAACGCCAAAAGGCAGCCAAGGGCCGCCAGAACTTGCTTGAATTTATGCACTGAATTTGCTCCGGTAAGGGCAAACGAATGGCTCAACGTCGATTCCTGAGAGCATGGCCGACACCCTATTCGACACATCGCCAAGGAGGCCTTGACGTAGCTGCTCTCGGACAAACTCAGTGTCGCCAATGGCGACCAGGGCCTTCGCTGACGCCAACTTGTGCTGGCGAATAGTGGCGGCGAGGAGCACTTTGCGAAACTCTTCCTTCGCGCCAGGTTGATTCCGGCAAACCATCACGTTGGCCGCAACGTAAGGGGTATCTCCCGCTTGCGTGAGGCCAACTGTAGTGAGGTTGCCGGGACGCAGCATTGCTGCGATACCCGCATCCAGAATGGTGCGGTAGATGTCGTCAGGCCTGCTTTCGTCTTCGACGGATGCCAGCGCCCGCAGGAGGAAGTGGTCCGCACCACTCCAGGACGTCAATGCTTCTCTCTTGTTCTTTAGAGGCAAGAGGCGGCGGAGATCGTCGGTGAATTCCGCTGCGTGATTTTTCTCAATCCAGTAAGCCGCTGCCCGCATCTGGATCACATCGATAGGAGAAGAGGTTGGCTTGGCAAGTCGGGCGCGAATAGCTTCATGGCTCGGCTCCTCGAATTTGATAGCCCATCCATCCATGTGGAGTTTGCGGTGTTGGTTGAACCACCCATCTACATTGGTGAAGACAGCGGAGTCGGCGTCGAAAACCACTCCATCCGCCCCAGTCAGGCGTGAATCACTCTTGGCACGGAAACGCTGATGGACAAGGCCGGCGCACTTGAGGGCTGCCTTATCGCCCGCATACTCGCCGCCGCCGTAGTATTTCGACCGGCTGATGAGCATGTCTGCATTCATGAGTTGGAGGTAAACCCAGTCATCGCAATCTGCCCGGCCGACAATCTCGAAATACTTTGTCGGGGGAACCTGGGCGGTAAAGGCCACATAAGCGCCAGATCGCGGGTCTGAGCGAAGTGTCTCGACGGGTTTCTGACCGATCAAAGGCGCTTTGCCCGGAGTGGGCTGAAGATTGACCGTCGGATTTGGGTTGCGCGGATCATCTGGCACGCTGTTGATGACAACCTTACCCATGAGAGACGATGCCGCCGTCCGCATTTCGGGCGGAGAAACCGGCATGTAAGTCTTGGCTGTTCCAAGACCGGTACAAGCCGTCAGAATCGTCAGAAGGGGAAGGACCCAGAGCGTGCGTAGCATGCCCTGAAGATAGCCCTCCCCCGTATTTGTCAGCAATGCGGAAACACCGCCGAAAACACGGGGTTAGGTGAATAAATGGACTACCGAGCTTTGGATTTCTGAATTTTCTGCTGCTGTGCCGGCATCTCGCCGGAGGATGCCTGGGCCGGCCGAGAATGCGCTTCGGCATTTGCTTTCATCATCTTCTCGTTCAGTTCCATCTCATTGTCAGTACCAGGCGGGAAGCCATTGCGGCACATATTGAGCTTCATACTCATATCCAGCATCCGGCTAGAACCGTCCGTCATTGGCAAGAGCGTGCCCGGCGTCGTGAACCGGATATTGAACCGCTTACACCCCTCCTGCGGCAGGCGTTCGATTGTCGTGACCTCGGCCACAACGCGAGCATTCGGCCGATTGATTTGCTGGCGAATCATTTCCGCCGTTCTTCCTGTTACGTCGGCTGTGACATTACCGTCCTTCGTGTCCATCGCTTTCATGAGAAGGTCACGGTAGTCAGTGCCCGTATTCGATGTGATCGCCATTCCGTCGCCGGCGGCGAAGGCTATGGCGGGAAGGGCGAGAACGATACCGGCAATAATTCTGGTGTTCACTGTGCTTCACCCCCTGCTTCCGTCGAAGCCTGCGGTCGGATGTCATAGAACGGCTTGAGCATGTTTTCCACCGCATCGGCTACCACCAGGTCGAGGACCACCTTTGAGTCCTGTGCCTTTTCCTGGACCCACCAATGACCTGAATTACCTTTCACGTTCATGATGACCGTGCTGGTGTATTTGCTGCAGGACTCTGCCAGGCAAAAACCACGAGGGTCCCCTGTCAGCAGCTCGTTGAAGCGGCCGGCTACGCCCGTTTTCTGTCCCAACCAGCGCACCATGTCCGTAATGGAAATGGCAGAGGCGATGCCGGTATAGGCGGCCGATACCCCAATTTGGAGTAGGTCGACGTTCTGGTGCCCGTAATCCGGGGAATTGCCTTGGCCGCTTCCAACTGATGATTCAAGCAGGTCCGCCAGCTTGCCTTTAACCTCTTCCTTGCCTGCTCCGGAAAGCATGAACATCCCACTGAAGCGGTATTGCTCATCCGCGTCTTCTGGCTTGTCGGCAACTGCGTAACCACGCGCCTGAAGTTTTGCCTGTAGCACCCGGGTCATCTTCGGGCTGCCATCAAAAACGACGAAGAGGCGCTTGGAAGCAATATCGCTCTGTGGCACCACGTTGTAATGTGGCTCCCTTTTGATCAGAACATCTGGCGCGGTGCCTGCCCCCGCCAGCACCGTCGTCGCCGCAACGGCCAGTACCGTAGCTGTAATTGCCTTCTTAATTCCCATAGTAACTTTGAGCCTTCTGTTGAAGCCGATCCACCGCGAAACTGGACGACTTTGTCGGAGTTTGGATGCTGCTGAAGAATTCTGACAAATCCATCAGGTCAAATCTCAACAGTTTGAGTTCGTCGAGGGTGAAGCCAGAGCAATCCGGGCTTTGCGGCGACCCCCAACTCTTGCCGATCTGGGCGCGGCCCTGCTCGTTGACGATACGGCCCAACTTCGACGGGAAGCAACACCACCCTTCTTTCTTCTCAACGCAGGCCCCAAGAATCTTGGAACTGCACCAGGAACCTACCTGATGGCATAGCCCTTGGCCCCGCTTCATGCCCAGTGTCTGTTCCTCGGTCTCGCACTTCATCATTTCCATGATGACGTAGATGGCGATTGCGATGACCAGTGACCACGGGTCGAAGCCAACGAACGCAATACCATTAGTTGATACAGCGAATTCGGCTCCCCACACTGAAAAGTTGGCTGTCATGCTGAGAGTGCCGCTGCCAAGCATAGACATTGCGTACTCGGCGAGCATTTCGCTGCCGCTATTCATCAAGCCCTCAAAGATGAACTTGGAACCCCAGACGTAGATTTCCTCGGCACCTACCTTCAGGGCAGTGGTTCCGATGGTTTGGGCAATGACGTCATTTCGGCCGCCCTCGCCGCCTCCTTGCGCCTTGCAGCAGTTGGTGAGCAGATTCTTGTGGCAATGGCTGGCCTCGCCGACAAAGAGGTCGTAATTGACCGCTTCCCGGGCCAACTCCATGTGCGTGATAGCGTTCGCAAAGTCGCCATCAGGCATGTAGCCCGTGTCGAAGCACTGTCCATTGATACAGAAAGTCTGCAAGCCGCAGTCTGTCTGAACAGAGGTGTCCGGCGCAGAGTCCGCGCACTTGTATTGGTGTTCCAGGAGCCCGCACGAACCATCAGGAAGCGACTCAACACAGGACGATGTTGTCTCGGAACACAGTGGATTATTCTTGAGATCGTCACAAGTGGAGGTCAGCGTCGTTGAGGCGCAGGTGTACTCCTTCTTCCACTGCCAGCAATCTTTGTAAACGTCGAGGCCGTTGATGTTCTTCGTACCAGGGCCGTCGATGCAGACTTGCGATGCGACAGTACAGTTCGGATTGTTGTCCAACGACTGGCACTGCGACATGTTCGTCTGGTCATTGACGATGGTGTATGTCGTATCCAACTGGACCACGTTGGTCGGCAATGGATCAGGAATCTTTTCCTCGCAGGTGTACTGGAAGGATTTCTCAATGCAAGCCCCGGTGAATGCCGTGTTGGTGCAGGTCTCAGTCAGCTTCTGACAACCAGCCTGCTTGAGTGGCATGCAATAGTCGATCGGGTTGCTTACAACGCAGTTGTAATCTTCCTTCCACTGCCAGCAATCACGATAGACATCCAGTCCATTGATATTCTTCGTCGCAGGACCGTCAATACAGGTCTTCGACGACAGTTGGCAACTCGGATTCGTGGAATACGAATTGCACGGCGAGGTGTCGATGTTGTCGTAGATGATCGTGTAGTTCGTGGTGAGCTGAACAACGCCGGTGGTTGGCGTTATGGCCGTTCCGCACTTGTAGGTATTGGTATAACTCAGGCAAGTGCCATTAAATGCGGTGCCATTACAGACTGACCCGACAATATTGCAACCAGGCGTATTCGCGATTGCGTTGCAGTAATCGACCGAGTTCGGGTCGACGCAGTTATAGGTGGCTTTGTAGTCCCAGCAATCTCGATAGATTGGCGTGCCAGCAATCATCTTGGTCGACGGACCATCGACACACACTTCGCCCGTTTTCTGGCATGTGGCAACTGCGAATGCGCTGGGAGACAATAACGTCGCGGCTAGCGTGATCAGCAGGCAGCGGAGGATATGGATCATTTCGCCCCCTTGACCATGCTCATAGCCATGAACATTGCCCTCGCGGTCAGGATGTCGATATTGACGGCATCACTCTGCATGGACGCAACAGAACGACCCTTCTCCACTTTCCCCCCTGTGGAGACTTCAAAATCGATTGTGACTTGCTGAGACAGCATTTGCTGTTTGCACTTGTCATTCCCGCACGCGAGAGGGTCATTTCCAACACCTTTCCCAGACAGTCGCCGTGCGTAACTTCGGCCTTGATCACCCAAATCCGGCGCTACTGGGTAGCCGGCC
>Ga0073899_10005587_pt1 | contig 10901 bp, 9 predicted proteins | sample KloWWTmetaKNB5Ph_FD_88975 | JGI IMG/M metagenome (GOLD analysis project Ga0073899, IMG submission 88975) | Active sludge microbial communities from Klosterneuburg, Austria, studying microevolution and ecology of nitrifiers - Klosterneuburg... | ecosystem: Engineered > WWTP > Aerobic digester >...
ATCCACCAGTTTGTCTACCGCGCCATCGGCGACGAACTGCTGTGGGTGGGCAGCATGCCCTGCGGGCTGCCGGCCGACGAGAACATTCCCATCGGCACCTACGGCACCAGCAACGTCGCGCGTGCCAAGAGCGTCTATCGCATGGGCCTGGGCCTGCGCTACGGGCGGCGCATGCAGACGATCTCGGGCATCCATTACAACTGGTCGCTGCCCGGGTTGGACAACGAAGCGCATTTCGGCCTCATCCGCAACTTTCGACGTCACTCTTTCCTGCTGCTGTTGCTGTTCGGTGCCAGCCCGGCGGTGTGCAGGAGCTTCGTCGAAGGGCGCCCGCACGAGTTGCAGCCGCTGGGCGAGGGCGGCTCGCTGCACCTGCCGCACGCCACCTCGCTGCGCATGGGGCGGCTGGGCTACCAGAGCGATGCGCAGGCCGCGCTGGCGGTCAGCTACAACAGCCTGGAGAGTTATGCGGCGTCGCTGCACGGCGCGCTGACGCGCCCGCATCCGCCCTACGAGCGCCTGGGCGTGCGCAGCCTGGGCGGCGAATACAATCAGCTGGCGACCAGCCTGCTGCAGATCGAGAACGAGTTCTACGGCACCATCCGCCCCAAGCGCGTGATCCACCCCGGCGAGCGCCCGCTGCACGCGCTGCGTGAGCGCGGTGTCGAATATGTCGAGGTGCGCTGCATGGACCTCGACCCGTTCGAGCCGGCGGGCATCAACGCGCAGACGATGCGTTTTCTCGACATCTTCCTGCTGCACTGCCTGTTGTCCGACAGCCCGCCCGATTCACCGGAAGAGATCGTGCGCCTGGGCCAGAACCAGCACCGCACCGCCGCGCGCGGGCGCGAGCCGGGGCTCAAGCTCGACAGCGCCGGCGGCGAGGTGCCGCTGCTGGAATGGGCAGCCCTGCTGGTGGACGAATGCCTGCCGATCGCGCAGACGCTGGCGGCGGCGCTGGACGACGACGGCTACCTGCTGGCGCAGGCCGCCGCCCGCGACGCGCTGCGCCGGCCCGCCGAGCTGCCGTCGGCGCGTGCGCTGCAGGCGATGCAGGCCGACCACGGCGACTCCTTCATCGCCTTCACGCGCGCACAGTCCCATGCCGCGCGCGCCGCCGTGATGGCGCAGCCCTATGCCGCCGAGCTGCAGGCCCGCCACGAGGCCGAGGCCCGTGCCTCGCTGGCCGAGCAGGCGCGCATCGAGGCCGCCGACACCCTGCCCTTCGAGGTCTACCGCCAGCATTACCTGGCGCCGGAGCGGCTGGGTCGCTGAGGGCCGGGGCCCCGGCTGTCGGGGTGACGCCGGCCGGCCACCGTCAATGCCCCGCCCGCCGCGTGTGGCCGAGGAAGAAGCGCAGCATCTCGCGGCTGGCGTCGGGCCCACGCGGGTCGGTATAGGAGCCAGCCGGCCGCCCGCCCGACCAGGCATGGCCGGCGCCGTGCACCACCCAGTGCTCGGCCACCGCTGGCCCTGATGCGGCGCCATGGCGGGTGCAGGTGTAGCGCAGCCCCTGCGCCGAGACGCCTCGTTCGACGACGGTGGCGCCGACGAACCCGGCTGCCTGGTGCGGTCGGCCGCGCAAGGCCGCCGCGATGACCTGCTCGCCATTGCGCGGGTGCACGGTCGGGTCCTGGTCGCCGTGGAAGACGATGGTCGGCACGGGCAGCGCGGCTGCGCCCGCGGGACGGGACAGCGGCTGCGCGTGGGCCCGCAGGCCGGCCAGCGCCGGCCCGGTATCGCCACCGCGCATCGCGGCCATCGCTTCGGGCAGGCTGCGGGCCGCGCCCGGCGCCAGCCCGGAGTGGACGCCGACGGCGGCGAAGACATCGGGGTGGGCGGCGGCCACCGCCGAGGCCATCGCACCGCCTGCCGACAGGCCGGCGATATAGACACGATCGGCATCGGCGCCCTGTGCGCGCACCACCGCCTGCGCCATGGCGGCGATGCAGGCCGCCTCGCCGCGGTCGCGCCCCTGGTGGTTGTGCTTGAACCAGTTCCAGCAGCGCGAGGGGTTGGCGTCGGCGGCCTGCGCCGGATAGAGCACGAGGCAGCCATGCTCGTCGGCCAGCGCATTCATGCCGGTCCCGGCGGCGAAATCGTCGGCATCCTGCGTGCAGCCGTGCAGCATCACCACCAGCGGCCGCGACCGGCCCTGCGCACCGGGCGGCACGTAGAGCTTGTAGCCGCGCGTCAGCGCGGCATGGGTGTGCGAGCCCGGCGTGAACGTGCCCGCGCTGCGGTCCGGCATGCGGGGCCGGTCGCCAGGGACGCTGGGTGCCACGGGCGGCACGGCGGCAGGCCCGACCGGCGGCATCGAGCCTGCCGGGCCGGGCGCGGCGCCGGCGAGCGCACTCTGGATCGCCGCCGTGGCGGCACCCAGCCGGCCGGCGCGGGTCAGGCGGGTGGCGTCGCGCATCAGGTCCTGCAAGCTGGGGTTCATGGGGCCCTCGGGGTTGCCGCGCATTCAGCGCTGCCGGGTGGCCAGTGCCGCCTTGACGGCCGGGCTGGCGTGCAGGGCGCCGAGCACGTCGATCGACGCGATCGTGGCCAGCGCCAGTTCGGGGGTGACGTCGGGTGCGAACGACGCCAGCCCCAGCACCCGCACCTGCAGCTTCTCGCCGCGCGCCTGGACGGCGCGCAGGTCGTCGGCGCTGAAATGCTGCAGGCCCAGCACCAGCGTCTTGCGCGCCACCACCTGCTGCAGGGCGTCGGCGTGGCGCGCCAGCTGGTTGCGGATGGCGGTGCGGATGAAGTCGGTGCGGTTGCCGTAGAAGCTCTCGGCCACCAGCAGGTCGATCTGCCCGAGGTCGACGAAGCCGAGGTTGATGGTGATCTTCTCGGACTCGGCGCTGCGTTCCGGGGCCGCGGCGGGGCGTTGTCTGGTGGCCATGGCGCCATCCTAACACCATCCAAAGGGATGGCTTGAGGATGGTCTGAATGGGGGGTTCAGGCGCCCAGCTGGCGGCAGACGGCCTCGGTCATCGCGCTGCAGCTGGCGTTGCCGCCGAGGTCGCGCGGCACCGTGTGGCCGGCGGCGAGCACGGCCTCCACCGCGCGGTCGACGCGCTCGCCTGCGGCGCGCAGGTCGGCGTCGTCGTGGCGGTCGGCGAGCCAGTGCAGCATCAGCGCGCCCGACAGGATGGTGGCCACCGGGCTGGCCAGGTTCTGCCCGGCGATGTCGGGTGCCGAGCCATGCGCGCCCTGGAACAGGCCATGCGCATCGCCGACCTCGGCCGAGGGCGCGATGCCCAGGCCGCCGACGGTGCCGGCGCCGAGGTCGGAGATGATGTCGCCGAACATGTTCTCGGCCACGATGACGTCGTAGCAGTCGGGCTTCTTGAGCATGTGCACGGTGATCGCATCGGCATAGGCGTGATCGATCTCGACGTCGGGGTAGCCGGCGGCCACCTCGTCGCACACGGCGCGGAAGAAGGCATAGCTGCGCAGGATGTTGGCCTTGTCGCACACCGTCACGCGCCGCCGGCCGTCGCGCGGCGCACCCTGGCGGCGGCGCGCCAGCTCGAAGCTGAAGCGCGCCACGCGCTCCACGCCCTTGCGCGTCATCACCAGCGTATCGGTGGCCACCTCGCCGCGCAGGTTGATGCCGGCGCCGCGGCTGGCATAGAGCCCTTCGGTGTTCTCGCGCACGATCACATAGTCGATCTGCCCCGGCTGCCAGCCCGCCAGCGGCGAGGTGACGCCGCGCAGCAGCCGGATCGGCCGCACGTTGGCATAGAGGTCGAGCCGGAAGCGCAGGCGCAGGTGCAGGTCGTTGCCGACCTCGGTGCCGTCGGGGTAGGTGACGCCCGGCAGGCCGGCGGCGCCGTGCAGGATGGCATGCGCATCGCGGCAGGCGGCGAAGGTGTCGTCGGGCAGCACGGCGCCGGTCTTCAGATGGTGCGCCGCGCCGCCTTCGGCGGCCGTGAAGCGCAGCCGTTCGCCGCAGGCTTCGCGCAGCACGGTGATGGCCGACTGGCAGACCTCGGGGCCGATGCCGTCGCCGTCGATGGTGACGATGTCGTAGGTGCGCATGGGGCCTTCTTTGCGACGATCAGGGTGACCGGGTGGGGTAGCTCGCGGCCATGCCGGCGCGCACGTCCTGCTGCAGGCCATAGGACGCGAAGGGGTAGCGCAGCCCATTCTTCGCCAGCGCGTCCATGCCCTGCAGCGCGCGCTCGATATCGGCCACCGGCAGCGCCATCAGCATCTCGTCGTCTTCCACGCCGCCGTAGCGGCGTTCCGCGAAACAGGGGATCGACAGGCTGGGCTCGCGCGTGGCCAGCGCACGGCCCCAGGAATCGGCACAGGCCGATTCGCCCACCACCGACCAGTCGAAGCGCCGGTAGCCGCGCCACTGCAGGCCGTTGATGAAATACATCATCGCGCCCGGCGTGGCATAGAAGAGCGCGATGTCGGGTGCGTCCAGCGCCGTCGATGCAGCCCCTTCCGCGCGGCCCCATTTCGCCAGCGGCGCGATCACCAGCGCCTGGTGGCTGCCGCGCGGCATCACGTGCATCGCCGCCTGGTGGCGCGCGCTGTCCTCGGGCGTGGCATACCAGACGCCGACCATGCTGCCGCCGGCCCGCCACTCGGCATCCTGCCCGCCCAGGCCGACCACGGCGCGGCACTGCTCGCCCACCAGGTCGTCGGCCGTCACGCCCAGCGTCCAGCCCAGCCGCGCCGCCTGGCCCACCAGCTGGTCGAGCGTGTGCACCGCCTGCGGCCGGCGCAGGCGCGGCACGGTCTGCAGTTGTTCGACGCTGTCGCACAGCCGCATCGCAAAGGGCAGCGCGCGCAGCTTCAGCACCTGCTCGAGGCGTGCGGCCAGGCGCTGGAAATCGGCGGGCAGGGTGATGGGGCTCGCGGGCGTGGGGCTCATGTCATCCGTTCGCAGCAACAGGTGGGGCAGTATCGCCCGCGCACCGGCCGCTCGGCCACGCCCGAAAAAGCACCCGACAATCACCTCATGGACGACACCCAGCCCACCCCGCCGCCGCTGCCCGACCACCTTTCGGTGGATCCGCGCAGCCCCCACCATGTGGCCGCCGTCGTGCAGCACGACATTGGCATCCGCCTCAACGGCAAGGAGCGGCACGACGTGGAGGAATACTGCATCAGCGAAGGCTGGGTCAAGGTGCCCGCCGGCAAGACGGTGGACCGCAAGGGCCGGCCGCTGCTGATCAAGCTCAAGGGCCAGGTCGAGGCCTTCTACCGCTGAGCGCGCGCCCGCACCATGAAGGTCTTCTACTGGACGATGGGCGTGCTGATCGTCGGCACCTTCGTGCCGTCGGTGGTGTTTTTGCTGCTGCACCTGTTTACCGGCTCCTACGACCACGGCCAGCGCGCGAAGATGCTGTGGAACGTCTCGCGCGTCTTCACGCTGCTGGCCGTCAACCTGCTGATCTGGGGCCATGTCGCCGTGGGCCTGTGGCAGGTGTGGTTCGGTTAGCCTGCAGGCCATGAAGATCAGCTTCATCGGTGCTGCGCAGGAGGTCACCGGCTCCTGCTTCCTGGTCGAGTCCGGCGACCTGCGCTTTCTCGTCGACTGCGGCATGTTCCAGGGCGGGCCGGACGGACGCAAGGCGGCCGACCGCAACCGCCGCGCCTGGCCCTTCGACCCGCGCAGCATCGACTTCGTGCTGCTCACGCATGCGCACATCGACCACAGCGGCCTGCTGCCGCGGCTGGCGGCGCTGGGTTTTCGCGGCCCGATCTATGCCACGCGCGCCAGCGCCGACCTGCTGCCGGTGATGCTGCTGGACAGCGCGCACATCCAGGAGATGGCCTGGACGCGCGCGCAGCGCCGGGCCGCCGGGCGCCGGCCGCGTGGGGCCGCCGCCGAGCTGCTGTATACGGTGGCGCAGGCCGAGGCCTGCCTCGCCCAGGTGCAGGGCGTGGCCTACGACACCGACCTGCAGCCGCACCCGGCGCTGCGCTGCCGCTTTCGCGATGCCGGCCATATCCTGGGCTCGGCGATCCTCGAGCTGTGGCTCGACGAAGGCGGGCGCACGCGCAAGCTGGTGTTCTCGGGCGACCTCGGCCAGCCCGGGCGGCCGGTGGTGCGCGACCCGACGCCGATCGCCGATGCCGATGTGCTGGTGGTCGAATCGACCTACGGCAACCGCCTGCACCGGCCGCTGAAGGAGACCGTCGACGAACTGGTCGAGGTCATCGAGGAGACGCTGCGCCGGCGCCAGGGCAACATCGTCATCCCGGCCTTCGCGCTCGGCCGCACGCAGGAGCTGCTGGTGCTGCTGGCGCAGCTGCGGCGGCAGGGCCGGCTGCCGCCGCTGCAGGTCTTCGTCGATTCGCCGATGGCCGGCAAGGTGTCGGCCATCACCGCGCGCCACCCCGAGGCGCTGGACGACGAGACACGCGCGATGCTCACGCCCGGGGCGCCGGGGCCCGACGGGCTGTCGCTGCGTTTCACGCAGACGGTGGACGAGTCGGTGGCGCTCAACCGCATCAGGGCCGGCGCCGTCATCGTCGCCGCCAGCGGCATGTGCGATGCCGGGCGCATCCAGCACCACCTGCGGCACAACCTCGGCCGCAGCGAATGCGCCATCGTCATCATCGGCTTCCAGGCCGAGGGCACGCTGGGCCGGCGGCTGGTGGACGGCGCCAGGCGCGTGCGCCTGTTCGGCGAGGACATCGTGGTGCGCGCCCGCATCCACACCATCGGCGGCCTGTCGGCGCACGCCGACCGCGACGCGCTGCTGGGCTGGCTGCGCGGCTTTCGACATCCGCCGCAGCACACCTTCGTCGTCCACGGCGAGGCGGCCACCGCCTGCGGTTTTGCCGACACCATCGCGCAGCAACTGGGCTGGACGGTGCAGGCGCCGGCGGCCGGCCAGCAGGTCGAGCTTTGATCAGCGGCGTCGCGGCAGCAGCCGCAGGCCGAGCAGCGTGACCGCCGCGAAGCCGGCGCCGGCGTAGAAGGTGACCGCCGAGCCCAGGCGGTCCCACAGCAGCCCGGCGATGACGCTGGCGGCCAGCATCGCGATGCCGCTCAGCAGGTTGAAGAAGCCGTAGGCGGTGCCGCGCAGGTCGGCCGGCGCGGTGTCGGCCACCATCGCGGCCAGCAGGCCCTGCGTCATGCCCATGTGCACGCCCCACAGGGCCACGCCGGCCAGCAGCAGCGGCCAGCCCTCGGCGCTGGCCAGCAGCAGATCGGCCGCGATCAGCACCACCAGGCCCGCGGCCAGCAGCCGGCGGTGGTCCATGCGGTCGGACAGCGTGCCGAAGGGGTAGGCGGTGGCCGCATAGACGAGGTTCATCGCCACCATCACCAGCGGCACCCAGGCGACCGGGACATCCAGCTGCGAGGCACGCAGCACCAGAAAAGCTTCGCTGAAGCGCGCCAGGGTGAACACGGCTCCCACGCCGACCACCCACCAATAGCGGCGGCCGAGTCGCGCGAGCGCCTCGCGACGGATCGGATTCACGGCACCGCGCGGCCTGTCGTGTTCCGGTTCGCGGACGCCCACCAGCAGCAACAGCACGGCCAGTACACCCGGGATCACGGCGACCCAGAACACCGCGCCGATCGCCACCACCTGCCAGTAAGCCGGGCCCAGGCGCCGCAGCGCCTCGCGGCGGATCGGGTTGACGGGCTTCACGCCGGGTGGCCGCGGCGGTTCGCGCACGCCCACGACCAGCAGCAGCACCGCCAGCACGGCGGGGATCACCGCCACCCAGAAGACGGCGCGCAAGTCGTTCGCCCACAGCAGCATCAGCGCGGTGGCCAGCAGCGGGCCGAGAAAGGCGCCCACGGTGTCCAGCGACTGCCGCAGCCCGAAGGCGGCACCGCGGATGGCCGGCGGCGTGATGTCGGCCAGCAGCGCGTCGCGCGGCGCGCCGCGGATGCCCTTGCCGACGCGGTCGACGAAGCGCGCCGCCACCACCAGGCCGGCGCCGGTGGCGAGCGCAAACACCGGCTTGCTGAGCGCGCCCATCGCATAGCCCAGCACCGCCAGGCCCTTGCGCCGGCCCAGCCCGTCGCTGAGCGCGCCGGAAAAGACCTTGACGATCAGCGCCGTGGCCTCGGCGATGCCCTCGATCACGCCCACCGCCAGCACGCTCAGGCCCAGCGTGCCGACCAGGAACAGCGGCAGCAGGCTGTGGATCATCTCCGACGAGACATCCATCAGCAGGCTGACGAAGCCCAGCACCCACACGCCGGCGGGCAGGGCGGGGCGCGGGTGGGCGTCGTGCATGGTCCATTCTGGCGCGCGTCGCAGCCGGCTATGCTGGCCGCCCCGGACCTTCACAGGAGGACACGCCGATGGACCGCCCGCTGACCTTCTATACCCACCCGCAGTCGCGCGGGCGCATCGTGCGCTGGATGCTCGAGGAGCTGGGCGTGCCCTACCGCACCGAGGTGCTGGCCTATGGCGCGGCGATGAAGGCGCCCGCATACCGCGTCATCAACCCGATGGGCAAGGTGCCGGCCATCCGCCACGGCGACGTGGTCGTCACCGAGACGCCGGCGATCTGCGCCTACCTGGCCGACGCCTTTCCGCAAGCCGCATTGGCACCGCCCGCCGCCGAGCGCGGCGACTACTACCGCTGGCTGTTTTTCACCGCCGGCCCGTTGGAGCAGGCCACCGTCAACCAGGCGCTGGGCGTGCAGGTGGCCGACAAGCAGCGCGGCTTCGTCGGCTATGGCGACCTGGCCACCGTGATCGACACGCTGGAGGGCGTACTGCGCGGCCGCACCTATATCGCCGGCCACCACTTCAGCGCCGCCGATGTCTACCTGGGCTCGTCGCTGGGCTGGGGCATGCAGTTCGACACCATCCCCAGGCGCGACGCCTTCGTCGCCTACGTCGATCATCTGCACCAGCGCCCTGCCTGGCAGCGTGCGCAGCAGATCGACGATGCGCTGATGAAGCAGATGGCGGCCTGATCAGCCGCCGACCACCGCGATGCCCTTGAGCTGACCGGCCTGCCGCGTGGCCGCCGGGCGCGGGTGGCGCGCCGGGTCCCAGCGGTGCAGCAGTTCGGCCTCGCGCGCCCGCGCCAGCGCCACGGCGGCGAGCTTGACGTGGCCGAAGCCGCGCACCGTCAGCGGCAGCTGCGCGATCTGCACCGCCAGCGGCAGCCGCGCGGCGTCCAGGCTCTCGACCAGCTCGGCGATGCGGGCCTCGAAGTCGGTGATCAGCCGGCGCTCCAGGCGCCGCTCGGCCGTGCGGCCGAAGACGTCGAGCGCCGTGCCGCGCAAGCGCTTGCCGCGGGCCAGCCACTTCATCGCCGGCAGCAGCCACGCGCCCAGGCGCAGCTTGCGCGGCGGCTGCCCGTTGCGGGCGTGCGACAGCAGTGGCGGCGCCATGTGGAACGCCAGCTGCAGGTCGCCCTCGAACTGGTCGTGCAGCGCGCGCTGGAAGCGGCCGTCGGTATACAGGCGCGCCACCTCGTATTCGTCCTTGTAGCTCATCAGCTTCAGCAGGCTGCGCGCCACCGCCTGCGTGAAGGGCAGGTCTGGGTCGCCGCCCAGGCCACGCTCGCGCGCCTCGGCCGCGCGCACGGTGCGGGCAAAGCGGTCGGCCCAGGCGGCATCCTGCCAGGCGCTGAGGTGGGCCCCGGCGCGTGCCATCAACGCCGGCAGGTCTTCGGCGACGAGGCGGTCGCCAGCGGCCAGCGGTTCCCGCAGCGCGGCCAGCGCCTGCGGTTCGGCAGCGGCCAGGCGGCCGAGCGCGAAGGCCAGGTGGTTGCCGGCCACCGCCACGCCGTTGAGCTCGATCGCACGCTGCAGCGACGCCAGCCCCACCGGCACCAGCCCGCGCTGCCAGGCAAAGCCCAGCGCGACGACATTGGCGCCGACGGTGTCGCCCAGGAAGTCCAGCGCCAGCGCCTGCGCGTCGAAGGTCTGCACGCGGTCGCTGCCGGCGGCGAAGCGCAGCTTGTCCAGCAGCGCATCCACATGCAGCTCGGCATCGGGCCGGCGCACGCTCTCGGCCACCGGCGTCGGGTGCACGTTGGCGAGGATGCGCGTGCGGCCGCGGCTCACCGTCTGCAGCGCATCGGCCGAGGCCGCCACCACCAGGTCGCAGGCCAGCACGGCGTCGGCCTGCTGGGCGTCGATGCGCACCTGGTTGAGCATGGCCGCGTCGCTCGCCAGGCGCACGAAGGACAGCACGGCGCCGCCCTTCTGCGCAAAGCCCATGAAGTCGAGCACGCTGGCGTGCCGGCCCTCGAGGTGCGCGGCCATGGTGATCAGCGCGCCCACCGTCACCACGCCGGTGCCGCCGACGCCGGTGACCAGCAGGTCGTAGGGGCCGGGGCCTTGCACGGCGGGCGGCAGCGGCAGCGCCTGCACACGCTGCAGGAATTCCTCGCGCCGCGCATCCAGCAGGCCCGAGTGCCTGCGCGGCCGGCCGCCGGTGACGCTGACGAAGCTGGGGCAGAAGCCCGTGGCACAGCTGTAGTCCTTGTTGCACGCGCTCTGGTCGATGCGGCGCTTGCGGCCGAAATCGGTCTCGTGCGGCAGCACGGCCACGCAGTTGCTCTGCACGCCGCAGTCGCCGCAGCCCTCGCAGACGGCGTCGTGGATGAACAGGCGCGTCGGCGGGTCGGGCAGCTCGCCCTTCTTGCGCCGGCGGCGCTTCTCGGCGGCGCAGGTCTGCTCGTAGATGAGCACGGTGACGCCGGGCACCTGGCGCAGCCGGCGCTGCACGGCATCGAGCTCCTCGCGCGGGTGGAACTCGGTGCCCGCAGGGAAGCGGCCCTTCAGCGCGTGATGTTTGCCGATGTCGTCGCTGACGATCACCACGCGCGCCACGCCCTCGCTTTCGACCTGGCGCGCGATGGCATCGACGCTGGTGCCGCCGTCCACCGGCTGGCCGCCGGTCATCGCCACGGCGTCGTTGAAGAGGATCTTGTAGGTCATGTTCGCGTTC
>Ga0073899_10005588_pt1 | contig 10901 bp, 6 predicted proteins | sample KloWWTmetaKNB5Ph_FD_88975 | JGI IMG/M metagenome (GOLD analysis project Ga0073899, IMG submission 88975) | Active sludge microbial communities from Klosterneuburg, Austria, studying microevolution and ecology of nitrifiers - Klosterneuburg... | ecosystem: Engineered > WWTP > Aerobic digester >...
ATCTGAGCAACCGCCACCTGATCAGCGCGCTGGCCATGTTCCACTCGCGCTTCAGCACGAACACGTTCCCGAGCTGGGAACTGGCTCACCCCTATCGCATGATCGCCCACAACGGCGAGATCAACACGCTGCGCGGCAACCGCAACTGGATGGCCGCCCGCGAAGCGCTGTTCGAATCAACGCGCTTCGATGACATCCACAAGATCCTGCCCATCATCAACGAGCACGGGAGCGATACCGCCAGCCTCGACCAGGCACTCGAGCTCCTGGTGCTGGCAGGGCGGCCGCTCGCTCACGCCATGATGATGCTGATCCCGGAAGCGTGGCAGGGGCACACGTCCATGCCTCCCGAAAAGCGCGCCTTCTACGAGTACCACAGCTGCCTGATGGAGCCATGGGACGGCCCCGCCTCCGTCGCCTTCACCGATGGCAAGAACATCGGCGCGGTTCTCGATCGCAACGGACTGCGCCCATCGCGCTACTACGTCACGCGTGATGACATGGTCATCATGGCCTCCGAAGTTGGCGTCCTGCCAATAGCGCCGGAGCGAGTGCTCCACAAGGGCCGCCTCCAGCCCGGCAAGATGTTCCTCGTCAGCCTTGAAGAAGGGCGCATCATCGACGACGCCGAGCTGAAAAACCGCCTCGCGGGCGAACATCCCTACGCCGAGTGGCTCAGGGCAAACCTGATGCACATCGATGAGATCCCGGAGGTCGAGGCGCCCCAGCCCCCCGATCCCGGCCGGCTCCTTGAACTGCAGATGGCGTTTGGCTACAGCATCGAAGACCTGAAGTACATCCTCGGGCCGATGGCTCAGAACAGCGAAGAGGCGCTCGGCTCCATGGGGACCGATACGCCGCTCGCCGTCCTCTCCAGCCGCGCCCAGCCCCTCTACAACTACTTCCAGCAGCTCTTCGCCCAGGTGACAAATCCCCCGCTTGATGCCATACGCGAAGAGCTGGTGACCTCGGTGAAGACCGTCATCGGGCCGGAGGGCAACCTCCTCCATCCCACTCCCGAAAGCTCCCACCTGGTCTCGCTCGATAACCCGTTCATCGACAACGAGGAGCTGGCGAAGCTCAAGTCGCTGAAAGAGCATGCACTGGGTGCGACCGTCATCCCCATGCTGTTCCCGGCGAAGGTGGGCCCGGCCGGCCTCGCCCCGGCGCTCGATCAGATCTTCCGCCAGGCCGATGAGGCCATCGCATCCGGCGCCAAGATCCTCATCCTCTCCGACCGCGGAGTCGATTCGGAACACGCCCCCATCCCGACCCTCCTCGCCGTGGCGGGCCTGCACAACCACCTCGTGCGCGAAAAGAAGCGCACCCAGGTTGGGCTCGTTGTCGAAACTGGCGAGGCGCGCGAAGTCCACCACTTCGCTCTGCTCATCGGATACGGCGCGGGTGCTATCAACCCCTACCTCGCGCTCGATTCGCTGGCACAGGTCCAGAAGGACGGCTACATCGACGCTTCAATCGAAGTCGATGAGCTGCACCATCGCTACCTCAAGGCAATCAAGAAGGGCGTGGTGAAGGTCATGTCCAAAATGGGCATCTCGACCATCCACAGCTACCGCGGCGCCCAGATTTTCGAAGCCATTGGGCTTTCCGAAGAGTTCATCGACCGTTACTTCACCAAAACCATTTCGCGGATCGGCGGGATCGGCGTTGAAGAGGTGGCCGTCGAGTCGCTCGCCCACCACCAGCGCGCCTATCCGGAGCGCGATGGCTCGCTCCGCGAACTGCAGTGGGGTGGGCAGTATCAGTGGCGCCGGGAAGGCGAATACCACCTGTTCAACCCCGACACGATCTTCAAGCTCCAGCATTCGACGCGGACCGGCCAATTCAACGTCTTCCGCGAATACACGCGCCTGGTGGATGACCAGGGCGAGCGGATGGCGACGCTCCGCGGCCTGTTTGAGTTCCGCCCCGACCGGCCGCCCGTGCCAATCGAGGAAGTCGAGCCCGTTGAGAGCCTTTTCCAGCGCTTTGCCACGGGCGCAATGTCCTATGGCTCAATCAGTGCCGAGGCCCACGAGACGCTCGCTATCGCCATGAACCGGATCGGCGGGCGCAGCAATACGGGCGAGGGCGGCGAAGACCGCCGGCGCTTCGTGCCGGATGCCAACGGCGACCTCCGCCGCAGCTCCATCAAGCAGGTCGCTTCAGGCCGCTTCGGCGTGACCAGCGAATACCTGGTGAATGCGGATGAGCTGCAGATCAAGATGGCCCAGGGCGCCAAGCCCGGCGAGGGCGGTCAGCTCCCCGGCTCGAAGGTCTACCCGTGGATCGCCGAAGTGCGTCACGCCACGCCCGGTGTGGGCCTCATCAGCCCACCGCCACACCACGACATCTATTCGATCGAGGACCTCGCCCAGCTCATCCACGATCTCAAGAACTCCAACCCGCGCGCACGGATCAGCGTCAAACTCGTTGCCGAAGTCGGCGTGGGCACTGTCGCCGCGGGCGTGGCCAAGGCCAAGTCCGACGTTGTGCTCATCAGCGGTCACGACGGTGGAACGGGCGCCAGCCCGCTCACCTCGCTCAAGCATGCGGGCGTGCCGTGGGAGCTCGGTCTCGCCGAAACCCAGCAGACTCTGGTGATGAACAAACTCCGCGACCGGATCGTCGTCCAGGTCGATGGCCAGATGAAGACGGGACGCGATGTCATTATTGGGGCCCTGCTCGGGGCCGAGGAATTCGGCTTCGCGACGGCCCCGCTCGTCGTGATGGGCTGCATCATGATGCGCGTCTGCCATCTCGATACCTGCCCGGTCGGCATCGCCACCCAGAACCCGAGCCTGCGGGCGAAGTTCGCCGGGAAGCCCGACCACGTGGTGAACTTCTTCCGCTTCATCGCCGAAGAAGTGCGGATGCATATGGCCCAGCTCGGCTTCCGTACCTTCGAGGAGATGGTGGGGCGCAGCGACATCCTCGATGTTCGCCGGGCCGTGAATCATTGGAAAGCGCAGGGGCTCGACCTTTCCGCGATCCTCTACCAACCCGAGGTTGGCCCGGAAGTGGCCACCCACCGGATTACCGGGCAGGACCACGGTATCGCCCGGGCACTCGACAACGAGCTCATCCGCCTGTGCGAGGCTGCGCTCGAACGGGGCGAACCGGTGCGGCTCGATCTGGCAGTTCAGAACGTCAACCGCACGGTCGGGACGATGCTCGGCAGTGAGCTCACCAGGAAGTACGGGACCGCCGGCCTGCCAGACGACACCATCGATATCCAGTTCCACGGTTCGGCGGGCTAGAGCTTCGGCGCCTTCCTCCCGGCGGGCATCACGCTCCGCGTGGAGGGCGACACGAATGACTACACGGGCAAGGGGCTTTCCGGTGGGAAGCTGATTGTCGCGCCGCCAGCGGTTGATGGATTCGTCCCCGAAGAGAACATCGTGATTGGCAACGTCGCACTTTACGGTGCGACTGGCGGCGCGGCGTTCTTCCGCGGGATCGCCGGCGAGCGGTTCATGGTTCGCAATAGCGGCGCCGCGGGCGTCGTCGAAGGCACCGGGGACCACGGCTGCGAGTACATGACCGGCGGCCGTGCTGTCATCATCGGCAAGACCGGCCGCAACTTCGGCGCCGGCATGAGCGGCGGTATCGCGTACGTGCTCGATGAGGACGGCGATTTCGCCACGCGCTGCAACCCGGAGATGATCGGCCTTGAGGCCCTCGATGAACCAGAAGACCTCGACCTGGTGAAGGGGCTCCTCGAACGCCATCTCGAATACACCGGCAGCACAGTCGCTGCCCGCCTGCTCCACGATTGGCCAGCGGCGGCGCGGAAGTTCGCCAAGGTGATGCCGAAGGAATACCGGCGGGTGCTCGAAGAACGGCGGCGAGAGAGCGAAGCCACTGCTGCCCGGAACGCCGCGTCCGCGGAGGTGGTCCGTGGCTAAAGTCACCGGTTTCCTTGAGTTCACCCGCGAGACGCCGCAACGGCGCCCCGTCGATCAGCGCATCCATGACTGGGTCGAGGTCTACGAGGAGTTCCCGAAGGACCACCTGCGCAACCAGGCGGCCCGCTGCATGGACTGCGGCATCCCCTTCTGCCACCAGGGCTGCCCGCTCGGCAACATCATCCCCGACTGGAACGACCTCGTGTACCGGGACAAGTGGCGCGACGCAATCGACCGGCTGCACGCGACCAACAACTTCCCCGATTTCACCGGCCGGCTCTGCCCGGCGCCCTGCGAGGCCGCCTGCGTGCTGGGGATCAATTCCGATCCCGTCACCATCAAACAGGTTGAATACGAGATCGTCGAACATGCGTGGAACGAAGGCTGGATTGTCCCGCAGCCAGCCACAGCGAAGACGGGCAAGTCCGTCGCGGTCATCGGTTCCGGCCCCGCCGGCCTCGCCTGTGCCCAGCAGCTCGCCCGGGCGGGCCACGCGGTCACCCTCTTCGAGCGCGATGACCGGCTCGGCGGCCTGCTCCGCTACGGCATCCCGGATTTCAAAATGGAGAAGCGGTTCCTCGACCGCCGCCTCGGCCAGCTCGAGGCCGAGGGCGTGGAGTTCCGGCCATCCACCAATATCGGTATCGATGTCGATGTCCGCGAGCTCCTTGCCCGGTTCGATGCCCTCTGCCTGACCGGCGGATCGACGATCCCCCGCGACCTGGATGTGCCAGGCCGGGATCTCCAGGGCGTACACCTGGCGATGGAATACCTGCCCATGCAGAATCGCCGGAACGCGGGCGATGAGATTCCCGCCGGCCAGATCATCTCGGCGAAGGACAAGCGCGTCATTATCCTCGGCGGCGGCGACACCGGCGCCGACTGCCTCGGCACCGCCATCCGCCAGGGCGCGTGCGAAGTGTTGCAGTACGAGCTTCTGCCAAAGCCGCCCGCAGCGCGTCCACCGGAGAACCCCTGGCCGACCTGGCCGAATGTGTACCGGGTCGCTTCCGCCCACGAAGAGGGCGGGACGCGAGACTATTCGATCCTCACGAAACAGCTTTCTGGCGTGGATGGGCGGCTCACCACCCTGCACGGCATCCGCGTCGAGTTCGTGAACCAGGACGGCCGCCAGGTGATGCGGGAGGTCCCGGGCACCGAGTTTGAAGAGCCCGTCGACCTGCTCTTCCTCGCCATGGGGTTCCTGGGCCCGCAGCGCGATGGCATGATCGACCAGCTTGGAGTCGAGCTGAACGAACGCGGCAACGTCCGCGCCGATGAGAACAAGATGACTTCGGTCCCCGGCGTCTTCACAGCCGGGGATATGGCGCGCGGACAGTCGCTCATCGTCTGGGCTATCGCCGAAGGGCGTGCTGCCGCCCGTGGCATTGACCGGTACCTGACTGGCGAGACCGTCCTGCCGGGGAACTAACTCCCGGCGTCGGTTCGCTTCATGGCGGGCCCCAGCACCCCATCGTGCGGGATGATGCGCGCCGGGATGCCCACGGCGGTGCAGTTCTCCGGGACGTCGCTGATGACCACGGCATTGGCTCCAATGCGGGCATTGTGGCCAATGCTGACCGGTCCGAGGATCTTGGCGCCGGTTCCGATGAAAACGTTCCGGCCGATGCCGGGTCCCATCAGCGATGCGTCCGGGCCTCCGGTGTTCAGCCCGATTGTGACAAAGGGTGCGACGTTGCAGAGCGCGCCGATGATGGTGGTGCCATCGATGATCACCTGGCCGTGATTCAACAGGAGTCCGGGGCCGATCTTCACCGAATCACCGATCGAGACGGATGCGAGCGCCATCGTCAGCCGCCGGCAGAGATTCGGTACCAGCGGGATGTGGTGGTCCCTCGCCCATGCCTGGAAGCGGTAGATCAGGACTACCTGGAGCTCGGCGGAGAGCGCAACCGCCACTACTCGCTCCGCACCCTCGCCGAACCGCCGGCGAACGCCGGGAACGCTGTGCCAGGTAACCCCAAGGTTGATGTCTTCTCGAACGTTCTCAAACACAGCCTGACCCTAGGCGAGGCCCCGCAAACAGGCAATCTCAGCCGTCGCGGCGGACCAGGTATTCGCCCATCCCTCGCAACTCCGCCTTCACCGTGTCAGCAAGTTCCAGCCCATCGAGTATCGCGGCGGCCTCGGCTGCCTTGCTCGCCGCCACACCGCGCGTGTAGTCGTCCGAACCCAGCCTGTTCAGGACGTCCACAACCTCCGCGACGGCACCTGCATCGACCTCGCCCCGCGCGTAGATCTCACGGATCAACGCCCCTTCGGGAGCTGCGAGCGCGTGGATAACAGGGAGAGTCTTCTTGCCGCGGGCAATGTCGTTCGTGTTTGATTTTCCGGTCAGGTTAGGATCTCCCCAGGTTCCCAGGTAGTCATCATGCGCCTGGAAGGCCAGCCCGATGGCCTCGCCCCAGCGGCCCAGCGCCCGTGCGACTTCGCCGGGGGCGCCGGCCATCGATGCGCCCATTTCCAGTGGCGCACCGAGCAGCGCGCCGGTCTTCCCCGCGATCATTGCGAGGTATTCGTCCGCGGAAACGTCATCGCGCGTTTCAAACGAGAGGTCGGCCCACTGTCCCTCGATCATCTTTGTTGTCGCTTCGGTCAGGGTCCGCCATGCCGCCAGCCGAAGCTCCACCGGTCCCTCGCCGGCGAGAAGCACCTGCTGTGCCTTCGCATAGAGGTAGTCACCGGCGTTTATCGCCTGGGCGGTGCCCAGCAGCGCCCAGAGCGTCGGCCTGCCGTGGCGCTCCGCGTCGTGATCCTGCACTTCGTCGTGAACGAGCGAGAAGTTGTGGACGAGTTCGATGCCACAGGCGCCCGGCATTGCCACATTGGCCGGGCCGAAGAGGCCCGCGGCGTACAGGCAGAGTGCTGGCCGTATGCGCTTCCCCCGGGCAAGCGCGGGCCGCCCATGCAGGTCCTCCCAGCCCATGACATAACGGCAGGCGGCGGCAACCGGAAGGTCTTCATCGCCGATCGCGGCGCGGAGGGCGTTCTCAATCGCGGGGAGGTGTGCCCGCAAGCCGGCAGGCGGCGCGTTCATCTTCAGGGGGCCACGATGGCTGGTTGAGCCACGGGAGACGATCCGCGCCGGGCTGCCAGGGCCTCACGCGTCCGGGCAGCAATGCCAGCCGCATCGAGCTGGTGGATCTGGCGGAAAGTCGCCTGCGGGCCGTGGTCGACGATCGCATCCGGCATGGCCAGGATCGCCATGCAGCGGTCCCCAAGTCCGTGGCGGGCGAGCTCATCGAGAACGCCCTCCCCGAATCCGCCGGCCGCGACGTTCTCCTCGGCAGTCACTATCCCGCCCGTCTGGCGCGCAAATTGAAGCAGCAGCTCCGTATCGAGCGGTTTTGCATAACGGGCGTTGATCACGGCCGCATCAATGCCCGACTCATCGAGGATGGCGGCGGCGCCGAGGCACTCCTGGACGGTCGCTCCAAAACCGACCAGCGTCACGTCGGCGCCCTCGCGGAGCACTTCGCCGCGCCCGATCGGCAGCCGCTTCATCGGCAGCGTGGCCGGCGCGCCGGGACCGGTCCCGCGGGGGAACCGGATGGCGAACGGCCCATCGTGGAGGCTGGCGGTGTAGAGCAGGTCGCGCAGCTCGGTCTCATCCTTTGGCGCACTGACAACCATGCCCGGCAAACAACGCAAGAAGCTCACATCGATGAAGCCCTGGTGCGTCTTACCGTCATCGCCGACAAACCCCGCCCGGTCGAGCGCGAACACCACGGGCAGGCCGTGAATGGCCACATCGTGCACCACCGAGTCGTACCCGCGCTGCAGGAAGGTGGAGTAGATCGCGCAGATCGGGCGTATGCCCCGGGTGGCAAGACCGGCGGCAAACGTAACGGCGTGCTGCTCGGCGATGCCGACATCGAACACGCGCTCGGGGAAGCGGGCATGAAGTGGTGCCAGGCCGGTCCCTTCGAGCATGGCGGCGGTGACGGCAACCACGCGGCTATCGGCCTCCATCAATTCCTCGGTCGCCCGGGCGAATACCTGGCTGTAGGTTGGCCCGGCAGGCGGCGCACCAGGGACGTCCGGTTTCTTCAGCCAGTACGTCCCGCTGTGGCTCTTCACGGGGTCTGCCTCGGCCTCCGGAATGCCATGGCCCTTCTCGGTGAGGATGTGCAGGAGGACCGGCCTCCCTTCCACCTTCTTAATCGAGGCGAGCGTCAGTTCCAGCTCCTGGATGTCGTGCCCGTCGATTGGCCCGTAGTACTCGAACCCAAACTGTTCCCAGAAGCTTGCGGGGATGAGCAGGTCGCGGACGCTGGCTTTCACGCGCTTGGCGCCTTCCCAAACCTGCCGGCCGAGCGGGAGGTGCTCGACAAACTGGCCGATTTCGCGCTTTGTGTTGCGGTAGAGCGGATCCACCCGCAGCTTGTTCACGTTCCGCGAAAGCGCCCCCACATTGGGCGAGATGGACATCGCGTTGTCGTTGAGAACGACGAGCAGCCTGCTCGTTCCCATGTGGCCGGCGTGGTTCATGGCCTCGAGAGCCATGCCCGCCGTCATCGCTCCATCGCCGATCACGGCGATGGAGTAGAAGTCTTCCCCAAGCAGATCCCGAGCGGCTGCAATACCGACGGCCGCGGAGATGGAGGTACCGGCGTGACCGGCGCCGAACGCATCGTGTTCACTCTCTCCCGGGTCCGAAAAGCCCGAAAGCCCGCCGAACTGGCGGATGGTGTTCATGCGCTCCTTCCGCCCCGTCAGGATCTTGTGGACGTACACCTGGTGGCTCACGTCCCAGACGATCTTGTCGCGGGGCGAATCGAACAGCCGGTGCAGGGCGATCGAAAGCTCCACGACACCGAGGTTCGATGCGAGGTGCCCGCCCCCACCGATGCAATCCACCGTCTGGACCAGGAACTGCCTGATCTCTCCGGCCAGCTGCTCGAGCTGATCGTACGTCAGGCTACGCAGGTCGCGCGGACCTTCGACGCGATCGAGGATCTGGGTCAAGCCGGGTTTCCCTCCTGGCAGAGTCAGTAGGCCACGTGCCGTACCGCGCTGCCGTGCGGTGGCTTACCTCGCATGAGAAGCACCATGATGGAACGTACGAGCGCCCCCTGTGAGGGTCAAGATCGCCCTGCCTCGAAGGTCAGCGGCGCATCGGGATGGGCCGCCTGTTGGCGCGGCATCGCCCCTGCCGGGATGCGCCGTAGCGTTATCGTGAACGTGGTTCCGCGCTCCGGCCCGGAGGCCGCGGTGACCGTGCCGCCCAGCGATTCGACCAGCTCCTTCACGATAGCAAGGCCGAGCCCGGTGCCACCTTCGCGGCGGCTCCTCCCCTTGTCCGTGCGATAGAAGCGGTCGAACACGCGCTCCAGGTCGGCCGGCTCGATCCCAACACCGTCATCAGCCACCTCGATGACGCTCCCGGCCGCACCTTCGCGCGCCGTCACGGTCACCGTGCTGCCATTGCCGGAGTACTTGATCGCGTTGTCGACCAGGTTAAGGACGCAGCGATAGAGCAGGTCCGGGCTCGTCTCGGCCTCGACTTCCCCGGCGGTCATCGCAACCAGCGTGACGTCGCGCGCGGCCGCGAGCGGTGCGAGTTGGCTCAACACTTCCTGGACGAGTCCGGTGAGGTCCACGGGCTCTCGCTCCGCCTGGGCGCCATCATCATTGGTCAGCAGGAGCAGGTCTTCGCTCAGCCGGGTGAGACGCTCTGTCTGCGTCTTGATGGTCGTCAGGAGGTCGCGGTATTCATCCGGCGTGGCATCAAGGTCCATCTCGGCAACCTCGATGTTGGTGCGGATAGCGGCCAGCGGCGTGCGCAGCTCGTGGGAGGCATCCTGCACGAACTGCCGCTGGCGTTCGAATGAGTGCTCGATCCGCCCGATCATCGAGTCGAACGTTCGCGCGAGGTCCCACAGTTCATCCTGCGGACCCTCGTAGTTAATCCGGCGGCTCAGGTTGGTTGCGCTGATTTCAGAGGCTGCCTGCGTGATGTCACGAACGGGCCGGAGCATCACACCCGAGAGGACATAACCACCGACCCCCGAGGCGAGGGCGAGGCCGACCACGCTCAGGAGCGACCAGAAGCGCAGGCGATCGATATTCTCGGAGTAGATCTGGTCTTCCGCTTCGCGAAGGGTCACGTTTTCGCGGAGGCGCGGGACAAAGCCGGTAATCGCCTGGCCGGGGCCCGTTCGGACGGGTTGCCACTCGATGTCGTTGTACTGCACGCCTTCATAGACGGTGCCGGGCTGGTCCAGCCGGACGGCGATATTCAGGGCGACCACAAACGCGACGCCGAACACGAGAAGCAGGCTGGAATACCAGACCGTCAGCCGGAAGCGGATGCTCCGGGTAAACGCCGGGAATTGCCTAGAGGACGTAGCCCTTACCTCGGATGGTCTCGATCAGCTGATCGCCAAAGCCTTCGTTCAGTTTCCGGCGGAGGTTGTTCATGTGCACCTTCACGGTTTGCGTGAAGGGGTTGGCGTGCTCATCCCAGATGTGCTCGAGGAGCTCTTCCTGCGGCACCGCGCGGCCCTCGTTGCGGGCGAGGTAATACACGAGCGCGAACTCCTTCGGCGTCAGGTGGATATCCACCCCCTCGCGCCGGGCCCGGTTCGTGTTCGGATCGAGTTCGAGCCCGCGGGTGTTGATGATCGGCTCCCTCAGCCCGCCATCGCGGCGTGAAATCGCCCGGATCCGCGCTGCCAGCTCGCTGAAGGCAAACGGCTTGACCAGGTAGTCGTCGGCCCCGTAGTCCAGCCCTTCCACTCGCTCCTTGATGGAGCTGCGGGCAGTTAACATAATGATGCCGCCACCAAAACGATCTTCCCGCAGCCGGCGGCACACCTCAATCCCGTCGACACGGGGAAGGTTCAGATCGAGGCAGACAACGTCGTAGGTGTTCACGGCAGCCTTATCGAGGGCCTCGGCGCCGTCGTGTGCGACATCGACCGCGTAACCCTGCTTGATGAGGCCACGCTCGATCGCGCTGGCGATGGA
>Ga0073899_10005591_pt1 | contig 10899 bp, 8 predicted proteins | sample KloWWTmetaKNB5Ph_FD_88975 | JGI IMG/M metagenome (GOLD analysis project Ga0073899, IMG submission 88975) | Active sludge microbial communities from Klosterneuburg, Austria, studying microevolution and ecology of nitrifiers - Klosterneuburg... | ecosystem: Engineered > WWTP > Aerobic digester >...
CAGCCAACGCCCCACCCCACCCCGACTGCCCGAACGCGTCACCATCAACGACCCCGCGAAGCGAACCCCCCAACCCGAACCTCAGAAGGCTTGAGACGTCTCATTTGACTTGACAACTTCCGCGCGGCCACGTGCGAATTGCCCGATTGGTGGGTAACGGAGGATCATGGCGCTTCTCCTGAACCGGCTTGTCCTGAACCCGCTTGTCGCGGGGGAGAAGCAGGGGTGCCACGCACTGAACACGGGTGGTGCTGGATGCTCCTTCGTTCAGGTGGTGACTCGCGAGGCTGATGCTGGGAAACGGCGTGGTGCTGATCGTCCTGCGCTCCAGCAGAATCCGGCCGGCTGAATCGTCATGAGTCGTCTGGGGGTCCTCGCGACGTTACCGAACGGGCGGGTTGCCGCCGTGATCGCTGGGTGGAGCTCGGCGATCTGATGTCCCTACGCGCGTCGTGGCAGGCCGTCCGGACGGGCTTCTGGGCGATCCCCTCTGCGTGCATTGTCGCCGCCATCGCGCTCGGTCTCGTTCTGGTTCGCCTCGACCGCGTGGTCGGGGACGACCCTGGGTTGGCCTTCGATGCCGGGCCCGAAGGTGCCCGGGAGGTGTTGTCGGCCATCAGCACCTCGATGATCACCTTCACCGGTCTGGTCTTCTCCATCACCATCGTCGTGCTGCAGTTGACCAGTTCACAGTTCTCCCCGCGGGTGCTGCGCACGTTCCTCCGGGACCGGCTGACCCAATTCGCTCTCGGCACCTTCGTTGCTACCTTCGTCTACTCGGTCACCGTGCTGCGCACGGTCACCAGTGGGAACGAGGCCTTCGTTCCCGCGATCTCCACGACGGTCGGTCTGGGCCTGCTTCTGCTCAGCGTGGGCATGTTCGTGGCGTACATCCATCACATCGCCACCGCCATCCAGGTCTCATCGATCCTGGCCGCGATCGGCGCGGAGACGCGCCAAGCATTGGAGCGGCGGTATCCGGAGCACGTCGAGGAGGTGCCAGCCGGAACTGTTGCTCCCACAGCAGCGGCGATGGCCCGGATCGTCGCGCCGCGGTCGGGCGTCGTGACACGCATCGACACCGCTCGCCTGGTCGCGATGGCCCGCGACGCCGATGTCGTTCTCCGAACTGGCGCCTCGCCGGGCGACTACCTGCCCGAGGGTGCGCCGATCGTCGAAGTCCTCGGTCCGGGCGCCGTGGACGACAAGGCGGTCGCAGCGGCCTTCACGTTGTCGAGGGACCGCACCATGCAGCACGACGTCGCCTTCGGATTCCGGCAACTTGTGGACATCGCTGAAAGGGCTTTGTCGCCCGGGATCAACGACCCCACGACAGCGGTCCAGGCGCTCGACCAGCTCCACGACCTCCTGCGCCGACTCTCCATCCGGCTGCTGCCTGACGGACACCACCGCGACGTCGACCAGGCGTTACGGCTCATCACACCACCGGAGACCTTTGCCGGCTACCTCGGGCTCGCGTTGGAGGAGATCGACCAGTACGGCCGGGATGCGGTACAGGTGCAACGACGTATCGACGCGATGCTGACCGACCTGGCGGGCGCCGCCCGATCAGAACACCATCCAGCCATTGAATGCTGGCAGCTCACCCGGCGCACCCAGGAACCGTGACCGTCACCCAGCACGATCGCGAGGACGCCGCCGCGTCCATTCGACGGCGGCCCGGATTCGGCAGGTTTGGCGTCGATCAAGTCCGCCTCGATGGCGGCGTTGATCACGGTGTGGGGGAGGGCGAATTGTGCGGGTCCAGCCGGTTGTACCAGGTGCGCGCGTCCACCGAGCGATCTCGTCCAGCGGCATCGTCCCGAACGCCGTGACCGACAACTCCATGGTGGGGTGTGCTCGCGGATGGTGGAGGGCTCGAGTTCGCGTGGGGCGAGCCAGCGGGACGAGTACCCCGCGAACGTCGCTGAAGGGCTTCGACGGGCGGACAACCATCGGTCGAGCCGTCGCGACCTCCGTCTGGGCTGCGCTCGCGTTTCTACTCGGCTCGGCGGTTCCCATTCTCATCTCCGTCATCGTGCCGGGCTCCTGGCGAGTCGAGTACACCGCCCTGGCCGTGGCCGCAGCTCTCGCGATCACCTCGGTGATACTGGCCAAGCTTGGGCACACCAGCATCTGGCAGACCCTCCTTCGGTCGGTGTTCATCGGCCTGGCGGCGATTGGCACGAGCTACCTGGTCGGCGCGGCGTTGCTGTAACGGCCGGAACGGTGGTGGACTGCTGAGGCAACCAGCCGTCATCGTCGTGGGAGTCAGCGTGGCCTTCTCCGTGCCCGACCAGCCGTCGTTCGTCACCCCGTCGGAGCAGGACGTGTGGCAGCGGCTGCTCCGACAACTCGGGGCTGACTGCGTCCTGCTGGCCAACTACCGGCTCTCCGATCGCCACAAGGACCACGAGGCCGACCTGGTGGCACTGATGCCCGACTCCGGAATCGTCGTGGTCGAGGTGAAGGGCAGCCATGTGTGGGTCGAACCCGACGGCCGGTGGATGATCACCCGGCAGGACGGCGACGCCAGGATCCATCCGGTCGACCAGGCGCGGGACGCGACCTACGCCCTGCGGCAATTCGTGGAATCCGACCCGCGCTGGACGCGAACGAGGGTGCGCTGGAGCCACCACGTCGTGCTGGCCCGCACCAGCCTCGCGGACGACTTCGCCACCCCCGACTGCCCGCGCTGGCAGGTCAGCGGCAAGGGCGACCTCGGCGAGGTGGGTCGCCGGGTCTGGGACACCACCTCGTTGTACCGCTCGGACGCGCGACCGCCGACCCGGGACGACATCGACCTGATTCGCGAGATCCTCAGCGGCCGCCACCTGCCTGCGCGTGACGTCACCGCGATCGCGGACGACCGGGCCTCCCTCGCAGACCGGCTGACGATGGAACAGACCCAGCTCCTGGGCGTCACCCGACTCCTGCACCGGGTCGAGATCCGGGGCGGTGCCGGCAGCGGCAAGACCGTGCTCGCCATCCGGCAGGCGTCCGACCTGGCCAGCGGCCGCGCCACCGGCGAGCGGCAGCGGGTGGCGGTGGTCTGCTACAGCTACGGGCTCGCCCACCACCTGCGGCGGTCGTTGCTCACCGGGTCGACCGCCCGCCGTCCGGCCTTCGTCGGGACGTTCGAGGACCTGGCCCGGGCGTGGGGGATCGAGATCACCGGGTCGCGGGACGACTCGGACTTCTGGGAGGTCGAGCTCCCGGCGCTCATGGCCGCCCGCGCCGCCGAGCTCACACCGGGGGAGCGATTCGACGCTGTCATCGTGGACGAGGCGCAGGACTTCGCCAACGACTGGTGGACCCCGCTCGTCGGCGCGCTTCGGGACGAGACGACCGGCGGCATCTTCGCGTACAGCGACGAGCGGCAGCGGGTGTTCGCCCGCTTCGGACGGCCGCCGCTGGCGATGGTGCCGCTCGTCCTGGACCACAACCTGAGGAACACCCGGCAGATCGCGCAGAGCTTCGTCACCCTCGCCCCGACCTCGATGGTGCTGCGCGGTGGGGACGGCCCACAGGTCGAGTTCGTGCCGGTGGCCACGGCCGACGCCATCGACGCCGCCGACGACCAGATCGAGCGCCTGCTCGACGAAGGGTGGGAACCCCGAGACATCGCACTGCTCACCATGGGCGCCCGCCACCCCGTCCAGAAGGAACGCCAGGAGACCCTGGGATTCGCGGGCTACTGGGACGGGTTCTGGTCCAACGACGACGTGTTCTACGGCCACGTGCTCGGGTTCAAGGGCATGGAGCGGCGCGCTGTGGTGCTCTGCGTGAACGAGGCCGGCACACGCGACCGCAGCCGGGAACGGCTCTATGTCGGGCTGTCCCGGGCCACGGACCGGCTCGTCGTCGTCGCCGACCCCGACGTCGTCAGAACCATCGGCGGACCCCAGGTTCTCGAGCGACTCCGCCCCAGGTGAGCAGCCGCCCGCGTGTCCGGGGCACTCGCGATCGCCTCTGCTGGATAGGTTGGAGCGGGCCCCGGGTTGACGGGACTGAGCACGAGGAGGTGCAGGTTCATGGGGAATGACGTCGACCTGGAGCGGCTCTACCGGCGAAACGCGCCCGTTCCGGCCGGAGGGAAGGTGGACCGGGCCGTCCAGCTCATCCGCTTCGCCGGCACCCTCTACCGGGACCTGAGGCTGAGCTACCCCGCGGCGGAGTGGGACGAGTCACTGGCTCTGGCGGTGCAGCAACTGGTCCTCCGGGCTCGGGGCAGCCTTGACCTGCCGGCGTTCGCGTTCTTGAGCGGCGATGACGATCCCTGGGCGCCCTGGGGCTACAGTCACAGCCTGCTGCAGTGCCGCGCAGCTGCGCGTGTTGCACAGCTCGGGCATATGGCGGACGTGCTGATCGCTGGCTCACTTCTGAGCAATGGCTTCGACGAGTGTGTCAGAGACGACCCGACACCATCGCTGGTGGAGGGCTACTGCGGCCTCCTGCCGATGCTGGCCGTCATCGCCGCGCCCCTGGGCGACGTGGTGCACGTGGCGCAGATCGATGTGCCGACGTGGTTCGACCACGATGGCCAAGAACAGGACGCCAGGTTCGATCCCGCAGTCGCAGCACTTCGGCCCGATGCGGACTCCGAGTTCCGCCGCTCACTGCTGCAGGGCATGGATCTGCCGACGCGAGACGGCATCCTGGCTGTGCGCGCGAGTCTTGGGCTTCCGGTCGAGGCGGACGAGGCGCGCGGCGACATGCGTGCGATGGCGCACTTCATGAACGTCTCGGAAGATTCCGATCCCGAAGCCGACTTCAGGTGGGTGCGAGCTTGGCTGTGCCTTATCTACCTGGTTGCGAGAGACACCCCGGTGCTGCTGACACGACCGATGAAGGCGCCCCCGAGCGAACTCGACTGGGTCAACGACTGGTATGGCGTGCGCGAGTGGCCGCCATTCCCGTCACCCCGCGACCCGGAACTCTCTCGGCTGCCGGCCGCGCCGTCGCCGGTGCCCGTGGGCGGCTCCGCCAGTGCTTTCGGGTCCAGTGCAGCCTGGTTCGCCGCGACCCACTTTGAGTGCGGCAGGCTGGAGGAGGCCCATGCCTGGGCGCTCATCGCGGCGGAGCTGGGCGTGCAGCAGGGCTTCCTGATCCTGGCGCAGCTCGCCTGGGACGCCGAGGACGCTGCCGCGGCGGCCGACTGGGCGACGCGAGGGCTCGCCCTCCCCAGCTCGATGGCCGACCCGGACACACCGCATGTGACCGGGGAGACGCCGGAGTCCGGGCTCCACCTGCTCGCTGCGGTCGCACTCGCCGCGCTGGATCGCGTCGAGGAGTCCGCACGGCATCTGGTTGCCGCCGCCAGCGGTGGCAACCAGAACGCCCAGACGATCCTCGACGCGATGCTGAACCAGGGTGCCTGACTCCCAGGGCGCCTAACCGACCGCCGCCAGCGCGAAGGGGAGGACGGACGTGGCCCCGCCGGAGCGCAGCAACCGGGCGGCGACCGTGAGCGTCCAGCGGGAGTCGGCAAGGTCGTCCACGAGCAGCACCGGACCGGCTCCGGAGAGCGCGGCGGCCTGCTCCGGGGTGAGCGCGAACCGGTCGAACACCTGGCGCAGCCGGAAGGCGCTGTTGCCGGCCCGCTCCGGCTCGCTCGTGGAACGCGGGCCGGCGAGGCGCAGGCTGCCGAGGTCGACCAGCCGCCCGTAGCGTGCGAGCTCGGCGCCCAGCGAGCCCACCAGCTGGGGATTGCTCGCCGACGGCACCGCGACGACGGCCGCCGGGCGTTCGGCCCACTCCCACTCGCGCAGCACCTGGAAGCAGTAGGGCAGCACCCAGTCCGGCACCGGCGCGTCGGGTTGGGCCAGCAGCTCGCGCAGACGCTGGCCCAGGCCGAGATCGGTCAGTCGGGCGAGCACCCGTCCGGGCTCGGCCGCCTCCTCGGCGCCGATCCGGCCGCTGACGTCCACTCCCAGCCTGGCCATGCCGGTGGGCCACAGCGAGCGGGGCGGCAGCTCGACCCCGACCCGGTCGAGTTCGGCCCTGGCCGTCTCGGCGTCCGCCGTCGACACCGACTCGGCGTACCAGGGCGCGGTGCAGCGGTCACAGCGTCCGCAGGGTGCCGGGGCCGGGTCGTCCAGGGTGCGCTGCAGGAACGCCATTCGGCAGCCCGGGGAGTCGAGGTAGTCGAGCATGAGCCGCTGTTCCCGCTGCCGCGCCGCCGCGACCCGCTCGTAGCGCTCGGAGTCGTAGGTCCAGGGCACGCCGGTGGCCTGCCAGCCGCCGCGGACGCGGGTGAGCGCACCGTCGACGTCGAGCGTCTTCAGCAGCAGCTCCAGCCGGGTGCGCCGGACGTCCACGAGCGCCTCCAGCGCCGGGGTCGACAGCGGCCTCTCAGCGGCCCCCAGGGCGTCGATCACCGCCGTCGCGGAGCGCTCCTCCGGCATGGAGGCGGTCGCGAAGTAGTGCCAGATCTCACGGTCGGCGGGCGTCGGCAGCAGCAGGACGTCGGCGCTCTCCACCGCGCGACCAGCGCGTCCGACCTGCTGGTAGTAGGCCACTGGTGAACTCGGCGCGCCCAGGTGGATGACGAATCCCAGGTCGGGTTTGTCGAAGCCCATCCCCAGCGCCGAGGTCGCCACCAGAGCCTTCACCCGGTTGTCCCGCAGCCGCGCCTCGAGCTCCTCGCGTTCGGCGGGCTCGGTCCGTCCGGTGTAGGCGGCGACCGGGTAGCCGTGCCTGGCCAGGAGGCTGGCGAGGTCCTCGGCCTGGGCGACGGTGAGCGTGTAGATGATGCCGCTGCCGGTGAAGTCGGCCAGGTGCGCGACCAGCCAGGCGACGCGGGTCTCCTCATACGGCAGCTTGAGCACGCCCAGGCGCAACGAGCGACGGGCCAGGCTGCCGCGCACGGTACGCACCTGGTGCCCGCCGTGCCCGAGCTGCTCACTGACGTCGAGCACCACCCGCGAGTTCGCGGTGGCCGTGGTCGCCAGCACCGGCACGTCGGCGCGTAACGAACCCAGCAGGTCGCGGATCCGCCGGTAGTCGGGACGGAAGTCGTGCCCCCAGTCACTGATGCAGTGCGCCTCGTCGACCACCAGCAGCCCACAGCGCGCGGCCAGGTCGGGCAACTGGTGCTCGCGGAAGGTCGGGTTGTTCAGTCGCTCCGGGCTCACCAGCAGCAGGTCGACCGCGTCGTCGGCCAACTGCTGGTACACCTCGCCCCACTCGGTCGCATTCGCGGTGTTGATCGTCACCGCCCGCACGCCGGCCCTGGCGGCGGCCGCGACCTGGTCGCGCATCAGCGCCAGCAGCGGGGACACGATCACCGTCGGCCCGGCACCGGCCGCCCGCAGCAGGGCCGTGGCGACGAAGTACACCGCGGACTTGCCCCAGCCGGTGCGCTGCACCACCAGCGCCCGCTGCCGGTCGCGGACGAGGCTGCTGATCGCTTCGAGTTGGCCGTCGTGGAACTCCGCGTCCGCGCGGCCCACCAGCCGGCGCAGCACCGCCAGCGCCTCGGCGTCGAAGTCGCGCGTCTCGTCCATTCGAGCAGGCTACGGGACGTCACTGACAGGACTCGGCAGTTCGTCACCGGCCAGCGCCCGGGTAGCCCTAGGTTGGGCTCATGCGCGTACTCATCGCTGACAAGTTCGAGCAGTCGGGCATCGACGCCCTCACCGCGGCCGGCTGCGAGGTGTCCTACCAGCCCGCTCTGGCCGATCAGGCCCTGGTTGAGGCGGTCGCCGCCGCTGCGCCCGGCGTGCTGATCGTCCGGGGGACCCGCGTTCCCGAAGCGGTGCTGGTGGCCGGCCCCCTGGAACTGGTGGTCCGCGCGGGCGCGGGCTACAACACCATCGACGTGGCGGCCGCCTCCCGGCTCGGCATCTACGTGTCCAACTGCCCGGGCAAGAACTCCATCGCGGTGGCCGAACTCGCCTTCGGCCTGATCTGTGCTCTCGACCGCCGGATCGCCGACGGCGTCGCCGACCTGCGCGCCGGCCGGTGGAACAAGGCCGAGTACAGCAGGGCCCGGGGGCTGCACGGACGCACGCTCGGCCTGATCGGCGTCGGCGGGATCGGTAAGGAGATGATCCCCAGGGCCAAGGGCTTCGGCCTGCCGGTGGTCGCCTGGAGCCGCAGCCTGACGCCGGAGGCGGCCGCGGACCTGGGCATCACCATGCTCGACTCGCCCGAGGCGGTGGCAGCGGCCGCCGACATCGTGAGCGTGCACCTCGCCCTCAACTCCGACACGCGTGGCCTGCTGGGAGCGGCCTTCTTCGACGCGCTGAAGCCCGGTGCCTGCTTCATCAACACCTCCCGCGGCGAGGTCGTGGACGAGGCCGCGCTCGCGTCCACGATCCGGAGCAAGGGAGTGCGGGCCGGTCTGGACGTGTTCGTCGGCGAGCCGGCCGGCGGCACCGGCGAGTTCGCAAACGAGCTCGTCGGGCTGCCGGGCGTGTACGGCACCCACCACATCGGCGCGTCCACCGACCAGGCCCAGGAATCCGTCGCGGCCGAGGCCGTCCGGATCGTCGAGGTGTTCAAGCAGACCGGTCTCGTCCCGAACGTGGTCAACCTCGCCCGACAGACCCCCGCCACGACCTCGATCGTGGTCCGCCACCTCGACCGGCCGGGAATCCTGGCCCACACCCTGGGCGCGATCAGTGCGGCCGGCATCAACGTGCAGGAGATGGAGAACATCGTGTTCGAGGGCGCCGAGGCCGCAGCGGCCCGGATTCACGTCGAAGGCGAGGTCGATTCCTCCCTGATCGAAGCGATCAAGGCCCACGAGGCCGTGATCGAGGTCAGCGTGATCGCCGGCTGATCAGACGTCGAGCCTGCGCTCGGTGAGCCAGCGCACCATGGCGGGGTCGCGGTGGTCGAAGAACTGGCTCCTGCCCTGATCCAGGGCGGCGATCGCCGCCAGTTCGTCGTCGTCCAGCTCGAAGTCGAACACGTCCAGGTTCTCGGCCATCCGTTCCGGACGGACCGTCTTGGGGATCACCACGACGCCGCGCTGGATCAGCCAGTGCAGCACGACCTGGCCGACCGACTTGCCGTGCGCCTGCGCGATCGCCGACAGCGTTGGGTCGGTGAACAGGCCGTTGCGTCCCTCGGCGAACGGGCCCCACGACTCGAGCTGGACGCCTTCTGCCGCCATCAGTTCCTGGTCGGCGACCCGCTGGTGGAAGGGGTGCGTCTCGACCTGGTTCACGGCCGGCACGATCTCGTGGTGGACGATGAGGTCGACCAGTCGGTCGGGGTGGAAGTTGGAGACACCGATCGCCCGGGAGAGCCCGTCGGCAGTGATCTTCTCCATGTCCCGCCACGCGCCGTAGACGTCGCCGAAGGGCTGGTGGATCAGGTACAGGTCGACGTGATCGAGCCCGAGGCGCTGCAACGAGCGCTCGAAGGCCGCGCGCGTCCTGCCGTCTCCGGCGCCCTGGACCCACAGCTTGGTGGTGACGAAGAGTTCGTCGCGCGGGATGCCACTGGCGGCGATCGCGCGCCCGACGGCCTCCTCGTTCAGGTAGGACGCCGCCGTGTCGATCGCCCGGTAGCCGGCGGCGAGAGCGTCGGTCACCGCCCGTTCGCACTCGGCCGCGTCGGCGATCTGGAAGACGCCGAAGCCGAGGATCGGCATCTCGCGCCGTTGTTCAGGGTGACGGTACGCATGGGGAGGGTCCTTCCGGTTGCTTGCACGACACCAGCCAACCCCCGTGCGTGCCTGCGTGGAAGGACCTGCCGTACCACGCACTGCCAGTACCTGTCAGGACGCCACCGGGGGAGGATAGCGTCGCGGCATGGACAACCGTCGCGAGATCAGCGAGTTCCTGACCAGCCGGCGCGCGCGGGTCCGTCCCCAGGATTCGGGGCTGCCGAGCCACGACCTCCGGCGAAGGGTACCCGGCCTGAAGCGCGAGGAGGACGCCCTGCTGGCCAGGGTGAGCGTCGACTACTACGCCCGCCTCGAGCGGGGGCAGCTCGGTGGGGTCTCGGCGCCGGTGCTGGACGCGATCGCCGACGCGCTCCGGCTGGACGAAGCCGAGCGCCAGCACCTGCGCGACCTGGCCGACGCCGCATCGGTGCCCGAGCGGAAGCTGCGGAGCCGCACGCCCAAGGCGCCCTCCCTGCGTCCCAGCATCCGGGTGCTGCTGGACGGAATGACCGGGGCCGCAGCCTACGTCCGGGACGAGAAGGCGGACATCCTCGCGGCCAACGACCTGTGCTTCGGACTCTACGACGGCATCCTCGACCCGGCTGGGCTGCCCTTCAACCTGGCCCGGTTCATCTTCCTCGACGCCCGAGCGCACGGCTTCTTCCTCGACTGGGACGAGGTCGCGGACGGCACCGTGGGCGCCCTGCGGGGCGTGGCAGGGCGGCACCCGCTCGACCGGTCGCTCACCGACCTGATCGGTGAGCTGTCGGCCCGCAGCGACCCGTTCGCCACCAAGTGGGCCCAGCACAACGTCCGGCTGCACCGCACCGCGACCAAGCGCCTGCACAACTCGGTGATCGGGGACATCGAGCTCACGGGCGACTCCCTCGAACTGCCGGGCGACGGGCTCACGATCGTGGCCTACACCGCGGCGGTCGGCAGTGCCGCCGAGGAGAAGCTCGCCCTGCTGGCCAGCTGGCAGCGCACGGACGTGCCGGCCCGGCCCTGACCGGCCGTCGGCTGCTCCTGGCCCTGCCCTACCCGGCCGGCGCCAGCTCGGCGATGAGGGCCTGGACGCGGCCGCGGATCTCGTCCCGGATCGGACGGACGGCGTCGATGCCCTGGCCGGCGGGGTCATCGAGCACCCAGTCCTCGTAGCGCTTGCCGGGGTAGAAGGGGCAGGTGTCGCCACAGCCCATCGTGATCACCACATCGGAGGTCTTCACCGCTTCGGGGGTGAGGACCTTGGGCTGTTCGGCGGCGATGTCGATGCCTTC
>Ga0073899_10005593_pt1 | contig 10896 bp, 7 predicted proteins | sample KloWWTmetaKNB5Ph_FD_88975 | JGI IMG/M metagenome (GOLD analysis project Ga0073899, IMG submission 88975) | Active sludge microbial communities from Klosterneuburg, Austria, studying microevolution and ecology of nitrifiers - Klosterneuburg... | ecosystem: Engineered > WWTP > Aerobic digester >...
CAGCCTGGTCTCGCTCGAGATGGGCAAGATCAAGCCCGAGGGCGACGGCGAAGTGCAGGAGATGATCGACATCGCCGACTTCGCGGTCGGCCAGTCGCGCATGCTCTACGGCGTGCAGATGCATTCGGAGCGACCCAGTCACCGCATGTTCGAGCAGTGGCACCCGCTCGGCGTGGTTGGCGTGATCAGCGCGTTCAATTTCCCGGTCGCGGTGTGGTCGTGGAATGCCTTTCTTGCAGCGATCTGCGGCAACGTGACCGTGTGGAAGCCCTCGCCCAAGACTGCGCTCTGCGCCGTCGCCGTGCAGCACCTTTGCAACCGCGTGCTCGAACGGCAGGGCCTGCCGCCGATCTTCCAGCTGTTCATCGACGAAGGCACGGCACTTGCGATTCGCTTCGTCGAGGACCGGCGCGTCGACCTGGTGTCGTTCACCGGCTCCACGACGGTTGGCCGTGACGTCGGCATGCGCGTGGCGAAGCGTCTCGGCAAGTCGCTGCTCGAACTGGGCGGCAACAACGCGATCATTGTCGACGAGTTCGCGAACCTCGACCTGGTCGTGCCTGCCATCGTCTTTGGTGCCGTGGGGACCGCCGGCCAGCGCTGCACGACGACCCGCCGCGTGTTCGTGCACGAATCGCAGATGCCGGAACTCGAACGCCGGCTCACCGGCGCATACAAACAGGTTCGCATCGGCGATCCGCTTGCGCCCGGTACGTTGATGGGCCCGCTGATCGACGCCGGTTCGGTCGCCCGCTTCGAGTCCGCGGTGGCGCAAGCCGTCGCCCAGGGCGGCCGCCTGCTGTGTGGCGGCAAGCGCCTGGAGCGTCCGGGTTACTTCGTCGAGCCGGCCATCGTCGTTGCGCACGGCGAGTGGGAAATCGTCAGGACCGAGACCTTCGCCCCGGTGCTGTACCTGGTTCCATTCAAGACGCTCGATGAAGCGATCGCGGCGCAGAACGCCGTGGCGCACGGCCTGTCGTCAGCGATCTTCACGGATCGGTTGCAGCACGCCGAGCGTTTCCTGTCGCCGGTCGGTTCGGACTGCGGCATCGCGAACGTCAACATCGGCACGTCGGGGGCCGAGATCGGCGGCGCCTTCGGCGGCGAGAAGGACACGGGTGGCGGACGTGAGTCCGGTTCGGACTCGTGGAAAGCTTACATGCGCCGGCAGACCTGCACCGTCAACTGGGGCACGGACCTGCCGCTGGCCCAGGGCATCAACTTCGACGTCTCGGGCTGAGCGCTAGCGGCCCGTGCGTCTCGACGCCAGGTCACGGTAGACGCTGCGGACGAACTCCTCCGGCGCCACGATGGCGCCGGGGCGCCCGAACTTCGCATCGAATTCGGCGGTGGGCCTGGTGCCCAGGATGTCCTCGATGCCCATTCCCGTCTCGACCGCTTCGCGCACCTTGCGCCCGACCGCGACGAGCATGTCGCGATACGCCGCAAGTTCCGCACGGTTCGAGACGGGACCGTGCCCTGGGATCACGACCGTGCGCGCATTCGAGCGGGCGAGCGCGCCTTCGACGGCAGCCACCATTCCCGCCAGCGAGCCGCCGGACTCGACGTCGATGTAAGGGTACTGGCCGCTCCAGTAGATGTCCCCCAGCGCAACGACGTCGGCATCATTCCAGCGCACGACGATGTCCGACGCCGTATGAGCGTCGGCCACGTGCACCGCGTCGAGACGATCGCCGTTCAAGTGCAGCGCGAGGGCATCCATCGTGGTGAGCACGGGACGGGACGCCAGCGTGACCACCGAGGCTTCGGCATTCCCGGACGGCACCGCGGGATCCTGACCGCCGCGCTCGCGCAGCGACTCGTGCCCGATGAGCACCGCGCCTTTGCGGGCGAAAACCTCGTTGCCGCCCGCATGATCGGCATGACCGTGCGTGACGATGACGAACTTGACCGGTGCCGCCGAGATGCGCGCGACCGCCTCGACCAGCGCAGCCGAGGAAGTTGCGAGGCCCGTGTCCACGAGCACGACGCCGTCGGCACCGGACCAGACCACGACGTTGCCGCCCGCCCCCTCAATGACGGTCAGACCGGCTCGAACGCCCTGCACTCGCAGATCGGCCGCAGGCTGCGGCGGACTGACCGTCGACGAAGCTGGAGTCTGTGCATCCGCGACGACGGGCGCGCACAGCGAAGCCATGACCGCCAGAGCCCTGCCGCAAGTCATCATGCCACTGCAATTCGTCGTCATTCGTGCACTCTCTGCGACCGAGTATAGTCGCTTACGCTCAACGCTGGCTTGCGCCGCGCGCTGCGGGCACTGCGGCAGAGCCCGCGGCCTCGCGCAATGCCACCTGCAGTTGCTCCTCGAGTCGCTTCGCCGATATCGGCAGCAGGGTGCGCAGGTCCTGCGCAAAGAGCGAAAGCCGGAATTCCTCGACCATCCAGCGCAGCCGCTCGCGTTCGTTGCCGGCCATGTCGAGGTCCGCGGACAGGCGCAGACGCCGGACCCGCTGTGCATAGGGCTCGACCTGCGACTGCAGCTGGCGATCCCGCTCGACGTCGCCGCGTGCACGCTCCAGGCGGCGGGCGATCGCACGCACGTATTTCGGCAACTGCGTCCACCAGCCATCCGGCGTGTCGCGCACCCAACCCGGCGCCAGCAACTCGGTCAGCTGCTCGATCACGCTGCTGCGCACCGGCGCAAACGGCGCGCCGTTCGACTGACCCATTTGCGCCCGTACGTCTTTCAGCGCCAGCAACACGGCCTTGACGATCCGGGCAGTCTCGTCCGCACGGTCGACCACGTCGGCCCGTCCCCGCTCCAGCAGCGCCTCGAACTGGGATCGCGTGCGCGGCAACTCAGCGGTCGGGCCGAGTACCGCAGCGGCCACGGCGCGGTCGGCAATCTCGCCGGGCAACTCCTTGCCGAATCCAGCCGCCGCCAGCAACAGCGTAAACTCACGGTCCGAGGCCCACTGCCGGCGCGCCAGTTCGTGCTGCTGCGGCAGGGCCAGGGCCGCGAGCCGGACGATGCCGGCCCTTGACGCACGCCGTGCGCCACCCTCTGTCGTGAACAGGTGCAGGCGCACGCTGGCACCCTCGTCCTGGATGCCTGGATAGGCACGCAGCTGCAGCCGACCGCTGCGGACCGTGGTCTCGACCGGCCAGGCCGAAAAATCCCACTGCCGGACTCCGACTCGCTCCCACGCAAGATCCGGGGTCGCTTCAGCGAAGCTCGAGCCGCCGGATGCCGCGCGAAACTCATCGCGCAGTGCCGCCAGGTCGCGACCGGCCTTGAGCAGCCGTCCGGCGCCGTCGAGCACCCGCACATTGACGCTGAGCCAGGGCGGCAGGGCCACGGCAGCCACCTGCCCGGGTTCGACGCGGATGCCTGCCTGCTGGGTCGCAAAGGCTGCCACGTGGGCGAACAGCGAGCCAGTGCCGAAGGCTGGCAGGGCCGCCAGCAGTCGTTCAGCGGCGTCGGGAATCGGCACGATCTCGCGCCGCACGTCCTTGGGCAATCCGCGCAGCAGCGCGATGACCTTCTCGCGCAACCATCCCGGAATCAGCCACTCGAGTCGCTGTGCGTCGAGCGCCCGCAGCAGCGGCACCGGCACGTCGAGCGTGACGCCATCGTCGGGCGCCGTCGCATCGAAGCGATAGTGCAGCTGCAGTTCGTTGCCATGGACGTCGATCGTCGACGGATAGTCGCTCGCCCGCACCAACGGCAGTGCCTGGGCCAGGAACACCGGCTCGGCGGCGTCGAGCAGGTGCGGCCTCGCACGCTCCTCCTTGCGCCACCAGGATTCGAACGCGCGCGTCGAGGCGATCGCGGGCGGAATGCGTTCGAGGTAGAACCGTACCAGCGCGTCTTCACCGGCAAGCACGTCGCGTCGGCGCAGGCAGGACTCGATTCGTTCGAGACGTGCCCGCATCGCCGCATTGCGCTCGAGGAATGCAAACGGCATCGCGGGCAGGCGGCGGACGAGCGCTTCCTCCACGAACATGCGTTGTGCGGCCGCGGGGTCGACCGTCGCAAAGTTGACGCGCCTTCCGCTGCTGAGCACGCGGCCATAAAGCGCGACCGTCTCGCGCGCAAACGCCATGCCGCGCTGCCCGTCCCACTCGGCGTCGCCGTAGCTGCGCTTGACGAGATGCGCTCCTGCGGCTTCGATCCACGACGGCTGCACCTGCGCCACCATGCGCGCATAGAGTCGATGTGTCTCAACCAGGCTGGCGGCGACGATCCAGTGCGGCGAGCGCCTGGCGAGCGGTGTCCCGGGAGCGATGACGAACCGCGTCTCGCGCGCACCGAGGTACGTGCGGGCTTCGTCGAGCACGCCAATGCCACCGAGGAATCCGGTCAACAACGTCTGGTGCAGCACGGCCGCGCCGGCCGCGGCCCTTTCGCCGTTGCCTTGTGCCAGCGGGCGCGACATGTCCTCGAGTTGCTCGCGCAGGTCGCCCCACTCCCGCATGCGCACGAACGACAGGAAATGCTCCCGGCACCAGTGCCGCAACACACGGTTGCCACCGGCCGCCGGTTCGCGCGACGCCCGCCACAGGTTGAGCACGCCGACGAAATCCGAGCGTTCGTCCGCGAACAACGCATGCCTTTCGTCTGCGGCCGCGGCTTTGTCGGCAGGGCGTTCGCGCGGATCCTGGATACTCAGGAACGCGACGAGCGCGAGCGCCTCGTCCAGGCAGCCCGTCCGTCCGGCCTCCACCAGCACGCGCGCCAGGCGCGGATCGACCGGCAGCGCCGCCATCTGGCGCCCGAGCCGCGTGATCCGCCGCTCGCCATCGACCGCCCCCAGTTCCAGCAGCAGCCGGTAACCATCGTTCAACAGCCGCGCATCGGGCGCATCGAGGAACGGAAAGTCCTGCGGATCGCCGAGCTTGAGGGCAGCCATCTGCAGGATGAGACTGGCCAGGTTCGTCCGCAGCAGTTCGGGTTCCGTGTACCGCGGACGCGCGAGGTAGTCATCCTCGGCGTACAGTCGCAGGCAGACACCCTCGCCTTCGCGACCGCAACGCCCGCGACGCTGATCGGCACTCGCCTGCGACACGGGCTCGATCGGCAGCCGCTGGAATTTCGCGCGCGGGCTGTAGCGGCTGACACGGGCCAGCCCGGCGTCGATGACGAACCGCACGCCGGGAATCGTGAGCGACGTCTCGGCGACGTTGGTCGCGAGCACGACCCGACGGCGCGTGTGCCCGGCGAACACCTTGTCCTGCTCCGGGCCGGTGAGCCGCCCGTACAGCGGCAGGACGTCCCAGTCCACGCGGCTGCGCACGAGCAGCTCGCGGGTCTCGAGGATCTGCTTCTCGCCCGGCAGGAACACGAGCGCGTCGCCGCGCAGGCCGCGGGCGTCCCGCTCCAGCTCCTCGAGCGCATCACGCACTGCCTCAGGCAGCGGTGGCGCCGCCTCGTCCTCTTCCGCCAGCGGGCGATAACGCACCTCGACGGAATAGCTCTGTCCTTCCACGTCGATGATCGGCGCGCCGCCGAAAAACCCGGCGAACCGCCGGGTCTCGATCGTCGCCGACGTCACGACCAGGCGCAGGTCGGGACGCTGCGGCAACAGGCAATGGCAGACGCCGAGCAGGAAATCGACATTGAGGTTGCGCTCATGGGCTTCATCGATGATCAGCGTGTCGTAGCGCAGCAGCAGCGGGTCGCCTTCGAGTTCACGCAGCAGCAGTCCGTCCGTCATCAGCTTCACCAGCGTGCGCGGGCTGGTGCGGTCGACGAAACGCACCTGGTAGCCGACGAGATCGCCCGTGGTGGAGCCCAGCTCCGCGCTGACGCGGTTGGCCAGCGCCTGCGCCGCGATACGCCGCGGCTGGGTGTGGCCAATCAGGCCGGCGGCGCCGCGCCCCATTTCAAGGCAGATCTTCGGCAGCTGCGTGCTTTTGCCGCTGCCCGTGGCGCCACTGACGATGACGACCTGGTGCGCTTCGATCGCGCGGCGGATGTCGTCGCGGCGCGCATGGACCGGCAAGGTTTCGTCGTAGACGATGCGCGGGACAGATGCGCGGCGCGCGGCGACGAGTTCAGCGGATGTCCGGACCTGAGTCTCCAGCCGGGCCACCTCGCGCAGATCCGCCGCCGCGGGTTTGCGCGCCAATCGCTCGAACGTCGACTGCAGCCGACGCCGATCGCGCAGCAGGCACCCGGGAAGCAGTTCACGCAGGGCCGCAAGTCGTGCAGCGGCAGAATCAGGTGCATTCACGGCAGCTCAGCCGAGTTCCCGCTTGGCACGAACCCAGAGGGCTTCGAGCTGCTCCATGTCGACGTCGGCCGGCGTTCGGCCCTCTGCGGCGAGGTGCGACTCGACCTGTCGGAATCGCCGCTCGAACTTGGCGTTCGCGTCGCGCAGCGCGGCTTCTGCATCTACTCCGAGGTGACGCGCCGCCTGCGACAACGCAAACAGCAGGTCTCCCAGTTCTTCGTGCGTGCGGGCCCGATCACCATTGTCGATCTCGTCCTGCAGCTCGCCGAGTTCCTCGCGCACCTTTTCGATGACGCCCCCCGCGTCGGCCCAGTCAAAACCGGCCCTCGCAGCACGCGCGCCGAGCCTGGTCGCGCGAATCAGCGCCGGCAGGCCAAGCGTGACGCCGTCCAATGCGCCGCCGCCCTGTCCCCTGGCCATGCGCTCTGCGCGCTTGTGCTGCTCCCAGGCCCGGGTCTGCGCCGCGGAATCTTCGACCTTCGCGTCGCCAAAAACGTGCGGATGACGGCGTTCGAGCTTGTCGGCAATCGAGGCGGCGACCGCGTCGAAATCGAACAGTCCGCGCTCCTCGGCGATGCGCGACTGGAACACAACCTGAAACAGCACGTCACCCAGCTCGTCACGCACGGCCTCGGGCTCGCCACGGGCGATCGCATCCGCCAGTTCGTACGCCTCTTCGATCGTGTGCGGTGCAATCGATGCCCAGTCCTGCTCGCGGTCCCAGGGACAGCCGCCTGCCGGGTCGCGCAGACGGACCATGATCTGGCGCAGACGGTCGATGGCGCTCACGCCTGCACCTCGCGCAGCAGCCGCGCGAACGTGATGAGCATGTTGGCCGTGGCGCCCCAGATCTGCCGCCCTTCGTACGGGATCTCGCGCGTGATGATCGTGTGACCGGCAATGCTGCGATCGCGCGGCAGATGGTTGCGCACATCGAGCACGAACTCGAGCGGCACCTCGAAGACGTTTTCGACCTCGGTCTCGTCCAGCTGCAGGTTGAAGCCAGGCCGCACGAAGCCTACCACGGGAGTCACCCGGAACCCCGAGATCACCAGGTGGTCCTGCAGGTAACCGGCTCGCGTGACGAACCGTGGCTCCAGGCCGATTTCCTCCTGCGTCTCGCGCAGAGCGGCCTCCCACGGGCCGGCGTCCATCTACTCGATCCGGCCGCCCGGGAAACTGACCTGGCCCGGATGGTTCTTGAGGTGTGACGCGCGCTGCGTCAACAGCACCTGCAGCCCCGTGGGACGCTCGACCAGCGGCACCAGCACGGCTGCACGCGCCAGCACCGCGGGAAACATTTTTCGCATCAGATCGATCTGTGCGGGCGTGAATTGTGCGGCGTAGGGCGACTCCGGGTCCCGGCCCGGGACCGTGTCCCGCAACAGGGTTTCGATCCGTGTGCGCAGCGGCCGGCCGGCGCTGAGGTCGGGGACCGTCAACTAGCCTTCTCCCTTGCCGGGCCCGCCATGTTCGCCGCCGCGTGTCAGCACGGCCGGATCGAGCAGCTGCGCGAGACGCTGCTCGCCCAGGTCGGTCATCTCGCTCGCCACTTCGATGATCGGCCGGCCTTCGGCGTAGGCTTTCTTCGCGATCGCCGCCGCCTTGTTGTAGCCGATCACTGGATTCAGCGCCGTCACGAGCATCGGGTTGCGACTCAGCGCGAGCGACATCTGCCGCACGTGCACGGCGAAACCTGCGATCGCGCTGCGTGCAAGCGTGCGCGACGCTCCCGCGAGCATCTCGATGCTCTGCAACAGGTTGTAGGCGATCACGGGCAGCATCACGTTGAGCTGGAAGTTGCCCGACTGTCCGGCGATGCCGATCGTCGCGTCGTTGCCCATCACCTGCGCCGCCACCATCGTGACCGCTTCCGGTACTACGGGGTTGACCTTGCCCGGCATGATGCTGCTGCCTGGTTGCAGTGCGGGCAGCGAGATTTCGGCGAGCCCGGCAAGCGGGCCGCTGTTCATCCAGCGCAGGTCGTTCGAGATTTTCATCAGCGCAACCGCAAGCGTTCGCAGGTGACCGGACAATTCGACCGCCGTGTCCTGCGACGCGAGCGCGGCGAAGAAATCGCGCGCCGGTCGCAGGTCGAGTCCGGTCTCCTGCGACAACAGCGCCGCCACCTTCGGCGCGAACTGCGGATTGGCGTTGACGCCCGTGCCCACGGCGGTGCCGCCCTGTGCCAGCGTGTGCAGGCGCGGTCGGCAACTCTGCAGGCGTGTCACGGCGTCTTCGAGCTGGGTCCGCCACGCGCCCATTTCCTGCCCGAGCGTCACCGGCATGGCGTCCATCAGGTGCGTACGGCCGGTCTTGACCGTCTCGCCGACGTCGGCCGCCTTGCGCGCGATCGTCTCGATGAGTTCCTTGAGTGCGGGCAACAGCGATTCGGACAAAGCCAGGGCCGCCCCGAGGTGAATCACGGTGGGGATCACGTCGTTGCTGCTCTGGCCGAGGTTGACGTGATCGTTGGCATGCACGGGCACGGGCGAGCCACCGGCGTACTCGGTGGCGAGTCGCGCAATGACCTCGTTGGCGTTCATGTTGCTGCTGGTGCCCGACCCGGTCTGAAAGACGTCGATCGGGAACTGGGTGTCGTGGCGACCAGCGGCCACTTCCAGTGCCGCCCGCTGGATGGCGAAGGCCCGGACCCGGCCAAGATCACCGAGATCGAGATTGGCCCCAGCCGCGGCCCATTTGACGAGCCCGAGCGCCCGGATGAAGCCCCGCGGCATCGGGATGCCGCTGATCGGGAAATTCTGGATCGCACGCTGGGTCTGGGCGCCCCACAGCGCCCTGGCGGGCACGCGGGTTTCACCCATGCTGTCGCGTTCGACGCGGTAGTCGGTATCGGCCATGGTGAACTCCGGGGAACCGCGCAGGCGCCCCGGGCGGGCCGTGCGGTATCATCCGGAATCGTAGCACCTCCCGGATGAACGCATGAGTCTCACCCCGCTGACCGCGCTTTCCCCGGTGGATGGCCGCTATGCGGCGCGCTGCGCCGACCTCCGCGAGATATTCAGCGAGCAGGGCCTCATTCGCGCCCGCGTCCGTGTCGAGATTGCCTGGCTGCATGCCTTGGCCGGGGAGCGACGCATCGCCGAGCTGCGCGGCATCACCCCGGCCGACCTCACCGCCGCCCAGCAGATCGCCGACGGTTTCGATCCGGCGGACGCCGCCGCGGTCAAGGCGTTCGAACGCGAGACCAACCACGACGTCAAGGCGGTCGAGTACCTCATCAAGCAGAAGCTCGGCGCCCACGCGGCCTGGCAGTCACGGCTCGAATTCGTGCATTTCGCGTGCACGTCGGAGGACATCAACAACCTGTCCTACGCGCTGATGTGCCAGGAAGCCCGCTCGAAGGTACTGTTGCCGCGCATCGACGCGCTGCTCGGCGCCCTGCGCTCAATGGCGCACGCCCATGCCGACGATGCGATGATGTCGCGTACGCACGGCCAGGCTGCGACGCCCACGACGCTCGGCAAGGAAGTCGCGGTGTTCGCACGCCGCCTGCGCCAGGCACGCGACACGTTTGCGGCCGTGCCGATCCGCGGCAAGATCAACGGCGCCGTCGGCAATTACAACGCGCACGTAGTCGCCTACCCCGACGTGGACTGGCCGCTGCTCAGTCAGCGGCTGGTCGAATCGCTCCGCCTGGAATGGAACGCGTACACCACGCAGATCGAGCCGCACGACTGGACCGCGGAGTACTGCGACGCGCTCGCCCGCTGCAACTCAATCCTCACCGATCTGTGCCGCGATTTCTGGGGCTACGTATCGCTTGGTTATTTCAGGCAGAAGGTGTTTGCGGGCGAAGTCGGCTCGTCGACCATGCCGCACAAGGTCAACCCGATCGACTTCGAGAACGGCGAAGGCAATTTCGGGCTGGCCAATGCGCTGCTGCGCTTCCTGTCGGAAAAGCTGCCGCTCTCGCGCTGGCAGCGTGACCTCACCGACTCTACCGTGCAGCGCAACCTCGGCGTCGCGCTCGCGCATTCCGATATCGCGATCCAGTCCGTCGCACGCGGACTCGCCCGCGTCGAGATCGATCGTGCGCGACTCGCCGACGATCTCGCGGCGAACTGGGAACTGCTGGCTGAACCGATTCAGACGGTGATGCGCCGGTACGCAGTGCCCGCAGCCTACGAGCAGTTGAAGGCACTCACGCGCGGGCGGCGCATTGACGAGCCAGCGGTCGCAGAGTTTGTCGACGGACTGCCGATCCCGCCGGCCGAGAAGGCTCGGCTCAAGACCCTGACTCCGGCGACGTACATCGGTCTCGCGGCCCGGTTGGCCCGCGAAGTCTGAGTCGCGATCGGCGAAGTTTTACATAAGCCAGCCACAGCTCGCTGACATGCCGGCACAACCCGCCCGGGATTACGTCGTTCGACTCGCCGCGTGGGCGCACGACCGGTTGCAGATCCAGCGCGTAAGGCGGTCTGTTTTCATCGAGGAACAGCAGATCGCGGAACGCGACGAATGGGACGAACTCGATCCCGTCGTCACGCACGTTCTCGTCTTTGAAGCGCCTGCTGCCGCAAAACGTGACGCGGTCGGCACTGGACGCCTGGAGCCCACCGGTAAGATTGGCCGTGTCGCAGTGCTGCCGCAGTACCGTGGCACCGGAGCTGGCGTCGCCGTGATGCGTCGCCTCCTGGATCTTGCCGCCGAACGCGGCTTCCACGAGGTGTACCTC
>Ga0073899_10005595_pt1 | contig 10892 bp, 9 predicted proteins | sample KloWWTmetaKNB5Ph_FD_88975 | JGI IMG/M metagenome (GOLD analysis project Ga0073899, IMG submission 88975) | Active sludge microbial communities from Klosterneuburg, Austria, studying microevolution and ecology of nitrifiers - Klosterneuburg... | ecosystem: Engineered > WWTP > Aerobic digester >...
CTCATCTTCACCGGCTCGGCCGACGCCGGCCGCACCGTCATGCGCGCCGCCGCCGAGAACCTGACGCCGGTCACGCTCGAGCTGGGCGGCAAGTCGCCGACGATCATCGCCGAGGACTTCGACGTCGACGAGGCCGCCGCGCGCATCCTCTACGCCAAGTTCCTGAACGCCGGCCAGACCTGCCTGGCGCCCGACTACCTGTTCGTCCCCGAGCACAAGCGCGACCAGTTCGTCGCCGCGGCGCGCCGGATCGTCCCGCAGCGCATCCCCGACGTCGCGTCGAGCCAGTACACGTCGGTGATCGACGCCAAGGCCTACCGCCGGCTGCGGGCCACGCTCGACGACGCCGCCGCCAAGGGCGCCGAGCTGGTGTCGCTGGTGCCGGGCGCGCAGTTCGACGATCAGCTGCGCAAGATCCCGCCGCACCTGGTGCTGGGCGTCACCGACGAGATGCTGATCATGCAGGAGGAGATCTTCGGGCCGCTCCTGCCGATCAAGACCTACCGCTCGCTCGACGAGGTGATCGGCTACGTCAACGCGCGCGACCGCCCGCTCGGCCTGTACCTGTTCACCCACGACGCCGGCACCGAGGAGCGCGTGCTGCAGCAGACGATCTCCGGCGGCGTGACGATCAACCACTGCATGCTGCACGTCGCGCAGCACGACCTGCCGTTCGGCGGCATCGGCGCCAGCGGCATGGGCCAGTACCACGGCCGCGAGGGCTTCCTCGAGGTGTCCAAGCTGCGCCCGGTGTTCACCGCGCCGAAGCTGCCGATCCTCGATCTGTTCTACCCGCCGTACACCCGGCGCCACCGCGCCATCCTCGACTTCCTGATCCGCTGGAAGCGCTGACGGTCGCGCCGCGCCGCTCAGCCGGCCTCGCCGTCGACCGGGCGGTCGGGGATGGCCAGCGCGCGCTCGACCTCGCGCTCGAGGTAGCGGGCCTCGGCGACGTCGGGCAACCCGCGCACCAGCGGCAGCTCGCGCCCGGTCGTCAGGAGCGCGCTCAGCTGCCAGCTCACCGTCGAGTTGGGGCCGCCCCGCTCGATGCGGCGCACGTACAGCTGGGCGAGCGTGTCGCGCTCGATCGTGCGGGTGCCGCGCCACGGCAACGGCGCGTGGCGGATCTGCAGCTGGCCGGGGCGCGCGCGCACGGTGGTGCGGTTGAGCAGCCCGGCCGCGGCCTCGTAGGTGATCACCACGCCCACCGCGAGATGCGCGAGCGAGAACAGGAACTCGCCGGCGCCGATGCCGCTGCCGTACCAGGCGATCAGCACCGCGTCCCACACCGCCGCGAACGCCGCGGTGTACAGGTGGCGCCAGCCCCGCCACCGCCAGGTGATCTCCAGCGCGTCGCCGTCGCGGCTGATCGCCATCCGCGCCGGCTGCGGCGTGACGGTCGCGTCGGCGGCGCGCGCGAGGCGCTTCTCGAGAACGGCTGCCCGGCGCTCGGCGGCAGCGGCCCGGGCCTGTGCGGCCACAAGGTCGTCGCGGTAGGTCAATTCCGATCAAACTAAGTACTGTTCGCACGTCGTCAAGGCTTCTACGGATGACGCGGAGCGACGTGCGTGCCTAGCCCGCGCCCCGCCGGCCCCCGCGATCTCGCGTACGATCGCCCGATGGACCCAACGGTCGCCGAGCGCGCGCGCTACTGGGCGCAGGAGTACGTCGCGCTGGTCGCGCGCTTCGACCTGTGCCCGTGGGCCGCGGCGACGGTGGCCAAGGACGAGCTGTGGGTCGCGGCCTGCGACGAGGCCGACGTCGCCGACGCGCTGGCCCAGTTCGCCGCGTCGCCGACCGCGGTGATCGGGCTGTGCGTGCTGCCGGCCTTCGCCGGCGACCTGACCGCGCTGCGCCGGCTGCGCGGCCGGCTCAACGAGGCGCCGATCGGCCGCACGCTGGCGCTGGCCGAGTTCCACCCCGACGCGCCGCTCGACCAGACCGACGCCCAGCGGCTGATCCCGTACCTGCGCCGCACGCCCGACCCGACGATCCAGGCGGTGCGCCACAGCACGCTGGCCGGCGTCCGCAAGAACACGTCGGTCATGGATCCCGCCGCCCAGGCCGCGGTGCTGGCCGGCGCCTACCTGCCGCCGGTCCAGGACATCGGCGATCGCATCGCCGCCACCAACTACGCCCGCATGCAGCGCGACGGCGCCGCGCTGGCCGCCGCCCTCGACGCGTTGATCGCCGCCCGCCGCGCCGACCCACGCGCCCACCCCGCGCCACCGCGGTGACTACTCGTACAGGTCGGCCAGCGTGTGCCAGCGGACCGGCGCACCGGCGACCGTGGGCCGCACCGCGGTCCGGACGAAGCCACGGCGGATCAGCGTCGCGTCGCTGTCGTTGGGGAACCGTGCGACCTTCGCGTCGAGCTGCTTGACCACCGCGCCAGCGGCGACCGCGCCCCACTTGCACTCGCCGAGGTCGACGACGCCGTCGTCGCGCACCGCCACGACATCGATCTGGACGTCGCGGTCCCAGTACTCGCCGATCTCGAACGCGGCGTCGACGCCCTCCCGTTGGTAGAGCACCGGCAGCGCCTCGCGACACAGCCGCTCGAAGCAGCTGCCGAAGTACGCGTCGAGCGCCGGCCGGATCCGGCGCGCGAACGTCGCTTTCGCGCCGGGGACCGTGAGCCGCGACTGGTTGGGGCCGACGAAGCGAAACCAGAATCGGAGCAGGGGATCGTCGATGACGTAGCGGACCGCGCGCTTGGGCGCGCGCCGCGTCGACAGCGGCTGCCGGCGCGCGACGTAGCCGAGCTGCTGGAGTTGCTGGAGGTGGTACTGCACGTTGTGGCCGAGCCCGACCGCGGCCCCGATCTCGGTCAGCGTCAACGGGCGCTCGGCGAGCGCCAGCAGGATCGCGTGGTAGTTCGCGACGTCACGCAGCTCCTCGCGGAGCAAGAAGTCGGCCTCGCGGTGCAGCGGGGCGTACTCGTCGAGCAGCGCCGCGACCAGGTTCTGCTCGACCGAGCGCGCCGCGTCGAACGTCCGCAGGTAGGCCGGCACGCCACCGCAGACGAAGTACGTGCGCGCGCGGTCGGTCAACGAATACGCCGGGTGGAACCGCGCCGCGTCGCGGTACCCCAGCGGCTTGAGCAACATCTGGGCGGTGCGCCGTCCGAACAGCGGCGCCTTCTTGCCCAACACCTCGCGCTCCATGAAGCCGACGAACGATCCACACAGGATCAGCATCACCCGGCCCGAGTCTCGCCACCGCTGGTCCCACAACGCCTGCAGCACCGCCGGCAGCTCCGGCGACGTCTCGACCATCCATTGGAACTCGTCGAGCGCCAGCACCAGCTTGGTCGGCCCGGTCCAGGCAGCCTCGATCGCGAGCAGCGCGTCGCGCCAGCTGCCCGGTCGGAGCTGCGCGAGCAACGGGGCGCCCAGGGCATCGGCGGCGACCCGGAGCAGCTCTTCCAGCATGACCTTGCCTGGCACGCGCTGGCCGGCCACGTAGATCGCGGCGGGGCGACGCTCGAGGAACTTGCGGATCAGCTCGGTCTTGCCGACCCGGCGGCGGCCATAGATCGGCACGAACGCGCCGCCCGGCGCCGCGTGCGCCGTCTCGAGCAGCGCGAGCTCCTTGCCGCGTCCGACGAAGCCGTCCATGAGCCGAAGTTTATCGTCACGACAATTATTGTCGCAACAATAAAACCTGGCCGACGTCCGCGGTCAGGCGGCGGCGCGGCGGCGGAGCAGGCCGCCCAGCTCGAACGACGTGAGGCCGTGGAGCGCGAAGGCGATCGCGATCGGGATCCACAGCGGCTGCTTGAACACGCCGATCGCGCACAGCAGCGACACGACGATCACCATGCCCAGCCGCACCCGCGCGTACGTCTCGCGGCGGGCCGCGCCGAGGAACGGCAGCGCCAGGTCGAGCGGCAGGTACAGGAGCAGCGCCTCGTTCCAGCGGAGCGTCGGGATCGTCGAGATGATCGCCACCGTCCACAGCACGAGGCCGAGCAGGCCGGTCGGGATCGCGGCGATCGCCAGCGCGGCGCGCTCGAAGCGGCCGGTCAGGCGCGCCGCCAGGAGCGGCAGCATCAGCACCAGGCCGATCAGGATCGCGTACGGGCGATCGGTGGGGCCGTCCTCGGGGATCGGCGGGCCGCGCCGCTCGTAGAGCAGCTCGGCCTTGGCGCCGAACGCCGCCTCGACCTCGTCGCGCAGCACGAACGGGTGGAACATCGCCTGCCACACCGTCGGCCGCTGGTCGAGGTAGCGCCCCAGCGCGAAGTCGGCGAACGCGATCAGCGGCGGCAGCTCGGCCAGGCCGCGCCGGCCCATCTGCCGCAGGGTCAGCGGGAACCGGCGCTCGGTGTCGACCTTGAGCTTGCCGCCCGACGCGGTGTCGATGATGTCGCGCAGCCGGGTGGTGCAGTTGTCGACGAAGTGATCGTAGATGTACGAGCCCTTCTTGGGATCGAGGTCGCCCAGCAGCTTGGCCTCGGCGGCGCGGGCCTGCTCGGGCGTCAGCGGCAGCGACTGCCGCCAGATCGTCCGGTCCTCGTGCTTGTAGAACCGCATCATCCCCGACAGCGGGATCGGCTCGACGAAGAACACCTGCTTGCCGCGGATGAACCGCCAGGTGAGCGTCGCGCCCGGGATCGTGAAGTCGGTGACCCCGTAGTTGAAGCAGGCGGTCTCGCGCTCGGGCTCGTTGTAGTCGAGGCACAGCGCGGTGTGGCCGAACTTCTCGAAGATCAGCGCGCCGCGCCCGAACGTGTACAGCTGCACCACCGGCGGGGTCTCGCCGGGGCGCGCGTCGATCAGGCCCATGCGGCCGTGCTGGGCCGCCGCCGGCCGCGCGCCGACCGCGAGCGCCGCCACGATCAACCCGACGAACGCCAGCGCGCGCATCACGGGGCCGGCTTCGCGAAGGCGTCGGCCGCGACGACCGGGTCGATCTCGACCTGCTCGACCTTGAGGTCCGACTGCTCGTTGCCGCCGGTGCTGACCCGGTGGTGCGCCACCTGCAGGCCGTCGACGAGGCGGTAGTCGCTGAAGGTCTCGCGGGTCTCGTTGGCGCCGTTGAGGTAGCGCGTCTGGCGCAGCAGGTGGGTCTTCTGGTCGATCAGCAAGAACACCTCGAGGTCGTCGGCCGCCATCACGTGGATGACGTCGCACAGATCGCCGTCGACCTTGTCGACGCCGACCAGCGCCGCGGTCACGCCCTTGTCGCGAGCGTGGACCAGCACCAGCTCGGGATCGACGAACCGCTGCTGCGCGAGCGCCGGCAGCTGCGACGCCGGGATGTCGTCGAGGCCGCCCGGGCCGAGCTGCCAGCCCTTGTCGCCGACCACCGCGATCGCGACCTCGAACTGCTTGGCCAGGTTGATGTCCATGCGCATCTTGTCGGGCAGCACCAGCGTCCGCTTGAACACCACGTCGATGGTCTGGCCCTGGGCCTGCAGCGTCCCGGCCGCGGTCATCCGCAACGCCTTGATCGACGTGATCCGCGGGCCCTTGGCGGCGATCGCGGCGTCGAGCACCTTGGTCGCGGCCGCGACCTTGGCGGCGTCGAAGCTGGGCTTGTCGCCGCCCGGCTGCGGGCCGATCGGCGCGTCGTACGCGACCCGCTGGAACGCGACGCCGGCGGCGGTGAGCTGGGGCGCGATCTTGGCGCCGTCGCCGACCAGCACCACCACCACCTTGCCCGGGGTCAAGACGTCGCGCGCGGCCTCGGCGGCCTCGGCGCGGGTGACCTTGCCGACCAGCACCGGGTAGTCGGTGACGTAGGCCTGCGACAGGCCGTGCATGTCGGCGGTCACCAGCGCCGCGGCCAGCTCGTCGGCGCCGGTCATGTGCAGCGTGTAGCTGCCGGCGACGTGGGCGATCGCCGCGGCGACCTCGTCGTCGGTGGGCCCGTCGGCGGCCATCTTGGCGAACTCGCCGAGCACCAGCTTGAGCGTGGCGAGCGTCTCCTCGGTGCGGGTGAACGTGGTCGCGACCAGCGCGCCGCGCTCGGCGTTGCGGTCGAACGCCGACGACGCGCCGTAGGTCTTGCCGCCGGCGACCCGCACCACCTTCATCAGCCGCGACGCGAACCCGCCGGCGCCCAGCGCGTCGTTCCACACCAGGCTGGCGAAGAAGCGCGGGTCGTCGTGGGCGAGGCCCAGCTGGGCGACGCGGATCTGGGTCTGGGTCAGGCCGGGCTTGTCGACCAGCCGCACCATCGCGATCGGCGCCGGCTCCTGGTAGCGCGGGCGCGGCGGGGTCTTGGCCTTCTTCCACCCGCCGAAGGCGCGCGCCAGGTCGGCCTTGAGCTTGGGCAGGTCGAAGTCGCCGGTGACCGCGAGCACCGCGTTGTTGGGGACGAACCACGCCTTGTGCCAGCTGGCCAGGTCGGTCGGCTGCAGCTGGTTGACGTACGCGGCCGAGGTCACCCAGCCGCGGACGTGGCCGTCACCCCACAGCAGGTTCTGGACGTGGGCCGCGGCCAGCGCGGCGGTGTCGTCGAGCCGCCGGCTGATGTCGGTCAGCATCAGCTGCTTGGCCTTGGACACCTCGTCGGCCGCGAACCGCGGCGCGGTGACGATCTCGGGCAGGAGCGCGAGGCAGGTCTTGGCGTCCTTGGCCAGGCTGGCGCAGGTGACCCAGGTCGACTCGAGCGACGCGTCGGCGGTGATCGAGCCGCCGACGAAGTCGATGGCCTTGGCGATCTGCAGCGCGGTCTTGGTCCTGGTGCCCTTGGGCAGCACGTTGGCGGTGAGCTCGGCGACGCCGATGCGGGCCAGCGGCTCCTCGGCGCGCCCGGCCTGGATCGCCAGCCGCATCGACAGGGTCGGCAGCCGGCTGTCCTTGATCGCGACGATCTGCAGGCCGTTGGGCAAGGTCCAGCGCTCGACCGGCGGCAGCTTGATCGCGGCCGGGGTGGCGGCCGGCGGCGCGGCGATGAGGTCGGTGCGCGCCGACCACGGATCCTTGGCCGCCGGGCGGGGCGGCTCGTCGGTGGGCGGGGCCTCGACGTTGGCGGTGCCGTCGCCGGGCAGGCGCGGGATGACCTCGCGCACCGGCGCGGGGCGGCAGGCGGCGACGAGGAGCGTGACGGCGAGCAGGCGACGGATCATGGCGCGCTCCGCGGGGGCACCACGACGACGGTGGCGCGCTCGGGCGTGAGGTAGGTCTTGGCCACGCGGGCCAGGTCGGCGGCGGTGACGCGCTCGATGGCGTCGACGTCGCGCAAGAACTGGCCGGGGTCGCCGGTGAGGATCCACGACTGGCCGATCTGCTCGGCCAGGCCCAGCGGGCTGTCGAGGCCGAACACGAACGCGCTCAGCACCTGGTTCTTGGCCTTGCGCAGCTCGTCGGCGGCCGGCGGCTTGGCGATCAGCTTGGCCAGCTCGTCGTTGATCGCGGCCTCGATCGGCGCGGCGCCGGCGGGATCGCGGTAGACGCCGATCGCCAGGAACAGCCCCGGGTCTTCGCGCACCAGGATCGGCGACGCGGCCTCGACGCCGAGCGGCTGCTTGGTCTTGGGATCGGCGGCCTTGATGCGCTGGCGCAGCCGCGCCGAGTCGCCGGCGCCCATCACCAGCGACAGCACCTGCAGCGCGTAGATGTCGTCGTGCTTGGCCGGCGGGATCTTCCAGCCGGCGAAGACGATGCCGATCTGCCCGGCGGCGACGGTGTCCTTGCGCGCGGCGGTCTGCGCCGGCTCGGGCGAGGCGGCGGCGGGGCGCGGCGGCGGCGGCGCGCCGGGGATGCCGCCGAAGCGCTGCTCGACCAGCGCCTTGACCTGGGCCAGCTCGACGGCGCCGACCACCACCACCAGCGCGTTCGACGGCTGGTAGTACGTGTCGTAGAACTTCTTCAGATCGGCCGCGGTGGTGCGGTCGAGATCGGCGATGGCGCCGCCGGCGGTCCACGCGTACGGGTGCGCGGTGTACGCGATCTGCAGGAAGCGCAGGAGGCCCTGGGTGATCGGGTCGTTGTCCTGCTGGCGGATCTCTTCCTTCACCACCTCGCGCTCGGTCGCGATCATGTCGTCGCGGAACAGCAGGTGGCGCATGCGCTCGGCCTCGAGCTCGAGCACGAAGTCGAGCTGCGCGACCGGCACCATCTGCAGGTACGCGGTGGCGTCCTCGGTGGTGTGCGCGTTGACGTCGCCGCCGAGCCCGCCGATGAACTCGCCGTGGGCCTCGGGCCGCACCCGCTCGGTGCCCTTGAACATCATGTGCTCGAACATGTGGGCCGAGCCGCGGCGATCGCGCGGCTCGTCCTTGCTGCCGACGCGGTACCAGACCTCGACCGCCACCACCGGCGCCGCGTCGTGGCGCATGTACGCCACCTCGAGGCCGTTCTCGAGCTTGAAGCGCTCGACGGTGGGCAGCTTGAGCGCGCCGGGCTTGGGCGGCGTCGCGGGCTTGCCGGCGACCGGTGGCGCGGGGCGCGAGGCCGGTGGGCGCGCGGGCTGCGCGGGTTGCGCGATGGCGGTCGCCGGCAGCAGCAGCGCCAGCGCGGCGGCGGCGAGTCGAGTCGAGTGTCGTGCCATGAAGGTCCTCAGCGGGGGAAGCTAGCCCGAATGATCGACCGCTGCCATCGCCGTTGGGTTGCATCTGGCCGGAACGACTGCGCTCGATGCCTTTGCGTGGAAGGGCCCGCGCCGTATGGTGTTGGGCGATGTCGGCCGATCGCGACACCACGGAACGCGCCCGCCTGCTCGGATACATCGAGGGGAGCAAGCGCACCCAGCGCCAGCTCGCGATCGGCCTGTCGGTGGCGACGGTCGCGGTCGTCGCGGCGCTGTTCCTGGCGCCGGTGGTGGGCAAGCTGGCGCTGCTCGGCGTGGTGATCGTGGCGGTGTGCGGCTTCTGGGTGACGGCGGCTCATATTTCGGACTGGCGCATGCAGATCGCCCGCCTGGATAGCCGCGCCCGCGGTCGGGCCGCGAGCATGAAGGCCGGCGCCAGCCGACCACCCGTCCAGTAGGACCCGCAGGTCCCTGTCACGACGGCTGGAAGTCCTCGGACCACTGCAGGACCGGGGTGGAATTCCGCTGTTGGCAGAATGGGTGCACGACGGTTTTCTTCAATCATCTTGCTACGAAAGCTACTGACAGCCACCAACAATACTGTATAAATATGTCTTGACTGAAACTGCGGGGGCGGGCATTCTTTCGTGGCTAAGCCAACGTATCTTTCACAGCGCGGGGAGGAGCCCCGCAGGAAACGAGGTCGACGTGGCCAGAGCTTCCGCCCAAGCAGCAACGAACGATGAAGGAGCACGCGTGCTGGACGTAACTGGAGTGAAGGTTTTCTCTGCGACCAAGGCCAAGGAGCGCGAGCTCCTCGGCGAGGTCATCACCGACTGGATGCGCACGAACCAGGATCGCGTCGACATCGTCGACAAGATCGTCACGCAGTCCTCCGACTCGGAGTTCCACTGCCTGACCATCACGCTCTTCTACAAGCACAAGGCGTGAGGCCTCGACGCGGCGGCCCTCGCGAGAGGCGCGGCCGCGACGCTCACGGGCTCCTTTGCTAGCGGCGGCCGGAATCTGGCGGCCCCGACCTGACGCCCTCGCGCCCTGCGGGGGCGTCGGCGTTTTCGGCCCAGCTCAGGGCGGCCCCTGATTTTGGGCCATGATCGCCGACCCCGACCGGGATCCAGCTTGCTTTCGGACCCTCGATCGGATACCCCATCGCACCTCTATGGAAAGCTCCTTCGGTAAGCCGGTCGAAGTCGAGGTTCGTGACAGCCTCGAGAAGGCCATGAAGATCCTCAAGCAGAAGATGTCGAAGGAAGGCATCCTGCAGGAGCTGAAGCGCCGCCGCTTCTACGAGAAGCCCTCGGTGAAGAAGAAGCGGAAGACCCGCGAGGCCCGCAAGCGGCTGCGTCGCGAGATGAAGCGCAAGCTCGGCTTCGGCACGACCGGCCCCGGGCGTATGTAAGAGAGGGTTTTTCGAAAAAACCCTCCCCCACAAGACGTGGGGCCCCACCCGAAACGCGAGAGCGTGGCGCGGGGGTGTTGCTGACATACCCACGGCAGACGTGGGTCGCGAGACTCCCGGAAGGGCGGCGGCGTTTTGCGGAAACGCGGAGACGTCCGTCCCTCTGCCCAATCGAACGCGAGGCGATCGTGACAGACTGGGTCGAGATCATCGTTCCGGCGGCGGCGAGTGACGTCGACGAGGTGGCGGCGTTGCTGGCGGACGCGTGCGAGCCGGCTAAGGAAGGTACCGAGGTGCGTGGCGACGAGGTGGTCATCTGGGCGCCGCTGGCGGACCAGGAGGCCATCGTGGCCGAGGTGCGGGCGGCGGTCGCGGCGTTCGCCGAGGCGGGCCTGGGCGTCGATCCGTCGACGGTCCGGGCCCAGCCGGCGCTGCCCGAGGCCGAGTGGCGCGACGCCTGGAAGCGCTACTTCCACGTCACCCGCATCAGCCCGCGCATCGTCGTGGTCCCCAGCTGGGAGTCCTACGAGCCCACCGCCACCGACGTGGTGATCGCGCTCGACCCCGGCATGGCGTTCGGCACCGGCACCCACGCGTCGACGCGGCTGGTCCTCGAGGAGCTGGACCGGCTGGACGCCGAGGGGCTGGCCCCGGCGCGGGTGCTCGACGTCGGCACCGGCTCGGGCATCCTGGCGATCGCGGCGGTCAAGCTGTGGCCGGCGGCGACGGTGGTGGCGGTCGACAACGACCCCATCGCGGTGGCCGCGTGCGCGGAGAACGCCGGCGTCAACGCGGTCGGCGACCGCATCGCCTCGGCGGCGACGCCGGTCGGCGACGTCGACGGCCAGTTCGAGCTGGTGCTGGCCAACATCCAGGCCCACGTGCTGCGCGAGCTCTTGCCCGGCCTCGCCCCGCGGGTGGCGCCCGGCGGCACGCTGGTGATGTCGGGGCTGCTGTCGCCCCAGGCCGAGGCGGTGGCCGAGGCCTA
>Ga0073899_10005596_pt1 | contig 10887 bp, 13 predicted proteins | sample KloWWTmetaKNB5Ph_FD_88975 | JGI IMG/M metagenome (GOLD analysis project Ga0073899, IMG submission 88975) | Active sludge microbial communities from Klosterneuburg, Austria, studying microevolution and ecology of nitrifiers - Klosterneuburg... | ecosystem: Engineered > WWTP > Aerobic digester >...
GACGCGCTCCGGACGGAGGTGGCGGTGGCGGGGCCGACGCGATCGCGGGCGCACGCGCGCGCGACCGCGGCGCGCGCGTGGATGAGGCACGCCTCGAGCGCGGCGTGGCGGCGATCACGATCCATGAAGTTGGGGCCCAGCGCGGCGAGGTCGCGGCGGTCGGGCTCGAGCCGCAGCAAGCGCGTGCCGGCGGCCCGGACTTGCGCGACCTCGGCGTCGAGCGTGCGGGTCATCGCGCGGCGCACGACGCCCTCGATCCGGCCCAGCCCGGCGCGCGGCCCGGGATCGGTCGACGCCATCGGCGCCAGCACGATCACCTCGTCGAGGCCGCGGGCCGCGAGCAGGTCGACCGACGCCGGCGACGCGACGCCGCCGTCGACGTAGCGGCGGCCGCCGATCGCCACCGGCGGGAACCAGGTCGGCACCGCCCACGACGCGCGCACCGCGTCGCGCATCGACGCCGGCGGGGCGCCGGGCGCGCCGAACGCCACCCGCTGGCCGGTGGCCAGGTCGACCGTGACGACCCACGTGGCCGGGTGCGCGACCCAGCCGCCGGGCGCGACGTGGGCGTCGACCAGCGCGTCGAGGAACGCCGGGTCGCCGCGGCCGACCGGCAAGAGCGCGGTGATGCGGGTCAGCGCGGTCGCGCCGCGGGCCAGCGCCACGCCGGGCGCCGCCGGGCGCGCGGTCGGCCACGGTGGGAACGACGGCGGCGGGTGAGCGAAGCGGTGGCGCAGCGCCGCCGGCGCCTCGCGCTCGCCCAGCGCGGCGGCCAGGATGGTCGACGCGGCGACGCCGGCGCCCAGCAGCATCGCCAGCTCCGAGCCAGCGGAGGTGCCGACGATGACGTCGGCGGCGCGCGCGTCCCAGCCGAGCGCGCGCTCGACCTCGACGAGGTGGGCCAGCGTCCACGCCGCGCCCAGCGTGCCGCCGCAGCCCAGCACCAGGCCGCGGCGCGGCGGCCGAATTCCGATTTGCGATACCATGGGTATCTGGATACTATAGGAATCCGAATCGACGGCAAGGCGGAAGTTCGCTACCGTGCCGTCGCCCCCCGCCATGCCCCGCCGCCCCGCCGCCCCCGCCAAGCTCAGCCGCGCCGACAGCCAGGCCCAGACCCGCGCGCGCCTGCTCGCGACCGCGACGACCTGCTTGCTGCGCGACGGCTACGCCGAGACGTCGATGGAGGCGATCGCGGCCGCCGCCGGCTTCACCAAGGGGGCCGTCTACTCCAACTTCCCTAGCAAGGTCGAGCTGTGCCAGGCGGTGCTCGACGCGATCCGCGCCCAGCAGATCGCCGCGCTCGGCCGCGCGATCGCCGGCGCGACCACCGTCGAGGCGCTGGCCGCCGGGCTCGAGCGCTGGGCCGACGCGCACATCGGCGATCCGGCGTGGACCCGGCTCAAGGTCGAGTTCGGCGTCCACGCGTCGCGCAACCCGGCGCTGGCCAAGCAGGTCGCGCGCCGCCACCAGGAGGTGCGCGCGCGGGTGGCCGAGCTCATCGCCGCCTACGCCGCCGCGCACCGGCTGACGCTGCCGCTGCCGGCCGAGGACATCGGCGTCGCGCTGCTCAGCCTGGGCGTCGGGCTCGGCGTCCAGCGCGCGATCGATCCCACGCTGCCGGTGCGCACGCTGGCGACGGTGCTGCGGCTGTTCGCGCCGCCCGCGCGGCGCCGCTGACTCACACCATCGTCGTGCCGGCCAGGATCGTCCAGGCCTGGATGACTTGCAGCAGCGTCGCGGCGTCGGGCGCGCGGTAGGCGCAGGTCAGGCCGTCGACGCGGCGGGTGTGCGGCACCAGCTCGGCGGCGTCGGCGCACGCGGCGTTGACGAAGTCGATCTCCAGATCGAACGGCGGCGCCGGCCGGAACGGCGACAGGCCGCCGGCCCGGGCCCGCTCGACCGCCGCCTTGGCGCCGGCCCGGATCCGCTCGCAGGCCACGGTCGGGTGCACCGCCCGCGCGGCGTAGCGCGTGATCGCGTCCTTCACCGACACCGTGGCCACGTCGCCGAGGTGCGATCGGGCCTGCGCGCAGGCGGTGGCGTCGCCGGTGACCAGCCCGACCGGCACGCCCTGCTCCCCGCACGCCGCGGCGTTGAGCGCGGTCTCGTTCCATTCGCGGCCGCCGACCCGCAGCCGCGCCACGACGCGGCCGTAGTAGGTGTGGTCGAGGATCCCGGCCCGGCTGCCGGCGCCGGCGTGGTAGCCGACGAACAGCGCGACGCCGAAGCTGGTGGCGACGCCCTCGACCATCGATCGCGGCTTGAGCGAGCCCGAGATCAGCTCGGCCCGCGGGTCGAGCTCTTCGAGCACGAAGTTGCGCATGTCGCCGTGGGCGTCGTTGACCAGCACCGCGGTCGCGCCGCCGTCGTACGCGCCGGCGATCGCCGCCGACGCCTCGGCAGTCATCCACCGCCGAGCCCGCTCGTAGTCGTGGCCGGTGCGGCGGGTCTGGTCGACGTGGACCACGCCGGCCACACCCTCGAGATCGACGCTGAGATAGACCTGCATGGCGCCGAATCTACCCGAGCGCAGCCAGCCGGCGGGCCAGGTGGCGCTGCTCGGCGGCGTTGTCGGTGCGCGCGGCCGCCGCCGCCAGCGCGGCGCGGGCCTCGGCGGTGCGGCCGAGCCGGGCCAGCAGATCGCCGCGGACCGCGTGCCACAGGTGGTGGCGGTCCAGCGGCAGCGCCTCGAGCTCCGCCAGCGCCGCCGCGGGCCCGTCGACCTCGGCCACCGCCACCGCGCGGTGCAGCGCGACGATGGGGCTGGGGTCGAGCGTGCGCAGCAGATCGTACAGCGCGACGATCCGCGGCCAGTCGGTGGCCGCCGCGGTCGGCGCCACCGCGTGCACCGCCTGGATCGCCGCCTGCACCTGGTAGCGCCCCGGCCGGTCGGCGCGCAGGCAGCCGTGCACCAGGCCGAGGCCGAGGCCGATCGCGTCGCGATCCCAGCGATCGCGCGCCTGCGCCGGCAGCGGCACCAGCTCGCCGGCGGCGTCGGTGCGGGCGGCGCGGCGGGCGTCGATCAGCAGCATCAGCGCGAGCAGGCCGCGCGCCTCGAGCTCGTCGGGCAGCAGCTCGACCAGGTGCTGGCCCAGCCGCAGCGCCTCGGCGCACAGCTCGCCGCGCACCAGCGCGTCGCCGCTGGTCGCGGTGTGGCCCTCGTTGAAGATCAGGTAGACCACGGCCAGCGCCGCGCCCAGCCGCGCCGGCAGCTCGGGCGGCTCGGGCACGCGGTACGGGATGCCGGCGTCGCGGATCTTGCCCTTGGCCCGCGCCAGCCGCTGCGCCATGGTGGTCTCGGGCACCGCGAACGCCCGCGCGATCGCCGCGGTCGACAGCCCGCCGATCAGCCGCAGCGTCAGCGCCACCTGCGCGGCCGGCGCCAGCGCCGGGTGGCAGCAGGTGAAGATCAGCCGGAGCGAGTCGTCGCGCACGCTGGCCTCCTCGGTGTGGTCGGGGAACGCCACCAGCGCCGCGGTCGCGTGGCGCTCGTCGCGGGTCGCCTCGCGACGCAGCCGATCGATCGCGCGGTGGCGCGCGGTGGTGATGATCCAGCCGATCGGGCTCGGGGGCACGCCGGTCTGCGGCCACCGCTCGAGCGCCGCGGCGAACGCGTCCTCGACCGACTCTTCGGCCAGCGCCAGATCGCCGCAGACGCGGGTCAGCACCGCGACGGCCTTGCCGTAGCACTGGCGGAACGCCTGCTCGACCGCGGCGCGCATCACCCGCCGTGGGCCACCGGGCGGACCTCGATCGGCAGCGTGATCGCGCGGCTGAGCTTGCCGGCCCACGCCAGCGCCCCGTCGAGATCGGCGGCCTCGACCACCACCAGCCCGCCGATGTGCTCCTTGCCCTCGGCGTAGGGGCCGTCGGCGAGCTCGACCTCGCCGTCCGGCTTGGCCCGCACCATCGTCGACGCGCTCGCCGGGGCCAGGCCGGCGTTCCACACCCGCGCGCCGGCCGCTTCGAGCTCGGCCATGAACGCGTAGACGTCGCGCATGATCGGGTCGAGCCGCTCGGGCGGCGGCGGCGGACCATCGGGCTGGATGATGTTGAGCACGTACTTCATGGCGGTCTCCTTCGCGGGGTCAGGGTAGCCCTCCGCGACGCGCGTCGGGCACCTGCTACACGAACGGCCGCGCCCCGGATCGACACGCCCACCGAAAATCGCCAGCCGGGCTAGGCTGGCGCGTGCCCACCCCCACCGACGCTCGCCGCTTCGCCCCCGCCACCGCGCGCAACCGCGCGCCGATCCTCGAGGTGCTGCGCCGCGTGCTGCCGGCCGAGGGCGTCGTGCTGGAGATCGCCAGCGGCACCGGCGAGCACGCCGTGCACTTCGCCGCCGCCCTGCCCGGCCTGACCTGGCAGCCCAGCGACCCGTCCGAGGACGCCCGCGCCAGCATCGCCGCGTGGCGCGCCGAGGCGGCGCTGCCCAACCTGCGCCCGCCGCTGGCGCTCGACGTCGTGGCGCCGTGGCCGCTCGACGACGTCCCCCCGCTCGCCGCGATCGTCTGCATCAACATGATCCACATCGCGCCGTGGGCCGCGACCGAGGCGCTGTTCGCCGGCGCCGCCCGCGCGCTGCCGCCGGGCGCGCCGCTGGTCACCTACGGCCCGTACCGCTTCGGCGGCGCGTTCACCGCCGACTCGAACGCCGCGTTCGACGCCGACCTGCGCGCGCGCGATCCACGCTGGGGCGTGCGCGACGTCGACGACCTGACCCCGCTGGCCGCCGGGCACGGGATCGCGCTGCGCGAGACCGTCGCGCTGCCCGCCAACAACCACGCGTTGGTGTGGCGGCGGTCGTCGCCCAACCGCGCGCTGTAAGGCTGGCCTGTCACTCAAGGGTCGGCGTGATAGGCGGGCCTGACACTCGCCGCGCGCACCGCGCATTCCAGCGGCTCCACAGCGCGGCCCGGTGGTTGCACTCGTTACGGGCATGCCCCAGCTCACGCGGATTACGTTCACCGGCGCCCTGGTGCTCGCGAGCATCCAGGCCGCTTGCGTCGAGACCGACCTGACGCCCGAGGAGATCGGCGCCGTCGAACAGGCCGTCGGCAGCGGCAGCGGCACCAGCGGCAGCGGCAGCACCTGCGATCCGGCGCCGACCTCGCCGTGCGTGCAGAGCTGCGGCCGGAGCTGCGCGCCGATCCCGGCCCCCGCCCAGGGCCGCTACCCGGCGCCGAAGACCTCGGGCTGGGCGACGACCACCTACACGTACCGGCTGCGCGCGACCAAGTACTCGGTGACCTGGGCCGGCGGATGGCACACCGGCGTGGGCTTCACCTCGTCGTCGAAGACCGACAGCGAACGCCTGTGGTGCGAGGACACCAACGGCGACGGCGTCGGCGACACGACCAAGTCGCAGCGCACCACCTCCGCTCCGACGAAGGAGGAATGGGACTCGAAGAACCACAACCACGGCCGGACGGTCCTCGACGATTTGGCGCACAGCACGGTCAACACCACCGTGGAGTTCACGACGGGCGGCAAGCAGCCCGCCGCCTACAAGGAGGCGATGCTGATGTGCATCGGCCTCGCCGAGCGGGATGGCTTCTGCGACCGGCTGTGCGGCAACGACGCCTACACCGTTCCCAACGTGGCCAAGAACGACAACGACGACCCGCACCCGACGGACCCGATGCCGTTCACGAACCGCATGAACTACGGCGTGAGCCCGACGTCCGATCCGGCGCGGTGGTCGCACCTGCGCGACCTGACGGTCTGGCCCATCCCGCACTACCGCGTGCCGCGCTATGGCCACAACAGCAACAACGACGCCAACGCGCAGAACGCGATGATGGCCCAGTGCAACGGGTTCCGCGTGTGGCTCGACTCCGCCTACGACACGCTGGTCAGCCCAGGCGCACAGTGCGGCACCGACTGGGCCGCGGTCGGCAGGCAGCTCGACTCGCGCATCGCCACCGTGTGCAACGCCCAGTGCGGCGGCGTCCGGATGTCGAACTACAGCGCCGTCCCGACCGGCGACACCTGCATCGCGGCCCCCGACTCGGCGCTGAGCGGCTTCAACGGGTCGTCGGTCCAGCCGCAGCCGGATGCGGTGAAGTGCATGGCGGCCGGCAACTACCTCGAGGGCGCGTGGCCGCACTGGGTGTGCGGGATGTGAGGCGCCGATGGTACCCTGCGGTGTGCGCCTCCTGGTGTTCGGCTGCGCCCCGGTCGACGCCGACGCCGCGCCGCGCTCGGCGTTGACGACGATGGCCGCGGCGCTGGGGGCGCGCGGCCACGACGTCGCGCTGATCTGGCACACCCCGCGCTGGGCCAGCGCCCTGCCGCTGGGGGAGCACGCGGTCGGCCCCGCGGTGCTGCGCCGGGTGCTAGCGCCGGCGGAGCTGGACCCGTGCCTCGTCGCGGCCGCGTTCGCCGGGATCGCGCAGGCGGCGCTGCGCGACGTCGTGCGCGCGACGTCGCCGGACGCGGTGGTGCTTCACGCCGACGACGCGCCGACGCTCGCGGCCGACCCGCCGCACCCGCAGCTGCTCGTGGTCGATGACGCCGCCGCCGCGCACGCGGCGACGCCCGCGGGGCTGGCGCAGCTCGAGGCCTGGGCGGCCGCGGGGCACGCGGCCGTCGAGGCATGGCGTGCGACGCCGCCCGCCGCGCCCGCGCGACGGCTGCGCCTCGAGGCGGCGCCGCGGCCATGAGTCGCGTCGCGTTCCTGGTGTCGCATCCGATCGGCGCGTGGATGAACGGCGCCGACCGCGCCACCCTGACCTGGTGCGCCCAGCTCCGCGCGCGCGATCACGACCCCGTCATCGTCGCGCTGCCGATGCGCCACGAGCCGACGCTGAGCCGCTGGCTCGCGCAGGTCAGCATCGGGACGTCGCCGGCCATCGCCGGCGTGCCGCTGCACGTCCATCCGCTGGACCTGCCGATCGGCCCGGCGCCTCGCCTGGCCGACGACCTCGAGCGCGCGCTGACCGTCGCCGTCGCGGCGGCCCTCGCCGCGGTGCGCGCCGACGTCGTCGTCGTCCCCTGGGGTACGCCGCGGCTGGCGCGGATCGCGCGCCTCCACCACGATCGCGTGCTGCTGATCGCGCAGAACGGCACCGCGCTCGACGCGCTGCGCGCCTCCGACCTCACCGGCATCGCGCTCGCGACGGTGTCGCCCGACGCCGCCGCACGCTTGGCTCGCCCCGACGCGGCGCCGCCGATGGTGCTGCTCAACGCCATCGATCCGATCGCCACCCGCGCCGCCACGCCGACCGGGCCGGGCGGCACGATCGGCATGGTCAACCTGTGCGCCGAGAAGGGCGCGGTGGTGTTCCTGAACGTCGCGGCCAACCTGCCGGCCCGCCGCTTCGTCGCGACCGGCGGCTGGGCCGGCCGCGCCACGGACTACACCGCGATGCCCACCGGCCTGGCCAACCTGCAGATCGTGCCGGCCGCGCCGACGCTCGACGGGTTCTACCCGGGCCTGGCGATGCTGCTCGTGCCGTCGCTGTGCGACGAGGCCTTCGGCCGCGTGGTGATCGAAGCGCAGCTCGCGGGCGTCCCCGTGGTGTGCACCTCGCGGTGCCCGGCGCGCGCGTGGTGCGGCGGGCTGGTCGTGGAGGTCCCGCCGCGACCCGAGGAGGGCAGCGACGACGATCTCCACGACGCGCCCCGCCACGACGCCACCATCCGCGGCTTCCTCGACGCGGTGCTCACGCTCAGCGATCCGGCCAACCACGCCCTGGTCGTCGAGGCCGGCCACGCCGAGGCGGCGCGCTACGTCGCCGACCAGCGCCGCTCGATCGACGCGTTCGCCGATTGGCTAGGCCACGCAGCCTGACGCTCAGGGCATCCCCGCGCCGCGGAACCGCTGCAGGAAGCCGTGGGCCCCGGCGCCGCCCATCGAGTTGCAGATCGGCGACGCCGCGCCGGGCGGGCAGTCGACGTCGCGGTCGTACGACCAGTAGTGCACGCCGGCCAGGCCGCGCTCGATCGCGAACGCCGCGACGGTGTCGGCGTCGGCCAGCGTGAAGGTCTCGCCCTGCACGTCGTTGCCACCGATCATCGGCGTCAGCTCGATCGCGCCCCACGGCACGCGCCAGTGGTCGTGCAGGTTGTACGCGGCCTGCAGCGCCGACTGGCCCATGTCGCAGCCGCCGCCGCGCACGACGCACACGCCCGACCCGGGCGCGCCGTAGTCCATCGTCATCAGGTTGACCGTCAGGTAGCTCGGCCAGTCGGCCTCGGTGCCGTCCCAGCCCAGCTCGGCCTTCACCGCGGCCATCGTCCAGTCGCCGTAGACGTTGAAGCTGCTCGGCGCGGCGGCGCCCAGCGAGTGCGCGGTGGTCGCGCCGTCGTTGTTGGCCAGGGTCGCCAGCGTCAGGCTCATGCGCAGGTTCGGGTAGCGCGCGTGGGCGGCGCCGGCGCGACGCATCAGCTCGGCGATCACCGCCTGCGACTGCCCGGCCTCGATGTCGAAGTCGATGCCGACCAGGTGCGGCGACATCCAGCGATCGATGAACGTCATGAACCCGGCGTCGCTGCCGCAGGTGAACGAGCCCGCGGCGCCGCCGGTGGCCAGCAGGTAGTCGACGCCGGCGGCGGTCAACCCGGCGACGTTGGCGGTAGCCATCGCCGCGCCGGGGATGCCGCCCCAGCTCTCGTTGCCGCACTCGCCGGTGGCGAACGAAAGTGTCACCGTCTTGCCGCCGTTGGCGGCCAGCTCGGCGGCCAGCGGCATCATCGGCCCCGACACCTGCGTCGAGATGACGTTGGTGTTCCAGTTCATGTGGATGCTGGTGTCCTTGTACGGCCCGAACACCAGGCCGCTGGGCGCCGGGCCGGGGCCGCCGTCCCCGTCGCCACCGCCGGGCGCGTCGGGCTGGCCGCCGCCGCCGTCGGGATCGCCCGGGTCGCCACCGGTCGGGTCATCGGCGCAGGCGACCAGGGCAGCGAGGGCGGCGGCGACGGCGATGCGGGTCATGGTGGGATGGAGAGCGCGCCGCGGCCGATCGGGTCACGACCGCGTGTCGATTCGTGCGCTACCCTGCCGCCGTGACGCGCATCGAGGTGCTCCAGGGCAACATCACCACGCTGGCGGTCGACGCGATCGTCAACGCGGCCAACTCGAGCCTGCTCGGCGGCGGCGGGGTCGACGGCGCGATCCACCGCGCGGCCGGCCCCGACCTCTTGCACGAGTGCCGGTTGCTCGGCGGCTGCAAGGTCGGCGACGCCAAGCTGACCCGCGGCCACCGCCTGCCGGCGCGCCACGTCATCCACACCGTCGGGCCCAAGTGGAACGGCGGCGGGATGAACGAGCGCGAGCTCCTGGCCTCGTGCTACCGGCGGTCGCTGGCGATCGCGCGCGACCACGGCTTCGCGACGATCGCGTTCCCGGCGATCTCGACCGGCATCTACGGCTACCCGCCCACGCGCGCCGCCCAGGTCGCGGTCGCAACCATCACCGCCGAGCTGGCCGACCACGCGCTGCCGGCGCGGGTGATCCTGGTCGGCTTCGACGCCGACGCCACGCGCACCCTGCAGGACGCGGTCGACGCGGCGGCCGGCTCGTCGTGAGCGGCGGCCTGATGACCGACGGCGGCGGGCCGGTCACCCGCTGCGCGCTGTGCGGCCGCCCCGCGTCGGGGCCGTGCGCGCGCTGCCGCCGCTCGGTGTGCGCCGACTGCTGCGAGCTGACCAGCGGCGGCGCCGCCACCTTCGCGCTGTGCCTGACCTGCGCGCGCGGCGGCAGCAGCCTGCGGCGGCCGTGGCTGCACCTGACGCTGTGGCTCCTGGCGATCACCGCCGGCGTCGTCGCGGTCGGGCTCGGCCTGGCGGCGCTGCGCTGAACCCCGGCAGCCGTGTCGACAGGCGTTCCGACGGCGCGGTCATGCCCCGCTCGTCACGGCGCGGCCGGGCACGCCGTCCAGCACACCAGGTCGGTGCCGCCGAGCCGCGCCGCCAGCTCGACCGCGGCGCGGTAGGCGTCGGCCTCGAACGCGTACGCGTCGGTGGTCACGACCAGCACGCGCGCTGCGAGCCGGAACCCGGCCCGCAGCGGGTACGCCTTCTCCAGCTCGGGGTGATCGCTCACGCCGTCGTGGAAGCGCGCGATGCGCGCCTTGGCCGCGGCCTCGTCGGCGAACGTCTGCAGGCGCAGGACCAGGCGCGGGTGCATCGCCGACCCGGCCGGCACCGGCTTGATGTGCTTGACGCTCCAGCAGGTGGCGCCCAGCGCCTGGAACGCCTTCTCCTCGGGGCCGGCGCAGGCGCGCGGCGACGCGAGGCGGTAGCCGGCCTGCTTGGCCCAGCCCGCGACCCCGGCCTGGTGCGGGGGCGGCGCCGCCGCGGCGGGCCCGATCGGCGATGCGGCGAGTATGGCGACGACGGCGGCGCGGCGCATGGCCTCGGTGGTAGCGCGGCCGCCGCGGCGGTGCCACTTTCGCGCCCATGTCCGCCGAAGCCGTGGTGCAGCGCCAGCTCGACGCCTACAACGCCCGCGATCTCGACGCGTTCGTCGCGCAGTACGCCGACGACGTCGAGCTGTACCGCCCGCCGGCCGCGGCGCCGGCGCTGGTCGGCCGCGCCGCGCTGCGCGACTTCTACGCCCGCGAGCGCTTCGTCCACGCCGGCCTGCGCGCCGACCTGCTGCACCGCAGCGTGCTGGGCGCGACCGTGATCGATCACGAGCGCATCCACGGCGTACGGCCCGCGCCGTTCGAGGTCGTCGTGGTCTACCAGATCGTCGGCGACCAGATCGCGCGCACGTGGTCGTTCGCCGCGACGTGAGCGGCGTGTACCCGCAGCCTACGGCGCGCGCTCGACGACGTAGCTGGTGATCGCGAGCGTGTCGAGCGGCTGGTGGGCGGCGTCGAGGGTGTACGCGCCGTCGAGCTCGGACGTGGTCGGCGCCTCGTCGAGCCACAGCCC
>Ga0073899_10005597_pt1 | contig 10885 bp, 6 predicted proteins | sample KloWWTmetaKNB5Ph_FD_88975 | JGI IMG/M metagenome (GOLD analysis project Ga0073899, IMG submission 88975) | Active sludge microbial communities from Klosterneuburg, Austria, studying microevolution and ecology of nitrifiers - Klosterneuburg... | ecosystem: Engineered > WWTP > Aerobic digester >...
CCCTCTCAAGTGAGTTGATGAAAAGATTCGCCTCTCCATCGTGGCACTTAGTTGCCGTAAACCGCAACCCTTACGGGACGCGGCTTGCTTGGGACGGGGAAGTCCCTTTCATTCGCAAGACACCGGCCGGACTGCCACGCCCGGCCACGCCTCAGCCACCCGCGGGTTGGCGTTCCAACACCTTGTCGCCAGATCGGATGAAGGCCTTGAGCCGGGTCTGCAATTGCTCGTCGGCCTGGCGCTGCAGTTTGCGGCGCCAGACCACGCCGACGCCCAGCAGCGCCGCCGCCGTGATGGCCAGGCCAATCTGCACCACGCCCAGCGCCATCGCGACGCCAGCCGCCATCAGCAGGCGCTGCGGCTGCAGCCAGATGGCATTGACCTCGCGCAGCGCGGCGCTGGCGTCCAGCGCGGCCTGCAGCTCCAGGCCAGCGCGCGAGAACGATTCCACCGCGTTGCGAAAGCTGGTGAAGGCCGGGTCATGCGCCGGCAAGGCAATCAGGCGCAGGCTGGCTTCCTGCGCCGGCGCCAGTGCGGACTGCAACTCGCGCAACTGCGCGTCCGAGCGCACGCCCAGCCGCGCCACCCCCAATGCCTGACACGCCACGTACAGCAGACCCGCGGTGGCCACGTCGGGCGAGCCGGCGCCGCGCTCGGTGGAGCTGGCCAACTGCCTGGCCTCGCGCGCCATGTCCTCCTGCGCCAGCGGCAGCAACTGCTGGACCACCATCACACCGACGGCGTCCAGGCCGGGCAGCGGACCCAGCTCCGCCAACCACGGGCAGGCTTGAGCCGACCGGGCCAGGGACTGGGCCAGTTCGCCGCGCACCAGACTGACGTAGGCCGGCAGGTTGCTGGCCAACAGCACCGGGCCGTGGCGGCGCTCCACCCCGGGCACGGCCATGCGCACCGGCTGTACATACAGGGCGTAGTCCACGTCGACCACCACGCCGCGGTGGCCATGCCAGGCCTTGGGTGCGCGGCTCCAGCGCTCCTCGGCCACACGCGCCTGCTCCCACAGCACCTCGAAGCGCTGCAAGCCGGCCAGCCAGCTCTGGCGAAAGCTGGCCACCTCATTGCGGCCGGCCGCGCCCAGCAGTTCCAGCACGCCCTCAGTGTGCAACGACTGCAGCCACGCGGTGGCCTTGGCGTTGCCCAGGGTGGACTTGCGCGCCGCGATCAGCAGCGATTCACGGCTGATCGGCAGCTCCTGCCACACCGCGGGTATGTCGGGCGCCGCCGCCAGGATGAAGCTCAGCAATCGCCAATCGGGGGAAACGCCTCGGCGCTCCTGAATGTCTTGCAGCGTGCGCAGCAGATTGTGGTCATGCAGTTCGTGTTCGACCCAGGCACCCAGCGAACCGCGCATCAGGTCTTTGCAGCCGATCTGCCAGTTCTTGGCCAAGGTGGCGGCCAGCTCGACCGCCGTGCCGCATTGGGCATCGGCGACCTTGTAGGGCCGCAGCGCCACACTGAGCGCGGCCTCCTCCGGCGCTGGCAGCGTCGGGTCGCTGGCCAGCCAGCGCCGCACTTCGGTCGCGCCCCAACGGCGCTGCGGGTCGCGCAGCAGCAGACCACGGCACAGCTTGCGCAAGTCGTCGTGAAAGATGCCGCGCGTATCGACCGGCTTGGTGGCCAGGTGGTAGTTCGCCACCTGTTCACTCAAGCCGTCATACGGATGGCGGCCCAGCGTGGCCTCCAGTACGATCATGCCCAGCGACCACCAGTCGGCCTTGTCGTCGAGCACACCGGTCAGCGCCTCGGGTGCCGCATAGCGGGTGCTGCGCGCGCCCCCGGTGAAGTGCTGGGTGGCCATACGCAAAGAGGCGATGCCGAAGTCGGTCAGCACCAGCGACAGCGGCTCCAGCGCACGCACCAGCACGTTCTCGGGTTTGAGGTCGCGGTGCAGAATCTGCAGCGCCTGCACATGGGCCAGACCTTGCGCCAGCTCCGACACGATGGCACGAATGCGCTCCACCGACAGTGGGCCGGCCGCCAACAGCGTGCGCAGGCTGCCCAGCGGGCAGTACTCCATCACCTCGTAGCGCACGCCGTCGGACACCCCCTGCTCATGGAAGCGCACCACGTGCTGGCTGCCGGCCCGCATCACCTTGGCCAGCAGCTCTGTGTCGCCTGCCAGGCCATGGCGGTACAGCTTGACGATGCGCTGCGCTGGCGGCGTGGCCGACGCAGCCTCGGCCAGTTCCTCAACGCGCAGCAGGTCGGCCTCGGCGCCGGCGGTGGGCAGCATGGCCAGCACGCGGTAGCGCCCGCGCAGCGCCACCGGCAAGCGCGTGGACAGCGGCGCTGCACCCGGCGCGGCCAGCTCGTCAGCACCCGCCTGGGTGCCCGCTGCGGCAGGCTGCAGCGCACGACCGCAATACAGGCAGCGCGCTTGGCCCGGCGGGTTGGGCTGGGCGCAGTCGGCATGCGGGCAGCGCACGCCGGGTGCGGGAGCGGGTGGGAGTGTGGGCGCTGGTTCGCTGGCCGTTTCAGGCTCGGTGTTCGCGGTTGCGCCGGCCACATTGCTGGCCCGCGGCACGCTGAAGTCCACCCCCAGGAGCGAGGCGCCGCACCCGCAGCGCAGCGCTTGCGCGGCGTTCTCTCGCTCGCACACCGGGCAGACCCGCACCAATGACTGATTCAAGGTACCACCTGCGTGCTGCGCACTGCGGTGCGAGCTTGCTTGGGGCGGCCCGGCGCGGCGCAGCGTGAAACCTGCGTGCTGCGCACTGCGGTGCGAGCTTGCTTGGGGCGGCCCGGCGCGGCGCTCAACGCCGCCATGAGACTTGTTCCAGGCTGAGACCACGGCTCTGGCACAAGGCCTCGACTTTGGCCAGGTCGCCGCGCTCGGGGATGCCGATCATCCAGACCCGGCCGCCCTCCACCGCTACCTGCATGCGCTTGTCGGGTGGCGCCTGCGGCGCTGCGACGAAGGCCGCGTAGCGCTGCTGCCCCAGCGCCGTCAGCGGCACCAGCGTCTGGTTGGCGGAACCACGCCACAGCGCGTCAGGGGGCAGGCTCTGCACAAAGGGTTCCGCAATCACCGCGTCCAGGGCCGCCAGCAGCTTGGGGTGGCGCCGCTGCAAGGTTTTCAGCGGGTAGCCGCTGTAACCCAGAATGTCGAAGTCCAGCGCGGCCTGCCGGCGCCAGGCGTGCAACGCCTGCAGCAAGGCGCGCAGGCCCTCGGGCTGGTCAAAGGGTTCGCCGCCACTGATGGTGACACCCTCGAAGCCAGCCGCCGCCACCCGCTTGCACCACAGCAGCAGGTCGGCAATCGGCACCGCTCGGCTGGCGTCACGCGGCCAGGTGTCCATCGACACGCAGCCGGGGCAGCCAATGCTGCAGCCCTGCAGCCACAGGCCAATGCGCCGCCCCGGACCCAGCACCGTCACCGGAAAGTGGGCCTTGTTGAGCTCCAGCGTGACGCGCGCGGACTTCACTGCAAGGTCACGCTGGTCACACCCTGGGCGCCCAGGCTGACGGCGGTAACGCTGATCTGCGAGCGCCCGTCCAGCGAGAAGTGAAACAGCGCGCGGCTCAGCGGGTTGATGAACACCGACTCCAGCCGGTTGCCAATGCCGCGCCCGCCGTGCGACAGGTCCTGCGTGCAAGCCTGGCGCAACTGCTGGCGAATGTCCTCCCCCACCAGCAACTCGACCTTGTGCTCTTCGCGCACGCGCTCGATGATGTTGGCCAGCATGCCGTCCATGATCTGCGCGCCCACTTGAGGGCTGATGAAGCCAAACACCACGATGTTGTCGCCCAGGCGGTTGAGGATTTCCGGGCGCGACAGGCGGAACTTGAAATAGTCCTCGATCGACTGGCGCACGCGCGCCTCCACCACCTCTTGCGGGTCGGTGGCGTGCACGTTCTGCACACGCCGGCCGTGTTCGTCCTCGACAAAGATGCCCAGATTGGAGGTGAACACGATGATGGATTCGGTGAAGTAAGCGGTGTCACCGCGTCCGTCGGTCAGGCGTGCGTCTTCCAGGATCTGCAGGAACTTGTCGAGGATACGCGGGTGCGCCTTCTCGATTTCGTCAAACAGGATCACGCTGAAGGGCTTGGCCCGCACCGCATTGGTCAGCTCGCCGCCGGCGTCGTAGCCCACGTAGCCGGGCGGCGCGCCCAACAGGCGGGCACCGGCGTGCTCCTCGGCAAATTCGCTCATGTCAAAGCGGATGTAGGCGCGCTCGTCGCCAAACACCAGTTGGGTCAGGGTCTTGGCCAGCTCGGTCTTGCCCACGCCGCTGGGGCCGGCAAAGAACAGCACGCCACGCGGCCGGTTGACGCGCCCGCGCGCCTGCGCGCCGGTCAGGCCCATCACCGAGCGCATCAGGATGTCCATGGTCTTGGTCACGGCGCGCTGCTGGCCGCGCACCCGGCTTTCAATGAAGCCTTGCGCGCTGGCAATCTTGTCGCGCAAATAGGCCTTCTTCCAGGGGTTCTCGGTGGCGCCGACCTTGAAGCACTGCACCGCGTCGTCCACGTTGCCCAGGGTGATGCCCTGGCGGTCCGCCAGTTGCGCGATGTCGCTCAGGGCCGACAAGGGCAGGCCGTCGGTGTGGTCGGAAAAGGCCAAGGCAAATTTGTCGAGCTCGGCGGCGCTGGCCTGCTCGAAGCCGGGAAACAGCGGCGCCAGGCAGCGCGCGGCCTGGGCGCGCGCGCTGTAGTCGGGCTGGGCAATCACCAGGCTCGCCACGCGCTCGCTGTCCAGCGTCAGCCATGAGGGCAGGTCCTGCGAGCGGTTGACCAGCCAGAGCACCGGGTTGAACAAGGCCTTGCCCGGCGGCGTGCCGCCGTCGGTGCTGCGCGGCACGATAGCGTTGGCCAACAGCGACAGGCGTTGCGCGGCCAGGAAGAAGCGGTGCTCGGTGCCGTCCAGATGGTCGGCCTGGCGCGTCAGGCGCGAGGCGAAGTCGATCACCAGGGCGCAGCGCGCCTCGCGCTCGTGCGCCAACGCCTTCATGGTGTCGCTCAGGGTCTCCAGGCTGGCGGGCATCACGCCGTTCTGCAGCTTCAGGCCAAACAGCCTGGTGGCCAGCTCCACCACGGCCGGCTCGTTCGGGTAGGGCCGCAGGCCTTCGATCGGGTCGAACACCAGCATCGCGCGAAAGCCCAGGCCCGACAGCGCCGACCACAGGCAACGCAGCAAGGGTGCCAGCGTCGGCGTGTCGCTGCCCTGCAGCGGCGTGAGAAAACTGTCGCGGATGTTGCCCGACACCACGAACTGTGCACGTATCGGCAGCAGACGCTGCAGGTCCTGGATCCAGCGGGGGGTCAACGTCATGCGGGTACTTTCGGGAGGCTAGGGCTTGAGCTCGCGCAAGGAGGCGCGTGCCGGGCTGCGTTGCTCGGTGTGCAGTGTCGGCAGGCTGGCCGGGTCAACCGTCTGCACCGGCAACTCGCCGGCACCCAGGAGGCGCTGCACGTCGAGCTGCAGGCCGCGCGCGGCCAGGGTTTCCAGCAGCTTGGGGAACTCGCGGCACCATCGGTCTTCGGCCAAGGTATCCTGGCGCCGACGCTCGGGCGTCTCCGGCGCGCCCTGGGCGCGCACCACGTTGAAGTTGAGCGTCTGCTCGGCCACGTTGGCGCGCAGGCGCACAAAGTACTCGCCCCAGCCGTGGCGCTGAATATGCGCCACACCGCCTTCGACAAAGAAGGTGTCCTGCACGCCATCGACCTCGTAGCCCAGGTCGCGCAGCGACTGCGCCAGCACTTCGGCCGCGGCCGCTTCTTCCTGCTGCCGGCGCTGTGTCGCCTGCGCCTGCAGCGCCTGCTCGGCCAAGGCCCGGGTCTGCGGCAACAGCCGTTCGCCCAGCAGCACCGCCTGCAACCCCTGGCGCAAGCTGTCGCTGAGGTCCTCACCCAGGGCCTCCAGCAGTGCGCGCGCCTCGGCCGCTTCGGCGGCGTGCGCGGCGCGCTGCTCGGCATGCTGCTGAATGCGCAGGCGCAACTCCAGCGCCAGCGCCTCGGCCCGCTCCAGGCTGGGCGCCAGCGCAATGGTCTGCGCCAGGCCGTCCAGTTCGGCCGGGATCGGCTCGCCCGGTGCCAGCTCCAGCCGCGCCAGCAAGCGTGCCACCAGTTGCTTGAGCGGTTCGGCCTGCCGTGCATCCAATTGGGTGAGCAAGGCACGTTGCACCATGTAGGCATGCAGGGCTTCTTCCAGCGGCGCCAGCTCGCCAACCGCCAAGCCCAGACCCAAGTCCAGGCCCGGGGTGGCGGCGGGGCGCTCGGTGTGCGCGGCGTCGATGGCCTGCTGCAGCGCCGTCGCGGCCGATTGCAGGGCCTGCAGGCGCCTTTGCCAGGCGTCGGATGAGCCTTCGGCGGCGGGCTGCGCCGTCACCGGTGCCAGCAAGCTCAACACGCGCTCCTGCGGCAGGCCCAGCGCGGTGGCCAGCCGGCGCAGGCGCTCAAGTTGCGTCTCCAGCGTTGCAACGCCCTGGCGAGTGGCTTGCAATTGCTCGCAGCGGGCCGTGCGCACCGCGCGTTGGGCGTCGGCCAGGTCTGCGGCACGGCGCTGCACCTCGTGCTGCACGTCCTGGTACTCGCGGCCCATCTGGCGTGCCTCGCGCAGCGCCAGGGCGGCCACGGCGATGGCGCCGAAAGGGCCAAAGGAAAAGGCGGCGGTGGCGGGGCCACTCATGGTTGACAGCAGGTCTGCGGAATTACGGGCAATCTCGGGTTGGGGCTCACGCCCCGAGCTTAGCGGCAATGCCTACGCGTGACAAATGAATGCCGCGCCGCCGCGGCGGCTGAGACAACACCTCCCAGGTGAAGCTAGCGCGCGGTGCTGCGCGCCACCACCTTGCCGGCGCCATCGATGCGGTACAGCACCAAGCGGCCCGACTCGGGCAGTGCATTGGTATGCCAGGTCACATAGGGCAGCACGCTGCCAGTCGGATAGCCGAAGATGGCCACCGTGGCGCCGCCAACCACGCCGCCAACGCCCTTGAAGAAGTGCTGGCCCGCGGCAATCAGAAAGTCCTCGCCGTCCTTGCCGCGCGCGACTTCACAGCCGGTAAACAGCAGTTGCCCAGCGCCCTGAAACAGCCCGGCCGGAACGCGGACCGTGCCCAGGTTGTACTGGTGCAGGAAGCCGCCGGTCGCGCTGAAGTAGGCCACGCCGGCGCGACCATGGGTGCAGAAGACCAGTCGCTTGAGGTTGCAGTAGCGCTGCAGGATGATGTCCACGTCACCCACGCTCTTGGCGCACTCGATGGCCATCTGGTTGGCGCTGGATGCCCCGTCCTTGGCTGTCTTCGACTCGAAGGTACTGGCCAGATCGGGTGAATAGATGATGAGTTCGTCGACCCAGGTTCTCATGCCGTGCTCCCTGTTGGTTGCGTCCGGTGGGTGCGGTGTCTCGCACCCCGGACGTTCGGTGCGAGAGCGCATTCTGGCGGCATCGGGCGCGCGCCCGGTGTGACAAACTTCCGGCTTTCGCGGGCTGATGCTGCGCTGGGCCAGGCGATCGGGCCAAACGTGACAAAGTACCCGCCGCGAACCCGCGGGATCGGTGCGCGCGGCGGCGTGCCGGCGTGCCTCAGGCCGCGCGCAGGCTGAAGCCGCCCTTGGGTTTGAACACACCGCAGCCGATCAGGCGATCCTGGCCCAGCGGCAGGATGTAGGAGGTCTTCTCGTCAACCACCCTGGTGACGGGGTTCACCACCTCGTAGTCGATCCAGCCGCCACCCTGGTCGGCGGCGCCAAAGCCTTCGCGGATCACGTGGTTGCCGTCCAGCCCCTGCACACTGAACACGGTCTGCCCAACCTTCTCGGGCGTCGAACCAAACACCTGGTAGACGCCGTCACGGTCAAACACGAAGATGTAAAGGTCGCGATCGCGAAAAGCGCCGCGCTGGTCATGGAACTGGCTGGCCGCGGCACTCAGGCCGATCTGCTCTATCAGTTCGTGCGCCCGGTTGACGTAGGCAAAGGCTTCGTCCGCGGTGCCGCGGCGCAGCCGGATCGCCGCCACCGCCTCGCTCAGGTGCGAGGCGCGGTCGCGCAGGCCCACGGTGGCCTGCAGGGCCTGGTCCACCATGGCGCCGTTGCGTTGCGTGATGTTGTCCAGGCCCTTGACGGCCTGCGCGATCTCCGACAGCGTATGGCTCTGTTCGGTGCTGGCCTCGGTGATACCGGCCAGGCCCTCGGCCACGTCGTGGATGCCCCGGACCACGGTGCGCAGGCTGCTGGTGACCGCTTCGATGCGCGCCACGCCGGTCTCCACCTGCTCGCCCGACTGGGCAATCAGGTCACGTATCTCGCGCGCCGAGGTGGCGCTGCGCTGCGCCAGCACGCGCACCTCGGCGGCCACCACGGCAAAGCCGCGGCCCGACTCACCGGCGCGCGCCGCCTCCACCGCGGCGTTGAGCGCCAGGATGTTGGTCTGGAAGGCGATGCCATCGATCACGCTGACGATTTCGCCCATGCGCTTGGAGCCGCTCTGAATCTCGCCGATAGCACGCACCGCCGCATCCATGGCCTGCGCGCCCTGCTCGGCCTCGCCACGCACGCGCCGGCTCAGCCCGTCGACCTCCTTGGAGCGCCGCGCCGTCATCTCCACCGAATCGTTGAGCGACAGGATGCTGGCGCTGGCCTGCTGCAGGCTGGCGGCCTGCTCCTCGGTGCGCTGCGACAGGTCGCGCGTGTTGGCCGCCAGCGACTCGCCGGCCAGCGCCACGTGCACCGCCTGGTTGCGGATGGTGCCCACCAGCCCGGAGAAGTTCTCGCTCATGGCCTCCAGATCCCGGCCCGCCACGGCCAGTTCGTCGGCGCCCGGCACCGCCACCTTCTGTGACAGGTTGCCACGGGCGCTGTTGCGCGCAATCTGGCCCAGCGCATCCACCGAGCCGATCACGCTTTGGTAGAAGGCCAGCACCGCATACAGCATCAACAACAGCCCCAGCAGCCACAGCACCGCCGTCCAGCCGGCGCCGCCAGCTTGACCAAACTCGCGCGCCACCTGGAACAGCCCCAGCAGCAGCAGCGGCGCGCCCAGCGCGAACGACACCAGCACCAGACGGGCACGCAGGCCAAGGGCCTGCAGCAAGCGAACGCCCGGGCCAAGCAGTCTGCCTATGAATGTCATGACGATTCCTTCCAACGCCGCAGGCCATGGCCGCCATCGGCCGGCACGCTGGATCATGGTAGCGAGGCGAGTCCCGGCGCGGCTGCGGGCTTTCCCTTGGTCGGCGTGGGCACGTCAGCATGGTGAAAGTGTCACCGGAATTGGCCACTTTTTCGGCTACGCTTGGCAGCTCTCAAGGGGAAGCATGTGAACCGCAAGAACATTGCCGCCGTAGTGGGCATCGCCTTGGCCGCCGCCAGCGCGCAGGCCTTTCAGATCATCAGCCTGTCGCCGCAGGGCGAAATCGCCCGGGTGCGCCAGGTGGTTGCCAAGTTTGACGAGAGCGCCGTCAACTTTGGCGACCCCAAGGCTGCCGCGCCGCTGACGCTGAGCTGCAGCGATGCGCAGGCCAGCAAGGGCTCGGGGCGCTGGATCAGCGACCGCGAGTGGGCCTGGGAGTTCGAGGCCGACCTGCCACCCGGCGTGCGCTGCACCCTGCAGCTGCGGGCCGGGCTCAAATCGGTCAAGGGCGGCGATCTGACGGGCCCCACCAGCTATAAATTCAATAGCGGCGGACCGTTTGTGCAAAACATTCGTCCGTATGCGCACGGTCGCATCGACGAGGAGCAGTTCTTCACCCTGCAACTCAACGGCGCGGCCACGCTGCAAAGTGTGCAGGCCAACACCTGGTGCAGCGTCGACGGCCTGGGCGAGCGGGTGGCGGTGCGGCTGATTGACGGCAAGGAGCGCGCCGAACTGCTCGCCGCACAGCACTTGACCGAGGCCGCCAAGGCCGATCCCCTGAAGATCGTCACGCTGGCCTGCAACCGGCGTCTGACCCCGTCTGCCAAGGTGCAATTGGTGTGGGGCAAGGGTGTGGCCACGCCCAGCGGCGTGCCCAATTCGGTGGAGACGCGGTTTGACTTTCAGGTGCGCGAGCCGTTTGCCGCCAACTTCAACTGCGAACGCGAGAACGCGCAAGCCGCCTGCCTGCCGATTCGCCCGATGTACCTGAGCTTCAACGCGCCCGTGCCACGCAAGATGGCCGAGGCAATCCGGCTCAAGACCGACAAGGAGACCTACAAGCCCAGCTTTGGCAGCGACGAGGGCACCGACGACAGCGTGGTCAACGGCGTGTCCTTCAAGGCCGTGTTCCCCGAGCAGACCCGGTTCACGCTGGAACTGCCCAAGGGCTTCGTGGACGCCTCCGGCCGGGGGCTGCGCAATGCCGACAGCTTCCCGCTCAAGGTGGCCACCGGGCCGATGCCACCGCTGGCCAAGTTTGCCGCCGCGCCCTTTGGCATCGTGGAGCGCTTTGCCGAGCCCGAATCGGGACCGCTGCTGCCGGTGACGCTGCGCAACGTCGAGGCCGCGCTGGCAGTGCGCGGCCTGCAGGTGGACGCCAAGGTCAGCGACCTGAACCTCAAGACCGACCAGGAAATCGTTGCCTGGTTTCACCGCGTGCACCGCTACGAGGAGTTCTATATCTCGCGCAAGCAGGCACTGCAGGACGCCACCACACCGTTGCCCAAACCCATAGACACGGTCGACAAGAACCAGGTGCAAAGCCGCATGGTGTCCCTGCTGCAAGGCCGCCCGAGCGTGCGCACGCTGGCGCTGCCCAAGCCCGCCAGCAACGACCCGCGCCCGTTCGAAGTGGTGGGCATCCCCTTGACGCCGGGCTTTCACGTGGTGGAGATCGCCTCGCAAAAGCTCGGCGACTCGCTGCTGGATGAACGCTTTGGCGCTGCGCGCACCATGTACGTGCGCACCTCGGCGCTGGTGACCAACCTGGGCGTGCACTTCAAG
>Ga0073899_10005598_pt1 | contig 10882 bp, 8 predicted proteins | sample KloWWTmetaKNB5Ph_FD_88975 | JGI IMG/M metagenome (GOLD analysis project Ga0073899, IMG submission 88975) | Active sludge microbial communities from Klosterneuburg, Austria, studying microevolution and ecology of nitrifiers - Klosterneuburg... | ecosystem: Engineered > WWTP > Aerobic digester >...
CGCTCGCCCCCCTGCACGGATTCGAGCAGGTAGGTGTTGGGCGCGTTGGCCAGCTTCAGGTAGACGGAGAGCGGGGTGTCGAGATCCGCAAAGGTTTCGAGGGTAACCGGGATGCGGTTATAGCCCTGGGCGGCCAGGGCGTTGAATTCGGCTTCGGTCATGGAGACTCCGGAAGTGCATGATGCTTTTTTCGCGAGGGTATCACGGGGCAGGCCCGCGACTGTTCAGGGCTGGCTCAGGCGAGCAGCCATGACCGGCCGCCGCATCCGCCAGAGCGGGGGATACGAACGGCAGGGAACTCCTCGACGAAGAACATGCGCTTGCGGGTCACGATGGATGGGTGTCCGTGAATTCAGGTGAGGATGCGCGGCAGCGCATCGACGAGGCTGGATAGTAGCCCGTCACATTCGATGCTGTCCACAGGCCGGCCTTCACTGTAGCCGTAGGTGACGAGGAGCACCGGAATACCCGCCGCACGGGCCGCTTCGGCGTCATTGGCCGAGTCGCCGATCATCCACGCCGCAGCCGCCGGCACGCCCAGCTGGCTGCAGGCATGGAGCAGCGGCGCCGGGTGGGGCTTCTTGTCGGGCAGGGTATCGCCGCTCACCGTCACCCCGAAGAAACGGGCGATGCCGGTACGCTCCAGCAGCGGCCCGGTGAAGGCACCGGGCTTGTTGGTGACACAGGCCATGGGCACCCCCGCCGCCTCGAAGGCCGCCAGAGCCTCCAACACGCCGGGGTAGATCACGGTGCGCTCACCATTGACCACCGCGTAGTGGCGGCGGAAGGCCTCCACCGCCGCGTCCACTTCGGCCTCTTCTGCCGAACCGGATTCGGCCAGGCAGCGCCGCACCAGGTTGATCATGCCCTTGCCCACAAAAGTGCGGATCACCTCAATGTCGTGGGGTGGGCGCCCCAGCTCCACCATCATCCGGTGGCAGGCCTCGGACAGGTCGGGGATGGAATCGAGCAGGGTGCCATCCAGATCGAAGAGGACAGCAGTGGGGGCGCGGTGGGCAGACATCGGGCAGCTCTTGACGGGGCAACAGGACAGCGGTGCAGCATACGGGAGATCAGCCCGCCGACGCCAGCCTGACGCGCCCACGCAGCAGGGCCCGGCCCAGGCAGGCCAGCAACACCAGCAGCGGGAGCGCCGTGAGCCCATTGACCAGAGCCCAGCCCAGCCGGTCCACCAGGGGCGCGGCGGCAAAGGTGGCCAGGGTCACCCCGGCAAACACCAGGCTGTCGTTGAGCGCCTGCAGCCGGCCCTTCTCCTCGTCCCGCCAGCGCTCGGCGAGGCGCGTGGTGGCCCCCACGTAGAGCAGGTTCCAGCCCAGGCCGACCAGCACCAGCGCCACCTGGAAGTGCCCGTAGCGGTCGCCCAGCAGGGCGATGCCGATGGCCGCCAGGCTGGCCAGCACGCCCAGGGCCATCACCGGCAACGCGCCAATCCGGGTGATCAGCCCCCCGGTGAGGAAGGACGGGGCAAACATCGCCACCAGATGCCACTGGATCACCGTGGCCGTGGCATTGAAATCATGGCCGGCACACAACATGGCCAGCGGCGTGGCGGTCATCAGCAGGTTCATGACGCCGTAGGCCACCACCGCAGCAGCCACGGCCAGACCCACGCCGGGGTCCGCCAGCAGTTGCCGTGCCGGCCGGGGCGATGCCTGGGCCTGCTGGCGGGGCGGCGGCGGCAGACGCAAGCGCCCGGCCGCCACGGCCGCCAGCACGGCCAGCGCCGCGAGGATCAGAAAGCTCGCCAGAAAGGGCGTCTCGAACAGGTGGCGGGTGGAGCGCGCCAGCCACGGTCCCAGAAAGGCCGCCAGCACTCCGCCGGTGAGAGTGAGGGACACAGCCAGCCCCTTGCGCACCGGCGGCACCGCTTCGATGGCGGCAAAGCGATAGAACTGCCCCACCCCGCCCAACACGCCGATACCCAGGCCCGCCAGCACGAACAGGGGAAAGCTGCCCCAGGCGATGGCCAGCGCCGCCAGCAGCAGCCCGGCCACCCCCACCAGAGCGGCGCCGACGAACACCGGCCGGCGGCCGTGGGTGCCCATCAGCCGGGCCGCCGGATGCAGCACCAGCAGGGTGGCCAGGTACTGGGCCGCCAGGGGCAGGTTGGCCAGCCCGGCAGGCGCCGACAGGCCCACGGCCACCAGCGCCGAGCTGGACAGGACGAGGCCGACCAGGGTCATCATCAGGGCCTGGCTGAGGGCGAGAAGAAACACGTTGGCATTCATGGGGCGCTCCCGGAGACTTTGACGCCGCCATGGTCGCCCGCTAGAGTGAATGGCGTAAATGACACAAAAACCACCTTTTCTGCCATTCAATCCCCTCTCGACCATGCCCCGCCCCATCAGCCTGCTGGTCTATCCCGGCTTTCAGATCCTCGACGCCGCCGGCCCCCTGTCGGCTTTCGAGACGGCCAACCGCTTCGGTGCCGACAGCTACCGGCTGGCCCTCGTGTCCCGGGACGGCGGCCCGGTGGCCAGCTCCAGCGGCGCCGTGCTGCTGACCCGCCCCGTGGCCGCTGACGAAGCGCCGGATACCCTGCTGGTGGTGGGTGGCGACGGGGTGGATGAGGCCTCCGCCTGCCCTGCCACGCTGGACTTGGTGCGGGCCACCAGCACCCGCGCCCGGCGCACCGCCAGCGTCTGCTCGGGCGCCTGGCTGCTGGCCAGCGCGGGGCTCCTCGACGGCCGGCGGGCCACCACCCACTGGCGGCGCACCTCACGCTTCAAGCTGCGCTTTCCAGCGGTGCAGCTGGATGCGGACCTGATCTATGTGCAGGATGGCCCGGTGTGGACCGCCGCCGGCATCTCGGCCGGCATCGACCTGGCCCTGGCCCTGATTGCCGACGACCTGGGCGAGGCGGTGGCGCGCCAGGTGGCCCGACAGCTGGTGGTGTATTACCGCCGCCCCGGCGGACAGTCGCAGTTCTCGGAGCTGGCCGAGATGCAGCCTGCCGGCGGGCGCTTTGCGGCCTTGCTCGACTACATCCGCCAGCATCTGGGCGAACGGCTGGATGTGGATGCTCTGGCGGCCCGGGCGTGCATGAGTCCGCGCCACTTCTCCCGGCGTTTTACCGAGGAGATGGGCGTGACGCCGGCGCGGGCGGTGGAAAAACTGCGGGTGGAGGCCGCCGCGGCGGCCCTGGAGAGCGGCACGGAGGCCGTGCAGAAGATCGCCCGGGACTACGGCTGTGGCGATCAGGAGCGGATGCGCCGGGCCTTTCTGCGCACCCTGGGCCGGCCGCCCTCCGCCCTGCGGCGCAAGTCGGCCTGACGCCCGAAGCGGATCAGACCCCGGCCAGGGCGGCGCGCAAGTTGGCCAGCACGCTGTTGTAGCGCTGGGGGTCGCTGTCCTTGCCCGCCCCGAACACGGCCGAGCCCGCCACGAAGGTGTCGGCACCGGCACGGGCGATCTCGGCAATGTTGTCCACCTTCACGCCCCCATCGATCTCCAGCAGGATCTGGCGGCCGGTACGGGCCGTGTAGGCATCGATCTTCGCCCGCGCCTCGCGCAGCTTGTCGAGGGTGCCGGGGATGAAGGACTGGCCGCCGAAACCCGGGTTCACGCTCATCAGCAGCACCACGTCGAGCTTGTCCATCACGTGATCCATCCAGTTCAGCGGCGTGGCCGGGTTGAACACCAGGCCGGCCTGGCAGCCGCTGTCCCGGATCAGGCCGAGGGTGCGATCCACGTGATCGGAGGCTTCCGGGTGAAAGGTGATGATGTTGGCGCCGGCCTTGGCGAAGTCGGGCACGATGCGATCCACCGGTTTGACCATCAGGTGCACGTCGATGGGCGCCGTGGTGCACGGGCGGATGGCCTCGCACACCAGCGGGCCGATGGTCAGGTTGGGTACGTAATGGTTGTCCATCACGTCAAAGTGGACCCAGTCGGCGCCGGAGGCGATCACATTGGCGATTTCTTCACCCAGCTTGGCGAAGTTGGCGGAGAGGATACTGGGGGCGATGCGGAAGCTCATGGCAAGTCCTGGCGGGGAGAACGCGGAGGTGCGGAAGTGTACCCGCCCGGCCTGCGCTGCGCCAACGCCGCGGCCCCTTGCCCCCGGCGTGGTTGCGGCACGGGCACAATTCGGCTTCAATTGAAGCCCCAACGCGCTGCATCCAAGACAATGACCACCAGCAAGGAACAGGACGCCATCGAAGTCAGGGCCGTGGCCCAGTACATCGAGGAGCAGTCCAGCATCGAAGCGAACCGCTACGTCTTCGCCTACCGCATCACCATCCGCAACACCGGTCAGGCCCCGGCCCAGCTGGTCAGCCGGCACTGGATCATCACCGATGCGGAGGGCGCGGTGCAGGAAGTCGAAGGCGCTGGCGTGGTCGGCAAGCAGCCCCTGCTGCGCCCCGGCGAGCAGTTCGAATACACCAGCGGCTGCACCATCGCCACCCCGGTAGGCACCATGAAGGGTAGCTACCGTATGGTGGCCGAGGACGGAAGTCGCTTCGATGCACCGGTGCCGGAATTCACCCTGGCCATGCCGCGCACCCTGCACTAAAACGGTGCCGTCGAGGCACCACAGCAGGTGCAACAGGATCACAATCCGCATCATGGCGGTGCAAGGCATGCTGCTTGCCGCATGTTCCGCAGGCCGTCCACGGGCATGAAGCTTGCCTGACTCCGCACCACGATCACGCACCACAAGCTCGAAACGTGCCCCCACTCTCCGGACGCCAGCGCCGCACCAGCCTTCTCACCGCCCAGGCCCTGGACAGGACGCGGGTGCTCGACACCCTCGTGAACAATCTGGAGGGCATGGTTTACCGCTGCCTGGACGACGCCCAGTGGACCATGATCTTCGCCAGCCAGGGATGCACAGCCCTGACCGGCTACACCCCGGCCGACATCGTCAACAACGCGAAGCTATCGTGGACGTCGCTCACCCACCCGGACGACCTGGCATGGGTAAGCGCACAGATCCGACAGGCCATCCAGGAGGGGCGGCGGTTCTGCCTCGAATACCGCATCGTCACCCGCTCCGGCGAACTCCGCTGGGTCGTAGAACGCGGCATTGCGGTGCCTGATGAAGACGGTCACACGGTAATCGAGGGCTTCATCGAGGACGTCACCCCGCGAAAGGTGACCCTCGAAGCCCTGGAGCACACCGAGCTGCGCTATCGCCACATCTTCGAGTACGCCTCGGAAGGCATCTTCCAGACCACTCAGGACGGGCACTACCTGGCCGCCAACCCGGCCCTCGCCCGCCTCTACGGCTACGCCTCGCCCCACGAACTGACGGCCGACCTGTCGGACATCGAGAGCCGGCTCTACATCGAACCAGGTCGCCGCGACGTCTTCCGCCACATCATGGAAACCCGCGGCGAGGTCATCAACTTCGAGTCGGAAGTGCGCCGCCGGGACGGCTCGCGCATCTGGATCTCCGAGAACGCCCACACGGTGCGGGACGCCAGCGGCCGCTTCATCTGCTACGAGGGCACGGTGCAGGACATCTCCGAGCGCCGCCACGCGGAGGAACACCTGCGCCTGCTGGCCACCGTGTTCTCCAACAGCAACGAGGCCATCATCGTCACCGACGCGGCCAACCGCATCATCGCCACCAACCAGGCCTTCACCAAACTCACCGGCTACACCCAGGACGACGTGGCCGGCCGGGACCCGTCCATGCTCTCCGCCGGCCGCACGCCGCGGGAGGTGTACCGGGACATGTGGGCCAGCCTGGAGAGCACCGGGGCATGGCAGGGCGAGCTATGGGACCGCCGCAAGTCGGGCGAGCCCTATCCCAAATGGCTGTCCATCTCGCTGGTGCGCGACGAGCACGGCCAGATCCAGAACTACATCGGCAACTTCATCGATATTTCCGAGCTGAAGGCCTCCGAGGAGCGCATTCGCCACCTGGCCCACCACGACCCCCTGACCGATCTGCCCAATCGCTTCAGCCTCAACGAGAAGCTCGAGCAGGCGGTGGGCTTCTGCACCCGCAAGGGCGTGCAGATGGCCCTGATGCTGATCGACCTGGACCGCTTCAAGGCGATCAACGACACCGTCGGCCATCATGTGGGCGATGAGCTGCTGGTGCAGGTGGCCCGGCGCCTGAGCGCCACGGTCCGCAAGAGTGACATCGTGGCGCGCCTGGGGGGCGACGAGTTCGTCGTGGTGCTGCCCGGGGTCGATTCACCCGCCGATGCCGCCCACGTGGCCGACAAGGTCGTCCAGACCATATCGGCCCCCTACCAAGTAGGTGGGCAGGAGCAGCGCACCTCGCCGAGCATCGGCATCTGCATCTACCCGGACGACGCCACCGAGATCGGTGATCTGCTGAAGAACGCGGACATGGCCATGTACCACGCCAAGGCCAAGGGGCGCGGCAACTACCAGTTCTTCACCGAGAACATGAACGTCGCCATCATGCGGCGCATCGCCCTGGAGTCGGAGCTGCGGGTCGGCCTGGAGCGCGGACAGTTCGTGCTCCATTACCAGCCCCAGCAGGACCTGCGCAACGGCCGCCTGGTGGGGGTGGAGGCACTGGTGCGCTGGCAGCACCCCGTGCGTGGCCTGGTTCCGCCGGCCGAGTTCATCCCGGTGGCGGAAGAAACCGGCATCATCGATGCGCTCGGCGACTGGGTGCTGCACGAGGCCATGCGCCAGCTCGCCGAGTGGCGCACCCGGGGGCTGACCGACCTGCGCATGTCCATCAACCTGAGCACCAGCCAGTTTCTCGACAAGACCCTGCCGGCCCGGGTGGACGCCCTGCTGGCCCGCCACGGACTGGCCGCCAACCTGATCGACCTGGAGGTGACGGAGTCCGTCTCCATGGCCTCTCCCGACGAGACCATCGAAGTCATGCGCGCCCTCACCCAGCGTGGCCTGACCCTGTCCATTGACGATTTCGGCACCGGCTATTCGTCCCTCGCCTACCTCAAGCTCTTCCCCATTCGTACCCTCAAGATCGACCGATCCTTCGTCAAGGACATCGAGACCGACCCCAGCGACGCCGACATCTGCGACGTCACCGTACTGCTGGCCCACAAGCTGGGCCTGGAAGTGGTGGCGGAAGGCGTCGAAACCGAGGCTCAGCTCAAGTTTCTGCGCAGCATCGGCTGCGAGAAGATCCAGGGCTACCTGATCAGCCGGCCACTGCCCGCCGATCAACTGGAAAGCCTGCTCCGGCAAACGGTGGCGGCCTGGAACAGCGGCGGTGTGGAGCTCTGGCACGCCGGCTGAACCGGACAGGGGCTGACGGCCCCCCCGCCGCCAGCCCCCTCTCTCCCGGAAACGCTCAGCGGGCGGTGTGCCGCAACAGGCGGAGGCACTCGACAGTGGACGCCAGATCCACCGCACAAGCGTCGTCGTCGTTGCGGATCCACGGGTCGGCCCCGGCTGCCAGCAAAGCCTCGACGATCTCCGGACGGCCGCTCGACGCCGCATACATCAGGCAGGTCGCCCCCACGTCGTTGCGGTTGTTCAGGTCGATATCGGCCGCCACCAGCGCCCGGATGGCTGCCGGCTCCCGCGATACGCAGGCCAGCCACAGGGCGTTGTTGCCATCGCCGTTGCGCAGGCTGACGTCGGCTCCAGCTTGCAGCAAGGCGTCCATCAGGTCCGGACGGCCCAGCAAGGCGGCCCGCATCAGGGGCGTCAAGCCGTGCTCCCGGGCCTGGTTCAGGTTGTCGTGATCGAAACCGAACTCGTCCAGAAAGGCGACCAGCGCCGCGCTCGCCTCCGCAGGCAGGGCGGGCGCCCGCCGTTCGCCCTCCCGCACCATCAGCGCGCCTTCAAGCGGCTCGAAGCCGCCATCCACGCTATAGACCTCGGCGTAGTGGAAGTCCGCAAACATCCCCGCGTACGCCTGGCTGGCATTGCCGTGATAGCAGTAGATGAGCACCGGCGCCGCCCGCGGAACACGCCCGAACACCTCACCCAGCGCCGCCTCGGTCAGGTGCTCGGCCCCGTCCACGTGACGATCCTCGAAGCTGCGCCGATCACGCACATCGAACAAGGCCAGGTCTGGCAACTGGCCGAGGCGCGCACGGTAGATCAGGTCGGCCGCCCGGCTGGCATCAATGCGCAGGAAGCCACGGCGGTGGCGGGTTGGGGTAGCAGTGTTGGTCATGATGCGGGGTTCTCGGCAAGGGCCGGGTAGGCCGGCGTCGTCTCGATGCGTTCGTCGTCCACCGGCAGGCCGATGGTGAAGTGATAGAGGCTCTGGAAATCCGGGGTGGCGACTCTGGCGGCCTCGTGCACCGGGTCGTCGAAAAAGCAGCCGATACCGGTGCCGCGCAAACCCATGGCCTCGGCCTCCAGGTAGAGGCGTTGGCCCAACAGGCCGGCCTCCCGCAGCAGGTCCCGGTAGACCGCGGGCTGCGCCTCCACGAGGGGGCCAAAGGGCGCCAGCATGCCTACGGCCAGGCAGGCGCTGGCGGCGATGTCCTGGTGGCAATGCAGGCTGCGGGCCACCCGCCGCAGCTCCACCGGCGCCAGCCTCTGCAGACATATCAGCCCGCCCGGCCCTGGCTGCGGCAGCAGGCTGCCCCCCTCACCCAGGCTATCGCACAGCGCCGGCCCCCAGGGGCCGCGGGGCAGCAGGTACAGCCCGGCCTCCATCCCCTCGACCCGATGCACGAAGAACAGCAGGGACAGCCGTGTATCGACGTCCCCGGACAGCGCGTCGAGGAGCTGGGCGAAACCCGCGGCGCTCATCACATGGGCGGCATCGAAGCGCTGGGCGCTGCGCCTGGCGAGGATGCGCGCTGCCGGCTGGAGACGCGGGAGCGGGCCGGCGATGGGCGGCAGGCCGCAGTCATCGGGGCGCCGGGTGGCCAGCGCCACCTCGGCAATGAGCGGCCAGTTGAACATGGGGAAGGGGTCGATCACACTGGCCACGCCTTGCCACACCGCAGTGACAGCAGCAGCCCGCAGGGCCGACGGAGCATGGGCCACGCCGCTGCGGCCCAGATCCAGGGCGAGCAGCATCTCGGCCTCCTCGCGGCTCACGTCAGCACGCCGGCCGGGAAAATCCTCATCCCGATCCACCCCCAGCAGCGCGGCCAGGGTTTCGGTGCCGACCCGCAACTGCTCCATCGGCCGCCAGCCCAGCAAGGCCGACGCATAGCGCAGGGCGCCCAGCGCATGGCCGGTGTCCAGCTGACAGTAGCGAAAAGCCCGCTCGCCGTACTTCCAGGCCTCGCGCCACATCACCGTGGTCAGCCCCACCGCCAGCGCCGGTCCCGCGGCAAAGGGCTGCGGGTGTTGCGCCCGCAGTTCCAGTGCGTGCCGATCCGGCAGGTAGTGGTACAGCCCGTCGTCAAGCCCCGCCACGCCGGCCACCAGCACATAGGCCTCAACCGGATGCAGGTTGCCGCTGGACGGATTGGCCCGCACCGCCCAGCGGTCCGGGCCCAGGCTTTTCCAGGCGGTCAGACCGAAGGAGAGGTGCAGGAGGGCACCGATGGAGGCCAGGTCTGGCGCCGCCGGGCCGGCCGGCGCCGAGCTCAGCGCATCCGCACGGGCCAGGGGCAGGGTGATCACCGGTGCGCCGGCATAATGGCGGAAGGGCTCGGGGCGCGCGTCCCAGTCCAGCGTCGTCGGGCCGGCGGCGTAGGCGGCAAAGCGATGCTTGGTCCGATCCTGGTACACCCCCACCACCTTTCCAGCCGAAAGCATGGTGGAAGCAGGCGCGGAGGGGGGAGCGGCGGAAGTGGACATGGGCGGGACCGTAAAGGGTGGCTGCACACATCAGCAAGATCGATGCCTGGGTAGCGCTCCCCCCCCAGGAACGGCACCGGCACTGGCGCGACGGCCCACCCCAAGCCCTTCGCACCCACACCCCCAACACACCGCCCTGGCACTTTTGTCAGCTTGCAAACACGCCAGAAAAACAAGTCCAAGCCTGCCGATCGCTGACCAAAATCAAAAAAACATTCAAATACCAAGAAGTTCTGGCGAAGAATTTGTGACTGATGCCGTAAATACATGCGTGGCACGCCTCCTGAAAAGCCCTTGAAGAACGGGCTTCAGACCACATACGCCGACAAATTGACAATAAAAGAGTGGATCACGCCCATGTGGATCAACCGCAAGCAGTACGACCAACTCCAGACGGACCTCCAGTCCTCCACCGCCCGTGAGCAGGCACTGCAGACCGAACTCAACGCCCTGCGCAGCGAAGTTGATGCCCTGCGCGACACCCAATCCGAAAAACAACGCCACTGCGACCACCTGCTGGCCGTGGTGCAACGTATGTCCGAGTTCGGCAATTCCCTGTCCGGTGCCCAGGGCAGCCTGGGCGAGATGGCCGGCATCCTGCGCAACGAGAAGGTCAAGGCCGTCGAGGCTGCCCATGTGTCGCAGACCAGCGGTCAGGCCACCACCGAGATCGCCGAGAACCTGCAGCGCCTGGCCGTCGAATCCCAGAACTCGGCCCGCGAGGTGGACACCCTGGCCCAGCGCGCCGACGAGATCAGCGCCATCGTCAAACTCATCCACGGCGTCGCCGACCAGACCAACCTGCTGGCCCTCAACGCCGCCATCGAGGCGGCCCGGGCCGGCGAGGCCGGGCGTGGCTTTGCCGTGGTGGCCGACGAGGTACGCAAGCTGGCGGAGCGCACCTCCACCGCCACCGCCGAAATTTCCACCCTGGTGAGCCGCATCCGCGAAGATTCCACCCGTGCCCGCAACAGCATGGAATCCCTGTCCCAGGCCGCCGGCCGCTTCAGCGAACGGGGCCAGAAGGCCACCGAGGACATGAAGCTGCTGATGGCCTTGTCGGGCAACATGGAAGGCGTGATCGCCGGCAGCGCCATGAAGAGCTTCGTCGAAGTCGCCAAGATTGACCACATCGTCTTCAAGTTCCGCATCTACCTGGCGGTCTTCGGGCTGATCAACC
>Ga0073899_10005599_pt1 | contig 10881 bp, 11 predicted proteins | sample KloWWTmetaKNB5Ph_FD_88975 | JGI IMG/M metagenome (GOLD analysis project Ga0073899, IMG submission 88975) | Active sludge microbial communities from Klosterneuburg, Austria, studying microevolution and ecology of nitrifiers - Klosterneuburg... | ecosystem: Engineered > WWTP > Aerobic digester >...
AGCGCTCGATCTCGGCGAACTCCGCCGGCGTCCAGTAGCGCAGCACCGGGTGATGATGGCGTGACGGCTGCAGGTACTGGCCGACGGTGATCATGTCGACCGCATGCGCGCGCAGGTCGCGCAGGGTGTCGTGGATCTCGTCCAGGGACTCGCCGAGCCCGAGCATGATGCCGGACTTGGTCGGCAACTCGGAATGCTTGGCCTTGAACTGCTGCAGCAAACGCAGCGACCAGTCGTAGTCGGCGCCGGGGCGCACTTCGCGGTAGACGCGGCGCACCGTCTCCAGGTTGTGGTTGAACACGTCCGGCGGGTTCGCCGCGAGCGCCGCCAGCGCGCGCTCGGCGCGGCCCTTGCCGCGGAAGTCGGGGGTCAGGATTTCGATGCGGATATCGGGACTGAGCGCGCGCGTTTCACGGATGCAGTCGGCGAAGTGACCGGCGCCGCCGTCGGTGAGGTCATCGCGGTCGACCGAGGTGATCACCACGTAGCGCAGGCGCATGTCGCGGATGGTCTGCGCGAGTTGGCCGGGTTCGTTCGCATCCGGCGGTTTGGGGCGGCCGTGGGCTACGTCGCAGAACGAGCAGCGGCGCGTGCATACCTCGCCGAGAATCATGAAGGTGGCGGTGCCCTTGGAGAAGCACTCGTGGATGTTCGGGCACGAGGCTTCTTCGCAGACCGTGACCAGCGCATTTTCGCGCAGCTTGTCCTTGAGCAACTGCACCGAGTTCGTGCTCGGCAAGCGCACGCGGATCCAGTCGGGCTTGCGCAGCAGCGGCCGCTCGGCATCGAAGGTGACCGGGTTGCGGGCGATCTTGTCGCGTGCGATCTGCCGGGCGCCCGGAACCAGGCCGGGGGCGTCGACCAAGTGCACGGGAATGGTCTTGTTCGGGGCGTCGGTCATGTCAGGCGTCTGCTGGTTCGGGGAGGCGCGGCTCAGCCGTGGTCGCGGTGAAACCGAACTGTGCGCAGATCGCGTTCACCAGATCGGCGGCGACCACGGGCAGCGCGCCGGGGCCGCCGCAGTCTACCACCCGGGTCACCGCCAACCCCTGATAACCACAGGGATTGATGCGCGCGAACGGCTCCAGGTCCATCTCGACATTGAACGCCAGACCATGAAAGGAACAGCCGCGGCGCACGCGCAGGCCGAGCGCGGCGATCTTGGCTTGGCCGACGTAAACGCCGGGCGCTCCATCACGCCGCTGCGCCGCGATGGCGTAGCCGGCAAGCGTGTCGATCAGCGCCTGCTCGATGCGGTTCACCAGCTCGCGCACGCCGATGCCGAGCCGGCGCAGGTCGAACAGCGGGTAGGCGACGATCTGGCCGGGGCCGTGATACGTGACCTGGCCGCCGCGGTCGACCGGCAACACCGGAATGTCGCCCGGCAACAGCACGTGTTCCCACTTGCCGGCCTGGCCGAGGGTGAACACCGGATCGTGTTCCAGCACCCAGAGCTCGTCGACGCTTGCGCCGTCGCGGGCGTCGGTGAAGCGCTGCATCGCGCGCCAGACCGGTTCATAGGCTTGCCGCCCCAGATGCCGCACGTGCAGCGGCCGCGGCGTCACAGCGTCCATTTCACCGCCGGATGGGCGCGCAGCGCGCAGTGCACGGCGTCATGGCTGGCGCGATCGGGGCAGTGGAACGCCACCGTGATCGAAACGTAGCGCCCCGCGCTCGAAGCACGCGAACGCAGCGAACCGGCGACCACGACCACACCGACGGTGGCGAGGACTTCCGGCACGATCTCGTGCAACGCGGCGTCGGCCGCGCCCATCACGCTCACTTCCAGCGTGCCCGGAAAGCTGAACCCGTGCTCGCCCGTCGCTGCGGTCATCGCTCATTCGCCATCGTCGAACCACAACCAGACCGAATCGCTCATGCGCTTGAAGAAGCCGCCCTCGGCGTAGTCCGTGAGCGCCACCAGCGGCGCCTCGTAGACGGCCTGACCGTCCAGCGTCAGCGTCAGACTGCCAACGGCCTGGCCTTTGTGCAGCGGCGCCGACAGTGGCTTGTTCACCTTCATCGTCGCCGACAGACGCGCATAGGAACCGCGCGGCACCGTGACCAGCACCGGTTGCGCCACGCCGAGGCTGGCCTTCTCCGCGTCGCCGTGCCACAGGGTCACTTCGCTGACCGCGCTCATCGCCTCGTACACCTTGTGCGTCTCGAAGAAGCGGAAGCCGTAGTTGAGCAACGCATGCGCCTCATCAGCGCGCACCTTCTCGCCGGCGGTGTTCATCACCACCGCGATCAGACGCGTGTCGCCGCGCTTGGCCGAAGCCGCCAGGCAGTAACCGGCCTGACTCAAGTGCCCGGTCTTGATGCCATCCACACTCGGGTCGCGCCACAACAGGATGTTGCGGTTGCGCTGGGTGTGGTTGTTCCAGGTGTATTCCTTCATCGCGTAGTGCGCGTACTCCGCCGGGAAATCGCGGATCAGCGCACGTGACAGCGCGGCGATGTCATGCGCACTCATGTAGTGCTCGGGATCGAACAGGCCATGCGCGTTGACGAAATGCGAGTTCTTCAGCCCGAGTTGCTGTGCGTACTGGTTCATCAGCGCGGCGAAGGTCGACTCGGAACCGGCGACGTGCTCGGCGATCGCGATCGAGGCGTCATTGCCGGACTGGATGATCATGCCCTTGAGCAGATCCTGGAGCGGCACCTGCGAATTCAGCTCGAGGAAACTGGTCGAGCCGTCGGTCACCGCACCGCCGTGGCGCCAGGCGTTCTCGCTGATGCTGACCAGATCATCATCCTTGATCTTGCCGGCCTTGCGTTCGGCGGCAACGACATAGGAGGTCATGATCTTGGTGATCGAAGCCGGCGGCACACGCTCGTCGCCGCCTTGCTCGGCGAGCACGCGCCCGGTCTGGAAGTCGACCAGCACGTAGTGCTTGGCGCTCACGCTCGGCGGTGGCGGCACCGGCGCGGCGCTGCTCGCGGTCGCATTCGCGGGCAGGCTGAGCGGGGTCGCGGCGGGCACCGCACCTTGGGCGGCGAAGCAGGCGGAAAGAACCAGGCTAACGAATACGGACTTCACGGATACGGTCATGGGTACTGCGGCACTCAAGGGTTGGGTGGGTTACTCGACCTGCGTCGACACGGCACGAATGCCGATGCGGGCAAGGCGCTCGATCAGGGCGTCGGCGGCCTCGACCGAATCGAGCGGTCCGATGCGCACGCGATGGAACAGCTCGCCGCGAGCCAACACGCGATCGAGGAACAGATCGTCGAATCCGCCCTCGTCCAGCCGCTCGCGCAGACGCCGCGCATTATCGCGACTGGCGAACGAGCCGGCCTGTACATAGAGCGGATGCGGCGTGGCGGTTTGCGGGCGGGTCGCGCCGTTACCGCCCGCGTGTCCGGGGTCGATCGCCTCGACTTCGACCCGGCCTGTACCGCGCGCGGCGATGCCGAGGCGGATCGCGGCGGCGTAGGACAGGTCGATGATCCGATTCGCGTGGAACGGTCCGCGATCGTTCACCCGCACGATCAGGCGCTGGCCGCTGTCGAGATTGGTCACGCGCGCGTAGCTCGGCAGCGGCAGGGTCTTGTGCGCCGCGGTGAACGCGAGCATGTCGTAGGGCTCGCGACTGGACGTAAGCTTGCCGTGGAACTTGGTGCCATACCACGAGGCGATGCCGCGCTCGCGATAGCCATCAGCACTTTCCAGCACCCGATAACTGTGACCGAGCACGCTGTAGGGCGAGTGGTTGCCGTAACGCGCACGCGGTTCGGCACGCGGCACCGGTTCGGGGATGCCGCTTACGTCGACCAGCCCGGTCGGGGCACCGTCGGGCCCGGGGCCCGAAGGTGGCACCTCGTCGCGCACGCGCTCGCGGCTGCAGGCCGCAAGCAGCAGCACCAGCCCGAGCAGCGCACAACGCCACGCCATCAGCTCGCCTCCGCAACGCCGCGCGCGATCTCCTGGCTCAGCTGCCAGACCGCCATGCTGTACATCGGCGAGCGGTTGTAGCGAGAGATCACGTAGAAGTTCTGGAAGGTGATCCAGTGTTCCGTGCCCGCCTCGCCTTCCAACGCCAGCAAGGTCGCCGGCGTGGCGCCGTCGAATTGTTCGGCCAGGGTGTAGCCGGCGCGTGCCAGCGAATCGATCGAGTGGATGGTTTCCGTCGCACGCACTTCCGGCGACACCGATCCGGGCGCGGCGATCGCGAGCCCGGCCACCGGCGCACCGCGCGTCCAGCCATGGGCGACGAAGTAGTTGGCCACCGAATGGATGACGTCGGGCTTCGAACTCCAGAGGTCGATCAAGGCATCGCCATCGCCATCGCGCGCCCACTTCGCGAAGCTGGTCGGCATGAACTGGCCCCAGCCCATGGCACCGGCGTAGGAACCCTTGAGCTGCTCGATCGGTTGCGGGAAACGGCCGTCGAGCTGCAGCAACTGCTTCAACTCGCCGCGGAAGAACGGTGCCCGCGGCGGGTAGTGAAACGCGAGCGTGGTCAGCGCGTCGATCACCCGATAGCTGCCGGTGATGCGGCCGTAGCTGGTCTCGACGCCGATGATCGCGACGATGATTTCGGCCGGCACGCCGGTCTCCAGGCCGACTTGCTCCAGCAATTCGCGGTTCTCGCGGTAGAACGCGATGCCATCGTCGCGCCGCCGATCGGTCAGGAAGATCGGTCGATAGTCCTTCCATGGCTTGGTCTGCTCCGCCGGTCGGCTGATCGCGGCGAGAATACTGTCCTGCTTCTTCGCCTCGCGCAGCAGCGCGCGCCAGCGTTTCACCGTGGCCGGGTCGGCCGCCGTCTCGCGGCGCAGTTCGCGCACCAGTGCATTCGCGCCGGGGTGGGTTTCGACATCTTTGGCGGCCACCGGGGCAAGGCTGGCGAGGGCGCCGACAAGCGCGAGGGTGAACATCCGGGTCAGTGCAGACATGCGGGATTCCATGGAAACAAGCGCCTAGCCTAGCGCCCGCGCAGACGGTGCGCGTGAATCGACATCAGGATACCGAAGCCGGCGAGCAGGCTCACCGCCGAGGTGCCGCCATAGCTGATCAGCGGCATCGGCACGCCCACCACCGGCATCAGCCCGGCGATCATGCCGCCATTGACCATGACGTAGACGAAGAAGGTCATGCTGATCGAACCGGCGAGCAGGCGCGAATACGTGTCACGCGCGCCTGCGGCAATCCACAGCCCACGACCGATGATGAACAGGTAGGCGACGATGATCGCGACCACGCCGATCAGGCCGAACTCCTCGGAAAACACCGCGAAGATGAAGTCGGTGGTGTGCTCGGGCAGGAAGTCGAGGCGCGCCTGGGTCGACCCCAGCCAACCCTTGCCGGACACACCGCCGGAACCGACCGCGATCTGCGACTGGATGATGTTCCAGCCATTGCCGAGCGGGTCGGCCTCGGGGTTCAGGAACATGCGCACGCGGTTGCGCTGGTATTCGTGTGCGATGAACTGCCACCACAGCGGCACAACGGCGACTGCGGACGCGACCAGAAGCAAGATGCGGAGCCAGCTCAAGCCAGCGAGGAAGATCACGAATGCGCCACTCGCCGCGACCAGCAGCGCGGTGCCGAGGTCGGGTTGCTTGACAATCAGCGCCGCCGGTATGGCCAGGATCAGCGCGCACGTCGCCAGGTCACGCCAGGATGGCTGCAGTGGTCGGTCGTGCAGGTACCACGCCACCATCATCGGCAAGGCCAGTTTCGCGAACTCCGAGGGCTGGAAGCGCACGACTTGCAAATCCAGCCAACGATGCGCGCCGCGACCTTCGCCGAACACCTGCACCGCAACCAGCAGCAGCACGGTGAAGCCGTAGAACCACGGCGTCCAGGTTCGGAACACGGTCGGCGGGATTCGCGCAAAAAGGAACAGCACGACAAAGCCGAGCATGAGGCGCAGGCCCTGGTTGAGCACCTGCGATGGCGCCTCGGCGCTGGCGCTGTACAACACCACCAGGCCGGTAGCCGCGACCGCGAGCAGCGCTGCGAGCAAGGCCAGATCCACGCGCGGGCGCTTCAGCCAGCGCGCCAGGCCGCGTTCGAGCCTTGCCATCAGGTCGAAGTCGATCACGGCGCCGGCTCCCGCGCCGCCCCCAGCAGGTGCGCGTCGAGGATCGCGCGTGCCACCGGCGCCGCGGCTTTGGAGCCGCTGGAACCATGCTCGATCACGACCGCGACCGCGATCGTCGGCGCCTGCGCCGGCGCAAACGCGACAAACAAGGCCTGATGGCGCAGATGCTCCGGCGTCGTGCTCTCGTTGTATTCCTGATTGCCGCGCCGACGCGCACGCTGCGCCGTGCCGCTCTTGCCGGCGATGCGATAGGGCGCGCCGACGCCAAAAGCGCGCGCAGTACCGGTGGGTGAGTGCATCACCGCCTCCATGCCTTCGCGCACCGCATCCCAGACCGCGTCCGGCGCCTCGATCCGCGGCTGCGGCGGCAGCGCCGGGATCGCCTCGGGCGGCGCATCGATGCCGGTCTGCATGCTCAGCAGCAGATGCGGCTGCTGCGCTGCGCCGTGCGCCGCAAGCGTGGCCAGCGCATGCGCGAGTTGCACCGGCGTCACCACCCAATAGCCCTGGCCGATGCCGGCGATCACGGTCTCGCCGGGATACCAGGTCTTGCCGAGCCGCTGCTGCTTCCAACTGCGCGAAGGCAGCACGCCGGTCGGTTCACCGGTGAGATCGAGACCGGTCGGCGCGCCGAAACCGAAAGCGCGCATCTCCGGCTCCAGGCGGTCGATGCCGACTTCCACCGCCAGTCCGTAGAAATAGGTATTGACCGACTGCGCCAAGGCCTCGCGCAAGTCGACACGGCCATGGCCGCCCTTCTTCCAGTCGCGCCACACCGCATTCTGTCCGGGCAGGCGGTATTCGCCACTCGACCACACGGTATCCGTCGCCGTGCGCACACCGAGCCTCAAGCCCATGAAGCCGATGAACGGCTTGATCGTCGAACCCGGCTCGTAGCCGCCGAGCACGGCGCGGTTGTAGAGCGGCCGCTGTTCGCCGTGCAGCAGCGCGGCGTAGTCGCGGCGCGAGATGCCATTGACGAACAGATTCGGATCGAAGGCTGGCTGCGACACCATCGCCAGCACTTCGCCGTTGCGCGGATCGATCGCCACCGCCGCGCCGGCGCGTCCGGCGAAGGCCGCGACCGTCGCCCGTTGCAGCTTCGCATCCAGGCTCAGGCGCAGGTGCCGACCCGGCTTCGACGGCACCCGCCCGAGCACGCGCAGTGCCCGGCCCTCGGCATTGGTCTCGACCCGCTCGTAGCCGACATCACCGAGCAACTGATTCTCGTAATGGCGCTCGATGCCGGTCTTGCCGATGTGCGTGGTGGCGCTGTAGCGGGCGTCTTCCATGCGTTCACGGTCCTCGCTGTCGATGCGGCTGACATAGCCGATGACATGCGCGAAATCCGCTCCCTGCGGGTAGTAGCGGGTGAGATAGGGCACCACCTCGACGCCGGGAAAACGGTGGCGCTCGAGTGCGAAGCGCGCCACCTCGGATTCCTCCAACGCATAGCGCAGCGGAATATTGTGGAAGCGGCGCTTGACCTTGCGCAGGGTCTCGAATTGTTCGCGGTCGTCCGCCGAGATCGCGATCACCTGGCCAAGTCGCTGCAACGTGGCATCGACATCGCCGACCTGCTCCGGCACCAGCTCCAGCCGGTAGTCGAGGATGTTTTCGGCCAGCAGCACGCCGTTGCGGTCGTAGATCAGCCCACGGCTCGGCGGCAGCGGCCGCAACTTGATGCGGTTCTCGTCGGCGCGGCCGCTGAATTCGTCATGGCGCAGCACCTGCAGCCAGACATAGCGCCCGATCAACACCATCAGGCATAGCGCGATGATCAGGAATCCTGCCGCGGCGCGCACCCGGAACAGGTTCGCTTCCTGCGCCGCGTCCTTGACCGCGCGCCGCCCCGGGCCGAAGCCGATCATGACTCGCGCTGTCGCCCGCGCGAGCGCAGGTCGTCGAGCAGCAGGAACACCCAGGGCCACAGCGCCGCACCGATCACCGGCGCCAGCCAATAGCGCCAGTCGATCGCGAACTCGCCGGCGATCGCACGCAGCAACAGCACCACGATGCGATCGTTCAGCAACAACGCTGCCACCGCCAGCGCCTGCTGCCACATCGGGAAGAAGCGCAGGCGCGAACGGAAGCGCAACACGATGAAGCTGATGATCGCGAGCCGGAACCCGTGCTCACCGAGCAAGGTTCCAACCAGAACGTCCTGCAGCAGCCCGAGCACGAAGGCGAAACCAATGCCGAACCGATCGGGCGCCTCGATGCACCAGTAGATGACGATCAGCGCCAGCCAGAACGGCCGCAGCACGCGGATCGGCTCGGGCACCGCGATCACCGTCAGCAGCGACGCCAGCAACACGCTCAACAGCACCCACCACCAGGACTCGCGACCGCGGCTCATCGCGGTTCTCCTTCCGCCGACTCGGCCATCAGCCCGACCGGCGGGCCGATCAGTTCTGGCGTTGCGGCGGCTGCAGGCAGCGGCGCCAGTGCCAGCATCTCGTCGCTGACCAGCAGCAGTTCGTTGGCGCTGACGAAACCGGCCAATGGCTGCGCCTGGGCGACGGCGAAGGTCGCCGAATCGTCGCTCAGCACTTCGTACACGGTCGCGACCGGCAACCCGGGCGGAAAGCGTCCGCCGATGCCCGAGGTGACCAGCAGGTCGCCGGCCTTGATGTCGGCGCTGAACGGCACGTGCGGCAGCTCGATGCGCTCGGGATCTCCTGTGCCATAGGCGATTACGCGCAGGCCGGTACGCTGCACGCGCACCGGCACGGCATGGCCGGGGTCGCTGAGCAGAATCACCGTCGCCTGCGCGGCGGCGACCTCCAGCACCTGGCCGACGACACCCTTGGCATCGATCACCGCCTCGCCGACGAAGACGCCGTGGCGCAGGCCCTGGTTGATCAGGATGCGATGCCGATAGGGATCGAGATCGACATCGATCAGCTCCGCGAGCTGCACCTTCAGGCCCAGCTTCTGGCGCGCATCAAGCAGCGCGCGCAGGTGGTTGTTTTGCTCCTGCACGATCGTCAGCCGGTCGAGCTTGGCCTGCGCAAACAACAACTGCTGGCGCAGCTCGGCATTTTCCGCGACCAGCCCGGAGCGTTGCGCCGTCGCCTCACGCGCACCGCGCGCGAGCCGCAGCGGCGCCGTGGCCAGCGCGTGCAGGGGCTGCACCAGATTCTGGGCGAGCACGCGGAATTCGCGCAGCGCACCGGTGCGCAGATCCGTGGCCATGCAGGCCGCGGCCAGCGCAAGATAGACCAGCAGACGCAGCGAACCGCTCGCTCCATCCGAGAATCGCGGCGCGGCTTCGGCGCTGTAGACAGGCATCGCGGACCCCGATGCCCTGGTCTATTCCGGCGAGAAGAATTCGCTGCCGTGCAGGTCGATCAGCTCGAGTGCGCGACCGCCACCGCGGGCGACGCAGGTCAGCGGATCATCGGCGACGTGCACGGCGAGGCCGGTCTCTTCCGAAATCAGGCGATCAAGGTCCTTGAGCAGGGCGCCGCCACCGGTGAGCACGATGCCGCGCTCGGCCACGTCCGAGCACAGTTCCGGCGGCGTCTGCTCGAGCGCGGCACGGATCGCGCCGACGATGCCGGCGAGCGGCTCGTGCAGCGCTTCGAGGATCTCGTTGGCGTTGATCGTGAACATGCGCGGCACGCCCTCGGCGAGATTGCGGCCGGAGACTTCGATCTCGCGTACGTCCGACTGCGGGTAGGCGCAGCCGATCTCGATCTTGATGCGTTCGGCGGTGGACTCGCCGATCAGGGTGCCGTGGTTGCGGCGCACGTAGTTGATGATTGCCTCGTCGAACTTGTCGCCGCCGATGCGCACCGAGGCCGCATAGACGATGCCATTCAGCGAGATCACCGCCACTTCCGAGGTGCCACCGCCGATGTCGACGACCATCGAGCCGCGCGCCTCGTGCACCGGAATGCCGGCGCCGATCGCGGCCGCCATCGGCTCCTCGATCAGATACACGTCGCGGGCACCGGCATTCTCGGCCGATTCCTTGATCGCGCGGCGCTCGACCTGGGTCGAGCCGTAGGGCACGCAGATCAGCACGCGCGGGCTCGGCCGCAGGAAGCGCGACTTGTGCACCTTCTTGATGAACTGCTGCAGCATCTGCTCGGCCATGGTGAAGTCGGCGATGACGCCGTCCTTCATCGGGCGGATGGTGACGATGTTGCCGGGGGTGCGGCCGAGCATGCGCTTGGCTTCCCAGCCGACCGCGGCGACCGAACGTGGGCCACCGGGGCCGCGGTCCTGACGGATGGCGACGACCGAGGGCTTGTTCAGGACAATGCCCTGACCGCGGGTGTAAACGAGGGTATTTGCGGTACCGAGATCGATCGAGAGATCGTTCGAGAAGATGCCGCGCAGGCTCTTGAACATGGCGCGAATCCAGAATTGGGGGTGTGGCTGCGATGTCTGCGGGCGCGGCAGGCGCGCCAGCATCGCAGAAGGCGCGGGACTCTAACGCGCGCACGCTTGTGGGACAAGGCGATTCCTCTGCAAAATGGCGGTCTTGTCACGAAGCAGCCCATGGCCATCGAAACCGCTCAATTGCACCACCTCGCCCACCTTGCCCGCCTCGATCTGCCCGTCGCGGAGGAACAGCGGCTGGCGCAGGATCTCGACGCCCTGCTCGGATTGGTGGCGCAGTTGCAGGATGCCCCAGTCGTCGCGCTGGCACCGATGGCCCATCCACACGACTTGGCCGCCAGCCTGCGCGCCGATCGCGTCGACGAAATCGATCGCAGCGCCGAGCTCGAGCGCATCGCGCCGATGATGCAGGGCGGGCTGTTCCTGGTGCCGAAGGTGATCGAATGAGCGCGCTCACCCTCGCCTCGCTGCGCGC
>Ga0073899_10005602_pt1 | contig 10877 bp, 7 predicted proteins | sample KloWWTmetaKNB5Ph_FD_88975 | JGI IMG/M metagenome (GOLD analysis project Ga0073899, IMG submission 88975) | Active sludge microbial communities from Klosterneuburg, Austria, studying microevolution and ecology of nitrifiers - Klosterneuburg... | ecosystem: Engineered > WWTP > Aerobic digester >...
GGATCGCGCCGACTTCCGCCAGGCACGGGCCGCCGGCGACCTTGCCGGCATGCACCGCGAACGCATGGAAATTCGCCAGGACAAGCGGGAGATTCATCGCGACCGGGCCGAACTGCGCCGCGATTTGCGGGATGCGCGCCGCAGCTGAACGCCGATCAGGCTTTGCGCTTCACCACATGTTCGCGCAACCAGCCGGCGAATTCGGCTTCGTCGAGTTCGCCGGCGGCGAGGGCAAGAACAGTCAGGACGCAATCGGCATCGCCAGCCACGAGTTCGTGGCCATTGAGGGCAAGAAACAATTCGGTCGCAATCAGCGCCGCGCGCTTGTTGCCATCGACAAACGGATGGTTGCGCGCGATGCCGAAACCGTAAGCGGCGGCCAGGGCCACGACATCCGGGTCGCCATAGCCGGCCAGGTCTTGCGCCCGCGCCAGCGCCGACTCAAGCAGCCCGGCATCGCGAATGCCAGCGGCGCCCCCGTGTTCGGCCAGCTGTTCGCCATGTGCCGCAATGATGACGCGACGCCGAATCCACACCCAATCCTTCACGAGCGCCTCACCTGGCCAGTTCGTGCAGGGCGTTGCGGCGCTTCTTCATGATCCGCTGCGCTTCGACCATCTGCTGCTCGAATGCCGGATCGTGGGGGGTGTTGGCGTAGCCCTCGGGAGTTTCAGTGATGTATATCGACTCGCCCTTCTCCAGTTTCAGGTTGGCGAGCACCTCCTTGGGCAGGATGACACCGACGGAATTTCCGATCTGGGTAAGCTTGAGGATGTGCATGCCGGGCTCCGATGAAGTTATAACTATTGTTATACTATACCGGAGATTCGCGGGTTTCAAGCCTTGCCGATGCCAAATACCGTAAGTCGACCTTGTTACGCGTACAAAAATCCGAGCCGTTTCGCCGCTTTCGCCAGCGCCTTGTCCTGCGTCGCCAGCGAACATTTGAGCCGCACCGCCAGTTCGAGATAGGCGGCATCGTAGGTGGTGATGCCATGGGCTTCGGCCAGGCCGGCTATCTCGACCAGCGGCACCACCCTGCCGTCGGTGGTCAGCGGCAGGTGCGCTGCCCTGGCAAGCAGGCCCCTGGTATCCGTGGCCGCAATGCGCTTGTGCCGCTGCGCGGTGAGCAGGACATTGGCGAATTCGAGGTGCCACAACGCCGGAACGTGTAGCGCAAAACGCGGCAAGGCATCGAGCAGCCCCTCGCTCCAGGGGTTTGCTTCATTGTCGAAGAACCACGGGATCGCCGCCGAACAGTCGATGACCAGCGACGGCCGCGAACTCACCGCCGCCCCGCCGCGATCAGTTCGGCAAGCGTGCTGCCGGGCCTTGCACCGCGATCGAGTCCGCGCCGGAAAGTCCGCAGCTCGGCAGCCCATTCCGCCAGCGCCAAGGCGTCGGACGAGGCCTCGGGCGCCACCAGTCGCGCTACCGGCTTGCCGTGGCGCGTGACCAGCACTTCCTCGCCCTGCGCGACGTGCTCGACGAGTTGCGACAACCGGGCCTTGGCTTCAAAGATTCCAACGCTCAACATGGGCGGTTCCTTTTTGGGCGGTTCCTTTTCTTGACCCGCCCAGTATGACCAGATTTTTAGCAAAACTGGTTAGATCGTCACTTTCGCGAACGTCAACTGCCCCTTGCCGACATCCACTTGCACATGATCTTGCGGCCCGAAGCTGCCGTCGAGGATCAGAGGATCACCCGGCAGGGCTTGCGTCGCACCTGCTCGGCCATGCGCGCTTGCTTACGTGCCAGCACGCTAGTGCTGATCCGCGATATGCAGCCATAATCCGCACATCGTCCCTCCCGGTTTATTTCATGGACAGCGCGTTCGATCTTGCCCACTTCTGGGACGCAGACAAACTGGCGGCACTGTTCGCCGGTCTGCCAGTCGGCGTCGTCGTGCATGGGCTGGATGGCAGGATCGTTTCCGCCAACCGGTCGGCGCTGGAAATCATCGGGCTGAGCCTGGACGAAATCACGGGGAAAACCTCGACGGACCCCGACTGGCAGACCATCCGGGAAGATGGCAGCCCGTATCCCGGCGCAGAGCATCCGGTGGCAATCTGCCTTGCCGGGGGCGCTCCGGTCAGGAATGCGGTGATGGGAGTGAAGCGTCGAACCAATGGCGATCTGCGCTGGCTGCAGATTGATGCCAATCCCTTGCGGGTCGATGGGGAAATGGTCGGAGCTTATTCCTGTTTCAGGGACATCACCCAGCGCAAGCAGCTTCAAGAACAGCTCGACATGGCCTTGCTCGGCGCCAACCTCGGCACCTACGATGCCGACTTGCAGACCGGCGGCGTCAATGTCAATGCGCGTTACCTCGACATCCTGGGCTATGCCCCGGGGGAGCTTGAAATGTCGGTAGCCGAGTGGATGACGCGCGTCCACCCTGAAGATTTTCCGCGCATCAAGACGACTTACGATCATGTCCTCGCTTCGCCCATCCGGTATGTGAACAACGAGTATCGCCTGCGCCACAAGAACGGCGGCTGGGTCTGGCTGCTGGACAGCGGGCGGGTTCTCAAAGTCGATGAGCACGGCGAGGCGGTCAGGATTGCCGGCACGCAGATGGACATCACCGCCCGCAAGCAGGCCGAACTGGCCCTGCAGGAAAGCGAGGCGCGCTACCGAACCGTGGTCGAATCAGCGCCGGTGGCGATGCTGATCTACGTTGACCAGCGCGTGGCGATGGCCAACCCGGCCTGCGTGAAACTGTTTCGTGCGGGGTCCGAGCAGGAACTGCTCGGGCGGGATATCTGGTCGCTGTCGAGCCCGGAATGCCATCCGCTTGTCCGCCAGCGCATCGAACGCGCGATGCTGCGCGGCGAAGAGAATCCGGTGGCCGAACTGGAAATCCAGTGTCTCGACGGCACACGCCTGCCGGTCGAAGGTGTTTCCGTGCCCATCGAATATCGGGGCGGAAGGGCCATGCACGTCATCATGGCCGACGCTACGCCGCGCAAGCAGGCCGACGCGCTGTTGCGCCAGCAGCGCGAGGCGGCCGAGCAGGCACTGGCGCTGCAGGTGGCCTACCAGACCGTGGCCGGTATCGCCCACGAGCTGAACCAGCCGCTCAATGCCCTCACCACCCTGGGCGAAGCGGCGGAACGCCAGGCCATCCAGTCGCCGGAGCTGCCGCCGCGGCTGCGGCAGACCATCGCGGGCATGGTCGGCGCCGCCCGGCGCGCCGGCAGCGTGCTGGGCGAGTTGATCGGCGTGCTGCGCCAGCCGGCCGCACTCGGCGGCATCGCCCGCCTGGACCACCTGGTAGACGAGGTGATGGCGCAGACCCGGGCCGCCCTGCCTTTCAAGGGCAACGTGGATGTTCATCTGCCGCCGGAACCCGTGTGGGTCGCGGGCGACGCGACGCAGCTCGAAAAGGTGCTGCTCAATCTCGTGCGCAATGCCATCGAGGCGTGTCGGGGCCAAAACACCCCTGGCCACATCGTCATCGAAGCGCACTGCAGCGACGCGGTGGCGGTGATCACCGTGACCGACAACGGCCCCGGCGTCGATCCCACGAGTCGCTTCGACCTGTTTCACCCCTTCGCCAGCAAGAAGCCGGGTGGGACCGGCATGGGGCTGGCGATCGGCCGCGCGCTGGTCGAGTCGCTCGGCGGCCGCCTGTGGCATGAGCCGGCAAACGGCGGTGGTGCGCGTTTCTGCCTGCAACTGCCGCGCGTGCAGCCGGCGGAGAGCGCCTGATGTTGCCGCAGGTGCAAATCGTCGATGACGATGCGGACGTGCGCAACGGCCTGCTCATCCTGCTCGAAACCGCCGGCTACCCGGTCCAGTGTCATGCCAGCGCCGAAGCCTTCTGGCAGGCGATGGCAGAGCGGCTCGACGAGCTGGCCGGCTGCCTGATCGTCGACGTCCGCATGCCCGGCTGGAGCGGCTTCGAGCTGCAACGCCGGCTGGTCGAGCGGCACTGCGCGCTGCCGCTCATCTTCCTCACCGGGCATGGCGAGCTGCCGGACGCCGTCGAGGCGATGCGTCTGGGTGCCAGCGATTTTCTCGTCAAGCCGGTCGATGGTCGCCGGCTGCTGGAGCGCATCGAGCAGATATGGCAAAGCGAGATGGAACGCTGCCGCCTCGCCGCGTTACAGATGGAGGTCCGCAACGGCATGCGCCGCCTGACCGGCCGCGAGCGACAGGTGCTGGCGCATGCCCTCGACGGACTGCAAAACCCCGCCATTGCGGCGGCGCTGCAATTGAGCGAACGCACCGTGGAAGCCCATCGTTCCCGGCTGCTGCTCAAGCTCGATGCGCCGTCGCTGCAGGCCTGGCTGCAGCGTTATGAAAAAGCAGGGCTTGTCCGGCCAGTGCTGCTGGCCGAATTGAGCCCGTCCCTTGCCGAAAACCGCATGGGTCGCAACACATAAGGAAGAGCGCGAATTGTCTTCATCATTCACAAGGATCAGGTGTTGGATCCCTGGTTTGTCGATGAACCGGCAGCGTCGTCATGACTCCCCTCACCTGGAATAACTTGCAACCCTGGACAGACAATGAAGAGCCCTGCAACAGAATCGAGCGCAATCATGACGCAAACCCGCCACGAGGAACTGCTGCGCCTGCAAGGCGACTTTGCGCGGCTGGCCAGCGAGGCGCGCGACCGCGAGACGCTCTATGACGGCATTCTCGCCACGGCACTGGCCATGCCCGATCTGGACGGCGGCGGCCTGTATCTGCGCGAAGCCGACGGCGGCTACCGGCTGATCCGCCATCACGGCCTGTCCGCCGACTTCGTCGCGGCGAGCGGGCATCATGCCGCGGAATCCTTGCAGGCGCAGGTGGTGGAGCGCGGCGAGCTTCAGTTCGCCTGCAGGCGCCGGTGTCCGGCCTGCACCGATCCGGAGCTGCTTGAATTGCCGGCCGTCGCCGCCGAGGGTATCCAGAGTCTCGTCGTGCTGCCCATCCTGCGCGATGGCCGGTCGATCGCCTGCCTGAACCTGGCAAGCAAGCATCCCGATCAGATCGAACCGGTGGCCCTGGCCGGCATGCAAACCCTGGCGCGGCAATTCGGGCTGGCGTTGCAACACCATCTGGATGCCGAGGAAACCCGGCACCAGCGCGACAACCTCGAGCATCTGCTCGACGCGCTGGACGACTATCTGTTCGTGCTGGACATTCAGGGCAACATCATTCACTGCAACCGTGCGGTCGAGGAGGGGCTGGGCTACGGGCAGCGACTGATCGGCCAGCCGGTCGCAACGGTGCATCCCGTCGAGGTGCGCGACGAGGCGATGCGCATCGTCGGCGAGATGCTCGCCGGCCAGCGCAGGCACTGCCCCCTGCCCATCGAAAAGGCCGACGGCAGCCGCATCATGGTCGATACGCGCATCGTGCGCGGCAGCTGGAACGGCCAGCCGGCGCTGATCGGCATTTCGCGCGACATCACCGAACAGGATGCGCAGCGGCAGGCGCTGGAGCTCCACGCGCTGGTGCTCGACCAGATCCAGGACCATGTGACGATCACCGATCTCGACGGCATCGTTACCTACGTCAACCAGGCACAGAGACAGGCGCTCCAGTCCGACCATACCGGACAGCATCACTCCAGCTTTGGCGATGGGCCGGCCGCGGATGCCACGCAAGACGAAATTGCCGCAGCGACCTTGCGGCAAGGGCACTGGCAAGGCGCGGTCGTCAATCCCCTCTCGAATGGCGGCCACATCCTGCTGGATTTGCGCACCACCCTGATCAAGGACAAGGACGACCGACCGGTGGCGATGGTCGGGGTCGGCACCGATATCACAGCCCGCAGGGAGGCAGATGTCGAACTCAGGCAGCATCGCGAACATCTGGAGGAACTGGTGCAGGAACGCACAGCGGAGCTCACCGAGGCCAAGGTGGCCGCCGAAGCCGCCAATCGCGCCAAGAGCGCCTTCCTCGCCAACATGAGCCATGAACTCCGCACGCCGATGAACGGCGTGCTGGGCATGATCGACATCGCGCGGCGGCGCATGGCCGACCCCAAGGGGCTGGAGAGCCTGGCCAAGGCCAGGGGTGGGGCCGATCACCTGCTCGGCGTGATCAACGGCATCCTCGATCTCTCGAAGATCGAGGCCGAGCGCATGGTGCTGGAAGACGCGCCCCTGCAGCTCGCCGATATCGTCGGCAATCTCACCGGCGTGCTCGGGCACAAAGCGGCCGAACAAGGCTTGCGCCTGGAAACCGACATTCCTGCCGAACTGGCGCGCCTGCTCCTGCGGGGCGATCCGCTGCGGCTGGGCCAGATTCTGTTCAACCTCGTCGGCAATGCCATCAAATTCACCCGGCAGGGCGGCGTCACCCTGCGCGCCCGCTTGGTCGGCGAAACCGCCGATGCGGTGCAAGTGCGCTTCGAAGTCAGCGATACCGGCATCGGCATCGACCCCGAGGCGCAGGCGCGACTGTTCCAGTCCTTCGAGCAGGCCGACAACAGCATGACGCGAAAATACGGCGGCACCGGACTCGGGCTGGCGATCAGCAGGCGGCTGGTCGAACTGATGGGCGGCGCAATCGGCGTCGAGAGCACGCCGGGGGCCGGCAGCACCTTCTGGTTCGTCGTTCCCCTCGGGAAACGGGAACAAGGCGCCGTCCCGCCAGCGCCGACTTTTTCGGGCCCGACGGCAGAACGGCGCCTGCAAACGGCGTTTGCCGGCGCGCGCATCCTGCTGGCGGAAGACGAACCGATCGCGCAGGAAGTGTCGCGCGGATTGCTGGAGGATGCGGGGCTTGTCGTCGATCTGGCCGAGAATGGCCAGCAGGCGATCGAACGGGCGCGGCACACCGCCTACGCCCTGATCCTGATGGACATGCAGATGCCGGTAATGGGCGGCATCGAGGCCGCCCGGGCCATCCGTAACCTGGGCGCGGATGCGCCCAACCAAACCACACCGATTCTCGCCATGACCGCGAACGCCTTCGACGAGGACCGGCAAGCCTGTCTCGACGCCGGCATGAACGATCACATCGCCAAGCCGGTAGCGCCTGAAAAGTTGTACGAGCGGCTGCTGGCGTGGCTTTCCCGTGCGGCTCAGGATTGAGTGCATCGCGACGGGATGGCGTCGACTACGCACCATGACCATGACCCAGCCAAGGGCAAGCAACGGGGCATCCACAACAATCATCGTTTCGGACAACCGCTGCCCACGGTTCCACCGCATCCGCAGGTCGCGGATTCGCTTGACGCCAGGCGCCTGGGATGCCGGGGAGATATATGAAACTACTAAAGTCTGACTTTAGAAAATGCAAGTTCATGGACCACGCAAGCCGCATGGTTTGACTTCTCCGCACCGATTGGCGGCATCCGGATTCCGGATTACGTGTCACCACCTAAGTAACAATGCCGATGGCGCGCAGGGGGCAATTCAAATAGGATTTCCGCCGCAATCGCCACTTGGCCGCAAGGCACGCAAAGTCGGCGCTGGCAAGACGGCGCCCCAGTCCAATAACAACACGATTGCATCAGGGATACGGCATGACGAACGACAGCGACAACCCGCCCGAAGCCGGCGCGGAGGATTCCATCGCCCGACCGGAATCAGATCTGCCCCGCCCCAGCCACGTCGTCGGCATCGGCGCGTCGGCCGGCGGGCTGGAGGCGCTGGAGCGCTTTTTCCGCGCCATGCCGGTCGACTCGGGCATGGCCTTCGTCGTCATCCAGCACCTGTCGCCGGACTTCAAGAGCCTGATGGACGAGTTGCTGGAACGCTTCACCCGCATGCCGGCGATCCCGGTTGCCGAGCGCGAGCGCATCCGCCCCAACACGATCTACCTGCTGCCACCGAAGAAGGACATGGTGATCGAGGGCGACGAGCTGATCAGCACCGACCGCAGCGGCGAAAAGGTGCTGAGCCTGCCGATCAATTCCTTCTTCCGTTCGCTGGCCAGCGCCTGGGGCGAAAAGGCCATCGCCATCGTGCTCTCCGGCACCGGTTCGGACGGCAGCGCCGGCATCATGGACGTGCGCGACGCCGGCGGCCTGGTGCTGGTGCAAAGCGAAGACAGCTCGCGCTTCGACGGCATGCCGCGCAGCGCCATCGCCACCGGCTGCGTGGATGGCGTGCTGGCGCCGGAAGAAATGCCCGCCGAGCTGGCCATCTATGCCGGTGACCGGAGCGGAAAGACCGCCTGCACCGGAGTCGCGGCCGAGCCAACCGAACCCGAGGAAGGCATCCCGGCCATCTTCGACCGTCTGCACACGGTCTACGACATCGACTTCAACTTCTACAAGCCGCAGACCATCACCCGCCGCATCGAGCGCCGGGTGACGCTGCATCCGGACCACATCAGCATCGAGGAATACGGGCGCCGCGTGCAGCAGGACGCCGCCGAGCTGAACCTGCTGTACAAGGACCTGCTGATCGGCGTGACGCGATTCTTCCGCGATCCGGAAGCCTTCGACGTGCTGCGCACCGACATCGTGCCGCGCATCATGACGCGCCGGGAGCACGGGGAAGAGGTCCGCATCTGGGTGTGCGGCTGCTCCACCGGCGAGGAGGCCTATTCGCTCGCCATCCTGTTCCTCGAAGCCTTCGAGGAGCGGGGTATCGCGCCGGGCATCAAGATCCTCGCCACCGACCTGCACCAGGAATCACTGCTGCAGGCCAGCGAGGGCGAATACCCGGAGAGCAGCTTTGCCGACATGCCGCCCGAGCTGCGCGAAAAATACTTCACGGAGCAGGCGGGCGGCGTCTTCAAGGTCACGGCCAACCTGCGCAAGGCGCTGATTTTTTCCGAGCACAACCTGCTGCGCGACCCGCCGTTCACCCGCATTGACCTCGTGACCTGCCGCAACCTGCTGATCTATTTCCAGCCCGCGGCCCAGGAACGGGCCATCGCTTCGTTTCACTTCTCGCTCAAGCCCGATGGTTTCCTGATGCTCGGCGCCAGCGAGGGGCTGGGCGACCTGGCCGGCGAGTTCCGCACCGAGGACCGCCACTGGAAGGTCTTCTCCAAGATTCGCGACAGCCGCCTCGCCAACGGCCTGCGCGCGCCCCTGCTCTACGGCTCCGGGCGGCAGACGCGCGGCAAGGCGCTCAACGACGGACGCATGGCGCGCATCTACGACCAGCTCCTGGCGCGCTACATTCCCACCGGCGTGCTGGTCAACGACCGCTTCGAGATCATGCACGTCTTCGGCGATGCCGGCCGCTACCTGCGCCTGGCCACCGGCCGGGCAAGCACGGAGATTGCCGCGATGGCCGGCGGCAACCTTCGCATCGCCCTGATGACGGCGCTGCGCAGCGCCCAGCAGAAGAAGGAAGTGATCGTCTATCGCGGCATCCAGCATCACGCCGGGGAGGAGGCCTGCGAGCTGCAGGTCAGCGTGGCGCCCATCATCGACAGCAACGCCAACGCCACGTTCTTCATGGTGCAGTTGGAACGCAAGGCCGAGATCGAGCCCACCCCGCTACCGGAGGACTTCCGTTTCGACCGCCTGGCCAGTTCGCAACTCGGGCAACTGGAACGCGAGCTGCAGCAGACCCGCGAATCGCTGCAAAGCACGGTCGAGGAACTGGAAACCAGCAACGAGGAATTGCAGGCCACCAACGAGGAACTGCTGGCCTCGAACGAGGAACTGCAAAGCACCAACGAGGAACTGCATTCGGTCAACGAGGAGCTCTACAGCGTCAACGCCGAACACGAACTGAAGATCCAGGAACTCAATACCGTCTCCGGCAACCTGAACAACCTGATCCTGTCCACCGATCTGGCGACGGTGTTTCTCGACAACGACTACGCGATCCGCCTGTTCACGCCGAAAGCCCGCGAAATCTTCCCCCTCCTGCCGCAGGATCTCGGTCGCGACCTGCGGCACTTCACGACCCTCGAGCCCGACGAGACACTGTTTCCCGACCTGGCGGCGGCACTCGCCACCCAGCAGCCGAGCGAACGCCGGATCGAATGGAGCAAGGAGCACACCTACCTGCGCCGCATCAACATCTATCGGGATGTGAACAAGCAGGTTGCCGGCCTGGTCCTGGCCTACGTCGACATCAGCGCCTACCGCCGTGCCGAGCACGCGCTGGAGGCCGCGGAAGACATGTTCCGGCTGCTTGCCGACAACACCACGGACTGGGTATTCGTCACCGATGCCGACCTGCGCTACCGCTACATCTCGCCCGCCTGCCAGGAGATCTGCGGCTACTCGCCGGAGCAGTTCATCGCCCTGCCCGAACTGATACGGATGGTGATCCACCCGGACGATCACGACAGGTACTTCAGCCACCGCGTGGACGCCGAGCACCGCGGCGAGCACCGCGAGGACTTCCGCATCCGCCATCGCGACGGCAGCGAGCGCTGGATCGAACACCATTGCCGGCCGATGCACGACAGCGCCGGCAAGTTCATCGGCCGCAGCGGCGCCAATCGCGACATCACGGCACGCAAGCAGGCCGAGGAGCAGATGCGCAAGCTGGCGCTGGCCGTGGAGCAGAGCCCGCACAGCATCGTCATCACCAATACCAACGCCGAGATCGAGTTCGTCAATGCCGAGTTCTGCCGCAGCAGCGGCTACGCGGCCGAGGAGGTGCTCGGGAGAAATCCGCGCTTGCTGCAGTCGGGACGGACGCCGAAGACAACCTATGTCGCGCTGTGGGATGCGCTGATCAACGGCCGGCAGTGGCAGGGTGAATTCACCAACCGGCGCAAGAACGGCGAGATCTACGTCGAATGGAACTCCTACACGCCGATCCGCGCCGCGGACGGGCGCGTCACCCATTACCTGTCGATCAAGGAGGACATCACCGAGAAAAAGCAGCTCGCCGACGAAATCGAGCGGCATCGCCACCACCTGGAGGAACTGGTGGCGGAGCGCGCCAGCCAGATCACGGCACTGAACGACCAACTGGAGGAACGTGCCGCCGCCGCCGAGGCCGCCA
>Ga0073899_10005603_pt1 | contig 10877 bp, 7 predicted proteins | sample KloWWTmetaKNB5Ph_FD_88975 | JGI IMG/M metagenome (GOLD analysis project Ga0073899, IMG submission 88975) | Active sludge microbial communities from Klosterneuburg, Austria, studying microevolution and ecology of nitrifiers - Klosterneuburg... | ecosystem: Engineered > WWTP > Aerobic digester >...
CAACACCATGACCACCATGGTCGCCGAGCAGCGCCGCGAAATCGCCATCATGAAAGCCATCGGCGGGCGCCGCCGCCAGGTTGCGTTCTCGTTCCTCCGCACGGTTGCGCTCCTGGCGGTCGCGGGTTCACTGCTGGGCGTCGCGCTTGGGCTGCCGGGCAGTTATCTCCTGGCGCGCTACGTCGGCTCAGAGGCCCTGGGCGTCACGCCCGGCTGGAGTGTTGCCTGGGGAGTGGTCGTTCTCAGCATCGGCGTCGGCATCGTCGGCACGATCGCCGCCGCCGTCCCTGCCATCGTCCGGGCAACGCGGTTGTCCGTTCGTGAAGGGCTGAGCGCCTCCACCGCGGCGCCCCCGGCCGGTGCCGCCCATGTCCTCCGGGTACTTCCCCTCCCGGCGACAGCCAGCATGGGCCTGCGCAATATCATCCGCCGCCGCGCCCGCTCGCTTGGCACGGTGGTCCAGGTTGGCCTCGCTGTCGGCGTTGCGCTCGGGTTTCTGGCCCTTGGCGTCACCGTCGCCAGCCTCACGGCAAACACCTGGGACACGCTCAAATGGGACCTCATCGTCGCCCAGAGCTCCAGCACACCGCTCGATGCCGGCGCCGCCAGCGTCCTTTCTCGCGTCGAGGGTGTCGCGACCGCTCAGCCACTCCTCTACAACAACCTCATGGTTGATGGTGACCAGTACGAAAGCTGGGGCATTGGCACCACCACCCGCCTCTACGACCCTGACATCGTCGCTGGACGCTGGCTCGAACCCGCCGATGCCGCGGCCCGCTCGCGCGTCGCCGTCATTGGCCGGGCGCTCGCCAACAAGTACGGCGTCTGGGTGGGCGATACCCTGACCGTTGGCACCGCCCGCGGCGAAGTCGAGCTCACCATCGTGGGGATCGATGCCCGCCTGATGAACAACGCGACCACCTTCTTCCTCCCGCTGGAGTCATTCCAGGACATGCTCGGCCGCGATGATGTGAACGCCTACTGGCTGGTCTCCGCCAGCCAGCTGGAACAGGACATCGACAGGCTCGCCGGGGCGGCCTCCGATGCGCTCGAGGCCGCCGGCTATCCCGTTTCCACCGAGATTCATTACGTGGAGAAGGAAGCCAACCTGGCCGATAACCAGAAGATCACCGCCATCCTCGCCGTGATGGGCATCCCCATCGTCGCGATCGGGCTCATCGGCCTCGTCAACATGATGACCATGAACGTCATCGAACGGACTCGGGAGGTTGGGATCCTGCGCTGCATCGGGGCCAGCGCCCGCGACATCACCCGCATCTTCCGTGCCGAGGCGCTGGGCGTCGCAGCCATCGGCTGGCTCCTTGCCGTGCCCATCGGCTGGCTCATCGGGAAGGCGCTCGTCGTGCTCGTAGCCGAGCTATTCGATTTCGGGTCGATCGCCTACCGGTTCCCGGGCTGGTATCCGCCCCTCGCATTCGTCCCCACGCTCCTGCTCGCATGGCTCGTCGTCATTCCCCCGCTGCGGCGCGCCACCCGGTTGCGCCCGGGCGATGCACTGCGGTACGAGTAGGACGAGATGGGCCGGGGGGGGCAGGCAGCGTTACGCCTCGGCTACGTCCAGGCCCCACACCGGCCGGAAACGCCACGTCCGGATCCCAGCCACCTTGATCCCGTGCTTCTTCAAAAGCGCCTTCGTCTGCGGGACGCAGCCCGTCGGCACATAGAGGTAGAGGTTCCCGACCTTGGACATCGGCAGCCAGTCCGTCAGCGCCGATTCGTCCGTCAGCGTGTCCGGCATCTCCACCTCAACCATCATCTGGAGCCACTGGCCGGGCCGCCGCACCACCACAATGTCCGGGAAGAGGTCCTTGCCGTTATCTGAGCCCACCGTCAGCTGGCGCTTCGGCACATTCACGATCGTGTCCAGCTCCGGGTAACCGGCGCCTGGGAACGGGAACTTCACCTTCGCGATCTCGGCGATCGCGCCTTCGCGGCGCAGCTGGCTCAGGTACTTCTGGGTCACGCGGAAACTCCTTGAAACGGCGCGGTCGCTCCGATTCTACGTTCGGTCCCGGGTTGGGTCGAACCTCACGGCCCCGCCGATGCCACCTCGGGCCGAACCAGCGAGCGGAACTGCTCGAAGTTCGCACGGAACTTCTCAGCCAGCCCCGAATAGACGCGATCGTACTCATCCTTATCGGCCCACACTTCACGCGGGTTCAAAAGGCGCGTGTCAACGCCTGGCGCCGCGACCGGCACATCGAACCCGAACACCGGGTCCTTGCGGAACGTCACACCATCCAGGCTGTTGTTCAGCACCGCCCTCACCATCTTCCGCGTCTCCTGGATGGCGATCCGTTTGCCGACCCCGAACTTGCCGCCCGTCCAGCCCGTGTTGACGAGCCAGGTCTCCGCACCCGTCATCTTCAGGCGCTGTTCCAGAAGCTCCGCATACACCGTCGGGTTCAGCGCCATGAATGGCGCCCCGTAACAGGGGCTGAACGTCGTCTCCGGGTCCGTCAGCCCCATCTCAGTCCCGGCCAGCTTGCAGGTGTACCCGCTCAGGAAGTGGTAGAGCGATTGCTCCGGCGTGAGCCTCGCGATCGGGGGCATCACGCCAAACGCGTCCGCCGTCAGCAAGATCACGTGCGCCGGGTGCGGCGCCACCTGCTGCTCGTAGACATTCCGCAGCGATTCCAGCGGGTAGCTCCCCCGCGTGTTCTCCGTCACCGAATCGTTGTCCAGGTCCACTTCCCGCGTGTGCTCGTCGAAGATCACGTTCTCCAGGATCGTCCCGAACTCGGTCGTCTGCTCGAAAATGTCGGGCTCTGCCTCCTTCGAAAGCCGGATCGTCTTCGCGTAACACCCTCCCTCGATGTTGAAGATCCCCCGCTCCGTCCAGGCGTGTTCATCGTCCCCAATTAGCAGTCGCTCGGGATCCGTGCTCAGCGTCGTCTTTCCCGTTCCCGAAAGGCCAAAGAAGAGCGCCGACTTCCCCGTCCGCGGATCCACGTTCGCCGCGGAATGCAGCGAGAGCACCCCATCCAGCGGCAGGTAGTAATTCATCGCCGTGAATACCGACTTCTTCATCTCCCCCGCATAGGCCGTCCCCGCGATGAGGATGATCCCCTCGGTGAGATTCAGCGCCACCACCGCGTCGCTGCGGATGCCATCGCCCTCCCCGTCGAGCTGCAGGAACGGACAGTGGATGATCGTGATATCCGGCTCATGCTCCATCGGCTCCGCGTCCGCCGGGATAAACATCGTCCGCGCGAACAGCGAATGGTAGGCCTGCTCCGTGATCACCCGGACGCTCTTCCGGTGATCGGGATCCTGGGCGACAACCGTGTCCTGCACGTAGATCTCACGGCCCTTCAGATACGCCAGCGCCTTTGCACGGATGCGCTCGAACGAATCGACCGGCAGCGGCTGATTGTGTTGCCCCCACCACACGTGCTCCGAGATATCCGGCGTCCGGACTACGAACTTGTCCTTCGGGCTTCGCCCCGTTCGCTCGCCGCTGAACACCGCGAACGTGCCGCCCTGGAGCAACTTGCCCTCGTGCCGCCGGACCGCGTGCTCGTACAACACCGGTACCGAAAGGTTGTGGTGAATCGCCGACGCATCCGCCATGACGGCGTTTGCGGTGTTCTTTCGAGCCTCTGAAAGGACCATCTCACCCCTGCTGGCGGGCAGTTGCCCAACCGGACAAGCCTACCGCGAGATAGCGTTTCTGTGAATACCTCGCGCTCCAGCCATAGCACAAGGCGATACCCCGCGCCGCCCCGCTGTATCCCTCACGAAGCCGCCCGCTGCACCACGCCCACCGGCGAACCCGTGACCAGCTCCATCAGTGCATCGACCTGCTTCGCAAGATTCGGGAAGTCGGGCGCCACTGTCTGCCGTTCACCCGCGGCCGGCGGCACCAAATACCCCGGCAACAGGCCGTTTGCACAAACGTACCGGTCGGCCGCCGCGACGCACCCCGCCAGGCTCCCCTCTGGCACCGCCTCATTGTGGTGGTTCGCGATCGCCTCCCGGATTGGCTCTGGCAGCCTCCACTTCGCTGCCAGCTGGCCGCCCACCTCGGCATGGTCGTAGCCCAGCAGGTCCCGTTCGGTCTGCTCGATGGGCACACTCCGCGCGATCGCCTCGGCCACCGCCTGGTCGAGCGCCGCCGGGTCCGCGTAGAACATCGCCAGCCGCCCCATGTTGTGGAGGATCCCGGCCGTGAACGCACTCGGCACGTCCAGTCGCCTGTTCTGCCCGGCCAGCTCCGCCGCCTTGAACGCAACCGCGATTGAATGCCGCCAGAACGTCTCGATCCGGAACAGTGCATTCAGCGCGTCTGGAGAATACGCCCCGGCGATGGCACTGCTGATTGCCATATTCCGCGCCTGGACGAAGCCCAGCGTGACCAGTGCCTCCTGGACCGAGGTAACCTCTCGCGAGCGCCGGTACGCCGCGGAATTGACCACACGCAACAGACGTCCGCTCAATCCCGGGTCCGAAGACACGACCAGTGCAAGGTCGCTCGCGGACGACTTTGGATTCTGGGCAACTTCCATCACGCGCAGCGCCACCGCCGGCAGTGGAGGAAGTGCTTCCACCGCGTCAATGATATCGGCGCGTCCGCGCCCTGCTGGGATCGATCCAGTGCCGGCCATGGAGGCCTCCGGTTGGCAGGTTGTCTCCCGAGTTTCCGCCGTGGACATGCCCGCTTTGGATAGGGGAGTTCCCCTGTTCGTGCCCGGTCGCTCCCTATCCCCGCGCTCAGCCCCGGATCCTAGAAGTGTTCCTGGCAGTGAGGTGGCACGTGCCACCCGAAAAGCCGCTCGGCGAGCGCGACCGCGTGCTCGCCGCCAGCGATACGTCCTGCCCGCCAGAGTGCCCAGGCACTGCCCCCGCCAAGGTAAAGGCTCCCCAGCTCCGACGCGCCCATCACCAGGTCGGGGGCCTCGTCCGTTCGCCGGCAGATCCCGTCCCCAAGCCCGGCCACCAGCTCGAATCGGCCCCCGGCGCCTTCAAGTACCGCATCCTCCACCTCAATCACGAGCCGGCCCTCGCCGCCGTATGCCCGCGCGCTCAGCGCCTTCTCCACATCCACCACCCGCAGCCAGATAGCGTCCAGCCGCCGCCGTTCGGTCCGCCGGCTGTCTTCCAGCATCCATAACAGCGGCTCGTTGCCGCTGGCGATGTCGTACTCGATCTCCTGCACCAGGTCGAGTTCCAGCACATACCGCCAGAGTGCCGCATACGCCTCCTTCGTTGCAGGCACGCACTCCCTGACCAGTGCCTTGCCACCCGGGATCCACCCCACCGAGTCATCTCGCCGCCGGTAGATGAGGTACCCGGCAATCTCGCCGCCTTCCTCGTACACAAGGTAGTTGTTCGAGCCGTATCCACCGCGGTGGTCCGGGTGGTCCCGGAAGATGCGGATCTCCCACCAGCCAGCAGTGCGGCTCACCGCCCCCGGACTCAGCCGCCGGGCACGCTCGTGCAGGGCTGGCAATAGCTCGCGCGCCTCATCCGCCGAAAGCAACCGCAATCTCCCGGCTGACGGCGGGACGTCGCGCCGCATGGCGCCATACTCGTGCGGCACACGGAGCAGTTCCATCTGTGTCGCGATGCCGTAGCCGAAGCGCCCGTAAATCGCGCTTTCCGATGCCCAGAGGATGGCCAGCGCCTCCCCGCGATCGCGAACCGCCGCAAGCTGGCGGGCCATTATCCCCGTCAGCACTCCCCGCCTCCGGTGCGTCGGCTTCACCGAAACCATGCTGACCCCGGCCGCCTTCACCGGGTCGCCACCCGGCACCGTCAACTCAAAGCTAAAGATCCCGCTCGTCCCGATGATGCGCCCATCATCGAACGCGGCCAGGCTTCGCTCTGCCTCGAAGATCTGGCGGCCCGCTTCCAGGTGGTCCGTACTGAACTCGTTCCCGAACGCCGACGCCTGGCAGCGCCGGAACTCCTCCAGCTCATCTGCCGAAACGCTCCGGATTTCGTACTCCACAATGCCCTCCGTCAGGACATCCTACGGCACCCGACGGCCCCGGAGAGCCGCTCCCCTTCACACGAGCGAAAGGCGCACTGCCAGGCTAGAGCGGAATGTTCCCGTGCTTCTTCGGCGGGTTGCGATCCGCCTTGTTCTGGAGCATTTCCAGTGCCCGGATGATCTTCGAGCGCGTCTGCCGCGGGTCGATCACGTCATCGATGAATCCGCGCCCTGCCGGGATATACGGGTTCGCGAATTTCGTGCGGTATTCGTCGATCAGCTCCTTGCGGCGCGCCTCCGGGTCCTCCGCCTTCGCGATCTCGTCCCGGTACACCACGTTCGCCGCCGCGTCCGGCCCGGCCACCGCAATCTCCGCGGTGGGCCAGGCATAGTTCACATCTCCCCGCAGGTGCTTGCTCGACATCACCAGGTAGGCTCCGCCGTAGCTCTTGCGCAGGATCACCGCGATCTTCGCAACTGTTGCCTCGCTGTATGCATAGAGCAGCTTGGCGCCGTGCGTGATGATCCCGCCGTATTCCTGCCCCAGCCCGGGAAGGAAGCCGGGAGTATCCACGAGCGTCACCAGCGGGACGTTGAAGGCATCGCAGAACCGCACAAAGCGTGCAGCCTTCCGGCTCGCGTTGATGTCGAGCGATCCGGCCAGCTGGGCCGGCTGATTCGCGACGAACCCCACCGGCCGGCCACCCATCCGTCCGAACCCGACCACCATGTTGGTCGCGAACAGTTCATGCACTTCCATGAAGTCGCCATCGTCCACGAGCCGGTCGATCACTTCCCGGACGTCGTAGGGCCGGTTCGGTTCCGCCGGCACGATCGAAAGCAGATCCTCGTCCGCGCGGTCCGGGTCGTCTCCCGAAGGGACGATCGGTGCATCCTCGGCATTGTTCGATGGGAGGAACGAGAGGAGCCGCCGGACCTCCGCCATCGTGGCCTCTTCCCCAGAGATCGCAAAGTGAGCCACCCCGGACCGGGAAGCGTGAGCGTGTGCACCGCCCAGCTCGTCGTGTGTCACTTCTTCGCCCGTCACCGCCCGGATCACATCCGGTCCCGTGATGTACATCTGCCCGCTGCCGTCAGTCATAAAGATGAAATCCGTCAGCGCCGGGCTGTATGCGCCGCCGCCCGCCGATGGGCCCATGATCACGCTCAGCTGCGGCACAACACCGCTCGCCAGCGTGTTCATCGCGAAGATCTCCCCGAATCCGCGCAGGCTCTCCGGTCCGTCCTGGATGCGCGCGCCGCCCGAATCGATGATCCCCACGATCGGCGCCCCTGTGGTTATCGAAAGGTCCATCACCTTCAGAATCTTCTCGGCCACCGCTTCGCTCAGCGATCCCCCGACAAGCGTGAAGTCATACGAAAACACATACACCGGCCGCCCATCGACCTTCCCCCATCCGGTCACCACCGCTTCGCCCGCCGCGTTGTCCCCACCCCTGGCCCGCACCAGCATGTCCAGTTCATCGAACGATCCCGGGTCAAGCAGCAGATCGATGCGCTCCCGGGCTGTCAGTTTGCCCCGCGCATGCTGCGCTTCAATCCGCTTTGGGCCACCACCCAGGGCGACCTTTTCTTTCAGTTCGACGAGTTGCGCAAGCTTCTGCTCGGCAGTGAGTTGCTCGGTCATCTGGGGAACCTCTCGGGAAGCCGGATACCACCGGGTTCGGGGGTTTGCGTGGCGCAAAACGCCCGGCCCAGGCGGCCGGGCGCACGTGGGATGCACCGTCCGAAATGTAGCATCGGCCTCCCCATGGCGCTACGAATGGCACGCCATCGGCCAGCTTCCCCGCCTTCCTTCCGGAGGCGTAGCGATCAGCTGCCCGCTGGAAGCTGCGGCTTGCCGCCAGACTTCAGGGCGGCCAGCCGGGCCTCAACAGCCATGTCATCTATCTCGTCATCCAGCTCATCGAACTGCGCTTCCAGCGAGTTCACGGAAACCTCCTCCATGCCCCGGGCGAGTGCTTCCTGGCGGCGGATGCGCTCTTCGAAGCGGGCAAGATCGCTCGTCGGATCGACCACCGAGATGCTCTTCACCGCATCTTGGACCTTCAGCGAAGCCTCCGCCATCTTCGCGCGGGCAACGAGTTCGTCGCGCTTCTGCACGAGTTCCCCGCGCCGCTCTCGCATCGTGGTCAGCCCCGCCTTCAGCTTCTCGGTGAAGACGGTCTGTTGTTCGACCTGCGCCGCGAACGTCTTGGCCTGTTCTTCGAACGAAAGCTGGCGGCGCAGGGCCGTCCTGGCAAGCTCATCGAACCGGTCGGCCTCTGCTGTCTTTCCCTCGGCGCGCAGCCCGTCGGCCTTCTGCGATGCCGCCAGGGCCTTGGCAATCCACTCCTGCGAGGTCTCCCGCGCCTCCTTCAGGTCGTCTTCGAGCATGCGCAGGTTGCCAACCGTCTGCGCAACCGCCTTCTCCGCTTCCGCGATGTTCTCGGTGAAATCGCGGATCATCTGGTCCAGCATCTTTTCGGGATCTTCGGCTCTGTCCAGCATGCCGTGGATGTTCGCCCGGGTGAGTGTCGAGATGCGTCCAAGGATTGAATTTGCCACAGTTCCTCCCGTGGCCCGCACCGCAGGCCGAGTTTCGTCAGGATAATAACCGGTTGTCCCCAGGAAGGGACTACCAGCGCCCGCCTCGTGAGCGGCCCCCTCCACCCGGGGGGACAGGGAAGGCGCCTCTGTCGATCCGCCCGGGCTGGCCCCAGGCCGTACCGCCGAATCCCGCGCCGCGTCCCCGCATTGCCCCGGCAAAGACACCGCCAATGGCGCTGCCCGCCGTGCTTCCGAGGGCATCGGCGCCACGGCCTCGCGACCTGGATTCGCGGTCGCGGGGGTTCTGCCGCTCCCGGTCCGTTCCATCGCCCACTCGGCCTCGGCGCTCCTCGAATTCATCCCTGGCGCGGCTGAGGGCTTCCTGGGCCAACCGCTCGGCGAGCCCGGCTTCCGCGGTCGCCTTCACCAGATCGGCCTCCGCCAGCGAGCGCGACAATTCGAGGTGCCGTTGGGCCTCTCGCAGGCGAGTGCGGGGCTCTTCGCCCACTGCCCCCCGTCGCCCGGCGACATAATTGTCGGCCCGGTCATAGGCCGAAGCCGCACGTTGCAGGTTTGCCGCGAATGCGGCCCCCTCGCGCTGCCGCTGCTCCGCGGCTTCCCGCACGGTCACCAGCGCCGTGTCGGCCAGGCGGTTGGCCTCCTGTGCCTGTTGTAGTGCAACCAGCACATTCGGCCGTTGCGCCGCAGCCTCGCGGCGCGCCGACTCCAGGAGCACCTCCGATCGTGCGAGGTCTTCCGCGGCGCCTCCGGCGCGGCCCTCCGCGGCCACGGTCCGCGCGGCTTCCAGGTCGGCGGCGGCAGCAGCGATCTCCGTTGGGAGCGCGTTGTCCGCAGCCCGGACCGATGCCTCAAGCTGGGCGACACCATCGAGCAGGACGGTTGCCTCGGCGACCGCTGCCTGCGCGAGGCGGACGGCCATCACCACGTTCGGAGCTTCCCCTTTCGCGGGGTTGAGAGCCTCCTGGACAGTCTCCCGCGCGAACTCAAGCCGCTTTTGGGCCTCCACAAGGCTGCCTTCCACCGGTTCCGAGAGCCGTTCCGCGAATCTCTGGAGCCAGCCGTACTGGTGTTCCGCTTCGGGCAACCGCGCGGCAGCCTCACCGATTCGGCCCGGAAGCGCCGGCAATAGCTGAGGCGCCGTCTTCTCCAGGTCCCGGAGCTCTTCAATCCGCCCGTGTTCGGCCTCCAGGAGCGCCTTTGCCTTCTCTGCGTGGGCCACCAGTTCGCCGAGCAGCCGCTGGCGATCGGTCGGCGACTCCGGTTCGCTGTCATCGAGCGCCTGCCGCAGTTCGAATGCTGCTCGCATCTCCACGCGCGCCACTTCGAAGGCCTGCCGGAAAGGGGCAACGTCGGCTTCGTTGAACTGCGCCTCGGCGAAGCCGAGTTCTTGCTCGGCCTCCCGGAGGCCGTCGTCCGTCTCCAGGAGCAGTGCGTTGGCACGCTTGTCGAGGTCGGCAGGTTGCCCCTGCGCTTCGCCGGCCTTCTTCCCCCCGCTCCCCCTGCGGAAGAAACGGCTGGCCTTCACGATGCCAACAATGGCGAGCGGTACACCGATGATGAAGGCAAGGAATGTGAGGAGGCCCCCGGCCCCGCCACCCCTATCGCTGCCGCCAGCGGCACTCCCGGTTTCGGCGGGCTCGCTCGCCACCACTCGGCCCAGGCCCGCAGCGAGATCGGCCACGGCTGCACCGAACTCGCCATCGGCAAGCCGCGGCTCGAGCACCGCCGTCAACAGGTGGTCGATCTCCTCGTCGGTGACCGCATCCAGCGTGCCGCCCACCCAGAGCACATCCGAACGGTCCCGGATGGCCACGACAAGCAGGGCATCGTTTCCACCAAACGAATTCGCCTGGGCCACGGCGTCTGCGTAGCCCGTCACCGTCTCCGCACCTGTCGTCTCGACGAATAGCACCCAGAGTTGCACGTTGTGGTCGCGCTCAAGGTCTTCGATTGCGCTTTCGATGCGCGACCGGTCTTCGATGACACCGGACTCATCGGTCACTCGCTCTGTCAGGCGCGGGATTTCCTGCGCCCACGCGCCGGAAAGAGTTCCCAGGGCGGCAAAGAGCGCGGCCACGAGTGCCGCAGCGCCCCACCCGCTTCGTGGCCAATGCCGAAGACGTACCATCTAGAATCCTCCCGGCGGTCATCTTACGGGAATAGGCCGGCCGTCACGGCTCTGGTTGGGTATCGGCAGGTGGTTCCCTTTGCGCAACCCCCGCCGTTGGCTCTGCCCTTTGCGCCTCCCCCACTTCGATCCCCGGCATCGGGAGCCGGCCCAACGAAAAACCCCCGCCGGGTAGCGGGGGCACGGTGGTGTGGGTGGTGGAGACGAGGGGACTCGAACCCC
>Ga0073899_10005605_pt1 | contig 10873 bp, 9 predicted proteins | sample KloWWTmetaKNB5Ph_FD_88975 | JGI IMG/M metagenome (GOLD analysis project Ga0073899, IMG submission 88975) | Active sludge microbial communities from Klosterneuburg, Austria, studying microevolution and ecology of nitrifiers - Klosterneuburg... | ecosystem: Engineered > WWTP > Aerobic digester >...
CCACCCGCCACGCCACGCCGGCACGGCCTACCGGCGCATCATGCCGCGGTTTTCTGCCGCCGCAGGTAGCGCCACACGAACCCGGGGAAAGCCAGCGTGAGGAACACGCAGCCGAAGACGGCATAGAACTGCCATCCCTGTGGCGACACCTGGCCACCACGCGCCTCCAGCCACCGGCCCACGCCAACGACGATGGCGGCGAACACCAGCAGCTCCAGCAGCCGCCAGGCGAAACGCTTGGGCATGCGCTGGGGCCCAAGGACAAAAAGCCGCTCAGTGATGAATGGCAGATTGGCCAGCACCGCTGAGAGCAGCAGCACCAGCCAGATCGAGGCGGAGGAACTCGTCCCCATCGTCTTCGCTTGCGTTGACCCGTGCCGACGCCGACTCAGGTCGCCAACGCCTTGACGATCGCCTGCGCACACATCGCCATCAGGCCACCCGGCAGGATGCCCAGCACAAGCACCGCCGCGCCGTTGAGCGACAACACCGCACGAGCACCGCCCTCAGCCACGATGGGCTGGGTATCGGTCGCCTTGTCGAAGTACATCACCTTCACGATGCGCAGGTAATAAAACGCACCGATCAGTGAGAGCACGACCGCAAAGATCGCCAGCACCAGGTAGAAGGTGTCATTGGTAGAGATCAGCGCCTGAAGCACAGAGAGCTTGGCGTAGAAACCCACCGTTGGCGGGATGCCGGCAAGCGAGAACATGAAGATGCCCATGATCGCAGCCAGCTGCGGGCTGCGCTGGTTCAAGCCAGCGAAATCACTGATCTCTTCAGACTCGAAGCCCTGGCGCGCCATCAGCATGATCAGGCCGAAGGTGCCCAGCGTGGTCACCACGTAGGTGATCATGTAGAACATCGCGGAGCTGTAGGCATTGGCGGCCGACAGGGTGTTGCCGTTCACGACGCCGGACACCAGGCCCAGCATCATGAACCCCATCTGCGCGATGGTGGAATAGGCCAGCATGCGCTTCAGGTTGGTCTGCGCGATGGCGGCCAGGTTGCCGACCACCAGCGAGCACACCGACAGGACCACCAACATCTGCTGCCAGTCCACCGCCAAGCCGAGCAGGCCCTCGACCAGCACGCGGATCGTCATGCCGAAAGCAGCGATCTTGGGCGCGCTGGCGATCAGCAGCGTCGCCGCGGTCGGGGCGCCCTGGTAGACGTCGGGCACCCACATGTGGAAGGGCACGGCACCAAACTTGAACGCCAGGCCGGACACGATGAACACCACGCCGAACACCAGCACCTGCCGGTTCACGTCACCCTTGCCGATGGCTTCGAACACCTTGCCCAGATCCAGCGACCCGGTGGCGCCGTACATCATCGACATGCCGTAGAGCAGGAAGCCCGAGGCGATCGCGCCCAGCACGAAGTACTTCATCGCAGCTTCCGTGGCACCGGCATGGTCACGGCGCAGCGCCACCAGCGCATACAGCGACAGGCTCATCACTTCCAGGCCGAGGTACAGCACCAAGAAGTTGTTGCCCGACAGCATGATGCACATGCCCAGCAGCGACAGCAGGCTCAGCGAGAACAGCTCGCCCTTGAGGATGTCGCGGCTCTCGGCGTAGGGACGCGAATAGACCAGCGTCACAAACACCGCCAAGCAGGCGAATAAGGCCAGCAGGTGACCCATCGGGTCGGTCACCACCATGCGGTTCATCGCGTAGTGGGTGTAGCCCCCGTTGAAATAGAACAGGTGCATCGCACCGACGGCCGCCAGGCTCGCCAGTGTGAGCAGGTAAGTCGGCGTGCGCCGCGGGCAGGTCACGTAGAGGTCGACCAGCGCCACCACGCAGGCCATCACCAGCAGGAGGATCTCGGGGTACACCGCGAGCCAGTTCATTGCATTCATGATGTGTGCGGCTCCCGGATCAGAGTTTCGAGACGCCGACGTGGCGGATCAGTTCCACCACCGAGGTGTGCATGACGTCGGTGAAGGGCTTCGGGTACAGGCCCATCGCCAGCGTGGCGATGGCCAGCAGCGCCAGCATCAGGAACTCGCGCGAGTTGATGTCGGTGAGCTCGCGCACGTGATCGTTGGCGACGTCGCCAAAGTACACGCGCTTGATCATCCACAGCGTGTAAGCCGCACCGAAGATCAACGCGGTCGCCGCCAGCAGACCGATCCAAAAGTTGTACTTCACCGCACCCAGGATCACCATCCACTCGCCGATGAAGCCAGCAGTCCCCGGCAAGCCGCAGTTGGCCATGCCGAAGAAGACCGCAAAGGCCGCGAACTTGGGCATGGTGTTCACCACGCCGCCGTAGCTGGCGATTTCACGCGAATGCACCCGGTCGTAGAGGACGCCAATCGACAGGAACATGGCGCCCGAGACGAAGCCGTGGCTGATCATCTGCACCAGGCCACCCGAGATGCCGAGTTCGCTGAAGATGAAGAAGCCCAGCGTCACGAAGCCCATGTGCGCGATGGACGAGTAAGCCACCAGCTTCTTCATGTCGTTCTGCACCAGCGCGACCAAGCCGATGTAGATCACCGCGATCAGCGAGATCGTGATGATGAAGGGCGCATAGGTGTGCGCGGCGTCCGGAACGATCGGCAGCGAGAAGCGCAGGAAGCCATAGGCACCCAGCTTCAGCATGATCGCGGCCAGCACGACGGAGCCTCCGGTCGGCGCTTCCACGTGGGCGTCCGGCAACCAGGTGTGCACCGGCCACATCGGCACCTTGACCGCAAACGCCGCGAAGAAGGCGAAGAACAGCATCGCCTGCGGCATCGCCGCCAACGGCAGCTTGTGCCAGGTGAGGATGTCGAAGCTGCCACCCGATTTGTAGTACAGGTAGATCAGCGCGATCAGCATCAGCAGCGAACCGGCCAGCGTGTACAGGAAGAACTTGAACGCCGCATAGACGCGTCGCGGGCCACCCCAGATGCCGATGATGATGTACATCGGGATCAGGGTCGCCTCGAAGAACACGTAGAACAGCAGTCCGTCGACCGCACTGAATACGCCGACCATCAGGCCCGACAGGATCAGGAACGCCCCCATGTACTGGTGCACGCGTTCGGTGATCACCTCCCAGGCCGAGATCACCACGATGATGGTGATGAAAGCGGTGAGAAGCACGAACCACACCGAGATGCCATCCACACCCAGGTGGTAGCGCACGTTGAAGCGCTCGATCCAGGGCAGGTTTTCCTGGAACTGCATTGCGGCCGAGGCGACATCGAAGCCAGTCACCAACGGCAGCGTGATGAGGAAACTGACGACGGCGCCGACCAGCGCCAGCCAGCGCACCATGCCGGCGTTGTCGTCACGGCCCAGCGCCAGCAGGATGGCGCCGAAGACCACCGGAACCCAGATCGCGAGCGAGAGGTATGCCATGTTCAGGTCCTCCCGTTCAGCGAGCCAGCCACACGAACCAAGTCATGAGGGCGAAGACGCCCAGCAACATGACGAGTGCGTAGTGATAGATATAGCCAGTCTGGAACAGGCGCACCAGCGATGCCACCCAGCCCACGACCTTGGCCGAGCCGTTGATCGCCAAACCGTCGATCAAGGCCACGTCGCCACCCTTCCACAGGCTGCGCCCCAGCAGGCGCGCACCGGCAGCGAGGATGTGCTCGTTGATCCAGTCCATGTAGTACTTGTTTTCCATCACGGTCACCAGCGGTGCCAGCGCGCGGCCGATGGCCGCAGGGATGCCCGGCGCCACCATGTAGAAGACGTAGGCCGTTGCCACACCAGCCGCAGCCAGCCAGAACGGCAGCGTGCCGAACGCATGCGTGGCCATCGCCACAGCGCCATGGAACTCGTGGGCGAGCTCCTTCATCGCCGGGTGGGCCGCCACGTTCACGAGGATCGAGTCCTTGAAGAACTCGCCGTACAGCATCGGCTGGATCGTCATGAAACCGATCACCACCGAGGGGATCGCCAGCAGCAGCAGCGGTGCGGTCACCACCCAGGGCGACTCGTGCGGCGTATGCGCGTGGCCATGATCGTCGTCATGGTGGTCGTGCTCGCCGGGGAAGGGCTTGTGGTGGAAGTGTTCCTTGCCGTGGAAAACCAGGAAGTACATCCGGAAGGAGTAGAAGGCGGTCACGAACACACCGATCACCGAGGCCCAGTAGGCCCAGTGGGCAGCGGGCAGGTGGCTGGCGTGCAGCGCCTCGATGATCGAGTCCTTGGAATAGAAGCCAGCGAAGAACGGTGTGCCGATCAATGCGAGCGAACCCAGCAACGAGGTGATCCAGGTGATGGGCATGTACTTGCGCAAGCCACCCATGTTGCGGATGTCCTGATCATGGTGCATGCCGATGATCACCGAGCCGGCCGCGAGGAACAGCAGCGCCTTGAAGAAGGCGTGGGTCATCAGGTGGAACACCGCAACCGAGTAGGCCGAGGCGCCCAGAGCCATCGTCATGTAGCCCAGCTGCGACAGCGTCGAGTAGGCCACCACCCGCTTGATGTCGTTCTGGATGATGCCCAGGAAGCCCATGAACAGCGCAGTGATCGCGCCGATGATGAGGATGAAGTTCAGCGCGGTGTCCGACAGCTCGAACAGCGGCGACATGCGGGCCACCATGAAGATGCCTGCGGTCACCATCGTGGCCGCGTGGATCAGCGCCGAGATGGGGGTTGGGCCTTCCATCGAGTCTGGCAGCCAGACGTGCAGCGGGAACTGCGCCGACTTGCCCATCGCGCCGATGAAGAGGCAGATGCAGGTGACGGTGATCAGTTGCCAGTCGCTGCCCGGCATGGTCAGCTTGCTGTACTCGCCCGCCTTGGCAAAGGTCTCTGCATAGTTGAGCGTGCCTGCATAGGCGACGATCAGGCCGATACCGAGGATGAAGCCGAAGTCACCCACCCGGTTGACCAAGAAGGCCTTCATGTTCGCGAAGATGGCGGTCGGCTTCTTGAACCAGAAGCCGATCAGCAGGTAGGACACCAGGCCCACCGCTTCCCAACCGAAGAACAGCTGCAGGAAGTTGTTGCTCATGACCAGCATGAGCATCGAGAAGGTGAACAGCGAGATGTACGAGAAGAAGCGCTGGTAGCCAGGATCCTCTTCCATGTAGCCGATGGTGTAGATGTGCACCATCAGCGACACGAAGGTGACCACCACCATCATCATCGCGGTCAGGCCGTCGACCAGGAAGCCGACCTCCATCTTCAGGCCACCCAGCACCATCCACTCGTAGACGGTGGCATTGAAGCGGGCGCCATCCACCACGTCGCGCAGCGTCAGCGCCGACAGGATGAAGGCAACCAGCACACCGAGGATCGTGACGACGTGCGCGCCGCGGCGGCCGATGGACTTGCCGAAGAAGCCGGCAATCACGGCCCCGGCCAGGGGTGCCAGCGGCACCGCCAGAAGGGTCGATTGGGAGAGCGCAGACATGGTTATCGTTTTCCTCCGGCCTCAGCCCTTCAGGGTGTCGAGTTCGTCGACATTGATGGTCGAGCGATTGCGGAATAGCACCACCAGGATGGCCAGACCGATCGCCGACTCGGCAGCCGCCACCGTCAGGATGAAGAAGACGAAGACCTGCCCCGCCATGTCACCCAGGTAGTGCGAGAACGCCACGAAGTTCAGGTTGACCGCCAACAGCATCAGCTCGATGGCCATCAGCAGCACGATCAGGTTCTTCCGGTTCAGGAAGATGCCGATCACCGACAGCGCGAACAGGATCGCACCCAGCGTCAGGTAATGTCCGAGGGAGACCATCAGGCTTGTCCTTTCGACGCGTTGGCATCGGCGGCAGGCACCGATGGGGCCTCGATGACCGGGGCCATCTTCACGATGCGCACACGGTCGGCAGCGCGGGCACGCACCTGCTCGGCCGGGTTCTGGCCCTTGACGTCCTTGCGCCGGCGCAGCGTCAGTGCGATCGCGGCGATGATGCCCACCAGCAGCAGAACCGCAGCGATCTGCAGCGGATACAGGTAGTTGGTGTAGATCTCGACGCCCAGCAGCTTCGTGTTCGGCAACTTGTCGGCGCCGGCCATGGCCTTAGCGGTGGTCACGCCGAAGCCGCGTTGCAGCACCCAAGCCATTTCCAGGGCAATCACCACGCCGACTGCAGCAGCGACCGGGAAGTGTTTCCAGAAACCCTGACGGAGCACGTCGATGTTGATGTCGAGCATCATCACGACGAAGAGGAACAGCACCATCACCGCGCCGACGTAGACGAGTACGAGCGAGATGGCGAGGAACTCCGCCTCCAGCAGCATCCACACGCACGAGGCGTTGAAGAAGGCCAGCACGAGGTAGAGGGCCGAATGCACTGGGCTGCGCGCCGTGATGACGCGAAAGCCTGCGAAGAGCAAGACGGCCGAGAAGACGTAGAAGAGCGCGGTGGTGGTGTCCATGGGTGTCTCGGGCACGCGCGGGCGCTGCTTGTCCGCGCTCCAGCTTAAGCCGAGCGCGGGGTGCAGCCAGCCTCAGCGGTACTTGGCGTCCGCCTCCTTGTTGGCTGCAATTTCCTTCTCGTAGCGATCACCGACAGCCAGCAACATGTCCTTCGTGAAGTACAGGTCACCACGCTTTTCGCCGTGATACTCGAAGATGTGCGTCTCGACGATCGCATCGACCGGGCAACTCTCTTCGCAGAAGCCGCAGAAGATGCACTTGGTCAAGTCGATGTCGTAACGGCTGGTCCGGCGGCTGCCATCCTCACGCTGCGCCACCTCGATGGTGATCGCCATCGCTGGGCAGACGGCCTCGCACAGCTTGCAGGCGATGCAGCGCTCTTCGCCACTCTCGTAGCGTCGTTGCGCATGCAGGCCACGGAAGCGCGGGCTCAGCGGCGTCTTCTCTTCCGGGAACTGCACGGTGACGGTGCGCTGGAAGAAGTGACGACCGGTGAGCTTGAGGCCCTTGAGCAGCTCCAGCAGCATGAAGCTGGAGATGAAGTCCTTGAGAGGGGTCACGGCTGACATGGTGGTTTCCTGCGGTCCGTGTTCACTTCCAGATGTTGAGGGGCGTCTGCATCCACAGGCCCACCACCACCAGCCACACCAGCGTGATCGGGATGAAGATCTTCCAGCCCAGGCGCATGATCTGGTCGTAGCGGTAGCGCGGGAACGAGGCACGCACCCACAGGAACATCGTGACGACACAGAAGGTCTTGATGCCCAGCCAGATCCAGCCCGGGATGAAGCTCAGGAAGCCCACCGGCGCGTCCCAACCGCCCAGGAACATGATCACGGTCAGGATGGACACGAGGATCATGTTGGCGTACTCAGCCAGGAAGAACATCGCGAACGACATGCCCGAGTACTCGATCATGTGGCCGGCCACGATTTCCGCCTCGCCTTCCACCACGTCGAAGGGGTGACGATTGGTTTCAGCCAGGCCCGAGATGAAGTAGACGAGGAAGATCGGGAACAGCGACAACCAGTTCCAGGACAGGAAGTTCAGCCCCATCGCAGCGAAGGTGCCCTTGGTCTGACTCACGACGATGTCCGTCATGTTCAGGCTGCCCGTCACCATCAGCACGACCACGAAGGCGAAGCCCATCGCGATTTCGTAGCTGACCATCTGCGCCGACGCCCGCATGGCACCCAGGAAGGCGTACTTCGAGTTGGAGGCCCAGCCGGCGATGATCACGCCATAGACCTCCAGCGACGTGATCGCCATCAGGAACAGCAGGCCGGCATTGACGTTGGCCAGTGCCACGTCCGGACCGAAGGGGATGACCGCCCAGGCCGCCAGCGCCGGCATGATGGTCATGATCGGACCGAGGTAGAACAGACCCTTGTTGGCCGCCGTCGGGGTGATGATCTCCTTGAAGATCAGCTTGACGGCATCGGCGATTGGCGTCAACAGACCGTAGGGGCCGACTCGGTTCGGACCCGGACGCACCTGCGTCCAGGAGATCGCCTTGCGCTCCCACAGCGTCAGGTAGGCCACGCAGCCCATCAGGGGCAGCAGCACCACCACGATCTTGATCAGGGCCCAGACCGCGGGCCAGGCGCCACCGAGGGCAGCCGCGCCAGCGGATTGGAAGGTTTCCAACATCTTCAGCTCCTCCGGTTCAGGCCCGCACGACGCTGACCGCGCCGAACAGCGCCCCCAGCTTCGCGGTGGCAGCAACACCGGCCGGGATGCGGACGGTCCCTTCGGCCAGGCCGGCATCCAGCACGGCCGGCAGCTTCACGGTCTCGCCACCCTGGGTGACGGTGACCGAGTCGCCAGCGTTCAAGCCCAGTCGGCCCCACAGCGAAGAGGGCAGCGACACGCTGACGTTGCGACCATCGGCGGTCTGCTGCAGCGAGGGGGCACGGCGCACGATGCTGTCACTGCCGTAGATCGCTACATCGGCCACACGCTGCAATTCGATTTGGGCCACGCCCGCCTGCGGCGTCACGGAGGTCTGGTTCGACAGGCGTGCGGCAATCGAGTCGGCGGCGCCCACAGCCTGGGCACGCACTTCCTCGACGCTTTCCTGCGCAAAGCCCGGCAGGCCCAGCAGGTTGCCCAGCACGCGCAGCACCTTCCAGCCCGGGCGGGTCTCGCCCAGCGGACGCACCACGCCGTGGAAGGACTGCAGGCGGCCTTCGGCATTGACGAAGCTGCCGCCGGTCTCGGTAAACGGAGCGATCGGCAGCAGCACATGCGCCTGCTCAACGTTCGCGGAGAACGGGCTGAAGGACACCACCAAATCGGCGCCAGCCAGCGCCTTGGCGGCCTGCGCGGCATCGGCCGCGTCGAGCACCGGCTCGGTATTGAACAGCAGGTAGGCACGGCGCGGCTGGGCCAGCATGGCGCCGGCATCCAGGCCGCCTTGCTGCGGCTGGGCCTTGACCAACTGGGCGCCGACGCTGTTGCCGGCCTCGCCCAGGTAACCCACGCTGGCACCGCACTGCGCAGCGATCCAGTTCGCGATCGCCAGCAACTCCGCCGCCTGCGGATGGGCGGCAGCGGCATTGCCGAGCAGCACGGCAGAGCTTTGACCGGAGAGCAGCGCATCGGCGATGGCCTGAGCCTGCGCGCCCGGCGTCACCGCCAGCGGCGCCGTGACGCCCTTGGCGGTGGCGACCGCAGCGGCCACCTCGATCAGCGCCGAGGCCCACAGGCTCGGGGCGGTGGCGATGTTCGCGGCGATCGGCATCAGCCAGTCGTCGCCGGCCGAGCCGATGCGCAGAATCTGCGCGCCGTGGCGGGCTGCCTGGCGCAGGCGTTGCGCGAACAGCGGTTGGTCCTTGCGCAGGAACGAACCGACCACCAGAGCACGGTCCACCTTCGACAGGTTCGCGATCGACGTGCCCAGCCAGCGCACGGTGCCCGCTTCCTGACGGAAGTCGGCATGGCGCAGGCGGTGGTCGATGTTGTCGCTGCCCAGGCCACGCACCAGCTCGCCCAGCAGGAACAGCTCTTCGTTGGTGCTGGTGCCCGAGGCCAGTGCACCGACGGCGGAGGCCTCGTGCTGCGAGACAATGCCCTTGAGCGCCTTGGCGACATAGTCCAGTGCGGTGTTCCAGTCCACCGGTTTCCACTGACCGCCCTGCTTGAGCATCGGCGTGGTCAGACGGGCGTCGCTGTTGAGCGCCTCGTAGCTGAAGCGGTCGCGGTCGGCGATCCAGCACTCGTTGACGTCGTCGTTCTCGAACGGAACGACGCGCATCACCCTGTGGTTCTTGACCTGCACGATCAGATTGGCACCGGTGCTGTCGTGCGGGCTGACACTCTTGCGGCGCGACAGCTCCCAAGTGCGGGCGCTGTAGCGGAAGGGCTTGCTGGTGAGTGCACCGACCGGGCAGATGTCGATCATGTTGCCCGACAGCTCGGAATCCACCGTGCCGTTCAGGAAGGTCGTGATCTCCGAGTGCTCGCCGCGGTTGACCATGCCCAGCTCCATCCGGCCGGCGATTTCCTGGCCGAAGCGGACACAGCGGGTGCACTGGATGCAGCGGCTCATCTCCTCCATGGAGATCAGCGGGCCGACCTCCTTGGCGAAGACAACGCGCTTTTCTTCCTCGTAGCGCGAGGCGGTCTTGCCGTAGCCGACCGCCAGATCCTGCAGCTGGCACTCGCCACCCTGGTCACAGATCGGGCAGTCCAGCGGGTGGTTGATGAGCAGAAACTCCATCACCGACTGCTGCGCCTTGATCGCCTTGTCGCTCTTGGTGCGCACGATCATGCCCTGCGTGACCGGCGTCGCGCAGGCGGGCATCGGCTTCGGGGCCTTTTCGACCTCGACCAGACACATGCGGCAGTTCGCCGCGATCGAGAGCTTCTTGTGGTAGCAGAAGTGGGGAATGTAGGTGCCGGCCTGCTCGGCGGCATGCATCACCATGCTGCCGGCGGCGACTTCCACCTTCTTGCCGTCGAGTTCGATTTCAACCATGTTGGTGTGCCCCGGTCAGATGTACGACGGGACCTGGCAGGTCTTGTGTTCGATGTGGTGGACGAACTCGCCGCGGAAGTGCTTGAGCATGCCGCGCACCGGCATCGCCGCCGCGTCGCCCAGGGCGCAGATCGTGCGACCCATGATGTTCTCGGCCACGTTGTCCAACAGCGCCAGATCGTCTGGGCGGCCCTGGCCGTGCTCGATGCGTTCGACCATCTTGTAGAGCCAGCCCGTGCCTTCGCGGCAGGGCGTGCACTGACCGCAGGACTCGTGCGCGTAGAAGTACGACAGGCGCAGCAGGCTCTTGACCATGCAGCGGGTCTCGTCCATGACGATGACGGCGCCCGAACCCAGCATCGATCCCGCCTTGCTGATGGAGTCATAGTCCATCGTGCAGGCCATCATGACGTCGGCCGGCAGCACCGGGGCCGAAGAGCCACCCGGGATCACCGCCTTGAGCTTCTTGCCACCCTTGACGCCACCAGCCAGCTCCAGCAGCTTGGAAAACGGCGTGCCCATCGGGATCTCGTAGTTGCCGGG
>Ga0073899_10005607_pt1 | contig 10870 bp, 12 predicted proteins | sample KloWWTmetaKNB5Ph_FD_88975 | JGI IMG/M metagenome (GOLD analysis project Ga0073899, IMG submission 88975) | Active sludge microbial communities from Klosterneuburg, Austria, studying microevolution and ecology of nitrifiers - Klosterneuburg... | ecosystem: Engineered > WWTP > Aerobic digester >...
CGCGAGGCGGACCGCACGGAGCACGCGCCGAACGGCTGGTCGGCGCACTTCAGCAGCGGTTTTGCAGGGCAGCCGTTCATGTCGGTGGCCATCGGCTTCATCGCGGACGAGGGTGGGAGCTTTCACTAGAAAGGTGAATTCGTCGCCACGGCTACCGGTGTGGAAGGCAGTCTGATCTACGCCGCCTCCAGCCTGCTGCGCGACCAGATCGTCGCCACCGGCAGCGCCACTTTCGAGCTGGACCTGCTGCCCGACCGGCCGCTGGACAAGGTGCTGGCCGAAGTGCGCCACCCGCGCGGCTCGCGCAGCCTCACCAGCCACCTGAAAAGCCGGCTGCACCTGGAAGGCATCAAGATGGCCGTGCTGCACGAGCTGCTGTCCAAAGAGGACATGGCCCGCCCCGAAGCGCTGGCGGCCGCCATCAAGGCGCTGCCGGTGCGCGTGGTGGCGCCGCGACCCATCGACGAGGCGATCAGCAGCGCCGGTGGGGTGCCTTTTGAAGCGATGACTGCGTCGCTGATGCTGAACGACCTGCCTGGTGTGTTCTGCGCCGGTGAAATGCTCGACTGGGAAGCCCCCACCGGCGGCTACCTGCTGACGGCCAGCTTTGCCACGGGCCGCCGGGCGGCGCACGGCGTGCTGGCCTGGCTCGGGGCCGACCGCTAACCGGGCAGACAGGCCGCCCAGGCGGCGGCCGGGTCGTCCAGCTGCAGCACGGAAGGCGCGACCTTTCCCTGTACCCCCATCCAAGGGGCCGGCATGTCCTGCTGGCAGATCAGCACCCGGTCCAGGCGGTCCACGGGCACGCCTTCTTTCTGCAGTTCTGCCGACGTGGTCACCACCAGCAGCGAGTCTGTCAGTCGATTTCGAAGCAACATGGGCACGCATTCATGCAAGGGCCGCCCCGCCGGGTCCACTGGCAGGTCGCCGACGCCTGACGCACCCGCGCACCGCCATGCCCACCCGGGGCGCCGGGCGGCCTCGGCCAACAAGCCGGGCAGCCATGTCTTTTGCAGCGCCTGCGGCGCGACCAGAAGCACCACGGGCAACCGACCAGGTAAAGCACCCAGTACCTGGGCGCCCACCAGCACCTCGTCCACGCCCGCAGCGACAGCGGCTTCCATCCCCGGTGTGGTGTTGACCTCGATGACCGCGCCGCCCGTCTCCCGCCAGGGACGGGAAATGTCTGTCGTGATGTAGTCCACGCCGCACGTTGCCAGGCCGAGCGACGTGGCAATGGCCTCTGCCAGCCGCTGGATGGCCGGGTGAACCAGGCCGGTCACGTCCATGCACGAGCCTCCGGTCGATAGATTGGAGTTGCTGCGGAGCCACACGCGCTGACCGGCGCCGGGCACGCCCTTCAGATCCAGTCCCTGCTGGCGCAGGCGGGCCAGCACCACATCGTCGATCTTCACGGCGCGGCGGTAGTTCGAGGCCACCAGGTTGGGGCGGCGCCCCTGGTTCAGCGCCTCAATCAGGCTGCGCACACTGCGTTGTCCGTCGCCGATCACCAGGGGCGGGTCGCGCCGGATGGCCGCTACCAGGCGCCCGCCCACCACCATCAGACGATGGTCGCCCCCTTCAACGAACGCTTCGATCATCACCGGCCCCTGTGTGAAGCTGCGGGCGTGGGCAAAGGCCACCTCCAGATCGGCCAGGTCGCGGATACCGGCCGTCACCCCCTTGCCACCGCCACGGTCCAGCGGCTTGGCAACGCAGGGCCAGCCGACCGATGTCACCGCGCCAGGCAATTCTTCGGCGCGCGTGACCAGCACCTGGGCCGCGACCGGAAACCCCAGGCCCCGCAGGAAATCCTTGGACGCTGTCTTGGATTTGGCAATCTGGTGACCCAACACGCCGTCGTCGTTGGAGCGCGATTCAAAGAAAACGCGGGACTTCTTGCCCCAGCCAAACTGCCACAGCCGGTCGTCGCCGGTGCTGAACTGCAGATACGGCACATTTTTCGCCCGTGCCGCGACCATCAGGATGCGCGCCTGGTAGTCGGGATGCCAGCGACGGCATGCCAGCCACAGTTTTTCGAGTTCAGACGTCATGGCCGCCTGCGGAAATGGCAGCGTCTGCCGGCAGGCCAAAGCGACCACGGATGTTGCCAGGCGAATGGCTGTCAGCGTGACGTGGGGATGGTGAAATCCGACCCAGAGCAGGGACCGACCCTGGCCCAGCGGCCTGGCCCCGCTTTCGTCCACACATCCCCGCACCTCGTTCAGGGCGGCCAACGCCAATGCCGTGACCCAATGGGCCAGCAAGTGGGTGGCATCCTCTGCTCCAGCGATTTCGTTACGGACCTTTGGTTCGCGAAACGCCCAGGAGGGGCAGGCGGTTTGCAACACCTGCCAGGCGTCCCGCAGCGACACGGACGGTGCCGTCACATCCAGCTCGCACACAACAACCGGCGCCAGCGCGCAAGGGTTGGGGCCGTGGAAGACCTGCGCCCTCAGCAGACGGACAGCGTGGTCAGGGGAAATGACTTCGGGTTGCATTGCGGACTCTCATTCAGGCGGTCTGCCAATCCGCAGACTTTACAGAAGATCAACGCCCACCCGGGCTGGGATAATTCCGCCCATGCCGAGTATTCCCAACGACCCTGTGGTCAACCCCTGGCGCCTTTCTGTGGCGCCCATGATGGCGTGGACCGACAAACACTGCCGCTACTTCCACCGCCTGATCACCCGCAATGCCCTGCTGTACACCGAGATGGTCAGCACTGGTGCACTGCTGCACGGTGACCTGCGCCAGCACCTGCGCTTTGACGAGAAAGAGCACCCGGTGGCGCTGCAACTCGGGGGCAGCGAGCCGGCCGACCTGGCTCTGGCCGCCAAGCGGGGCGAGGACTGGGGCTACGACGAGATCAACCTCAACTGCGGCTGCCCCAGCGTGCGTGTGCAGCGCGGCGCGTTCGGCGCCTGCCTGATGAACGAACCCGCGCTGGTGGCCGATGGCGTGAAGGCCATGATGGACGCGGTCAACGTGCCCGTGACAGTGAAGCACCGCATTGGCGTGGACCGGATCGAGAGTTACGCCTTCGTGCGCGACTTCGTGGGGCAGGTCAGCGACGCCGGCTGCAAGGTCTTCATCGTGCACGCGCGCAACGCCTGGCTGGACGGCCTTTCTCCGAAGGAAAACCGCGAAATCCCGCCGCTGCGCTACGAACTGGCGTACCAGCTCAAGCGCGACTTCCCCGCGCTCACCATCAGTGTCAACGGTGGCATCACCACCAACGCGCAGATTGCCGACCACCTGCAACATGTGGATGGCGTGATGGTCGGCCGCGAGGCTTACCACAACCCGTGGCTGATGTCGGACTGGGACGCGGTCTTTTACGGTGACGCCCCCAGCACCCTGACGCGCGACGTCGTGGAGGAACAGATGGTCGCGTACATGGAGCAGGAGGCAGCGGAAGACGGCACCCCCTGGTCCGCCATTGCCCGCCACATGCTGGGCCTGCGCCACGGCCTGCGCGGTGCCCGGCGGTGGCGCCAGATATGGAGCGACCACCACTTGAAACTGCTTCCGGCGCGGGAGGTGTGGGCGATGGCGCGCGAGTTCGCTGCAGAGGAAGTTTGATGCGGTAACTTTTTGGTGAAAATAGGTATTTCCCGGCACCGGATGGTCATTACTTGCTCCTTATTCAGGACTTCACTGCGCAGTGCCGGTCTTCACCGACAATCGGTCCAGGTTCAAACAAATCGCAAACAAGTCCTTTTCATGAAATCCATCCTCCGCGTCACCGCCCTCATCGCAACCCTGGTCTCCCTGTCTTTTGCCGCGACCCACGCATCCGCCCAGAACGCCGTGACGGCTGCTGCGGCCAGGGAAGCTGGCGCGGTGGTCACCGCCACCGGCCTGGTGTTCCGCTCGCTCAAGGACGGCACGGGCGCCAGCCCCAAATCCAGCGACAAGGTCAAGGTGCATTACCGTGGCACCTTCCCCGATGGCCGTGAGTTCGACAGCTCGTACAAGCGCAACGAAGCCATTGAGTTCCCATTGAGTGGCGTCATTCCCTGCTGGACTGAAGGCGTACAGCGCATGAAGGTCGGCGGCAAAGCCAAACTGACCTGTCCGGCGGCCATTGCCTACGGTGAACGCGGCGCCGGTGGCGTGATTCCGCCGAACGCGACGCTGCTGTTTGAAGTGGAATTGCTGGCGATCAACGGCAAGTAAGCCGGGGCAGGGCGGCCGTCCTGTCGTTCCATTCCCGCAACGTGGGCTGGAGCACAGACGGCAGCGTTGGCGGCGGCTCCAATGGACCCATTGGCGTGTGTTCAAGCACCCTCGCAGAGGGTGGGCAACGCGATGGAGATTCCTATGTATATCGGTGGCGGCGCTCTCCTGATCATCATTTTGTTGATCCTGTTCCTACGTTAATTGGATTCCGCGGGGCCCTGTCCTTGACCGGGCATGCCGGCGTCCCAAGGAGATTGATTTGACAGAACTGACCCCGGTGCGACCTGACGAGGCGGGCACCGACCCCGGCGGCGCTGCGGCGCCAGCCGAGCCGGCCCGTGTGGTGCTGCAGATGCCGGTGGACGTGCGCAGCGCCTCGCTGGCGGTACTGGCCACGCTGGGCAGCGTGTTCATGCTGCGGTGGGCCAGTGCGGTTTTCATTCCCGTGATGGTCGGGCTGCTGTGCAGTTACGCGCTGTCGCCGGTGGTGGACTGGCTGCAGTTGCGCCGGATTCCACGGGCCTTGAGCGCGGCATTCCTCATCCTGGGCATTCTGGCGGGCGCTGGCGCGACCGCGTATTCGCTCAGCGACGATGCGAGCAAGCTGGTCGAGTCGCTGCCGGCGGCGGCCAAGAAGCTGCGGGGCGCGGTTCACGCCCTGCCGGGCGCACCGGACAACACCTTGGCCTCCGTGCAGAAGGCGGCAGCGCAACTGGAGCAGGCGGCCGAGGAAACAAACCGCGCTGCGCCGGTCGGCCGCGACGTGCAGCGGGTGCACATCGAGCGGCCCAAGTTCGACATCAAGGACTATCTCTGGAGCGGCAGCGTGGGGCTGCTGGGCATGCTGAGCCAGTTCGGCATGATGGCGTTGATTGCTTTCTTCCTGATGGCCTCGGGCGACCAATTCAGGCGCAAGCTGGTCAAGCTGGCCGGACCCACACTCAGCCGGAAACGGATCACGCTGCAGGCCCTCAACCAGATCCACGACCAGATCCAGCGCTACATGCTGGTGCAACTGTTCACCAGCATGCTGGTGGGGCTGGCCACCTGGTTGTGCTTTCTGGCGATCGGGCTCGAAAATGCCGCGGTCTGGGGCATCGCGGCCGGGGTGCTTGATCTGGTGCCCTACATCGGCAGCGTGGTCATTGCGACCGGTTCGACGCTGGTGGGCTTCCTGCAGTTCGGCGCGCTGGACATGGCGCTGCTGGCGGGCGGCATGTCCCTGGTCATTCACTTCATCGAAGCCTTCCTGCTGACGCCCTGGCTGACCAGCCGCGCCAACAAGATGAATCCGGTGGCCATCTTTGTCGGCGTGCTGTTCTGGGGCTGGCTCTGGGGCCTGTGGGGCTTGCTGCTGGGGGTGCCGATCCTGGTCGTCATCAAGGCCGTTTGCGACCGGATCGACGATCTCAAGCCGGTGGGTGAATTTCTCGGGGCCTGAATCCGGACAACGCCCAGCGCCGGGGAATCCGGGCGGCCTTGCCTTGGGCGCAGTCCGGGCGCAACAAGACTTGCGCAACGCGCTCGCGCATCCATTTCGTTCCGACGCCGGGCCAGCCCCAGGCCATCGGAAGTCCACACAGGATTACTTGCGGCCCATGGCGAGCAGGAAGACGCCGGCCACGATGGCGCCAGCGCTGATGATCAGCGGAACGTTGATCCGTTCCCGCTCCTGAACCTTGAGTTCCAGCGGGCCCAGCTTCACGCCCGTGGTTTCCTTGGTGTAGCTGAAGCCACCGTAAGCCAGGCCCAGGCCGCCGAGGACGATCAGGATGATGCCGATGAGTTTGGATGTGTTCATTGCTTTCTTTCTGTCAAAAATTGTGAAAGTTCGGTGAGTACAGTTTGCACCACCTGGTTGGCTGCCACAACGCCACCATACGGATTGTCGGCGGCGGCAGTTGCGGTGGCGTCGAACTCGCGCACGGCCAGCACCCGGCGGGTCTTGTCGTCCACCAGTGTTGCGCGCAGGGTGAACCTGACGCGGCTCGGCTGGGTCTGGAATTCGTGTTGCAGCCGGATGATTTCGGTGTCCAGGCGCCAGTCGCCCGTCGCTGCGCCAGGTGTCAGTACCACGGCGCGGAAGGTGCCGGCGCGCTCGATGGCGGTGACCAGCAGCGGACCCAGCATGCGCGCGGGAGGATCGATCCACTCGCTGTGCGCAAAGTAGTCGAGTTTGTGGGGTTCGCGCACGTAAATGATGCGCTGGCTGTCAAACCCCGCAACGGCCTGCGGCGGATTGATGATCAGCGTCAGAGTCGATGCGGATGGCCGGGCCGCACTTGCCGCCAATGCGGGTGCCAGCGCAGCAGGGCGATTGACGCTGTCGAGCGCATAGAACGCTGGCGGTGGAGCGGGCGAGGGCCGCAAGCCCGAACAGCCCCCCAGGACGAGCACCGTCAGCACGGCGGCCAAGTGCCAGCCCCTGCGGACGGCAGCGGGCGGATTCGGTATTTTCATGGGGCGACTCCTTTTTCGCCAGGACCTTCGGGCACGGGGGATCGGCCAAAGATCAGGCCGCGGGGATCCCGCGTGGTCTGCTCGCTGAGGCGGCGCAGGGACTTGCTCAAGATGCCCAGTTCGCCCATCAGGCGCTCCAGTTCCGGCAGGGTTTCCGTACTGAATCGCTTGACATCCGGGCCGATGGCATCGACCGCCTGGCCGGCGCTGGCACTGGTTTTGGCGACTTCGTTGCCCATTTTTTCAACGGCATCGGCGCTGCGCCCGATCCGGGCGACCACGGCTTCCATTTGCACCGTGGCTTTGGCGGTGTTGTCCAGCGTACGGCCGGCCTGCGTGATGCCGGCGTCGATGGTGTCGCGGCGGGCGGCAACGGTACGGGCCACGATGGCAATGTCCGCCAGTGCACTCTTGAATGCCGCCTGGTTTTCGACGCCGAGGATCGCGTTGATGGCGTTCGATGTGCCGTCGAGCTTGGTCAGCACGCTGGTGAGGATGTTCTCCAGCCGCGCGCTGAGCGACGGCTTGGTGCGGATCTCGGGATACCGGCTGCCCGGTTTGGCGCGCAGCGGTGGGGAACCGATGGCGCCGCCGCTGAGTTCCACATAGGCGATGCCTGTCAGGCCCTGGGTTTTCAGGACCGCGATGGTGTCTTCCTTGACCGGCGTGCCGCGCTCGATGGCAAACAGCAGGTTGACCCGCTGCGGGTTGGCGAGGTCAAGCTCGATGGAGCGGACCTTGCCCACGTCCACGCCGTTGTATTTGACCGGCGCATTCAGGTTCAGACCCGCCACCGACTCGTCCTCGACGGCCAGGTACAGGTCGTATTGCTTTTGCCAGGCGCCGCCCGAGGCGAGCCAGAGCACGCCGGCAATCAGCACCGCGCCGAGGGCCAGCACGAAAGTGCCGACAAGGGCATAGTTCACCTTGGTTTCGATGATGGTCTCCCCATGGGTTCATCTGTTTGCGAGCCGGCCAGCCGCTGCGTGTCCTGACCCGTTTCAAGCTCCTTGGCCTGCGCGTGGGCCGCCCTGGCGCGTGGACCTTCGAAGAAGGGCCGGATGGCGGGGTGGCCACTACCCGAAAGCTCGGCCATTGAGCCAATGCCCTGCACCTTTCCGTCCCCCAGCACCGCAACCCGGTCGGCCACTTGCCACAGCAAGTCGAGGTCGTGGGTGATCATCACGATGGTCAGGCCGAACAGGTCGCGCAGCTTGAGAACCAGTGCGTCCACCCCGGCGGCGCTTTCGGGGTCCAGGCCGGCGGTCGGCTCGTCCAGAAACAGCAGTTCGGGGTCCAGCGCCAGCGCGCGGGCCAGGGAGGCGCGCTTCATCATGCCCCCGCTGAGCTCCGACGGGTACTGCGCGCCGACCTCGGGCTTGAGCCCGGCCAGGGCGATCTTCCAGGCGGCGATTTCGTCAATGCGTGCGGTCGCCAGCCCGGTGTGCTCGCGCAGCGGCAGGCCAACGTTCTCCAGCACGGTCAGGGCGCCAAACAGGCCACCGTGCTGAAACATCACGCCCCAGCGCCGGCGCAGGGCCAGGGCCGCGTCGTCGGACAGGTTGTGCAAATCGGTGCCCAGCACCCGCACGGTGCCTGAACTGGGGCGCTGCAGGAGGATCATTTCGCGCAGCAAGGTCGATTTGCCGGAGCCGCTGCCGCCAATGACGGCAAAAATTTCTGCGCGGCGCACGTCCAGGGACACATCGCTGTGCACGACATGTTCGCCAAAGCGCGTCGCGACCTTGACGAGCTCGATGACGGCTTCATTGGGGGCGGCGATGCTGTTCATCTCACAGATCCAGCGCGCTGAAGACGACCGAGAACAGCCCGTCGGCCAGGATCACCAGGAAAATCGACTGCACGACGCTGCGCGTGGTCTGGCGCCCCACACTGTCCGCGCCGCCGCGGGTGCGGAAGCCCTGGAAGCAGCCGACCACCACAATGATGGCAGCGAAAACAGGCGCCTTGCCAATGCCCACCAGGTAAGACGTGATGCTCACGGCCTTCACGAAGCGGTCGAGGAACTCGCCAAACCCGACCCCGAGTTGCGCGCGGGCCATGACCATGCCGCCGGCCACACCCAGGACATCGGCAAAAACGGTCAGAAGGGGCAGGGCGATCACCAGCGCGATGAGTTTGGGTAACACCAGCAGTTCCAGGGGTGCAATGCCGAGCGTGCGCATGGCGTCGATCTCTTCTGTCACGGCCATGGTGCCAATCTGCGCGGCATAGGCGGAGCCCGAGCGCCCGGCAATGATGATGGCGGTGATCAGCGGGGCGAACTCGCGCAGCATCGACAGGCCAACCAGATCAGCCACAAAGATATTGGCCCCGTATTGCCGGAGCTGGTCCGCACCCTGGTAGGCCACCACGATGCCCAGCATGAAGGCCAGCAGCCCGACAATGGGCAGGGCATCGAAGCCGGCGCTGCGAATGTTGAACAGGATGGGCCGCCACCGCCACCGTGCGGGGTGCAACAGGGACGTTGAAAATGCCAGCGCCGTTTCCCCGATGAAACTCAGCATCGCGGCGGCCTGCTCTGCGGCAGCGCCAGTGCGCAACCCGATCTGCGCCAGCGCGGTGGACGGGATTGGGGCCGGTTGAACAAGCGCCTTTGCCTGGTCGGCAAGGTGCTGCGCAACGACTTCGAGCAACTGACTGAACTGTGGGCGCAGCCCTTGCAGGCCGATCTCCGCGCCCTCCTGGCGCAGGCGCAGCAGCTGTTTTTGCAGAACCCACGCACCGGCCGTGTCCATTGCTTCGATGCCCGAGCCATCCGCCTCGAGCCGGGTGGCGGCGGGCACGTGAACCGATTCAAACGCCTGTTCGATGGCGCCGATCCCGCGCGCCGTCCATGCGCCGGACAGCGCCAACTGCTGCGGGCTCTCCTGCCTGATTGCAGCCGGGGCGGAAGGCGCGACGGAGGGGTCTGAATGGGCGTGCATGGATCCGTTGAACCTTAGGTGAAGCGTCTTGCTTTGTATGTGCGCGAGCGCACCGACCCGGGTGAGTCCGCGGCCTAAGCTGCTCCCATGTCTGGAATCAAGCGGGAAATCAGCACCATGTTCATGTATGCCGGTCCGCCTTCCAACGACGCGTTCTATCAACCTGAAGGAAAAGCCATGTCAAACAGAGACGTCTACATCGCCAAAATGAAGTTGCAACTCGACGAGTTGAATGGGCAGATGTCGATTCTGGAAGCCAAAGCCAAGGAGGCCCGGGAAGATGCGCGGGCCAGGTACCAGGAAGAAATGGCCAAATTGCGCGACCAGTCGAAGCTGGCCCAAGGCAAACTGGACACCATGAAATCAGCCACTGAAGAGGCTTGGGACGCCACAGTGGCCGAGATGGAAAAAGTCCGGGATGCGTTCGTGCATTCGTTCAGCTATTTCAAGTCACAGATCTGAGCCCTGTGGCATCGGCGTCGATTGCCGGCGCCTTGCGCACCCAAGCCGGCAACCACGCCGGCTTTTTCACGGCAGCCACTGCACGCAGCTTCAGACGGCCGCTTCCAGCCCGTTGCGGAAATGTTCCTGCATCCGCTGACGGGCGGTTTCGGAATCGCGCGCCGCCAGGGCCGACATGATGGCCCGGTGCTCGACCAGCGATTCTTCGATCCGGCCGGACTTGAGCAGTGAATTGTGTCGGTTGAGCTTCATGACCTTGCGCAGGTCGGCCACCATCTGGTTGCGCCAGCGGTTGTCGGCGATCTCCAGCAGCCGCATGTGAAAACGCTCGTTGAGCGCAAAAAAGCGGTCGCGGTCACCGGCGGCAGCTTCCAGCTCGGCGTGCAGCGTCTTGAGTTCGTCCATCTCAGCGTCGGTCGCCACGCGCGCCACCACGCCGGCCGCGTCGGACTCCAGCAGGCTGAGCAGGTGGTAGACGTCACTCAAGTCTTTTTCTGACACTTCGGTGACGTACGCACCGCGTCGCACCTTCATGGTGACCAGGCCTTCGGCGGCCAGCACCTTCAGCGCTTCGCGCAGTGGCGTGCGGCTGATGCCGTAGGCCTCGGCCAGCTTCAGCTCATCAATCCAGCTGCCAGGCTCAAGTTCACGCTTGAAAATGCGCTGGCGGAGCAGCTCCGCGACTTCTTCGTACAGGGCGCGAGGGGCCAGTGAGAGAGCTGCCATAGGTGTTCAGGAATGCCAGGTTTGTAAGTCAGGTGGAATATTTTGCATCAATAATTATGAATGATGTAAACTTCCGGCGACTTGCCGAA
>Ga0073899_10005608_pt1 | contig 10869 bp, 12 predicted proteins | sample KloWWTmetaKNB5Ph_FD_88975 | JGI IMG/M metagenome (GOLD analysis project Ga0073899, IMG submission 88975) | Active sludge microbial communities from Klosterneuburg, Austria, studying microevolution and ecology of nitrifiers - Klosterneuburg... | ecosystem: Engineered > WWTP > Aerobic digester >...
ATGAAAGTTCGAGAACTTTAACATCTCCGTAAGGGGCGAAAGCTGCCACCTTCGCCGCGGCATCAGCTTGAGTGAAGGCTGTTTGGGCCGACCCGTCCGGGTACACCAGTTTGTAGCGCGGGAGACTCTCGAACATGTCTACGGGGTCCGACCCGCACCCACTACAACCGCCTGATCCGATCATTGTGCTACCTCAAGGTTTGGGAATTCGCCAGCGGTTGCGATCAGCAACGCTGCGAGTTCGTTTTCGATCTCTGTTGATTCGGGTGCCGCCACCTCAATGATCCCAGGTGCCCCTTCCTGTACGTCCTCGACGGGTGCCTCGGCCTCAACCTCTGGTGCCTCCGTGGAAGCCGAGGCAACTCGTGCCGCTTCGGTCTCGATGAACGCCGGCGTCTGGACGATGCCAACACCTCGGAGCCTACCGGACTGCACCATGATCTCGTCGTCTGCAGCCAGGTTGCCAACATTGATGCCGCGCATGGCAGCCATGGCCGCTGGCATCCATTCAACGTCAGAGTCGTCCAGTTCGATACTGAACCCAGCAACACCGGATTCGAGAACAGCAAGAGCGAGTGCTGAGAACTCGAACGCACCATCAATGTTGATGGTGCCGCAAACGATATTCTCGTTGAGACGTACGCCCGATACGGTGCCAACGATCGACCTGATAGCGGAATCGTGGTCGATGTTCAGCGACACGGGGATTTCGTCGAACGACACACCCGTGAGCGCACGACCGTCACCCGTTGCTGCGTTCAGGACGGCGATGGGGTACTCCTTGGACAGGAGTGTGGTTCCTGCTGCCGCCGTTTTCGGGGCAAGCATGTCTACAGTGAAAGCGATTGACGCGGTTTTCGACTCAGGGTGCTTGCACGAGCATTCGGTTTCGGTCATTGGTTTCTCCCATGACATTGAAGCGATGACACAGTCACCGGAGTATTTACGAACTGACAACCGCCGCGAACCTTTCGGGTTGCGACGGAAAGCGGGGACCAGCACAACCTGTGACCCGGCGAAATCATACCTTCGGTTCACGCTACGCCAATCACCAGACAGCGCCATCGTGTTCAAGAGAGCGCACGCCGTTTCGTCAACGGATGGGTGCAACTCCCCGAAAGCGTAGATACCACCACGTTCGGGTAGGTCGTAGTATTTGACCCGCGACACGGCAGCAGAGGTGTTGGCGTACACGTCCCGTGCTTCCTCCGCACCAAGTTGATGGTTAGCGTGGTTTTGCGCCCAACCAATCCACGCAGCGGAACCGTCCACGTAGGACCACTGGTAGCCCGACGGGGAAGTTGGCGCAGTCCAGCAATCGCTGGACCCATCAATAATGCACACGTTGTACGGGGCGACCAACGCCCTAAATGAACGGGTCACCGGATCACAGATGATGACAGGCTGATCGTGGTTATCCACAGGGGACCAGCCATCAGTGAAATCGGGCAGGTAGAGGGAATCAGCCATTGCGTTGCACCTCCGGGATCATTGCGCACGTGCAGTAAGCATCGTTCACGTCCTGTTGTGGGATGTGTCCGTCAATCCCGTAACGCGAATTGCCGAGCTTCCCGTCAAGTTCTACGTAAACGTGATACGGCTTGTCGGGTTGGCGGTAGAACGAATGCTTCCAGCGCCACAACACCTTGAACCCATCACGCTTCGCAGTCTCTGACAACAGTCGTACCACCACGGGCGTTTGGGTGAACCCCGACACGGGGTCGCCCGTGACAGTGAGCGCCTCATTCTGGGAGTTGCGCACGACACGACCGTTCTCCACGGTGGCCCCGGCCAGCGCCAGCCCAACCTCGGAAATCAGCCACAACGGTTGACGGTCCGATGGGTCGCCTTTGCGAATCCTCGCTGCAAGCATGACAACTAGCGCTGCAGTGAAAAGGCCGACCGCCGCCTCTGGTTTCAAGCCAACCTCAACTCCGTATGATCGGGACAACTCCTCGGACTCAGCCACGAGAGCGTCCCTTAAGCGTGACGCGTCGATGGATTCGGCGATAATACTCTCAAGGTCATTGATGCCCCACTGGTCACGCTCAAACGGTGTTGCTTCGGCCCAACGTTGCGCTGCCGTTGATTTCGCTCGAACCGCTTTACCCCTGGTTGTGGTGGGTATCCGGCGAGCCATCTCACGTTTCACCGATTCAAGTGTTGCGGCGATAATTGCACCACCCACAATTTCGATGGTGGTCCATGCCCGAAACTCCGCCTTCTCCACCTGCGCCAATATCCGTTCGAGTTCCTCTGATGCCGCGGGCGGTGCTGGAACTGGGGGCGCATCAACTGCAGCAGTTTTCGCCTCAGATTTAGGTTCCTCGTTCGCCACCGCCTTACCTTTGCCGTCCGAGTCGTTGATGCGTCGATCAATACCCTGACCGGGGTCACCAGTCCCGCCCGTGATGGCGACAAGCCAGTGATCGTACGCAGACACATCGTCGGGTGTCACCATTGGATCGGTCCCCAAAGCATCAGCCAAATGCGACGCGGGGATAGCGCCCCACCGGACAGCGTCAACAAGGTTGCGGAAATTGTCTTGCGTGGGCATCAGTTCGTTTAGCTCGAACCAGACGCGCATTTCCAAACCGTCAGGAAGCCGAACGCCCGCTGGCGGTTTCACCGCTTCGGAAGCAATCAGTTCCAAACATCGTGGCCAGAACCACATTTTCGACCAGGCGGAAAAGGTGAGTTGAGCGTACCTGCCCACTACTTTCAGCCACGCCTGATACAGCATTCCCTCGTTGTCGTACTTCGCCGAGCCGGGTCCTTCGATGAGGAGTTTGCTTGGGATGCGTAGCGCCCTTGCCACGTTCTCAATCGACTTCGTTTCAAGAGCGAACGCTTGCTCGTCAATGTTGCGGGAAATGTCAACAAGTTCCGGTGACTCGTCACCCACCATAGGGTTGGGCATGAAATCGCCAGCCGGTGGTGGTTCGTGGTATTCGCGTGTCGATTCTGTTTGCGCGATTTCCTGATAATCGAACACAGCCTCCAGGTACGTTTGCCGCGTGTCGTCCACGTCCATCGGGTCGACGGGTTCGCCATTCTCGTACACCATCTGTGCCCCATCGGGGAAGCGAAGGATGTTGTTTAGCGCAGCCGAGTTCGCGTCTGATTGTTGACGACGTTTCGCTGAAATGAATTCACGAATATGAGGAAGAGCGCGCTGAAGCTCCGTATACGGAATAAACACGTTCGATGGGTGCGGGGCATAGCATCTCCACAGGGATTGTGATGGAAGTTTCCATGACTGCTTGAAGCCGTCAGGGTGCTCCCATGTGGCAGTCTTGCCGTTGTTCGAGAATTTCATTGAGGTGGGGGCGAACACGAAAAACGGTTCGTCCGATTCATCCACCCATGATGGTTTGGGTTCATCACCTGAAAGGTCAAACACCCACGCTTCGCCTTGAGTGACGAGCAGTCGTGCTGTTGTGCGCCGCGACTCAGCCGATTCTGAACCCCACTCATGAATCACCCGATGGCCAAGGTTGAGGACAAACTGGTGCGCCTCGAACAGGTCCTCGTTGCGATCGTTCAGGGTGACCCAGTCTTGGCCAATGAACCGCACCGACACGCGTGGAGTAAGTTGGCCAACGTCATCGGCGACACCGTCGGCGTACACGCCGACAAGGGGACCGTGTTCGTCGTATTTCGCTATCTGTGCTCGCGCCCACGCTAGCGAAGTAGCGTCTTTCGACGTGCTGCGCAGCGCAGTGCGGGCCGTGCGGGCCGTGCTTCGCAAATTGTCACGCGTGGCAACCGCTCGTGGAGCGCCCGAATCCGCTGCAGCGGTTTTCGCTCCACCCGATTTACGAGCCGGTGCCACGTCTGCCTTCAAGTTCGTTCAGGGAGGCTCTCAGCGAGTCCATGATCCTGTGATCCCCGACCGACTCAACCTTTGGTTCCAAGCGTCGAATTTCACGTTTCAACTGACCAACGGTCAGCGCGTACGGGTCGGGCGCTCCACCCATGTACGGCACATCGTCAGGCCAGTCGCGAATGTTCGGCTCCAGCTTTAAGCGTGCCACTGCAGCGAGCCATCTGGCTGCGAGAAGCCTGATAACGATCCGCCCACCCGGTAGGTGTTTGAGGATGAGAACAGCCGCTGTGGCGTACAAGGAAATGCACCACGGGCAGCCAATAGCTTCCTCAACCTTGTCGTCCTCTCCGAAACGACTACGAGTTGATCTCACAAACTTATGACGGGTTTTGCGCGTCAACGTGTCCGCCGCTATGAGGCGTGAAAGTGAGGCTGCGGCTGCGACATCTTCGACGAGGTCGTTCATTGTTGCCACTCTATCACCATAATGATGCTCAAAACTGCTATCGTGTTGACACGTCCAATCACCGGACGCGTCAACACGACAACGACACACCGTCCAAGGAGATGTCTGAACATATGATAGCCACATTGAAACGCGTAACTGTCGCATTCTCGATTGCATTTCTGTTACAATCCGCCGCTGCTTGCGAACCACCACCTCCAAGTGTGTGCGACTCGCAGTGCGCCATCAGGCTCACCTGGCCCGACAATGTTGAGGGCTGGGCGCTAGCCGTTGCGCGTTGCGAATCCACATTCAAACCAAATGCACGCAACGGGTCACACGTGGGACTGTTCCAACTCACGGGCAAATACCACAAACCGCGGGCCAGCAAGCTCGGGTACACATGGGAGCAAGTTTCTACGCAAGCATGGGCGAACGCGGCCACGGCGTACGACCTTTACGCTGAGCAAGGTCGCACGCCGTGGGCTGCATCAAAACACTGTTGGGGTTGAAACCTCAGGGTTTAAACAGTGCGGTGAGAACCACAAGCATTCTTTGCCACGGTTCCCCATGTTCCCGCCCTCTGTTTTTGCTGACGCCTTAGTTTGGTACGCAGCGGACGCTTTCCAGTAATGCCGTCTCCACGTATCGGGCATCAGGTGGTCGTGCTCGTCCGTGTAACCCGCTAGGCAGATCCTCAGTACCGGGTTGTCCCCCTTTTCTAGGCACCATTCGCGCACCGCGTGCGAAATGTGGTGATCGTCCACCGAGTACAGGTCAGCGGTTCGTACCTCACCCAAATACGGTGGGTCAAGAAACACACCAATAGGCCCCTGTCGTGGGTACGACAACGCACCGTTGGTGACAACACGCGCCCAGTCGCCGGAACAAACACGAACGTTACGCAGCCTGTCCGCAAGTTCTGACATGTACGCGGGGAGTGGTTCGTTCTGCCGGTTCACCCCCTGCCCCGCGTCGCCGAGGTGGGGTAGCTGCCTGTTCACGCCCCGCCCCGCGTTGCCGAGATGGGGTAGCTGCCTGTTCACGCCCCTCCCCGCATCGCCGAGATGGGGTAGCTTCCGGTTCACCCCCTGCCCCGCGTTGCCGAGATGGGGTCGCTTCTCCACGGTGTCGCCGTTTGGGCCGTGCATCCACGGTCCGGTGCCCGCGCACCAGCCGGAACCGATCCACGAGCACAAGCCCCAAACCCACCACCCCGCGACCTTCGGGTCGTACCATTCGGGGTCTGATTCGAGTCCCTCAATGAGACGGGAGCGGCCGGTGTTCACCAACCACAAATGCTTCGCGATCAGATCAGTTTCGTTCACCGGGTCACCAGCGAACTCCGCAACCCCACCAGGGTCATGCTTCAACGCCCGCCAAAAATTCGCGATGAACCCATCCATGTCATTCACTGTTGATGTCGTGCCCGTGTGTGACAACGGGCGGTTCAACAGAACAGCGAGCGACCCTGCGAACGGTTCAACATAATTCGCCACATCACCCAACCCCTCCCAAACCTGAGAAGCGACCCTACGCTTCCCGCCAAAATAAGGAAATGGTGGTGCAACAAGTTCCTGCTTGCTCATCAGAACGGCTCCACATCGAGGTCGTCGGGTCCATCGGCGGTGGCCCTGCGTGTGGTGCGTTCCGTTGAGGTCGGCTTGAACCGCACCGACGGCCCAAGCAGGTCAGGGATCACCACAAGAGTCTTGCGTTCCTCCCCGGACTGGGTTGTCCACTCCTCGGTCTCAAACTTGCCCGACACGATCACCCGGTCCCCTTTCTGGAAAGACTCCGCAGCGTTCTCCGCGACCTGGCCAAACACTTTCACGGTGATCCAGGTTGTGGGGCCGTCCTTCCAGGTGTCGCCATCTTTCTTGCGCGACCCGACAGCCACATTGAACTTCGCCCACGCCTTCCCGGCGGTGCTGAACTTCAACTCAGGGTCAGAGCCCAAAGCCCCTTCAAATGTCATTGTGTTGCCGTACATTCACTTACCTCCGTCCAGTTTCCCCAGTGCGTGTGCAAACATGTTCATGCCCAATTCGCCACCCAGGTTTTTCACTGCTGCCTCTATCGTCCCCACGCATTCAGCGTAAAGGTCGATGAGGTGCTCCGCTTCACCCAACGCCTCATTGAAAGCTGCGACCTCGTGCTCGTGCTTTCTGATCGTTGAAGTCAACCACTCAAGAGTGCGGCCGTCCATATTCTCGAACTCGTCAAGACTGGCGACGTGGGGCATCATGTCAAGCAACGCCCGAACATGAACGTCCCCCCCTGTCCCTGTCGTTGCTGAAATGTCATATGTTACTGTCACGCATTTTCCTTTCGTATCGGTCTCATCACTTCAACTCTTTCACTGGTGTTTGAATGAACTTCAGGTCATCGGACGACCACCACATTGTTGGCTCCAGCGGGCCACCGGCCCACATCATCACCGCATCGGATTTCCACGCTCTTAGCGACGCTCCCAAAACTGCGCACTGGAACGTCAACGTCAGGTCCTCGCCCTCGAACGGTTCGGGCAGCACCATCTCAATATCGACCGAGCCGCCCTCAAGCGCGCGGCGTGAAACGACAAGGGTGTCGTTGTTGATGAACCGCAAATGCACCGCAACAACAGGGTCAAAGGATTTGGATGACAGATCCTTCAACGCGCGGCCGAGGTCCCGGCGCGACACCATGAATGGGCGGCGACCTGCTACCTCGGGATTGTCGGGCACCATCTTGTCCACCACGCTACGCCAGTTGGGGAACTGTGCCATCACCGGAGTGCCAACGAAACGGTCGCCCCGCCACTCCGCTGACCATGCCCCGTCACCCATCCACACTTCCGCCTCCGGGGGCAGGAAGGTGTCTGCAAGTTTCACTGACGCTGCGGGCACGCTCACGTGATCGTCCGGCCCAAGCTGTGTGGTCGTTTCGATCCACCCAATGCGCTGCAAATCGGTAGCGACAATAGCGTCATGCTCGCACCGAACGACAGCTAGCTCAAGGTTGATGGCCTCATCTCGTGCGAAGCCCATCACCGCGGCGAGTTGACCTAACGTGGCACCCACTTTGCCGTCACAGCGCTTCGGCGGTGCCCACCATGCCTGCTCCGCCATCAGCGGCAGCGAAGCTGTCACCCCGCCGCCAACGAAGCGCAACATGTTCTCGTCGTGGTCCACCGTCAACGTGCCTCCAGCGTCCTTGACTGCTGATGCTGCGGACAGTGCGTCGATCAGGAGGTCTATCGGTGCAAACCAGTGAGTGTTAGGGTTGCCTAACTGCGGGATGTCGACGAACGGCGTCCGCGCCTCGCACCACTGCTCGCGGTCAAACACCGTGGCCGAGGGTTGGCCCGCGGCCAGCTCGAAACGCACAACGTGCTCCCCGGCATGGCGGCGCACACGCTTGCACCACACCAGCATGTCGGACACGTTGAACGACACTTCATCAATCATGAGTGGGTTCCATCTTGAAGCCCGGAAGTAGGACTGGCAGTGGTGACCCCTCGAACATCTGCATCGCCAGCAGTGCCACCCCAAAGGAGAAGTATGTCCTGTCCAGAGAGATGGCGACACTGCCGTCGTCCTTGACCCTTTCGACCAACAGTCTTGCTTGGCCGTTCGACAGAACCACAATAGTGAAGGCGGGAGCGAGCGTCAGGTGTGATGTTGCGTGGTCTGCCGGGTTATCACTGCTCCACACGCCGTCCGACCACCTACGCAGCCCCAACTCCTTGGGAGTTGGTACCTCGAATGCGAGTGTTTCTCTGGCGTATGTCATGTGTATGTTCCTTCGTCGGCACTATGTCAGACGCATCCTAGCGGCGACGGCGACGATAGTCAACATTCGGGCGCTCAGCCCTACGCAACGTAGACTTCTTCACCGGCTTACCAAAGTCCATCCCAAACGTAGCAGCCACCGACGCATCAATACGGTCAGGTGACACCTTCTTGTCAATCTCAGGCTGCCACGTCAACCACTGCTTCATCATCTCCTGCCCCCGCAAACCCTCAACCACCCCCAACCTCTTATCCCGAAACGCCACCGCCACCGGCTGCGCCCGGAACGTCTTACCTTTCGACGACCACGCCGCCTGCACAATCCTCGGGTCGCACCCAGCCTCCTGCACCGCGGTGCGAGCCCCATCCAACACGAAGTCGCCGCCCTGGTTTGTTTCCACAAACACTTTGCGCACCGGGTGCCTGCGCACCATCTGCCCCAGCCGCTCCCACGCACTGTTGGCGTCCATGTGCCCCGACCTGTCCTCGATCAGCACACCCTGGCAGTTGTGGCCAACCACCTTCGGTTTCGTTGCCGCCATCGCAACCAGCCCAAACTCGTCGCCACGCCCCGAAGTCATTGCGGGGTCCACCCCAATATCCACCCACCGCACCCCCTCGGGTGGCGGCATCGGCACCCACAAAATGTCCTCCAAACCAATCAGCGCCTCAACCACACCGTCGACCAGCTCCCCCAAAATCTCCTGACGCGCCCACGCGGACCCCGACTCCGCCGCGGCACGCTGAGACTCCCGCCACTCCTCGGGCATTGTCGTGTTCGCCCACGACGGCACCGTACGGCGCACCACCGGCCCCACCAGGCCACCAAGCTCAGCCAGCACCACCGGCGAGTCGGGCTCGCCGCGCGCCGCGCCGTCGAGCGCCCACACCAACTCTTTCGACGGTGCCAGCCTATCGGGCGTAGTCGTCAGGAGCGCCTTGGGGAACTCCGACTTGCGGAGAATCTGGCGCAACTGCTGCCAACACGACATCGCGTACTGGCACGCCGCAGGCTCATCCCACCACGCACCCTGGCCTTCCTTGCCACGCCACTTCTCCGGCGTCTCCGCCGACAACCCAGTGATCGTCACCTTCCCCGGCCGGCCCTCAGTGTGCAACGTGATCGTCGGACGCCCCGTGGCCGTGTTGCGCGAACAGGCTTTCACGTTAATCAGGCCCTCCGGGGCCACACCCATGATCGACGAGTCACCCTCGAACATCATTGTCTCGATCACATGCGCCCATGACGGGCCGATCACAAACACGTTCACCGTTGTCTCCGGCTTCGCCGTCAACGCGTAGAACGCACACGACAACAGCGCCCACGCCGAACCCGAAAAAGTTTTTCCACACCCTCTTCCAGACGAGAACAGCAGGGTCTGCCACCCCTCAGGGACAGTCTCCGATGGTAACCACAGCCGCTTCCCGCCAGGGTGCTCTGGCGTTGGCCGGAATTGTTTGAATCCCGCCGACCGATCGAACTCGCTCAGCGGTGAACCAGGCTGAGGCAACTGCTGGTAGTCCAACAGTCTGCCCAACAACGTCTCCCATGGGGAGACCTCAGAACTAGGTGCCTGCATCTGCATCTACATCTACGTCGACAACGTCGACCTCGATGTCATAGTGGTGCTGAGTGGATGGTGCGGCGTACTGGGGTTGGGCTGCGTTGGGGGCTGGCGGGAGGAACACGCCCAACACCGCTGCCATCGCCTGCGGAGCGCCCCACGAATTCGAGGCCGACGATGAGGTGCCGTCCAACACAGCCTCCTCCTTCGCAGCGTGCTCACGCCACATGCTCACAGCGCCAAGGCTTCCCTCCTCCATCTTCTCCAACACGACACGGCCTGCCAGTAGCTCAACACCGCTGTACGAACGCATCACCTCCACAAACATGCGCAAACAGTTCACGTCATACGCGCTCACGTCGGCCATGGCGTCAGGGTCATCGTCAGTGAGCGCAGCCGCGACCCTCTCGTCAATCTTCGCTCCACGACGCAACAACGCAGCCCACTGGGCACGAGTCAGCCCCGTTGAAGCCCAACATTTCACCGGATGCAAACCGGAGACCTCCACGTCATGGGAGACCTTCGCGGCCCACCCCCGGAAATCGGCCTCAGTCCAGCGCGACCCCGAAGGAGTCAACACCTGAAGGTCATCGCCCCAAATTGACATCACCTGCGCAGAGAGGGAGGTCATGGTGTTGACGTGGTGGGGGGCGTGGGTGTGGAGACGGGTGTTTGTGCGGTGAACACCTGCACGGCCAGCCGAACAACATCAGAACGCGACGGGACAGTGGGAGAGATATGCGAGTCGAGCGCAGCCAGCAAGTCAGGAGGGAACCTGACAGACACCCTCGGCGACACACCAACATCCAAAGAACTTTGAGCCATGTCAGACACAATACATCACAAAAATACAACAACCCCGCACCGGGGGACGCCACTCAAGCAGGAGAGGAGGACAGTGCGAGGTTGTTGCGGGCCGAAGGAACTCAACCAAGGACCATGGTACGACATGCGCGGGTGCGTGTCAAGTGGTTGTTTGATGTCCGTACAGGGTGTAAACGGCGTCTGGCGACACTTTTTTGTGCGTCGGATGTGCTGTCACATGTGTCTGACGCATGGTGTTGGGAGGAAATGCGGGAAGGGCAGACGTAGCAGGATGGGCCGGTGAATGAATTTATGTCACGCACTCACTCTGCGTGTCGGTGGCAGGGGAGCAAGCGTGTCGGTGGCAGGGGAGCAAGCGTGTCGGTGGCAGGGGAGCAAGCGTGTCGGTGGCAGGGGAGCAAGCGTGTCGGTGGCAGGGGAGCAAGCGTGTCG
>Ga0073899_10005609_pt1 | contig 10869 bp, 5 predicted proteins | sample KloWWTmetaKNB5Ph_FD_88975 | JGI IMG/M metagenome (GOLD analysis project Ga0073899, IMG submission 88975) | Active sludge microbial communities from Klosterneuburg, Austria, studying microevolution and ecology of nitrifiers - Klosterneuburg... | ecosystem: Engineered > WWTP > Aerobic digester >...
CCTGCTGCTGGCCGCGCAGCGCCTCGGCGAGGCGGTCGCGCTCGATCGCGTTGGCGCGGAAGCGTTCGAGCGCGACCGCGAGCGAGGCCAGCTCGTCGTCGCCCGCGGTGTCGATCGCCACCTCGCGTCGGCCGGACGCGAGTGCGAGGGTGGCCTCTTCCAGCGCGCGCAGGCGCCCGAGCGTGTGACGCCGCAGCGCATGGACGGTGACGCCCAGGGTCACCAGCAGCAGCGCCGCGGCGATCACGCCGAAGGCGATCAGACCCGAGGTCGCGCTGCGTTCGGCGGCCGATCCGGCGGCGGCGAGGATGCGGCCGCCGCGGTGGATCAGCTCGCCGGCGAGGGCGTCGAGCTCGGTGGTGAGTTCGCCGACCACGCCCTGCAAGGTCTCCACCTGCGCGCGCAGGGCGATCTCGCGTGCGCGCAGTGCGAAGGTACCCTCCTCGTCCAGCGCCGAGGCGAGCAATCGGAGCACCCGCTCGCCCTGCTCCCGCCCACCCGGGTCGGCGATATCCGCGAGCCGGCGCGCCAGCAGTGCGAGGTGCGCGGCGAACTCGACGCGTGCCGCCTGCAGCCGTGCGCCCGAGTCGAGTTCGTCGAGGCGGCCGATGAGAAAGCCGAGCGCATGCACGGTGAGGTTGAGTTCGTGCATGCGTTCGAGGCTATCGATGTCGAGATCGAGCACACGCTCGCGCGCAGCCTCGCGCTCGGCCAGGCTCGGCGCGCCCTGCCCGGGGTCGGGCTGCAGCAGGGTCGTGAGGGTGGACACGAGCTGCGCGGTGGCGTTATCCGCGTGGATGCGGGCAAGCTCGTCGAGCCCGTCGATCGCCGCGCGCAGCGTGTCGATGCGCTCGAGGCGGGCTGCACGCAGGCGCAGGCGTTGGTCGATCGCCGCGCTCATGCCTTCGAGGCCGGCGGCGAGGCGGTCGCCGGTCGCCTGCAGGCGCTCGCGCAGCTCCGCCTCGACGTGCGGCGAGCGCAGCGCCGCCAGGCGGTCGCGCACCAACGGCACGTCGACACCGAGCGCGGCGCGCAACTGATCGAGCTCGGCCGCCGAATCCGCCCGCAGCAGCCGCGGCGCAAGCGCCGCGAGGCGGGCGTTGGCGCGCACCGCCTCGTGCAGCGCGTCGGCGGCCGGCAGGGTGTCGCGCACGATCGCCTGCTGGCTGCTCACCACGCGCTGGAAGCTGACCCAGCCCACCACCGCCACCAGTACGGTGCCGAGCGCGGCGACGAGCAGCCCCAGCAGCAGGCGTTCGCGCAGGCCGAAGCGGCGTTCGTGGCGGGGTTTCACGTAAGATGGGACGGTCACGGTCGGTGGGGAGCGGGTGTGCTTGCGCAGTGGTCGAAGGCGACGAGTCGATGGGTTTCATCTTACCGGCGCAGCATCCGCCACGGTTTGCTCGGGCTTGCGCTGGGCGCGCTGCCGAGCTGCGCCGCGGCGCTGGCCGGTGCGCAGCCGGCAGCCGAGTGGCCGCTGCAACGCTGGGCAGGCGATCATCGCGCGGCAAACGGCGCGGCCGAGACCGGGCCGGACATCGTTCCGCCCTCCCCCACGCGTGGCTGGCGCCTGTGCGCGATCTACCCGCACCTGAAGGACAGCTACTGGCTGGCGGTGAATTTCGGCATGACCGAGGAGGCGCGCGCGCTCGGCCTCGGCCTGGGCGTACGCGAGGCCGGCGGCTACGGGCAGCTCGCCCGCCAGCGTGAACGCGTGGCGGAGTGCCTGGAGGATGAGGCGGTCGATGCGCTGCTGATCGGCACCGTCAGCCGCGGCGGGCTCAACGACCTGCTCGCGCCGCAACTCGACCATCGGCTCGTGCTCGGGGTGGTGAACGACATCGACCCGCAGGTGGTGCGCGCGCGCATCGCCGTGCCCTGGTACCAGCTCGGCTGGACGATCGGCCGCTGGCTGGCCGCACGCCATCCCGCGGGCGGTCCCCCCGCGCGGATCGCGTGGATTCCCGGACCGGCGGACGCGGACTGGGTGGGCTTCATCGACCGCGGTTTCCGCACGGGCATCGCAGGCAGCGCGGTGAACGTCGTCGCCGAGCGCCACGGTGACACGGGGCGCGCGATCCAGCGCCGGCTGGTGGAGGCGGTGCTCGACGAGCAGCCGCAGCTCGATTACCTGGTCGGCAACGCGCCCATGGCCGAGGCCGCGATCGCCGAGCTGCGCCGGCGCGGACGCGAGGGGGCAACGGCGATCGTGTCGTCCTACCTGACTCCGGCCGTCCATGGTGGCATCCTGCGCGGCCGCATCCTCGCGGCGGTGACGGATTTCCCGGTGCTGCAGGGGCGGCTGGCGGTGCGTCAGGCCTTGCGGGCGCTGGAGGGGCGGACGATCGAGCCCTACCTCGGCCCGGCGGTCGAACTCGTGGACAAGAGCTCGCTGGGACGTTTCCCGGTGCAGTGGATGTTGCCGCCGGCGGGTTTCGTACCGGTGTATCAGATCGCACCGGCACTGCCCTGAGAAATCCCTTCTCCGCCTCCGGAAGCCGATGAATCCACCTGCCGATCCCCTTGCCCGCATCGCCCGATGGCTGCGCGAGACCGACGGGCTGATCGTCGCCGCGGGCGCGGGCATGGGGGTGGATTCCGGGCTGCCGGATTTCCGCGGCCCCGAGGGCTTCTGGCGGGCCTATCCGGCGCTCGGCCGCGCCCACGTGCGCTTCGAGGAGATCGCCAATCCGGCCGCGTTCGAGCGCGATCCGGCGCTCGCCTGGGGGTTCTACGGGCACCGCCTGGCGCTCTACCGGCGCACCGTGCCGCACCGGGGCTTCGCGCTGCTGCAGGAGATCGCCGCGGGATTGCGCGGCGGCGCCTTCGTCTTTACCTCGAATGTGGATGGGCAGTTTCAGAAGGCCGGCTTTGCCGATGCGCGGATCATGGAGGTGCACGGCTCGATTCATCACCTGCAGTGCCAGCGCGGCTGCCGGGGCTCGGTGTGGTGCGCGGAGGGCTTCGAGCCGCAGGTGGACGAGGAAGCCTGCAGACTGCTCGGCGAGCCGCCGCGCTGCCCGCATTGCGGCGGCGTCGCGCGGCCCAACATCCTGATGTTCGGCGACTGGGCCTGGACTCCACGCCGCACCGAGGCGCAGGAGGCGGGGCTGGTCGCCTGGCTGGAGCACGTGCGCAGGCCCGTGGTGATCGAGCTCGGCGCGGGCGAGAACGTGCCCACGGTGCGCCGCTTCGCCGAGTCGATCGGCGGACGGCTGGTGCGCATCAACCCGCAGGCGGAGCCGATGCTCCCGGCGGGCGCGATCCACCTGCGCTGCGGTGCACTCGAAGGCATTGCCACCGTCCATGCGGCCCTGGTCCGGCACCGCTGACCCGACGCCCGATTCGCGCCTTGCGGCGCTCCTTCTACATGAACCGGCACGGCTGCGGGCGTAACCGGCGATCAGCTGTCGACGTGCGTCGATCTCCGGAGCGCCCGTTTCGCGCCTTGCGGCGCGCCTACATTTTTCCCACGCGGTATACGCGGGCCTCGTAGGGTGCGAGCTCGAGCGCGTGGGCGGCAGGGTGCGCTTCGACGGCGCGGTTGGCGAGCAGCAGGCGTTCGTGGCGGAGCACCACGCCGGGATGATCGAAGCGCGCCGGGCGAGGGCTCAGGTTGACGATCACCGCAATGCGCTCGCCGTCCAGCCGGCGCTGGTAGGCGTAGATCTGCGCGTCGTCCTTCATCAGCAGGCGATAGTCGCCGAGCACCAGCGCGGGCTCGGCCTTGCGCAGCGCGATCAGGCGGCGGTAGTGGTTGAGCACCGAAGCCGGGTCGTGGCGCTGCTGGGCGACGTTGATGCGGCGATGGTTGGGATTGACCGCCAGCCACGGCCGTCCGCGCGTGAAGCCCGCCTGAGGGCCGTCGTCCCACTGCATCGGCGTGCGCGCCGGGTCGCGGCCGGTGAGCACGAGGTCGGCGACGATCGCGCCCTCCTCCTCGCCGGCCAGGCGGCGCTGCGCGTAGTCGTTCTTCGCCAGCACGTCGTCGAAGTCCTCGATGCGCTCGAAGACGCCGTTGGTCATGCCGATCTCCTGGCCCTGGTAGATGAAGGGCGTGCCCTCCATCAGGAAGTACATCGTCGCCAGCGCGGTCGCGCTCTCGCGCCACAGCGCGCCGGTGTCGCCCCACTTGGAGACGACGCGGGGGATGTCGTGGTTCTCCAGGAAGAGCGCGTTCCAGCCCTTGCCGTGCAGCGCATGCTGCCAGCGCGACAGCACCTTCTTGAGCGCGACCACGTCGAGCGGCGCGCCGGGCGCGCGCGACCACAGCGCCAGGTGCTCGAACTGGAAGATCATGTCGAGCCGGCCACGGTCGCTGCCCACCCACTCCACCGCCTCGCGCGGGCCGACGCCGTTGGCCTCGCCCACGGTCATCACGTCGTAGCGGCGGAAGGTCTCGCGGCAGAGCTCGCCGATGGTGTCGAGCACGCCGTCGACGTTCATGTGCATGGCGAAGGACGGCACCCAGGGCAGGCCGCGCGGATTGGGCAGGTCGGGCAGGCCCGGCATCTTGCGGATGTGGCTCACCGCATCGAGGCGGAAGCCGTCGATGCCCTTGTCCAGCCACCAGCGCACGATGTCGTGGAAGGCCGCGCGCATCTCTGGATTGGTCCAGTCGAGGTCGGGCTGGCGGCGGGTGAACAGGTGCAGGTAGTACTGCCCGGTGGCCGGGTCCCGGGTCCACGCGGGGTTGCGGAAGATGCTCTCCCAGTTGTTGGGCGGATGCCCGTCGCGGCCCTCGCGCCAGATGTACCAGTCGCGCTTGGGGTTGTCGGGCGAGGCGCGCGACTCGAGGAACCAGGGGTGCTCGTCGCTGGTGTGGTTGAGCACCAGGTCGAGGATCAGCCTCATGCCGCGGCGGTGGACTTCGGCGAGCAGGCGGTCGAAATCCTCCATGGTGCCGAAGGTCGACAGGATCTTGCGGTAGTCGCGGATATCGTAGCCGTTGTCGTCGTTCGGGGAGTCGAAGATCGGGCAAATCCAGATCACATCGACGCCCAGCCATTGCAGGTAGTCGAGCCGCGCGAGGATCCCGCGCAGGTCGCCGATGCCGTCGCCGTCGCTGTCCATGAAGCTGCGCGGGTAGAGCTGGTAGGCGACGGCGGATTTCCACCAGGGGGCAGCGGGGCTCGAAACCGGCTGCGGGCCGACGGAGGGGGCTGCAGAGGGGGGCATGATTGCACCGAGCAGGCGGGTTGTTCGGGAGGCCGCGTTCGATTGTAGGCCCGCGCCCGCGGGATGACGAACGCAGGCCGGACGAACCCTTGCGCCTGTTGCCATCGCAGGCGCGACGGAACCTTGAATTGCTGCGCCCCCGCCCCCCCGGCTGGAGCACCGGGCGACGCAGGCGGAGAATCGCGACTTGCGTCGCTCCTGCGGACAAGGCCGGCTGGCGGCGGGTAGCCCCCGTGGGCGCGACGGGGGTCCTGATCAGGGTGATTCGGCCCCACCACGGCGCGGGGGAACGGAATCGGGGGACGGCGATTACAGGCAGGTGCCTTGTGGCAGCTACGGACACCCGGGCCGGGCAAGCGCCTTTGCACGTGGCAGAATCGGGGGACATGAACGCCACCCCTGCTCCCTATCCCCGCCTGGTCGCCGACATCGGCGGCACCAACGCGCGCTTCGCCCTCGTCGAGGCGCCCGGAGCGGCACCGACGCATCTGCGAGCGCTGCGCTGCGCGGAACACAGCGGCCCGGAGGCCGCGTTGCGCGCCTGGTTGGCGGACACCGGCGCCCGCCTGCCCGCTTACGCCGCCTTCGGCATCGCCACGCCGATCGACGGCGACGGCGTCGCGATGACCAATCATCCCTGGCGCTTTTCGATCGGCGCGCTGTGCGGCGCGCTCGGCCTGCGCCGGCTGACCGTGGTGAACGATTTCACCGCGCTCGCGCTCGCGCTGCCCGCGCTCGGCGACGGCGACCTGGTCCGCGTCGGCGGCGGCGAGCCGCGTGCGGGCGCCGCGCGGGCGTTGATCGGCGCCGGCACCGGGCTCGGCGTTTCGGGCCTGCTGCCCGTGCCGGGCGGCTGGGTCCCGCTGCAAGGCGAGGGCGGGCACGTGACGCTGCCGGCCTCTTGCACACGCGAGGCCGCGGTGGTCGCCTGGCTCGCCGCCCGCCATGGCCATGTCTCGGCCGAGCGCGTGCTCTCGGGTCCCGGTCTGGTCGTGCTCCACGACACCTTGCGCGCGCTCGACGGCGAAGCGCGTGTCGAGCGCACGCCGGCGGAGATCAGCGAACGGGCGCTGGCCGGCGGCTGCCGCCACTGCGTCGAGGCACTCGAGCTCTTCTGCGCGCTGCTCGGCACGGTGGCGGGCGACGTCGCGCTCACCCTGGGCGCGCGCGGCGGGCTGTATATCGGCGGTGGCATCGTGCCGCGGCTGGGGGATTTCTTCCTGCGCTCCGCGTTCCGCGAACGTTTCGTCGCCAAGGGCCGCTTTCGCCCCTGGCTCGAACGCATCCCGATCTGGGTGGTCGTCGCCCCCCACGCCGCCCTCACCGGCGCCTCGGCGGCACTCGACAGCGCCATCGAGCTCGGCTTCACCACGCTCGCCGAGCCGCGCGGGCACGTCTCCCCGTAGGCGCGACGCGAGTCGCGATCGGGGCGCCGCAGCGCTCACCGGCGGTCGCCGCATGCGCAATCGTGCGGTCGCGGCTTGCGTCGCTCCCACGAAAACCGGCGCGCGTGCTCTGTTGCCGGCGTCCGGGTCGGGCGGTGGGAGCGACGCGAGTCGCGATCGGGGCGCCGCCGCGCTCGCCGCGGTCGCCGCATGCGCAATCGTGCGGTCGCGACTTGCGTCGCGCCTACGGACACCGCGGCTTATGGAACGGAGTCTTCCGCTGCGACGCGCGGCGGGCGGGAAATGCGGATCCGTTGCAGCGCAAAACGCGCGAAAGTTTTATCCTTGGGGCTGTCGGGCCCGTTTCGCTGCGACGCAACGAAAAAAAAGAGCCCGGCACTCGAACCGGAGAGGCGCAGATGCGCGGCGAAAAGCAGGCCGGCAAGGCCAGGACGCGAACGAGCGTTGCGGCACCCCCCTTGCAAGCGATGGGCCCGGACTTGGCCAGGGTGGCTCCCGAGTCGCTGCAGTCCTTGCTGCAGGCGAGCCATGCCGATCCCTTCGCGCTGCTCGGCGCCCATCCGGTCGCGGGCGGAATGGTGCTGCGCACGCTGCTGCCCGGTGCGCAGGCGGTCGTGGTGCTCGACATCGACGGCCGTCCGCTGCTCGAGCTCCAGCCTCAGGACGGATCGCCGCTCTTCATCGGCGCGCTCCCGGGAGGCTCGCATCCGCTGCGCTACCGACTGCACGTACGCTGGTCCGGTGGCGGCGAGACGCGCTTCGACGACGCCTACCGCTTCGGCGCGCTGATCGAGGATCTCGACGTCTGGCTGCTCGCCGAAGGCAGCCATCACCGCCCCTACGAGTGGCTCGGCGCGCACCCTGTGACCGTCGACGGCGTCGCCGGCACGCGCTTCGCGGTGTGGGCGCCCAACGCGCGCCGGGTTTCTGTGGTGGGCGGCTTCAACGCCTGGGACGGCCGCCGCCACATGATGCGGCAGCGCCGCGAGTGCGGCGTGTGGGAGATCTTCCTGCCGGGCATCGGCGAGGGCGAGCTCTACAAGTACGAGATCCTCGGCGTCGACGGCGTCGTGCGCCTCAAGGCCGACCCCTTCGCCTTCCGCGCCGAGCTGCGCCCGCACACCGCCTCGGTGGTGCAGCGCCTGCTGCCCGGGCTGGCGATCGACGAAGCGCGCCGGCGCGCCAACGCGCTCGACGCGCCGATCAGCATCTACGAGGTCCACCTCGGCTCCTGGCAGCGCAAGGAAGACGGCGGCTGGCTGTCCTACCGCGAGCTCGCCAAGCGCCTGGTGCCCTACGCAGTCGGGCTCGGCTTCACCCACCTCGAGCTGCTGCCGGTGCACGAGCACCCCTTCGACGGCTCCTGGGGCTACCAGCCCACCGGGCTGTACGCGCCGAGCGCGCGCTTCGGCACACCGGAGGATTTCCGCGCCTTCACCGATGCCGCGCGCGCCGCCGGGCTGGGGGTGATCCTCGACTGGGTGCCGGCACACTTTCCGAGCGATGCCCATGGCCTGGCCGAGTTCGACGGTACCCACCTGTACGAGCACGCCGACCCGCGCGAGGGCTTCCACCAGGACTGGAACACGCTGATCTACAACTACGGCCGCGCCGAGGTGCGCAACTACCTCGCCAGCAACGCGCTGTACTGGATCGAGCGCTTCGGCGCCGACGGGCTGCGGGTGGATGCGGTGGCCTCGATGCTGTATCGCGACTACAGCCGGCGCGAGGGCGAGTGGGTGCCGAACCGCTTCGGCGGGCGCGAGAACCTGGAGGCGATCGACTTCCTGCGTCGCATGAACCACCTCGTCGGCACGCAGCGCCCCGAGGCGATCACGCTCGCCGAGGAATCCACCGCCTTCCCCGCCGTCAGCCGCCCGCCCTCACCCGACCTGCAGGGCGGCGGCCTGGGCTTCCACTACAAGTGGAACATGGGCTGGATGAACGACCTCCTCGCCTACCTCGCGCGCGACCCGGTGCATCGCAAGCACCACCACGACCAGCTGCGCTTCTCGCTGGCGTATGCCTTCAGCGAGAACTTCGTGCTGCCGCTGTCGCACGACGAAGTGGTGCACGGCAAGGGCTCGCTGCTCGCCAAGATGCCCGGCGACGTCTGGCAGAAGTTCGCCAACCTGCGCCTGCTCTACGGCTACATGTGGGCGCACCCGGGCAAGAAGCTGCTCTTCATGGGTTGCGAGTTCGCCCCGTGGTCCGAATGGAACGCCGACGCCAGCCTGCCCTGGGAGATGCTCGGGCACGCCCCGCACGCGGGCATGCAGCGCCTGGTGCGCGATCTCAACCGCGTGCTGCGCAGCCATCCGGCGCTGTACGAGCAGGACACGGCGAGCGAAGGCTTCCGCTGGATCTCCCACGACGATGCGGCGCACTCGGTGCTGGTCTTCGAGCGCCGCGCGCGCGACGGCCGCAGCGTGGTGGTCGCGTGCAACTTCACCCCGTTGGCGCGCGAGGGCTGGCGCATCGGCGTACCCGCGGCGGGCACCTGGCGCGAGCTTCTCAACACCGACGATCCGGTGTATGGGGGCTCGGGCGTCACCAATGGCGCGCTGCGAAGCGAGGCACTGCCCTGGCAGGGCGAGGCACAGTCGATCGTGCTGCGCCTGCCGCCGCTGGGCGTGGCGATGTTCGTACGCGTGGACTGACACGCCTGGACGCATGCCCCGGCAAGAGAACGCAGCGATGAGCGCCCCGCACCCCGACTCCCTTCCCATCCTGCAGCACGGGTGCGCTCCTTGCGAGGACGGGCCCGGCGCCGCAGCGGATCCGCTCGCCATGGCGCATGCGCTGCCTGATCCGGACTTGCGCCCGGGGCAGCCGTGGCCGCTCGGTGCCACCCTCACCGCAGACAGCGGCGAGACCGGGGTGAACTTCGCGGTGTGGTCGCCGGACGCCGAAGCGATCGAGGTCTGTCTTTTCGATGCCGCAGGCCGCGAGGCGCTTCGCCGCCTGGCGCTGCCGGCGTGCAGCGAAGGCGTCTGGCATGGCTTTTTGCCGGCCGGCGGGGTCGGCCTGGTGTATGGCCTGCGTGCTCATGGCCCGTGGGCGCCAGGGCGCGGCCACTGGTTCAACCCGGCGAAGCTGCTGCTCGACCCCTGGGCGCAGGAGGTGGTCGGCAGCTACGGCCGCCAGCAGCCCGGAGCAGCCGACGATGTGGAGCTCGCGGCAAGGCTCGCCGCGTTCCGCGCCGCCCGCAGCGACGATCCGCGCCTGCCCGACCCGCGCGACAACGCTGCCTTCGCCCCCAAGGCGAGGGTGCCCGCCCCCGCCCCTGCTCCGGCGTATGACCGCCCTCCCCGCCCGCACATCCCGCGCGAGCGCACGGTACTCTACGAGGCCCACGTGCGTGCGCTGACGATGCGCCACCCGGACATCCCGCCGGCGCTGCGCGGCAGCTACGCCGCCCTCGCCCACCCGGTGATGCTCGATCACTACCGGGCGCTCGGCCTCACCACGCTGAGCCTGCTGCCCCTGCACTTCCGCGCCGACGAGGCGGCGCTGCAGCGCCGTGGCCTCACCAACCACTGGGGCTATGCGCCCGCAGCCTGGCTCGCCCCCGAGCCGCGCTACTGGAGCGGGCGCGCGGGCACCACCCCGACCGGGGAACTCGCGGGGGCGATCGACGCGCTGCACGCCGCCGGGCTCGAGGTGGTGCTCGACGTGGTCTTCAACCACACGGCCGAGCTCGACGCGGACGGCCCGATGCTGTCGCTGCGCGGGCTGGCCAACGCGCGCGCCTACCATCTCGACCCGCAAGACCCGGCGTGCTACCGCGACTGGAGCGGCTGCGGCAACGCGGTGAACCTCGGCGAGCCGCGCATGGTCGAGCTGGTCGTCGGCGCGCTGCGCCACTGGGCCGCGCGCTACCGCATCGACGGCTTCCGCCTCGACCTCGCGGTCACGACCGGGCGCGACCGCCACGGCCATTTCGATACCGGTGCGCCGCTGTTCGCGGCGATCGCCGCCGACCCGCTGCTCGCCCGCCTGAAGTGGATCGCCGAACCGTGGGACCTCGGCCCGGACGGCTACCGGCTGGGCGGGTTCGCGCCCGGCTGGATGGAATGGAACGACCGCTTCCGCGACACGATGCGCGCCTGGTGGCTATGCGAAGGGGGAGACCGCGGCGCATTCGCCCACCGCTTCGCCGGTTCTGCGGCGGAGTTCGACCACGACCGCCGCGCCCCCACGGCCAGCATCAACTTCCTGTGCGCGCACGACTGCTTCGGCCTGCGCGACGTGGTGAGCCACGACCACCGCCATAACGAGGCCA
>Ga0073899_10005611_pt1 | contig 10868 bp, 6 predicted proteins | sample KloWWTmetaKNB5Ph_FD_88975 | JGI IMG/M metagenome (GOLD analysis project Ga0073899, IMG submission 88975) | Active sludge microbial communities from Klosterneuburg, Austria, studying microevolution and ecology of nitrifiers - Klosterneuburg... | ecosystem: Engineered > WWTP > Aerobic digester >...
CGAGGTCTACCGGGCCCACGACCCCGTGCTGGGCCGCGACGTGGCGGTCAAGACCATGGCCGCCTCGATCGGGGCCGACGCCGAGCAGCGCAGCCGCTTCCAGCGCGAAGCCCAGTCCGCCGGGCGCCTCAACCACCCCAACATCATCACGGTCTACGACTTCGGGGAGGAGCAGGGCCAGGTCTACATCGCCATGGAGCTGCTCGAGGGCGAGGACCTCAAGGACCTGGCCGCGCGGGGCCCGGCCTTCTCCCTCGAGCGCACCCTCGATCTCATGGACCAGCTCTGCGAGGGGCTGGCCTTCGCCCACGCCAAGGGCGTCGTCCACCGCGACCTGAAGCCGGCCAACATCCACGTGCAGCCCAACGGCCAGGTCAAGATCATGGACTTCGGGCTGGCCCGCCTGACCAGCTCGGACATGACCCGCGCCGGCATGATCATGGGGACGCCCAACTACATGTCCCCGGAGCAGGTGCGCGGCGAGAAGGCCAGCTCGTGCTCCGACGTCTTCTCGCTGGGCGTGATCTTCTACGAGCTGTTGGCCGGCCGACGCGCCTTCGACGCGGACTCGCTGCACGCCGTGCTGTTCCAGGTCATGCAGGCCGAGCCGCCCGACCTGGGCGGCCTGCGGCCCGACCTGCCGGCCCCGCTGCTCGAGGTCGTCCGGCGGGCCATGCACAAGGACGCGGCCCAGCGCTATGCCGACGCGAGCGAGCTGCTGGCCGGCCTGCGCGCCGCGCGCGCGATGCTGGGCACAGTCCCGGGCAGCACGCCCCACGGCACGCCGCGCAGCCGCGGGGCGCTGGCGCTCGAGGCCAGCCAGGCCCGGCCCGCCCACGCCGAGACGGTCGCGCTCGGCGCTCCGACGGTCGCACGACCGGCCGCCTCGACGCGCGTGGCGTCCGCCACCGTGGCCCAGGTTCCAGGCTCCAGGCGCGCTCCCGCTCGCGCGGCGCTGGCGGGGGGCCTGGTGCTGGCCACGGCCGTGGGGGGCTTCGCGGCCTGGCGCGCGCTGCGGCCCGCCGCTGCGCCCAGCCCGACCAGCGAACCCAGCGCGGGGCTGGCTGCCACGTCGCGCCCGAGCGTTGCGCCCGGCCCGCAGCAGTCGCTGTCGTCCGGCTCACCCCTGGCCTCGGCCCGCCGCGCGCTCGACGAGCGCGACTTCGCGGCGGCCACCGAGGCGGCCCAGCGCGTGCTGGCCGGCGACGCCCAGAACGCCGAGGCGCGCCGCATCCTGGACGAGGTCCGCCGCCTGGAGGGCGAGGCCACGCGCGCCGCGGCCCAGGTGCGAGCGGCCCTCGACGCGGGCGATGTCGAGCGCGCCCAGCAGCTCCTGCCAAAGCTGCAGCCGCTCGACCCGCGCCAGGCGGCCCAGCTCCAGGTGCGCCTGCGCGACATCCTGAGCGGGCGAGCGCAGGAGGGCCGTCGCGGGGCGGACGCGGCCCAGGCCGGCCTCGACGCCGCTCACGCCGTGCTGCCCGACGCGGAGGCCGGCCGCCGAGCGCTCCAGCAGGGCGATGCGGCCCTGCGCTCGGGGCAGTGGGGCGAGGCCGCGCGCCTGTTCGCAGAGGCGCGCGAGGCCTTCGGCCGCGCGCGCCGCACGCCGATCGGGACCGCCGCCACGCCGCGACCGCTGGCCACGCCCACGCCGGCACCCACGGCGCCCCCCAGCGCGGCGCCCACCCCGGCGCCCACGCCCGTGGCGACGCCCACTCCGGGGCCGCCGGCGCAAAGCGACGCGGCGGCCCGGCAGGCCGTGCGCGGTGTGCTGGACGAGTACCGCCAGGCCTTCGAGAGCCGCAACGCGGACGCCCTGCGCGCGGTGCAGCCCGGCGTCGACTACGACGCCATCAAGGGCGAGTTCGCGCGGGTCAAGTCCTACACGCTGCGGCTGGACGTCAAGTCCATCACCGTCAGCGGCGCGACGGCGCGGGCCGAGTGCGTCGTGACCTACCAGCCCAACCCCAGCCCGGCCGGGAAGCTGCCCCCGGTCGCGACCGTCTTCCACCTGAAGCGCAGCGGCGACCTCTGGCAGATCGAGCGGCTGGAGCGGCGCACGAAGTGACAAAGAGGGGGCGGCCCCCGGCGGGCCTGCCCCCTCGACCTTCTGCGTTCAGTGTGTCAGCGCTGGCGCTGCCGGCCCGTCAGAAGGTGTAGTCGAAGCCGATCACCGGCGTGAACTCGATGCGCAGGCCGCTGTCGTTGAGCGGGAAGAGCGCGTTGGCGCTCAGGAGCAGCGTGCGCGTCAGGTTGATCTTGAAGCCGGCCACGCCGATCAGCGAGGTCAGGTTGCCCTGGCCCGTGATGTCGACCAGCTGGCGGTCGACCGAGCTCAGCGGGCCCGCGTTGGCGGTGCGGTACGGGAAGCTCCGGGTCACCGTGCCGAAGCGGTTGGCGTCGTTGATGGTGCGTCCCAGCGCGTCGAAGTTGATGGTGAAGCCCGGGGTGGCGGCCAGGGAGAAGCCGGCCGAGTAGTTCAGCTCGTCGGGGACGTCCAGGCTCGCGCCGGGCAGCGGCTCGCCCGCCAGCACGTTCTGCCCCTCCAGCGTCTCGGGCACCTCGAAGTTGACGTTCTCGGAGAGCTGGCCGGACGAGAAGGTGTAGCCCAGGCTGGCGCGCGGCGAGAGCTTGCCCCAGTCGCGCGAGAAGACCAGCGAGAGCTTGGTCTGCACGCCGCCCACGCCCAGCAACTCGTCCTCGTCGCCGGTGGGCAGGCGCAGGTCCAGCCCGGCCGCCAGGCCGCCCCCGGGAGCGTGCCAGAAGTTGTACTTGGCGCGCACGGCGATGTCCCCCAGGCCGGTCTTCGTGCCGCTGTCGCTGAAGGTGGCGGTGGCGTCGTCCTGGTTGGCGCTGAAGGTGTGGATGCGCGGGTCGGTGGTCGACAGGCGCTCGATGTCGGCGTCGATGTGCGCGTCGACCTGCACCCGCACCAGCGGCACCGCCAGGCCAAGCTCCAGCCGATCGGTGAGGCCGTAGTTGGCGAAGAAGGCGGTCGTGTCGTTCTTGACGTCGAGGGCCAGGTCCAGGCGGATCAGGTCGCCTTCGAAGGCCGGGTCCTTGGCGGGCTCGGGCACGTCTGGCCGGGTCCCACCGCCGCCCGGCACGCCGGTCGAGGTCTGCAGCGGGCAGCAGTCGTTGTGCTGCAGGTAGAAGACCAGGTCCCCGTCGAGGTCGAGCCCGTCGAACTGGGAATAGCGCACCGCCTGGAAGTTGACCCCGGCGCTCCACTTGCCCTTGCCGATCGTCAGCGCGCGCTCGGTGAAGGAAGGCCCGAAGGTGGTGGAGCTGCGCTTGGGGATGCCGGTCTTCTCGTCGAGCTCGTAGGTGAAGCCGCCCGACGAGGAGCCCAGCGGGAAGGTCGAGAGGTAGGTCACCAGCGAGCGGTTCAGGTCGTAGGCCGCGCTCTGCTGGGCCAGAGCCGGTACGAAGTGGGCCTCGTGCGGGATGCCCGGCTGGCCCTGTGGCACGCTGCGCGAGGACGGCGTGACGATGGCCTGGCCCAGGAGGTTGGGCAGGATCTGGCTGAGCGGCACGTCGTCGGCCAGGGCCCCCCCGGCCCAGGCGGCCATCACCAGGCACAACACACCCCGTCGCCTTGCTTTCATCTCATCCCCTCCCCCAAAGAAATCAAGGACAGCCCGCCCCCCGGCGGGCCGTCCCCCTCTCCCCATCAGTTAGCAGGGGGCTAGGCTAGCACGGCCCGGCCGGCCCGAAAAGGAAAACGGCCCGCGTCCGTGGGGACGCGGGCCGGGCCGGCGAGGGGGCCTAGCGGCCGTCCACGGGCGGGAACGTGGCCAGAAGCTGCTCCCAGGCCTCGCGCGTGAACTCGAAGCCCGTCCTCGGGCCACGCGTCGAGGCGCTGCTGCGGAACAGGAAGGGGTTGAGGTCCACCTCGGCCAGGTTGATGCCGAGCGACGAGTTGATCAGCTTGATCCACTCGTTGGCCAGGACCGCGTAGCCCAGGTCGCCGGGGTGTACGCCGTCGTAGCTGAAGATGCCGCCCGTCAGGAAGCTGGAGTCGAGGTCGATGCCGCCCACGCTACGGTTGCCGGCGGCGAAATCGGCCAGGATGGCGTTGGCGTCCAGCACCGGGATGTTCTTCGCGGCGCAGATGTCGCGGATGGCGTTGTTGTCGGCGGCGGTCACGTCGCGGATGATGGCCACCTCGTTGGCGTCCAGCAGCACCTGGTCGGGCAGCGGGGCGCCGGTGCCGCCCAGCTCCTTCGGGATGCCGATGCCCTGGGCCAGCAGCGACGAGGCGCCCAGCGTCACCAGCGTGTTGGAGGCCAGCAGCCCGGTCGGGCCGATCAGGGGCACCGTCTGGCCGTTGACCAGCACCGGCTGGCGCGTGGTGGGGTTGACCACCACCGGCGGGATCGTGGTGACGAACGGGATGGTGGTGACGTCGGGCAGGTTGGCGGCCACGATGCGCGCGCCGCTGCGGCTCAGGTCCTCCACCACGGCGGTGTAGTACTGGCGGAAGGTCGTGCGCGGGGTGAGGGTCACGCCCTCGATGGCGCGCCCGCTGACGGCCGCGCCCAGCACGTCGTTGTTGCCGATCCACAGCGTGATCAGCGACGGGCGCAGGGCCGAGGCCTGCTGCACCTGGGTCCCGAGGGCGCGCAGGATGAAGTTGGCCGGCGGGAGCCCCGCCCGGCCCGTGTCGAGGTAGGCGTCGACGACGGTCGCGCCCGGCACGGCGATGTTGTTGTAAGGCCGCGCCAGGGCCAGGTTGCGCGGGCTGCCCAGCAAGGGCGACTTGGGGGCGATGATCGTGGTCGGCACGAGCTGCACCAGGGCCAGCTCGGCCGGGATGCCCGGCTCGGTCACCCAGGGCTGCTCGAAGCCGGCCAGGCCGGCCTGGCGCGCGATCAGCGCCGGATAGGAGTTGCGCTGGTGGCTCTCGACCAGCGCGCCCGAGCTGAAGCCGGCGGTCAGGGAGTCGCCCACCGACGCGTAGGCGGTGAGGGTGACCTGGGCCTCGGCGGACAGGGCGGCGGCCAGCACGGCCGCGACAGTCAGGTTGCGGATGTGCATGTCTTTCTCCTTCCGCCTAGAAGCCGTAGCCCACGGTGACCGCGAACAGCTCGGCCCGGCTGTGGTAAAGGCCGTTGTAGTTGTCTCGGTTGACGCCCTCGGTGGAGCGGTCCTTGAAGATCAGGTACCAGTTGGCGACGTCCACGCTCCAGCGCCCGGACTGGAAGCCGAAGCCCAGCGCGATGCCGTGACGGTCGGCGTCGGGCAGCAGCGGCGAGACCGACTCCACGGGCGACGGGGTCTCGTCGTAGTAGTACCCGCCGCGCAGGGCCCAGCGCTCGCCCAGCTTGCGCTCGAGGCCGATGCGGTAGATGCGCGAGTTCTCGTAGTCCTCCTGGACCTCGCCCGAGAGGTCGGGGCGGCCTTCGAACTCGAGCGGCAGGGTGTCGAAGCTCGACCAGTTGTGGAAGTCCACCTGGCCGGCCACCGTCCACTCGTCCCACTGGTAGCTCGCGCCCACGCTGAGCAGCGAGGGGAACTCGATCTCGGTCGCCACGCCCACTGGCCCGGCCGGGATGGTCAGGGCCACCAGCGCGTCCAGCTGGCTGTTGCCGGTGGACAGGCGGTTGAAGTCGGCCGTGCCGCTGAACTCCTGCTTGACCTTGTGGCGGTAGGAGGCGCCCACCGAGAAGCGGTCGCTGGGGCGGGCCAGGAAGCCCAGGTTGAAGCCGAAGTCGGTGGCGTGGTCGCTGACCAGCTCCACGGCCGCCACGTCCACGGCGCTCAGCGTGAAGGGATTGATGACGCCCACGTTGCGGTCGAGCTCGACCTTCGAGCGGCGGATGTCGAGGCCGCCCCCGATGGCGAAGCGATCGGCCAGCTTCCAGGCCACGCTCGGGTTGATCGAGATGGCCTGCACCTCGGCGCGCTTGGAGATGAAGCGGCCGGTGTAGGTGGTCTCGCGGTTCTTCCAGCGCGTGCGCAGCCCGTAGGGCACGTGCACGCCCAGGCCCAGCACCAGGCGGTCGGAGAGCTGGTGGGTGAAGTCGAAGGTCGGCGGCACGATCACGCCGGCGTCGCCGGTCTCGGTGACCGCCTCGCCGGGGAAGGGGTTGGCGCCGGTGAAGTCGCTGCTGGGCGCGATGAGGGTGCCCCCGAAGTAGATCTGCGTGCCCTTGACGAACGCGATCCCGGCGGCGTTGTGGAAGATCGACGAGGGGTCCGACTGGGACGTGAAGGCCCCAGCGAAGCCCATGCCCTTGGCGCCCTGCTCGAAGATGGCGAAGCCCGAGGCGTGGCTGGTCGTCGGGACGGCGGCCAACGCCAGCGCGAGCAGCGCGGGCGCGACTCTGGTTCTCAGCATCGACGCATTTCCTCCCTGAAGGGGGTTGGGGTCACGAGGAGCCTCGCGGCGTGGCCGTGGGATCACGTCGCAGGCACGAAGAAGCGGGTCTCTTGGCGGCCGCCGCCCAGCGGCGCGAAGCGCACGAAGCCGCCCACGTTCTTGACCACGGAGCAGGCCTGCCCGAGCGGCCCCGGGTCGCCGCCGTGCAGGGCGCCCTGCTGCTGCTCCGCGCTCATCTCGCCGGAGTGGGCGGTGGCCAGCATCAGGAAGTCGCGCCTGATCTCGCTGCCGTCGCGGGCCTTGAGCAGCACCGGCTTGCGCTCGGCCCGGATCTCGACCGAGGAGCCCGGCGGCGCCTGGCGGGCGACGTGCTCGAGCAGGCGCGTCAGGGCCTGCGTCAGGCTCTGGGCCGGGACGCGAGGCGAGAGCGCCACCGGCGGCACGCGCATCTCGACCGACACGCCGCGGGCCTGCAGCTCGGCGCGCGCGGCGGCCACGGCGTCGCGGACGGCGGTGTTGGCCATCGGGCCGGCGGGCGGCGGCGCGGGCGGCGGCGCGGCCACGACGGGCATGGGCGGCAGGGGAGCGGCGGGAGCGGGGCGCGCCGGGGGAGGCGCGGACGGCACGGGAGCGGCGCGGTCCGTGGCCGCGCTGCCGGCCTGGCCGAGCTCCTGCATGATGCGGCGCAGCCGGTTGGCCTCGGTCTGGATCGAGGTCACGGCCTGCAGCCGCTTCTCACGCGCGTCCTCGCGGTAGACCATCAGCAGCTCGGCGTGGGACAGGATGGTCGAGAGGCCCTGGTTCATGCTCTGCACCAGGTCGGCCAGGGCCTCGGCCAGCTCGACGTTGCTCTTGATGGCGCGGTGCAGCAGCTCCTCGGAGACCAGGCCGGCGTCGGGCGCCGCCTGCAGTGAGGCCCCCGGGCCGCTCTCCGGCTGGTGCGAGACGACCACCTTTGAGGCCGACAGGGGCAGCGGCGTGGCCGGGGCCTCTTCGACCGCCTTCTGCACCAGCTTGGCGAAGGCCTGGTCGACCACGTCCGGGATGGTGGCCGGGTCGAGCCCCTTCTCCTTGAGGTTGTACTTGATCGCGATGCTCTGGAGCATCTCCTTGACGATGGAGATGAAGGTCTCCATCACGCCGTCGCCACGCGCGGCCACGGAGGGGAAGGCCGGCCGCTTCCAGAAGTTGAGCGTGCGGGTCAGCTCCTCGAGCGGCAGCAGGTCGCCCAGGTCCTGCTTGTTGTACTGCAGCACCAGCGGCACCTTCTCGGGCACCAGCCGGTTGGCCAGCAGGTTGACCTTCATGTTCTCGAAGGCCGCCGTGTTCTCCTTGGCCATCGAGCGGCGGGAGTCGGCCACGAAAACCACCGCGTCGGCCCCGGCCAGCACCACGCGCCGCGTGGCGTTGTACTGGACCTGCCCGGGCACGGTGTAGAGCTGGACCTTGAAGTCGTAGCCCGAGATGGCGCCCAGGCTGAAGGGCAGCAGGTCGAAGAACAGGGTGCGGTCCTGGGCCGTGTTGAGCGAGATCAGCCGGTTCTGGCCCTGGGGGTCGGTCAGGCGGTGGATCTGCTCGAGGTTGGTGGTCTTGCCCGACTGGGCCGGGCCGTAATAGACCACCTTGGCCTTGATGGTCCGCTCGCTGAAGTTGAACTGGACCATGAATCTTGGCTAGAAAGCGCTCCCGTGCCTGCGCCCGAAGACTGGGCGGGAGTATAGCATCCTGGCCGTCTTGACCCCACGCCCTGCGGGACTTACCGTCCGGCCGTGAGCGCTCCCCCGGCCGCGCCGCTGGTCCGCATCCGGCCCGAGAGCGCCGGTTTCGTGGCGCGCCTGTCGGAGCTGCTCGAGCAGCGCGAGTTGCTGCTCTTCCTGGCCTGGCGCGACGTCCAGGTGCGCTACCGCCAGACGGCGCTGGGTGTCGCCTGGGCCGTGCTTCAGCCGCTGCTGTCGATGCTGGCCTTCAGCGTCTTCTTCGGCGGCCTGGCGCGCATCCCCTCGGACGGCCTGCCTTACCCCCTGTTCGCCTACTGCGGGCTGCTGCCCTGGCAACTGTTTGCCTTCGCCCTGACCAGCTCCGCCGCCAGCCTGACCGCCAACGAGCGGCTGGTGACCAAGGTCTACTTCCCGCGCCTGGTGCTGCCCCTCGCCTCCGTGCTGGCCGGGCTGGTCGACTGCGCCATCGCATTCGTGCTGCTGCTGCCGATCATGGCCTTCTACGGGGTGCGACCGGGCCCCGCGCTGCTGGCCCTGCCGCTGCTGCTGCTGCTGGCGCTGGTCTCGGCGGTGGCCGTGGGCCTCGGCCTGGGCGCCCTCAACGTGCGCTACCGCGACGTGCGCCACGCGCTGCCGTTCCTGACGCAGCTGTGGTTGTTCGTCACGCCCATCGCCTACCCGGCCAGCCTGGTGCCGGAGCGGTGGCGCCCGCTGCTCGGCCTCAACCCCATGGCCGGCGTGGTCGAGGGCTTCCGCTGGGCGCTGCTGGGCCTGCCGCAGCCGCCCGGGGCGCTGCTGGCGGTCTCGGCGGTCGTGGCGGTGCTCGGGCTCCTGCTGGCCCTGCTCTACTTCCTGCGCGTCGAGCGCGGTTTCGCGGACGTGATCTGATGCCGGCCGCGGTGCGGGCCTTCGACGTCGCCAAGCGCTACCCGCTCGGCGCGGCCGTCACGTACCGCACGCTGCGCGAGGCCCTGCGCGACGCGGTCACCTGGCCCGCGCGCCGGCTGCGGGGCGAGCGCGCCCCCGGGCCAACCTCCATCTGGGCGCTGGACGGCGTCTCGTTCGAGATCCAGACCGGCGAGGTGGTGGGCATCATCGGCCGTAACGGGGCCGGCAAGAGCACGCTGCTCAAGATCCTCTCCCGCATCACCGCACCCACCCGCGGAGGCATCGACCTGCACGGGCGGGTGGGCGCGCTGCTGGAGGTAGGCACCGGCTTCCACCCCGAGCTGACCGGGCGCGAGAACGTCTTCCTGGCCGGAGCCGTGCTGGGCATGAAGCGGACCGAGATCCGCGCGCGCTTCGACGAGATCGTGGCCTTCTCGGAGATGGAGCGCTTCCTCGACACGCAGGTCAAGCACTATTCCTCCGGCATGTTCATGCGCCTGGCTTTTGCGGTGGCGGCGCACCTCGAGCCCGAGATCCTGCTGGTGGACGAGGTGCTGGCGGTGGGCGACGCCAGCTTCCAGCGCAAGTGCCTGGCCAAGATGGAGGACGTCGGCCAGGCCGGGCGCACGGTGCTGTTCGTCTCTCACAACATGCCGGCCGTCACGCGCCTGTGCCCGCGCACGATCCTGCTCGACGGTGGCCGCGTGCTGAAGGACGGCCCGTCGCACGAGGTGGTCTCGGCCTATCTGTCGTCGGGTCTCGGCACGATGGCGGCGCGCGAGTGGCCCGACCCGGCGCGCGCCCCCGGCAACGAGATCGCGCGCCTGCTGGCGGTGCGCGTACGCGACCACCAGGCGCAGGTCTCGGCTGCCCACGACATCCGCCGGCCCGTGACCATCGAAATCGAGTACCTGGTGCGGGCTGCCGGCCACCGCCTCGTCCCCAACCTGCACGTCTTTACCGGCGAGGGGTCGCACGCCTTCGTGACCTCGGACGCGGCCGACTTCGGCCACCGGCGCGTGCCGGAGCCTGGCCGCTGGCGCGCGGCCGTCACCATCCCGGGCAACTTCCTCTCCGAGGGGACCTACGTGATCGGGGCGGCTCTCAGCACCATGGACCCGGTGGCGGTGCACTTCTGGGAGCGCGACGCGGTGGCCTTCCAGGTCATCGACTCGGCCGAGGGCGACACCGCGCGCGGCGACTACGGCGGCCCCATGCCCGGTGTCGTGCGCCCGCTGCTGCCCTGGAGCAACGAACGCCTGGGGTGAGGGCTGTACAATCGCCCCCAAATGAAGGTCGTCATCCTGGCGGGCGGCGTGGGCAGCCGGCTCTCCGAGGAGACCGAGCTGCGCCCGAAGCCCATGGTCGAAGTCGGCGGCCGGCCGCTGCTGTGGCACGTTCTCAAGCACTACGACCACCACGGGCTGCGCGAGTTCGTGCTCGCCCTGGGCTACAAGGGCGAGCAGATCAAGCGCTACTTCCTCGACTACCACGCGCTCTCGGGCGACCTGACCGTGCGCACGCGCCAGGGCCAGGTCAGCGTGGCCCTGGCCGTGGCCGAGGACTGGACCGTGCACCTGGTCGACACCGGCCTCGAGACCCACACCGGCGGGCGCGTGCGTCGGCTGCGGCACCTGCTCGGGGACGGGACCTTCATGGTCACCTACGGCGACGGCGTCAGCGACGTGGACCTGGGCGCGCTGTTGCAGTTCCACCGCGCCCAGGGGCGACTGGCCACGCTCACCGCCGTGCGGCCGCCGGCGCGCTTCGGCGGCCTGGACTTCGTGGGCGAGCGCGTGGCGCGCTTCACGGAGAAGCCCCAGATCGGCGAGGGCTGGATCAACGGCGGCTTCTTTGTCTTTGAGCCGCAGGTCTTCGATTACATCGACGGCGATGCTTCCGTCCTGGAAGCCGATACGCTGGCCCGCCTGGCAGCCGAG
>Ga0073899_10005614_pt1 | contig 10867 bp, 12 predicted proteins | sample KloWWTmetaKNB5Ph_FD_88975 | JGI IMG/M metagenome (GOLD analysis project Ga0073899, IMG submission 88975) | Active sludge microbial communities from Klosterneuburg, Austria, studying microevolution and ecology of nitrifiers - Klosterneuburg... | ecosystem: Engineered > WWTP > Aerobic digester >...
CGATGTCGAGCGGCTTGACCAGGTACTCGTACGCGCCTTGCTGGATCGCGCGCACCGTCGACTGCATGTCGTCGCGGGCGGTGATCACGATGACCGGCGGCGGATGATCCTCGGCGCGCAGCCGGGCCAGCACCTCGAAGCCGTCGGCGCCGGGCAGGCCGAGGTCGAGCAACACCACGTCGGCGCCGCCGGCGGCGCGCAGCGCCTCGGCGCCGTCGGCCGCGGTGACCACGTCGTAGCCCAGCCCGCCCAGGAACTTCTCCAGGCTGCGGCGGATCGAGCGGTCATCGTCGACGACCAGGACGCGGGTCATGGGCCTCCGGCGCAGGACATCTCAGGGCGAGACAATACAAGCCGCGTGCCGATGCCCAAGCGGGCGAGATCCGGTGCGCGCGTGGCGCTGATTGTAACGGAACGTTACCGGCCGCGCGCTACCGGGCGGTCACCGCGCCGCGCACGCGGCGACCTCGGCCTGGCAGGCGGCCTGCGGGTCGGCGTGGTTGGCGAAGCAGTTGAAGAGCGCCGAGGTCTCGCGCGATACCGTCGGCGAGGCGGCGTCCATGCAGTCGGTGATCGCCGCGAAGTCGCCGGCGCCCTGCAGGCAGGTCAGCGTCTGCGCGCAGGTCGCGGCGCCGTTGCCGATCAGCTCGCCGCCCAGGCCGCCGGCGGCGTCGAGGCAGTTGGCGGTGCGCGGATCGGCCGGGTAGTACGAGCCGATCAGCATGCACATCTCGTCGGTCGAGCGCGCGCCCTGGTAGACGTCGCGGGCCTCGTCGTTGTGGTAGTCGCAGTGGTAGTCGAGCGTGGCGCCGGCGGCGACGTGGAGGCCGGGCGTGAACGTCGTGACCGGCACGTCCTGCCAGCGGTCGGTGGCGTAGACCGGCGCGCCGCCGCTGATCGACGCCTCGTAGGCGACGCCGCGGCGGTGCATGTGCGACTGCAGGTTGGCGATCGTGATGTCGGCGTGGACCGGGCACTTCCAGCGCGCGCGGCCGTCGCCGCGGGCCGGCACCTTGATGATCGGGTTGTACAGGAACAGCACGTCGCCCTCGGTCGTGACCTCGGCCGCCGGCCGCGTCCACAGGTTCACGCGGACCTCGGGATCGAGCGGCGCGTCCGACGCGTTCAGGTAGTGCGCGTTCATCAGCAGCACCGCGTGCGCGCGCACCGGCATCGCGACGCCGTCGGGGAACGCCAGGATCGACGGCCCGCTGCCGTTCTGCGAGCCGCCGATCAGCCGGGTGATCGTCCAGCCGTTGGTCGCGCCGGCGCTGCAGTCGAACACGCCCGAGGTGTCGATCGGCGTGCCGTCGTCGGTGGCGGTCGGGATCGCGTCGTACGCGGTCTCGTACAGGAGGAAGTGGTGGCTGCCAGCGGTGAAGCGCACCTCGTCGCGCGCGACCCACATCGGCGCGGCGGGCGCCTGCACGAACTGGCACCACTCGCCCTCGACGCCGGGCGCGATGCGGTGGGTCATCGTGAACTGCACGCCCTGGCCGGGCGGCGGCGGCGCCAGGCCGTCGTCGTCGGCCGGGTCGGGATCGGTGGCGCAGGCGGCGCCGGCGGCGAGGAGGAGGGCGAGCGGGAGCGTCAGGCGGGGCATGTCGCGCAGTGCCCGCAGCGCGCCCGAACGTTGACCGCGATCGCGGGCGCCGGATCAAGGCGTGCAGATCGGCGTCCACCAGCCGGGCAGGATGTGCGCGGCGGCGTCGGCGCAGGCCTGGCGCGCGGCGGCGGCCTGGGCGTCGAGCGCGTCGGCTTGCTCGGCCATCGCGGCGCAATAGGCCTCGATCGCTTCGGGGAAGGCGCGCACGTTGGTCGGGATCTCGGAGCTGCGCAGCACCTCGGCGTAGCGGGCGCTGATCTGCACCGTGCGCGCCATCGCTTCGACGCGGTCGACCGGCCGGGTGGCGTTGCTGGCGGCGGCGCGCTCGGCCGTCACCGCCGCGGTGGCGGTGGCGCGGCCGTGCTCCAGCCAGGTCTGGAACTTCCGCAGCGCGGCGGTGGCCCGTCGCTGGTTGCTCGGGTCGAGGTCGAGGCCGCGGATCGGCTTCAGCGTCAGCGCGGCGACCAGCGCGGGTGCGTCGCCCGGTCGCACCTGCGTGATGACGGTGGTGGAGGCGACGCAGGCGTCGCGCACCGCGACCGTGCGCTGGCGCAGGCCCACCGTGCCAGGCACCGGGGTCGAAGGTGGCGGAGCGGCGCTGGCGATCCCGGCGATGAGCAGCGTGGCGGCGGCGAGGTAGCGGGGCATGGCACACGGACAGCGCGCCCCCGACGGGGTTTCACGGGTGTCTGCGCCGAAGTCGCAAGCCGCCGACATCGTTGCGCTTCACATCTGTCTGATAGCCCGCGCGGCCAGGCGATGCATCCATGAGGGCACACCCGGAAGGAATCTCGATGGCCCCCAAGGAAACACCCCCCGCTCCCGGCCGCACCGCGCAGATCGTCGCGGTCGCCAGCCTCACCCTGGCGATCGCCGTGACGGTCGCCGCTCTGACCGGGCGCATCGGCCGAAAGGCTGAACCAGCGGCCGATCCCGCGCCGGCCGAGGTGCCTGCGCTGGTGCCGATGCCGATGGCGGCGCAGCCCCCGGCCGAGGCGGTGTCGACCCCGGGATCGCCGGTCGGGCCGCTGCCCGCGCCGCAGCCGGTCTTGCTGGTGCCGGTGCAGCCGGCGGCCGATCAGGTGGTCGAGCCGGCGCTGCCGCCGTCGCCCGACGATCAGGTGGCGCGCTACCGCGGCGACGACGATGACGACGACGACGACGACGACCACCACGGCCGCCGCCACCACGAGGACGACGACGATGACGACGACTGATGAGCGGCCGGCGCGGCGCGGCCCGCGGTGGAACGTCGATGGCCGCGCGCTGCGGCTGTGGACGATCAGCGGGCTCGCGACCACGTACCTGGTGGCGTGGTGGTGCTTCGCGCCGGCGCCGACGACCGCGCCGGTGGCGGATGAGCCGTTGCCCGCCCCGGTGCCGACCGCGACCGCCGCGCCGATCCCGCCCGCGGTGTGGTGGCACGATCTGCCGCCATCGGAGCGGCCGGCGATCGCGCTGCCATCCGGCTGGGTGGTCACCGCGACCAAGCCCGGCGACGGCCCGACGTTGAAGCCGGTGCCGATCGCACGTCGCCCGCCCGCGCGCCGCGTGCGGGTGCGCACCCGGAGCTCGTGATGGTCGAGCTGCGCGCCATGGGCACGACGGTCACCGTCCACGCGCCGACGCTGTCGGTCGAGGGCGAGGCGGCGGCCGCGGCCGAGGTGGCCGCGCAGTTCGCCAGCGCCGAGGCGCGCTTCAGCCGGTTCCGCCCCGACAGCGAGCTCGCGCAGCTCAACCGCGCCACCGGGCCGTTCGCCGCGTCGGCGGCGATGATGGCGGCGCTGGCGCGTGCCCAGGCGTACGTCGAGCTGACCGGCGGTCGGTTCGATCCGGCGGTGGGCGGCGCGATGATCGCGGCGGGCTACGACCGCGCGTTCGCGCCCGGCGCGCTCGATCGCGCCACGCCGGCCGAGGCGCCACCGCCGGCGCGGTTCGCCGACGTCACCCTCGATCTGGCGCGCGGCCTGGTCGCGCGGCCACCGCACGTGCAGCTCGACCTCGGCGGCATGATCAAGGGCGCGACCGCCGACCTGGCCGCGCGCCACCTGCCGGCGATCGCGGCGCTCGACGCCGGGGGCGACGCGGTGCTGCGCGGCGCCGGCCCCGAGGGCGACGGCTGGTACGTCGACGTCGAGGATCCCGCCGACCCGACGCGCACGTTGATCACGCTGCGGATCCGCGATCGCGCGGTCGCGACCAGCGCCGCCAACCGCCGGCGCTGGCGGCGCGGCGACGCGTGGGCCCACCACCTGATCGATCCCGCCACCGGCGCGCCGGCCGCGACCGATCTGGCGCAGGTGACGATCGTCGCGCCATCCGCCGAGCGCGCCGAGATCCTCGCCAAGGCGGTGTTCATCGCGGGCGCGCGCGCCGGCCGCGCGCTGCTCGCCAACCTGTCCACGATCGGGGCCGTGCTCGTCGACCACCACGGTGACGTCGAGCTGATCGGTCCCCTGGAGGTCGCGCCCGATGCGTAAGACGATCTTGTCCGGCCTGGTGGCCGGGACCCTGCTGGTGTTGCTGCTCGGCGCGATCGGCGCGCGGCTCGGCGTCGTCGCGGCGCCGCCGCGGCCCGACGGGCCGTGGATGTGGGTCGCGACCCGGGCCGCCGGCGTCACGGCGCTGCTGGCGCTGACGCTCGACGTGGCGCTCGGGCTGGTGCTGTCGACCGGCGTGCTCGACGCGTGGATGCCCCGGGCCCGCAGCCTCGAGCTGCACCGGACGCTGTCGGCGACCGCGCTTGCGTTGACCGCCGGCCACGTGCTCGTGCTGCTGCTCGATCCGTTCATCCGCTACGACGCGCTCGACGTCGCCGTGCCCGGCGTGTCGAGCTACCGGCCGTGGGCGGTGGCGGCCGGCATCGGCGCGGCGTACCTGGCGCTGGTCATCCACGTCAGCTTCGGGCTGCGCGCGCGGATCGGCGCCCGGTGGTGGCGGCGCCTGCACTACGGATCGTTCGCAGTGCTCGTCGCGGCCCTGGGCCACGGCATCGCCGCGGGCAGCGACACCGGTCGGACCGGCATGCAGGTGTTCTACGTGATCCTCGCAAGCCTCGTCGGCGCGCTGGTGGCCCTGCGCGCGGTCGTCGCGGTCGGCGCGCCGCGCGCGGTCGATTCCTGAGAAAATTTGCAGGAGGGCGGCACTTTTCTGCGACGATGATCACGCTCGGGGCGACTGACCGAGTGACGGATGACCAAGTCGTACGATCCGAACGCGGCGAACCCCTCGCGGGTCGTCGAGCTGCTGCGGCAGCTCGGCCAGCGTCGCGACTCTGCGCCGATGACCGCGGTCGAGCCCGCGGCCGAGGTGGACGAGACGCCCGACGATCCGGGCAGCGGGCCGATGCGCGCGCCCGATCCGTCGCGCTGAGGCGGTGGCGATGGTCGTGGGCTCGGGCTACCCTGCGTAGGTGAGCCTGACCCGCCGCATCCTCGAGGGCGCCCGCTCCGGGCTGTCGTCGCTGACCTCGCTGGTGATCGTCGACGACGAGCCGCTGTCGAGCGTCGAGGCGGCGGCGCTCGAGGTCGAGCTGGCGGCGCGCAAGAAGGCGCACACCGGCGAGCCCGGGCGCTCGGCGATCGCCAAGCTGGCCGGGCCCGGCGCGCGGGCCGATCGCGCGCGGCAGGCGGCCGAGCGCGCCCAGCGCATCAACGGCGCGCGCGCCGCCAAGGCGGCGGCCGAGCAGCGCGTCGCCGACGAGGCGTTCCGGCGGATGAAGGAGCAGGCGGCGCGCGGCGGCGGGGCGAACAATGGGGGCGGCGCGAGCGGCGGCGGCGCGAGCAGCGGCGGCGGCGCGAGCAGCGGCGGCGGCGCGCGGCCTCGGGCCCGATCGGGCAACGACGCGCAGATCGCCGACTGGTACAAGGCGCTCAACCTGCAGCCGGGCGCCGACCTCGGCGAGATCAAGAGCGCGTACCGCCAGCTCATGCGCAGGTACCACCCCGACATGCACGCCGGGAACCCGGGCAAGCAGAAGGCGGCCAACGAGCTGTCGATGCGCGTGACCGCGGCCTACAACGGCCTGCAAGAACACCTCGGCAAGTCGTAGCCCTGATCGATGCGACGAGGCCGCGTGCGCGGCGCGCGGCGTGATCAGCGCGTGACCGACAGCCGCAGCGCGTAGCAGCCGGCGGCGGTGGCGCTCGAGGCGTCGACGACCAGGTAGTACGTGCCGGTGGCGGCGATGGCGATCGTGGCCTGATCGAGCGCGCCGGCGCCCAGCGCGTCGGCGCCGCCGCGGCAGGTCGCGGTGAGGCTGCAGCCGTCGAGCAGGTAGAGCGCGCCGTCGTGGCCGGTGGTGCGCAGCTCGGCGTGCAGCGTGTCGCCGGCGGTGAGCGCGAGCCGGTAGACCGCGTCGGGGCCGGGCTCGGGCGAGCCGGCGCAGCCGGGCAGCACCGACGGGGCCAGGTCGTTGGCGTAGCCGGTGGTGTCGCCGTAGCGCTCGACCTCGGCGGCCGTGACCGCGACGTCGATGGCGGCGGCGCAGCGGTCGTTGTCGGGCTGCTGCGCGGCGAGCGCGCACACCGACGCGTCGGGGCCGGCGGCGTCGATCGCCGGCGGCGCGGTGGTGCGGCAGGTCCCGGCCACGCACTGGTAGCCGTCGGGGCAGCGCGGATCGACGTCGGCGCACGTGATGGTCGCGCCGGCGTAGTCGGCGTCGAAGCCGCAGCCCGCGGCGGTCGCGAGCGCGGCCGCGACGAGCCAGGGCTGGCGGGCACGTTGGCGGGGACGACGGGCCACGGTGTAGACTCGCGCGTCGAGGATAGCGCGCCCGCGCCCGCGATGTCGAACGCCGTCCCGCCCACGATCGGTCGCTACCAGGTGATCGCGCCGCTCGCGACCGGCGGGATGGGCGAGCTGTTCGTCGCGCGGCGCGCCGGCGCCGGTGGCTTCGCGCGGCTGGTGGTGCTCAAGCGGCTGCGGGTCGAGCTGGGCGCGACCGCCGGCTACCGCGCGATGTTCTTCGACGAGGCGCGCCTGGCCGCGCGGCTGACCCACCCCAACGTGTGCGAGGTGACCGACCTCGAGGACGTCGGCGACGAGCACTACCTGGTGATGCCGTACCTCGAGGGCGTGGCGCTGACCGCGGTGGTCGGCGCCGGCGCGGGCGCGACCCCGGCCGACGCCGCCGAGGCGCGGATCGTGGCCGGGCTGCTGGTGCAGGCGTGCGACGGGCTCGATCACGCGCACGAGCTGACCGACGACGCCGGCGCGCCGCTCGGCGTCGTGCACCGCGACGTGTCGCCGGGCAACGTCTTCGTCACCGCCGACGGCGTGGTCAAGCTGCTCGACTTCGGCGTCGCCAAGGCCAACGACGCGTCGACCACCACCGATCAGGGCGTCGTGAAGGGCAAGCTCGCGTACATGGCGCCCGAGCAGCTGGCCGGCGGCGCGATCGATCGCCGCGCCGATCTGTTCGCGCTGGGCGTGGTCGCCTGGGAGGCGCTGGCCGGCCGGTCGCTGTTCGCGCGCGGCTCGGCGTCGCTGACCGCGGCGGCGGTGCTCGACGAGCCGATCCCGCGGGTCGAGGCGATCGCGCCGGCGGTCCCGGCGGCGCTGGCCGACGTGCTGGCCCGCGCGCTCGATCGCGCCCCGGTGCGGCGGCCGGCGACGGCGGCGGCGCTGCGCGAGGCGATCGAGGCGGCGCTGCGCGATCACGGCGGCGTGGCCCGCGCGCCCGAGCTGGCGAAGGTGGTGGCGGCGCGGTGCGGCCCGGCGATCGCCGCGGCCCGCGAGCGGGTGCGCGCCGCGGCGCCGACGCGGCCCGAGGTGGCGGCGCCGCCGACGGCGGCCGAGCGCCCCGACGCGATGCCGACGACGGTGTGGACCGGCGCGCGGCCAGGGCGCGCGCCGCGATGGCCGTGGGCGATCGGCGCGGTCGCGGTGGCGACGCTCGGCGCGAGCGCGCTGGCGTGGCGCGGGTGCACGCGCGGCCGATCGGCCGGCGCGACGATCGACGCGGGCGGGGCTTCGGTCGACGCCGCGGTCGCCCCGCACGACGCCGCGCACGACGCCGCGCTCGACGCCGCGCTCGCGATCGACGCCGGCGCGGCCCTCGACACCGGCGCGCGAGTGCGCAAGCCTGGCTGGGTGAGCATCGACTCGACGCCGTACGCCGAGCTGACGATCGACGGCAAGGCGGTCGGGCCCACGCCGTACATCCACAAGCCGCTCGCCGCGGGTCGCCACCGCGTGCGCGCGACGCTGGCCGACGGGCGCGCGCGCACGCTCACCATCGACGTGCCCGAGGGCGGCAGCGCGGCGCCGCTGGACCTGCGATGGTGAGCCGCGGCGCGGCGGTGATCGCGGCGCTGGCGCTGGCGGCGCAGGCGGCCGCCGCCGACGAGGCCGCGGTCGCGAGCCACCTGGCCGCGGCGCAGCGCGCGCGGGCCGCCTTGCGCTACGACGCCGCGCTCGACGAGGTCGCGCGGGCGTTGGCGGCTGGCGACGCGACGCCGGCGCAGGTGGCGGCGCTGTACCGCTTGGGCGGCGAGCTGGCCGCGGGCCTCGATCGACCCGCCGAGGCCGCCGCGTGGTTCGCCCGCTGGCTGACGCTCGAGCCAGCCGGCGCGCTGCCCGCCGGCGTGTCGCCCAAGCTCGAGGCCGCGCTGGCCGCGGCGCGCGCGGGGGCCACGCCGCTGGCGCTGACCGCGCGGCGCGAGGGCGACGCGATCGTCGCGACGGTCGGCGCGCCCGCGGGCGTGGTGCGCGCGATCCGCGTCGCGGCGGACCCGCGCGCCCGCGGCGTCGACGGTGGCGTCGGCCAGCCGCTGCCGTGGCCGCGCGGGCAGGCCGCGGTGGCGATCGCCCTCGACGAGCACGGCAACCACCTGGCCTACGCCGCGGTGCCGGCCGGCGGGCGGCGCGGTGGCGGCCCCTCGACGCCGCTGCACCGACGGTGGCAGCCCTACGCCGGCGTCGCGCTCGGCTGCGGCGTGCTCGGCGGCGTGTTCGCGTGGCGCACCGCGGTCGCGCAGGACGAGTTCGACGCGCTGCGCGCCGATCCGACGGGCCACCCGCTCGACGTCTACGAGGCGGTGCGCGCCCGCGGTGAGCGCGACGCGCTGGTCGCCAACCTCGGCTTCGCCGGCGCCGGCGCGTTCGCGGTGGTGGCGGCGATCGTGTGGTGGCAGCGCCCGCAGGCCACGTCGCTCGCGATCGAGCCGTCGGCCGACGGCGGCGCGGTCACGCTGCGCGGCCAGTTCTGATCGCGGCGCTGCCGTCACGCTCGCGCGCGGCGGCGCCGCACCAGCCCCAGCACCAGCGCGCCGACGCCGAGCACGCCGACCGCGCCGCCGCCGCCCTCGGCGCGGCACCCGCACGGGATCGGGTCGACCGTGCTGGGATCGCCGGGGTTGCCGGCCGCGCCTGCCACCACGACGGTGATCGCGTCGGCCGCCGACACCTCGAAGCGGTCGTAGACCACGGCCTCGATCGCGTGCTCGCCGTCGTCGACGTTGGCGGTCTGCCAGCGGTAGGTGTACGGCGCGGTGCCGTCGGAGCCCTTCAGCACGCCGTCGATCTTGAACTCGACCCGGACCACACCGTCGCCGGCGCTGGCGTCGGCGCTGAGCGTCACCGCGCCGCTGACCTCGGCGCCGTCGGCGGGCGCGGTCAGCCGCACCGTCGGGGCGCCCGGCACCCCGGCGTCGATCGGCGGCGCGCCGGCGTCCGGGCCGACCCCGGCGTCGACCGGCCCGGCGTCGACGCCGCCCATCGGCGCGTCGATCACGCCGGCGTCCATCGGCGGCTCGACCACGCCGCCGGTGAGGTTGAAGAACTGCGCCGCGCGGTACGCCGCGCACAGGTTGCGGCTCTCGGTGTACGTGCCGGCCGGCGCGCACGCGTGCTCGGGGTCGTTGCCCATCGCCACCGCGTGGCCCATCGACGCCAGCCGCCACGACTCGACCACCACCGTCGCGCCGCTCTTGTAGCGGGCGCGCTCGTGGCCGCTGACCGTCGCGGTCTCGTCGGCGGTCTGGTCGGCGCCGCCGACGTTGGTCCACTGGTCGATCAGCTCGACCTGGTTGTCGGGGCTGACCGTCGAGTCGGCGGTGCCGTGGAAGATCACCACCCGCGGCCGCGCGCCGGCGTAGCCCGGGAACGCGTTGCGCACCAGGTCGCCCCACTCGGCCGGCGTGTGCTTGAGCTCGGGGTGGGCGTTGAGCTGCTGGCAGGCGTAGGCGCCGTTGACCGTCGTCGCGCAGCGGTACGGCAGCCCCGCCATGATCGCGCCGCCAGCGAACACGTCGGGCCAGGTCGCGAGCATGACGCTGGCGAAGCCGGCGCCGGCCGAGAAGCCGGCGACGTAGACCCGCGCGGCGTCGATCGCGAAGTCGGCCTTCATCTTGTCGACCATCTGCTTCACCGACAGGTTCTCGCCCTGGCCGCGGGTGAGGTTGGCGACGTCGCCGTACTCGCCGGCCCAGTTGAAGCACTTGATCGGGTTGTTGGCGGTGACCTGCTCGGGGAACACCACGTAGAAGCCGTATTGATCGGCGAGCTGGGTCCAGCCCACCGCCGCGGCGTCGGTGTGGCTCTGGCTGCAGCCGTGCATGAACACCACCAGCGGCGCGTTGGCCGCCGGCGTGGTCGGGCGGTACCGCCACATCGCCAGCGCGCCCGGGTTGGACCCGAAGCCGGTGACCTGCTCGAGGGTGCCGGCGGCGGCGGTGCCGGCCAGCGCGACGATCGTGGCGGTGATGATGGCGAGGTGGCGCATGGGGACCCTTAGATGGAGGTACGCAGCGTGACGAAGAAGGAGCGCTCGCCGTCGACGGTGCAGGTGTCGCCGGCGCGCACCTCGCAGCGGCGGTACAGCGCGAAGCGCGAGCCGATGGCGGTGGTCGGCGACAGCCAGTAGGTGGTGCCGACGTTGACGTAGAGCTGGCTGGCGACCGGGTTGGTGCCCTGGCGATCGCTGACCAGCACGACCTGGGCGCCGGCGCCGGCGCGCTCGTCGAGCGCGGTGACGTCGAAGCCGCCGCCGATCGAGGTGCCGGTGTAGATCTCGCCCGACAGCCGCTGGCCGTCGTCGGGATCGACCACCTCGTTCTGGACGATCGACGCGTTGGCGAACGCGCGCAGCCGGCGATCGAGGAACCGCCCCATCACCGAGCCGCGGGCGTTGAAGCCGTCGATGTTCTGGTCGTCCGACCGCGAGGTGTCGGTGTTGACCTGGAACATCTGCAGCGCGGCGTGGATCGCGAACCGGTCCTTGTCGACCAGGAACGACGGCGTCACCACCGTGAAGTGGTA
>Ga0073899_10005615_pt1 | contig 10863 bp, 5 predicted proteins | sample KloWWTmetaKNB5Ph_FD_88975 | JGI IMG/M metagenome (GOLD analysis project Ga0073899, IMG submission 88975) | Active sludge microbial communities from Klosterneuburg, Austria, studying microevolution and ecology of nitrifiers - Klosterneuburg... | ecosystem: Engineered > WWTP > Aerobic digester >...
CGGCGACAATCGCATCGAACGGCACATCCTGATGAACAAGGTCGGCACGGAACCGTTCGGCGGACAAGATCAGAAAGTCTGACAAGCTGTTCGCGGGCGGGATATCGATCCGCACGGGCAAAGTATTGACGAAAAGCCCGATCATCCGATCGAAGGCGGGGTGCCCGCGCCCGGCAACGGGTGTCCCGATGATCGCATGTGTCCGCCCGGTCCAACGGGCCACGACTGCGCCGAAGCTGGCCTGAAGAAACTCGAAAACCGTAATGCCGTTTTGCTGCGCGGCGGCGGCCAAGTCTCTGGTCAAGATATGGTCAAGACGGGTGGTACAGGAGGCTGGCGTATACTCCGCGCCTCCGCTCCGCGCCCGGTCTGGCGACAAGCCATTCAGCGGCTCGGCCCCGGAAAGACGATTTTGCCAATAGCCGAGCTTTGCCGCATCGGTCGCAGCTTGGTCCTGCTGGCGCGCGATATCGGCAATCTGAAAGGGCGGCACTGGCGGAATATGCCCCGCCATTTCCATCGACAGTTCGGACAGGAAGAGTTGATAGGACCAGCCGTCAAAAGCGATGTGGTGAAAGACCAGTGACAGTTTTGACCGCCCAGGCGCGAAACGGATCAGTGTCACCCGCAACGGCAGGTCAGTCCGAAGTGAAAACGACGCTGCGGACTGTTGCCTGACCACCTCCTCCGCTTCTTCGGCTGTTGCGGCGGCGGACAGGACTAGCCGAAAGTCTGACGCGGGACGCTGGATCTGACACAAGGCGCCGTCGCGATTGTCATAGACCGTGCGCAAGACCGCGTGGCGCTGAATGACAGCACGAATCGCGGTTTCCAGCCGTTCCTCAGCAATCTGGCCTTCGATATCGAATGCAAAGGCCATGTTGCATTGGCTGCCATCCCCTTCGGCCTGGTGCAGGAAATACATGCGCTGCTGCGCCTGCGTCAGCACGGCGGGCGCGTCGTCCAGATCGGCGCGGCGCACTGGCAAAGCTTGCTTGTGATCGCGCAGGAAAGCGATGATCGCCGCCTTTTCAACTGTCAGGCGTTGCCGCAGTTCTGCCGAAAGAGGGGTGCCATAAGCGCGATACCGCAACGCATCGCCCTCGACGAACAGTTCGACCTGTTGACGGCGGGCCAGTGCCAGAATCTCGGTGACACTCACAGCTCGCCTTCCTCGACAAGCGGGCTGGTAGGGGGGGCATCAGCCTCGATACCGACAAGGATATCGATCAGCTGCGACAGGCTGCGAATGGTGAATGCGTTGAAGAAGTCTTCAAGCTTCAGCGTCACGCCAAACTCTTGGCCCAGTCGGCTGATGATCTTGATCGCCATCAAGGAATGACCGCCGATCGTGAAAAAGCTGTCCTTCACGGAAATCTGCGGGCGTTCCAGATATTCGGCCCAGATAGCTGCAACGGCTTTTTCCGTTGCGGTTTCGGGGGGGGCGAAGCCTGACTGTTCCTCGATCGGCGATGGCAGGGCCGCCTGATCCACCTTTCCCTGTGCCGTCAAGGGAATGGACTCCAGTACAAGCAGGGCGCTGGGCCGCATGAATTGCGGCAGGGATTTGCGAAGGTCTGCATTCAGTTGCCGCGACAGTTTCTGTGGCTTCAAGATCCCGGCCCGAAGTTGGTGCTGCACCTCGGCCGAAGGCACCACATAGGCCACAAGCTGCCCTGCTTTTTGTGCCGCAATGGCGTGCGCTACCCGCGGATCCTGCCTCAACTGACGTGAGATTTCGGCAAGGTTCACCCGAAAGCCACGTATCTTGATTTCGGTGTCACGGCGGCCGATGAATTGCATCTCGCCGTCCTGTGACCAGCAAGCATAGTCACCCGTCCGATAGAACCGCTGGGTCGGGTCAAGACCCAATGCCGCGCCGCTTACGAAACGTTCATCCGTCAGATCGGGCTGTGCCAGATATCCTTTCGCAACGCCTGCCCCGCCGACGATCAGCTCCCCTTCGACGCCGGGTGGACAAAGACGGCCTTTTGCATCGACCACCAGCGCCAGCGCATTGGAAACCGGCCTTCCGATAGGTGGCGGTGCGACGTAGTCGTCGTGCAGTTCATGACCAAGTGCGTCAACGGTTGCCTCAGTTGGTCCATACATGTTGAACAGCCGCAATCCGTTGACGCGGGGCAAGGTAACCGGACCCAAACGGTCGCCGCCGGTCAGCAGTGTCTTCAGCGTTGCCGGCCAGACGAGGCCCACGCTCAGCGCCGTTTCGAAAAATCCGGTCGTCAGACAGCAATGAGTGACACCTTCGCGGCTTAGGGCGGTGGCAAAATCCGACATATCGTTTCGCGTCGCATCAGAGAGGGACACGACGCAGCCGCCCGCCAGAAGCACCGGCCAAACTTCGCCGATGTAAGCATCGAACGCCGTATGTGCGATGGAGGCGGCAACCGTTCCGTGATCAAGGTGGAACAGGTCGCGGTGCAGATGGCACAGATTACGCAGGTTGGCGTGCGAAACCTCAACCCCCTTGGGCTGGCCCGTCGACCCCGAAGTAAAGACGATATAAGCGCGTTCCGGGTCTGCGTTCTGTCCAAGGTTCTGTGACAGAGTTCGAAGCTTCAGCCCCGGTTCCACGATTATTTGCGGTTGGGCCTTCTCCATCAGATGAGCGAGCCGTTGTTCTGGCAGGTCGGTATCGATGACGACCACAGTGCTATTTGCAATCCAGCTTGCCAGAAAGCCGACCGCCAGTTCATTGCCACGCGGCAATGCAAGCGCCACGCAGCCGCCCGCACCAAGTCCGGCGGCCTTCATCTTTTCGGCCAACACCCCGGCTTTTGTAAAAAGATCGGCATAGCTCAGATCGCCGCTGTCATCGCGCAAAGCCGGGCTTTCTGGCCGTTCAAGCGCGTTCTTGCGTATCTCATCGACCAGACTGCCTGCGCCGATGTCCAGCCGTGGGCCGCGCGCCCAGCCCGCCAGCCGCGTGGCTTGCTCGGGGCAGAGACCGGTCAAACCCTCGACTGGGGAATCAAGCTGATCGAAGGCTGTCAGGAATTGGTGCCGGAAGTTTTCCAGGAAGGTGCGGATCTCTGCCGGGGTATAGATATCGCTGCGGTATTCCCAAAGGAAATGAACCTCGTTTTGCGCGCGGAACTTCGTCTTGCGAGGAATCACAAGACAGTCGAGGTCGAACTTGGAGGTGGCAGACTCTACAGTCTCGTCCTTTCGCCAGGACAATCCCGCCGGAGTTTCTGCGGTAAGTGGTGTATCGTGGAAACCCAGAAGCACGTTGAAAAACGGGTTGGCCCCGCTGCGTTCGGGGTTCAGCTTTTCGACAAGTCTGGCGAACGGATATCGTTCGTTCGCTTGCGCGGCTTGCACTGTATGATGGACGGCACGCAGCGTCTCGCTCAGCGGGACGTCTGTGCCGAACTTGTGGCGCAGCACGATCGTATTGACCAACATGCCCAAGACATCATGGCCGCCCGTCCAACTGCGGTTGGCGAAGGCCGAGCCGATGGTGATATCATCCTGACCGGAATGGCGCGACAAGGTCAGAAACAGGATGGCGGCGGTGAAGGCAAAGGTCGTGATGCCCAGATCGCGGCAGCCTGCCTCGATCCGCTGCCATTCCTGTCCTGAAAAAACCATCCGCTCGACGCCACCGTCAAAGCCGATCGCGGGGGAGCGCTTGCCAAAAAGCGCCACACCGTCCGGGCAGGCGGCAAGCTGGTCACGCCAATAGGTCAGCTGTCGGTCTGCCTCGGCAGAGGTCAGGAATTTTTGCTGCGCCTCGGCAAAGTCGAGATATTGCGCGACGGGCCGAAGCTGCGGCGCACGGCCCGCATCAACCCGTCGGCCATAGCTGTGGATCAGTTCGTCAGTAAAGACATTCCCACTCCAGCCGTCATGGATGATGTGGTGTTCCTGATGCAAGAGCACATGCAGGTCTGGTGCGAAAGCCACCAGCACAAAGCGTGCCGGCGGGGCAGCAGAAAGATCGGCGATGTGGGGCAGTTCGGAGGCGAAGATCGCCGCAAGCTCTGCGTCGCGGTCGGCGGGGATTACTTCGGTGCGATCCAGGCGCGGCAGCGACAGATCCACCCGGTCCAGCACATGTTGAAAAGGTGTGCCGTTCTCCTCGCCGAAGAAAGTCCGATAGATTTCATGGCGGGCGAAGACGTCGTTCAGGGCGCCCTCCATGGCTTGGGGGATGAAGCTTCCTTCGAACCAGATGCTTGCCTCGGCCAGGTAGGCTTTGCTTTCAGGATTGGACTGATGCAGGAACCAGATCGCTTCCTGCTGGGGTGTCAGGGGATAGCGGCCTTCCCGCCGCAGGCCCGATCTTGTGATCTCACTGTCATCCTTGTTCGCATCGGCCAGAATCCTGCGCAACCCGCCCAACGTCGGATTTTCCTGAAAGGCCCTGAGAGGGACATGCTTGCCAAAATCTTTCTGCACAGACTGCAAAAGTCGAAGGACAGCGATGGAGTTTCCGCCACAGGCAAAGAAGTTGTCGTCCTCGGCGAGGGTCGTGGTCCCGCTTGTTTCGGCGAACAATGCGCTCAACCTGTCAGCCGGATCGGGGGCACTGTCCAGACTCGCACGCAGGGCTGCCCGATCAATCTTGTCATTCGCCGATCTGGGCAGGCTGTCCATCACGTGAATGGCGGTCGGCATATAATAGTTGGGCAGTTGGGCCTTGATCGCTTTTGCAATTCTCTCACGCATGCCCTTTGGCTCCAGGGAGGAGGCCGCGAAAAGGAAGAGCTGCTTTTCACCCGCACCGGTTGCATGTGCCAGGCTGCACACAGCCAGCACATCGCTAACCGCCGCTGCCACATGATCAAGCTGGGAAAGGTCCACCCGGTTGCCACGCACCTTGACCTGTGCGTCACGGCGCCCTGCAAACCGCAAGCGTCCGTCCGCTTGTCGTTCTGCCCAGTCCCCCGTCATGAACCAACGTATTCCGTTCCCATCGACGGTGAAGGCCGAGCTTTCCCCGTCTCCTTCGGTCAGATAACCTAGCGCAACCTGCGGTCCGCCAATCCAGATTTCCCCAAAATCAGCATCATGGTCCTGCCCATCGCGCAGGCGCAAAACGAGGTTGTCTATCGTGTCATGGATCGACACGGCTTCGCCTGAAGAGACGCGCGTCACACTGGTGCAGACGGTCCCCTCGGTCGGGCCATAACCGTTGTAGGTTGCATATTTGCCGGCCCAGTCCCACAGGACAGGTTCAGGGCAGACATCGCCCGCCACGATCAATGCCGCCAGAGCGTAATCTTCCCGCAGGGGCAGGTAAGGCAGGATCGCCGAAGGAAGAATCGCATGGGTGACAGACATGTCGACCATGAACTGACCCAGCAGCACAGGGTCATTGCGCAGGGCATCGGGCACAATGACAAGGGGAACCCCATTCGTCAGGGCGATGATCCATTCGAGGGTCGAAGAATCGAAAGCAGGTGCCGCGAAATGCAGGACCCGCGCGCCTGCCGAAAGGCCAAGACGATCTGCCAGCGCGTCCGCCGTTCGCAACATAGCAGAGGCTGCAATCCTGACGCCCTTGCTTTTCCCGGTCGAGCCAGAGGTGAACAGAATGAACTCTGCATCTGGTGTGGATGGTTCGGGCGCAAAAGCCTTGGATCGCACTTCCAGCTCATCAACAACGACGAGGCTCTCCTCCACCGTTGCAAAGTCATTGCGGCTCTGCGGCGAAACCAGCACGACGCCCCGGCCGACTGTCTGCAGGATAGACTGCTTGAACGATGCAGGATGGGCGGGGTCCATCGGCACACAGGTCCGCCCGCCGATCAGTGCCGCACAATAGGCCACCACGAGTGGGGCAGATCGTTCCAGACAGACGAGAACCGGGCTGTCCCTGTCAACCGCGACCGCATCTATGCGTGCGCGCAAAGCGTTAGCGGCTGACCACAGTTCGGAGTATGAGAGACGTGTTTCACCGTCATCAACGGCAAGGCTTTCCGGCGAACCATAGACATGGAGCGCCAGCCGGGCGATCGTTTCGAACATTGGTTCGCAATCCCTGTGTTGCGTCCGCCATTGTCTGTGCCCGACTCCGGGCTACATCTGGCAGTTTAGCTTAAAGCGCTTATGCCATGCAGGATTGCTTCGGGCAAAAAAAATTTGTTCTATTGTGAACAAATATTTTTCCCGACACATGCGATTTGCTCAGCTGAGCCGAACAACACCAACCGCCGCCTTGTTATGAGCATTCACGATCGCATGGCCGGTAAGAGAGGCCCGCGCAAAAGCCCCCGCATAGAGCGCGCTGTCGCAGAATATACCAATCACCGGCGCAGCGTCCGTTTCGATGAAGTCACCCCGTGGCGTCATGCCTACGACAGGAATTTTCTGGCCGATCACCCGCTCTTGCACCACAAAAGTGTCCGCTTCCTGTACGGCCTTTATAAGCGACTTCTCCCAGATGCTTTGCGAAAGTGTCCAGCCGCAATGCACATCCTTGCCACCATAGCCGTTCGCCGCCTTGAGAACGAGCGCCTCTTTCGGCCGCGACAAGATCAGATCTAGGTTGCTGGCTTCGACCAGCGCCGTCCATGGTATCAGCGCATGAACCAGCGAAGCCTCACTTTCCAGCTTCCTCCCCGCGGCCACTTCTTCATGAACAAGCGCCATCAGCCCCTTGTTCATGAAAAGATCGTTCCATATCGGGTTCATCGACCCGATGGTGCCGGTCGCAGTTGCCGTCAGATAGGCGGAATAACGTTCGGGCCGGGCCAGACAGTCGCGCAAGGTAAAAAGCTCGAAAACTCCGAAGGGCGCCACCTTGTCCATGGGCAAGGCACTGACCGGCAAAATATCGGGCATTCTACCTGTCAAAGCACACAGCGAGCGCGCTGCAAACTGCGCCGACAAGGGGCTTGCCGCCAGTTCGTCATCATCATCGACAACCACCAACCGTCCCTCGGCAGATTCGGGCAGCAACTGCGCAAGCGCGCTGAACGGAGCGCTATTGCCCGTACTGCCGGGTATTCTGGGGTGATCAGTTGTTCGGCGGTCATAAATCGCTTGCATCAGCCGGTCGTCCTGCCCCCCCGTCGCGCCACCGACGTTGAGTTCCAACACCTTCCAGCCCTTCGCATCCTGAAGCAGATCCCAGCGGCCGAAGGGAAGATTGGCGGGAAGGCTAAGCGGGCCCAAAAGGGCCGCGGCTTCAGGCGGATAGCCAAGCCTTCTCAACAGTGCCGGTGTGTTGTCATTCGCCAGATTCTGCAAAACGCGCTGCATGACTACGGTCAGCCGATGCAGTCTTGACGACAGGTCCGCCATGTCATCCGCCGCCAGGATGACGGGCGTCAGAAGGACATTGTCTTCGGGGCTGAGCAGCCGGTCATGCAAACCCGCCAGGCGCAGTTCCTCGGCGAACTCTTCCGCATCATCGGCTTCCATGAGGTGATCTGCCCACCGTTGCTGCCTAGACTGATCCATTCCGTCTTTGCCCCATGGTTGGATGAGGGTTGTATATGCGCAGCGCTGCGGCCGGTCTGCAAGGTCGGCGTCTTTGCCCCATCGGCGGAGCTGCGACTGATCATTGAAAATGAAAGAGCCGCCCGGTTTCCCGTGCGGCCCCTGAATTCCGAAAGCTCGGAAGCGTCGTTCAGCCCTGGCGGGCCTTGTAGCGCTTCTGCGTCTTGTTGATTACATAGACGCGGCCCTTGCGGCGCACGACCTGGCAATCGCGATGACGCGTCTTGAGCGAGCGGAGCGAGTTCGCTACCTTCATCGTTCTCTCCTTTACGGCGCGTCTGCGCCTGCAAGACTTACCCGTGAGGAACATCCCCAAGGGCGGTGAATGGTGGGCGCGACAGGGATCGAACCTGTGACCCCTACGATGTCAACGTAGTGCTCTACCGCTGAGCTACGCACCCGTCCGTGCACAATACCGCCTGTCCAAAACAATAAGAACGCGGGCGGAACCGCGTCGGTCGCTGGTGCTATAAAAGGAGTCGACAAGGCTTGCAAGGGGGTTTGGCAGTCGGTCATTTGCGGTTATGCTACGTGTGAAACCGGGTATTCCATGACCAGTGCCGCCTATACACTTACCCTACCCAAGCGGCGCGAGACCAGCGTGGTCTTTGCTTCGCCCCATTCCGGGCGCGCTTATCCACAAACCTTTCTGGCGAAATCCGTGCTGGATGAACGTACCATCCGCACGTCGGAAGATGCGTTCGTCGATGATCTTCTGGCGGTGGTACCGACGTTGGGTGCGCCCCTGCTGGCAGCCAAGGCGCCACGTGCCTATCTGGACCTGAACCGCGGCGCGGACGAGTTGGACCCCGCGGTGGTCGAGGATGCCCGCAGCTTTGCCCACAATCCGCGCGTCGCCTCGGGCCTGGGGGTGATTCCAAGGGTCGTCGCCGGGGGGCGCGCAATCTACCACGGAAAAATGCCGATGAGCGAGGCGCGCAGCCGCATCCGTGACCTCTGGCAACCCTATCATACCTGCCTAGCCAAGTTGATGGACGAATCGCGGGCGCGGTTCGGGCAGGCGATCCTGATCGATGTGCATTCGATGCCACATGAGGCGATGGAGGCGATCCCGGCGCGGGCCGGCAAGCGGCCCGAGGTAGTGATCGGCGACCGCTATGGTGCGTCTGCTGCCAATGATGTGGTGTCCGGGATCGAGGAGGCCTTTCGCGCGCAGGGTTTTCGTGTGGCCCGTAACGCGCCCTTCGCCGGGGCTTATATCGCCCAAACCTACGGGCGCCCCAGCATTCGCCAGCATGCGGTTCAGATCGAACTGGACCGTGCGCTATACATGGATGAGCGCGCCATCCTGCCGCACGCGCAGTTTGCCGATTTCAGGGCTAGGCTGGAGCCTGTCTTGCGCGACATTGCCCTGCTGGGGCAACCGGACGCGCGGCTGGCGGCCGAATAGTCAACGCAGCGCGCGCCCCTTGATGATGGCCTCCTTGCCAAACTTCTGGCGGATCTTGTCGGCAGCGCGTTCTGCGCCTACGCGCTTAGAGGCCGAGGGGTCGAGCAGGTCTTCAGTCAGATCGGCGGCACCTGCTGGCACGATGTCCGAAAGACCGACGCCGATCAGCCGGAACGGGCCACGCTCTGTCACCGCGGCCATCAGATCGGCAGTCGCGCGATAAAGCCGGTCCGCCATCTGTGTCGCATCGCGAAGTTTGTGACTACGGGTCAGCAGGGTGAAATCGCGGCGCCTGAGTTTCAGGGTTATGGTCCGGCCCGCCAGATCCTTGGCCTTGGCGCGGTCCGATACACGTTCCGCAAGTCGCCACAGATGGCCGTCGAGGGTATCGCGGTCGGACGTGTCTTCGAAAAAGGTGGTTTCGGCCGAAATGGACTTCATCGGTTCATGCGGGCTGACACGTCGGTTGTCTTCGCCGCGCGCCAGATGCCAGAGCCTTCCGCCCATGGAGCCGAACTTCTGGTCGAGCGTCTTGCGGTCCCAGCGCAAGAGATCGTCAAACGTGCGAATCCCTGCGCGGTCTAGTGTAGCCTGCATTGCCGCGCCGACGCCCCAGATCATCCGCACAGGTTTGCCGCGCAGGAACGCCGCCGTTTCAGCGTGGCCAATCACCGAAAAGCCGCGCGGCTTGTCAAAGTCGGAAGCGACCTTGGCGAGAAACTTGTTGTGAGACAGGCCCACCGATCCCGTGACGCCCACGTCCTCCTCCATCTGTTTCAGAAGACGGGCCAGCAGGATTGCCGGTGGCGCATGGTGCAAGCGCGCGGTGCCCTTCAGATCCAGGAACGCCTCGTCCAGCGATAGGGGTTCGATCTGCGGGGTCAGCTCTTCCATCAGCGCGCGGATCTGGCGCGAGACGGCGACGTAATGTGACATGCGCGGTTTGACGACCGCCGCTTCGGGGCAGAGTTTCAGCGCCTGGAACATCGGCATGGCCGAACGTACGCCCTTGATCCGCGCGAGGTAACAGCAGGTGGAGACGACGCCGCGATGGCCGCCGCCGACAATCAGCGGCCTGTCGCTCAGTTCGGGATTGTCGCGTTTCTCGACAGAGGCATAGAAGGCATCGCAGTCCATATGAGCGATGGACAGACTGAACAGTTCGGGGTGCGACAAAAGCCTTGGCGAGCGGCAGGCCGGGCAGCGCCCGCCGGGCGGGGGCGGATCGAACGGTGTCAGGCAATCGCGGCACAGGGCGGGCATGCGGCGACTATAGGCCCCGGGCGCCCTTGGCGGGAAGCGGCTTTCAAGCAGTCAGGGCCGCAAGCTTGCGGTTACATAGTTGACCGACAGGTCGCGGTCGGACAGCGACCATTGCCAGCTGACCGGGTTGAAGACGAACCCCTTGCGGTCGACCGGGTCGAGGCCCGCGCGGGCGATCATGTCGCGCAGCGCGTCGGGCTGGATGAATTTGGCCCAGTCATGCGTGCCTTTGGGCAGCCAGCGCATGATCCATTCCGCGCCGATGATTGCGGCCAGGAAACTTTTTGTCGTGCGGTTCAGGGTCGACATAACCATCAGCCCCCCAGGCTTGAGAAGGTCATGGCAGGTGGTGATGAAACCCTGGGGGTCTGCCACATGCTCTACGATCTCCATCGCCAGCACCGCGTCGAACTGCTCGCCCGCGGCGGCCAAAGCCTCGGCAGTGGTGTGGCGGTAGTCGATGGTCAGGCCGGATTGTTCGGCATGAAGGCGGGCCACGGGGATATTGCCTTCGGCGGCGTCAGCGCCCACGACCGTGGCCCCAAGCCGCGCCATAGGTTCGGACAGGAGCCCGCCCCCGCAGCCGATGTCCAGAAGGCGCAGGCCGGCGAAAGGCAGGGGTTGGCGCAGGTCACGGCCAAATTCGGCGGCGATCTGTGCCGTGATGTAATCCAGCCGGACTGGGTTCATCATGTGCAGCGGCTTGAACTTGCCGC
>Ga0073899_10005617_pt1 | contig 10861 bp, 10 predicted proteins | sample KloWWTmetaKNB5Ph_FD_88975 | JGI IMG/M metagenome (GOLD analysis project Ga0073899, IMG submission 88975) | Active sludge microbial communities from Klosterneuburg, Austria, studying microevolution and ecology of nitrifiers - Klosterneuburg... | ecosystem: Engineered > WWTP > Aerobic digester >...
CGACCTTCCCGGTGGTGCACCACTCGTCCAGGCGAGCCATGAACGCCGGGTCGTTCTCGAAGCTCTCGGCCGACGTCCAGATGCGCGAGTGCGCGCGCCCCACGGTCTCGAGGCAGGCGCCGGTGTTGAGCAGGCCCACCAGGCCCGGCCACTGGCCACTGAAGTTGGACGCGAGCAAGAGCGGGCTTTCCTTGCCGACCACGCCGTCGGTGGTGTGCGGGCCGTACACCCAGTGCACGAACATGCCGATCAGCGGATCGGAGATTGGACTAAGCTTCTCGATCGACTCGTGCGGCTTGGTCAGAAAGCCAGGCACCCGGTAGGGCGTGCGCCCCAGCTTCTTCAGCGCCGCCTCGAGCTTCTGGGTTGCCGCCTCCATGTTCGGCAGCGCCTGCTCGTTGGGGCGCGCTCGACCATCCCCCGGCCAAAAGATCGCGACCTGCTTCGCCATGGCGAAATACTTAGCTCACTTCGGCGGGGGCGGAATCACCACGGCCTTGGTGGTCACGCCGGCGCCGCCGAAGTCCGCGTTCGGAAAGGCGGCGAGCAGGCAGGCGCTGCCGTCGTTGGTGTCGATCTCGACCAGCTTCCCGCTCCGCGAGAACCCGTAGACCTTGTCGCCCCAGGCGGTGATGCCATACATGCTGCCGTAGGCGGCGTTCTGGGTGTCGGCGCACGCGGCGTGCTTGACGATCTGGCCACGAACGGCCTTGGTCACCGACAAGATCGAGGCCTTGTTCAGCTTCGGGATGTCGATCTCGATCAGCGTGTCGGTGGTGTTGCAGTTGCTGGTGGCCGGGGGGGTCGGGCAGTCGCGCACCGTGGCATAGCCGATGGGGTTGCCGTCGTTCTCGACGAACACGATGTCCCCCGACAGCTCCCAGGACTTGTTCTGGTTGGTCTTGGGGTAGACGTGACCATTGCCGTCGCTGACCGGCACGTCACCGAAGGTGCCACGCTGCGAAACGTCGCCGTTCTTCTCGATGGCCCACAGCTCTCCCGCGGTGTTTCCGGCGACCAGTACCTCTTCCGTGGGCGAGACCACGCCGATGGGGGCGAAGGTCAGTGCGTAGAACTTCACGTCCACGCCCACCGCCAGCGGTGTGGATTTGGCGCAGTGCACGACCTTGTTCGAAACTTCGAGCTCGTGCACCTGCGTGTGGCTGATGCCCCACAGCTTGCCGTCCTTGTCCACGGCCACGTCGGTCATGGCCGGGTCTTGCCCGGTTGCCCCCACGCAGTCGAAGTCCCCCAGCTGCTCCAGGTTGGGTGCTGCAGCGGTGGGGTCGATACGGAACAGCGTGCTGTCGGTGTGCACGTAGACCAGCGCGCTCTTGCCCGCCGACCCATCCGTGCCCGAGTCGATGGCGAAGCCCCCCGACCCGCCGCCCGCGCCGCCCGCACCGCCCCCACCGGCGCCTGCCGCACCGCCCGCGCCGCCCCCGCTGCCGGCGCTGGTGGCACAGGCCGCGAGCGCGAAGCCGAACGCAGAGACACAGGCGAAAGACAGCAACGGACGCATGCTGCGCACCCTGACAGCGCCGCGGGCCGAGTGCAAGCGCCTAGCCCTCGTAGACTTCGTCCTGCTCGATGCGCGACAGCACCCAATCGAACTGGCCCGACGTGAGCTTGACCTGGCAGTGCCCGCACTGCCCGGCGGCGTTGATCGCCAGCGGCGCGCCGCAGCTCGGGCACGCGTCGTCGCGCTTCGCCGGTCCCTTGGCGGTGCTGGCGCGGATCAAGGTCCAATACTCGGTGTACTCGCGGTCCCGGCTCTTGTCGCCGCCGACCACGGCGCCGTCGCTGTCGCGGACGGTGTAGTCGCGTCCGGCGGCGAACACGCGGACGGTCACGGCGTCGAACCAGCGGTCGCTGGTGATGCGCGCCAGCTCGAGCTTGCCGATGCGCGGGCTCTCCATCACGTTGCGCAGGCCCGAGCGCCGGTAGGCATCGATCCAGTACGTCTGCGCGGTCCAGAGGTTGTCACTCAGATAGGGCCGCGCCTTGTCCCACGCCAGCGACGACCAAGCCACCTGCATGGTCTGGAACACCAGCCCGACGCGCGCGAACAGGGTGTCCGGATCGAACGCGGGGTCGCGCTGGCGCAGCGCCGCGAGCGCCGAGTCGAGGCCGGCATCGATGCGGGTGGGCAGCTCGCTGCCCTGCTCTTCGGTGGTGCCCGTGAGCATTGGCGGGCGGGCTTCGCGACCCAGCACCGCGACGCCGCTGACCACCCAATCGAACGCCCCGGTGTCGACCACCGCCTGGCAATAGCCACAACTCGAACCCATCACGCGGTCGAGGGGCGCGCCGCAGTTCGGGCAGGAAAACACCCGCACCCGATCGGGCGGCCGGCTCTTGGCGCCGGCCTTGCGGGTGAAGACCCACGACTCACGCGCCCAGTAGCTGGCCGGCTGCGCGGCGGGCGCCGCCTCGGTGTAGTTGGCTTCGAGCTCGATCACCGCTCGGGCGCCGTCGTCGCTCACGCGCACGTCGTCGTAGCGCATGGCGCCGACCACCACCGTGGTGACGGGGCTCTGCCCCAGCGAGGCCAGCGCGCTGCGGGCGCTGGCCTGCAGGTAGGGCGCCAGCGTGTCGAGCTTGCCGGCGCCGCGTGCGGTGTGCGCCTCGGCGTACAGCGCGTACACGAAGTCCTCGAAGCTCACGACGGAGAAGTCCGGGTCGGACAGCTTCAGCGCCTCGAGCCTCGCCCGCGCCGAAGTGACCGTCTCGGGGGGCGGCGGGGCAGCGGTGCTCCAACCCTTGGGCTTTCGGACCCAGCGCAAGAAGAGCACGCCGCCCAGGCCCAGCATGGCGGTGGCCACCAGGCCGACGAAGCCCAGAAAGCCGAGCGCGACCATCTCGCCCTCGCGCTCGCTGTTGCCTCGCACGCGGGTCGAGGCGGGGCGCGGCGGAACCACGCCGTACACCGAAGGCGCGCCCGGCGACCAGGCCGTGGCGCGATCGCGCGGCAGGCTCGCACGGTAGACGTAGATCTTGGGCGCCGGCGCGCTGGGGGTCGAGCTTCCGCTCTTGGTCGACGACGAGCCCGAGCTCGAGCGGGACGAGCTGCCGCTCGAGCTGGAGCTGCGAGACGACGAGCCGGAGGAGCTGGACGACGAGCGCGACGACGAAGACGACGAGCTGCTCTTGAACGAGCTGCCGCCGCCCGGCCGCGCCGCGGAGCCGTGCGCGATCAGGCAGAGCGCGGCGAGCAGCGCGATGACCAGCGCCCGCCTCATGCCACCATCCCGTCGGGCAGCTCGTTCACGTCGTCGTGGGCTCGGGGCAAGACCCTGGCCAGGGGGCCGGCCATCTGCCCCAGCCCCCGCTCGAGCTGGGCGACCCCATCGCCGCGCACGGCGGCCGTCACCTCAGCGACCGCGCGCCCGAAGTCGGCCCCCAGGCGCTTCGCGTCGATGCCGACGTCGGGCACCACCTCGACCACCCGCTCGAACAGCGAGACGTAGATCAGGATCCCGGTTCGCCCCGAGGTGGCGTCGATGCGCTGCTCGTGGAACGCGGTCAAGGCAGAGCGGCGCACGCTGTCGCGGAGGGTGCCGGTTCGCACCAGCAGGCGTCGCAGCCCGGGCACCTGCGCGCAGAAGAACGCGGCGCACAGGTAGAGGACCAAGAGCGCCGGCGGAACCAGGTCGTCGGCGAATTCGGCCGGATGGTAGACGTAGCCGAACAGCCCGATACCTGCGACCAGCGACGCAAAGCCGAGATCTGCGGCGCGGTAGCTGCCCGAGCTCTGGCGCACGGTGACCACCACCTCGGCCGAGGTCCGGGCCTCGAGCGCGACGACCGCCTGCTCGACGCGACGTTTGGCGTCAGCCCCGAGCCAGTCGTGATCGCCCGACATCAGCTCGGCCCTCCCTTCACTTCGACGTTGGGCAGGTGCTGCTTCAGCGCGGCGACCACCGCCTTCTGCAGGTTCCATTGCAGATCGAACTCGACCTCGAAGGCGCTGGCGCCCTCGAGCTGCTCCGAGCTCTCGGCCTGAACGCGCACGCCGCCCACCTTCTTCTTGCTCGCCAGGTCGAACACCAGCAAGTCGGCGTCGATCCACCCACCGTCGAACTCTTGTCGACTCGAGCCGGCTCGGCCCACCGACGGTTTCACGAAGCCTCGGGTGCGCAGCACCAACAGGAAGTCGAGCTTCTCGCACAGGTCGAAGTGCTTGGTCGCCGTGTATCCCGTGCCCGAGCTCGGCGCCGCCTCGGGGTGCAGCGGATCCCAGGGGTGCCGCTCGGTGTGGACGAACGCCGCGCAGGTGTTCACCAGCTGGGTGCCGCTGACGCGGGCGTACACCAGGCCCAGCTCGTCGAGCTCGCGCAGGTCTTCGGCGTAGACCAGCGCAGCGTTCGCCGGAGCGGGCGTGCCCGAGGTCATCTGGAACGAAGCCTTCAGGTTGGCGGGCTCGTCCTTGTCCAAGAGCGGAGTCTTGGACAGCTCGTCGCCCACTGCCTTCACCGCTGAGATCTTCTGTTCGACGCGGGGCCCGCGCTCTTTCACCACCTCGTCGATGTACGGGCCGCAGCCGCCCAGCAGCGCGCAGCACCCGCCAAGGAACGTGGCGCGAAGGACCCTCACGGAATGGCCTCGCCCCCAAGGCTCACGTTGTCCTTGGTGAAGGCGCGCGTCCCGAGCACGATCTTCTTCGGCACGCTCTTGCCCGCCAGAAGATCGAGCGCCGCGTCGATCGCTTCGACCCCGCCCGTGGGGTAGAGGAACGTCGCGTCCAAGATCCCCTGCTTCACGTACTCGACGCCTTCGTGGGGCAGGGCGTCGATCCCGATCAGCTTCATCTCTTTGTCGCGGCCGGCGGCCTTGGCCGCAAGGTATGCCCCGTGTGCGCCCGGGTCGTTGTGGGCATACACCAGGTCGATCTTCTTCTGCGTGGTCAGCGCCGACTCCATTTCCTTGCGCGCATTCGGTTCCAGCCACTGCATGTCGGCCTCGAACACGACCTTCAGATCGGGGTGCTTTTCCAGCTCGAGCCCCTCGCGGAAGCCCTTGTGGCGATCCTGCCCGGGCGTGCTGGTCATCAGCCCTTCGAGCTCGACGATCAGCCCCTTGCCCCCCAGGGCCTTCACCGCCCACTTGCCGGCTTCGCGGCCAATCTTCACGTTGTCGGCGCCAATGAAGGTGGTGAATTCGTCGCCTTGCACCGCACGGTCCAGCACGATCACGGGGATCTTCTTCCGATGGGCCTCGGCCACCGGCTGGGTGAGGGGCGCCGCTTCCTTGGGGCTGATGATGAGCAGGTCGATCTTCTGCGCTAGCAGCTCTTCGACCTGAGCGCGCTGGCGCAGCGAGTCGTTCTGGGCGTCCTTGAACACCACCTTCAGGTTGGGGTGCTTCTCGGCCGCCAGCTTCACGTCTTGGTTCATCTGCACGCGCCAGGGCTCGCCCAGGTTGCACTGGCTCATGCCGATGAGCCACGGGCTCTGGGTCGTGCCGCGCTGGGCGCTGGCGCTCGCAGAGGGCGTAGCGTCGGTCTTCGCCGACGGCTTGCACGCCCCGAGCGCGAGCGCGCACCCGGTGACGAAGGCTGCCTGGGTCAGTGCGTGCATGGGGCGAGACGCTAGCATGGTAGGATCAACCCATGCGACACGTCGTGGTCTCGGTCCTGCTCGCCTGCACCTTCACGGCTTGCGGCGGCTCCGACGAGAGTGGTTCGAGCGCCGGCGGGGGCACCGGCGGGATCGTGGCCAGCGGCGGCGTTGGCGGTACGGCCAGCGGTGGCAGCGCCGGGGCTGCGGGCGATGCGGGCATCGAAGGCGGCTGCACGCCCGCTAGCTGTGCCTCACCCGGACATGCTTGCGTGGGTGGGGCCTGCGTCGAGGACTGCCGTGCGCCCGGCGCCACCGCTTGCGCGGGCGGCACGGTGTGCCACGTGGGGGACGACAATCCCGGCAAGTGCGTCGCCCCCGGCAGCGGCTGCGTGGTCACGTCGCAGCCTGCGACCTGCGGCGCGCTCACCTGCGGTCCGGGAACCCGCTGCGACGGCGCGGGCGCCTGCTACCCGGCGTTGCCCTGCAAATCGATGAAGTGCGACGGCCAGACCTGCCACGGGACCGAGTGCGCCTGCACGCGTCCGCCGCCTGCGTGTGCCCCCGCGCCGCTCGGCAAGGTGGGCGACGTGGGCACGCTCAATGACCCCAAGTTCTCGCGCTGCGGCTCGCTTTCGAGCTGCGACGGCGGCATCTTCGATCTGGACTTCGATCAGAAGTGCAACGCCTGGGGCGTGACCATGATCTCGGGCACCGACTACCTGCGGAAGATCGACCCACAGGGGAAGGTGACCGAGTACGCCGGCGTCACCAACCTGAACATGGGCGAGGTCGCGGCGATTCAGGGCAAAGGCGGGCTGTTCGGGGGCGGGCTCGACGACATCGCACTCACCTACATCTGTTGTGCCGCCTGCGGCTGCGTGCTGTCCGGATCCGGCGGCAACCCGCAGGGTGTTGCCGCGCTGGACTTCGGCAACGGCACGCTGCCGATGAAGATCCCCACCGCCAAGTTCTCGTCCGGTACGGGGCCGTTCGGCAAGCCGTCGGTGGACACCGGGCCGTACGGCTTGACCTGGGGGCTCGACCAGGTGCTGTACGTCGGCAACGTGGACGCCAACGGCGACTACCACGCGCTGGACCTGACCACGCAGACCAGCAAGGTGGTTGCCACCTTCAGCAAGCGCGTGATCGCCAGCGCGCCGTTCGACGCAGCTCGGATGATGGTGGTGCTCGAGGGTGGCGAGGTGCAGCTGGTGCCGGTGCTGGGGAAGAGCGGCACCCCCAAGGCGTTGACCACGCTCGCGACCCACGCCACCAGCCTGGTCCGCGACGCGTGGAGCGGACGCATCTACGCCGAGCTCGCCGACAAGAGCATCGTATCGTTCGCCGAAGACGGCTCGGACCTCCAGACCTTCCAGACTGCCCCGGAGGTCGGCCGTATCACCATCGCGCCCGACGGGTACCTGTATCACCTGACGCTGGGCTGGCCGACCAAGGCCGAAATCGTGCGCTGGCAGCTGCCCGTCAAGCTGTAAGGCGAAGGCGAAAGGCGCCACCGCAGACCGCGGCGGACCGCCGCGACCCTATTCGCAGCGCGCGTAGCCGCGCGAGGTCTTCACGCAGCTCTTTCCGCTCGGGCAATTGGGCGAAGTCGGATTGCACACCAGCGCAGCGCTCCCGGAGCCGAGCGGTTTGCAGTCGGCGGTGCTGGCTTCGCACTGCACGCTGTTCAGGTTTCCGCCGAACGAGAGCCGCTCGCAACACACCTTGCCGTTGCCGCAGTCCCCCGGCTCGTCGCAGAACATGTTCACGAAGCCCGTGAGGCACAGCGTTGCCGACGCCGTGCACGACCCGGCCGCGCTGGTTCCGTCGTCGGCGTGACAGCACTTCTGCGTCGCCACCGGGCACGAGACCGCGCCACAGGTGACTCCGGCTCCCGTCGCCCCGCCGGTTCCAGCGCCACCCGTGCCCGCGCCACCCGTGCCCGCGCCACCCGTGCCACCCGTGCCGGAGCCACCCGTGCCGGAGCCACCCGTGCCGCCGGTTCCAGCTCCGCCCGTGCCCGCGCCACCCGTGCCGCCGGTGCTCGACCCGCCGGTGCCACCGGTGCTCGTGCCGCCTGCCCCGCTGCTGCCGGCAGCCCCGCCGGTGCCCGCAGCTCCGCCCGAGCTGCTGCCCCCGCTCGCGCCGGGCTTCTGGCAAGACTGGGTCGCCGAGTCGCAGACGTACCCGTCGGCGCACGGACACTCCTTCCCGGTCAGGTCGACTTCCTCGACGGTGCAGGCGCCGGCCCACGCCGCCAGCCCCAGGGCGACGGCCAGCGATCGGCGAGCGGGGAGCTGGCGAGGAGACAATTCCGCACCAGCGTACCGCAAGCTGCGGCAAAGAGCACGGAGGGTGCGCGATCAACCCGGGCGAGCCACGACCAGCACGTTGCCCTCGGGATCCGCGAAGTACGCCGCATGGTCGCCCCAAGGCCGCAGCGACAGCGGCGAGAGCTCGCGCGCGCCCGCGGCAACCAGCCGGGCCATCGCGGCGGGCACGTCGTCGGCGTAGAAGTAAAGCTCGGTGGGCGCCAACGCGCCGGCGGCGATCGGTGCCGGCACCTGCCCGGTGTTCGCTCCGAAGGCGGTGCGCTCGTACAAGCCCAGGCGCATCCCGCCCGGCAGCTCGTGCTCGACGTACACCGGCACTTCCACCGTGCGCGGCCAGCCGAACGCTGCCGCGTAGAAGCGCTTCGCGCGTTCGAGATCGCTGACGGCCAAGATGGTGAGCGCGTGGCGTACGAGCATGGCGCCGAGCGTTGCTCACTCGCGCTCGGGGTGCAATTGGCCCGGCGCCTGCTAGGCTGACCGAGTGGTGCGGGCATTCTGGTGGGCGGCGCTGGTGCTGGCCGGCTGTGGCCATCGCGTGACGCACCAGGTCACCGTGCTCGATCAGCAAGAGGTGCGCCTGGGCGAGCGGCTTGCGCCGCCGGCCCTGGTGGTACGATCGGATGACGACGGCGTGCTCTTGCGCGTGATCCGGGACCCACCGTGCTTCGCGCTGGTGCAAGAGCAGCGCCTGCTGCGCGTTGTCACCCGGCGCGAGGCCCGGCAAGGGCCGGTCGTCGTTGGCGCGGCGGTGGCTGCAGTAGGCCTGCTCGTGATGCTGATGCCCGGCGATGACAACGGCGACGCTGCCTTCTGGCCGGATCCACAGACGCTCGGCGCCGCGTTCATCGTGGGCGGGACCGTTGCCATCGCGAGCCAACCCGCCGACTCGGAAGACGAGCACGTGCGCGTCGTACCGCAGGCGCCCCGCGAGACGGCGGCAGAGTGCAATCGAGCGGACCCCGAAGTCTCATCCGTCGAGCTGATCCTCCCCGATCGCCGTCTGCTGGCCGCCGAGCCGACACCGACCGGGCTGTGGCGCGTCGAGGTTCCGTGGGGCGAGCTCGGTCGGCGGGTGCCGGTCTGGGTGCGCGTCGACGGCGTCACCACCCACTCGATCACGCTGGTGCGTTGACGTCCCGCCCACGCGCCCCCACACCTCGGTCCATGAATGAAGAGCGCCGCCACCCGAACGTCGTGCATCGCGACGAGGTCTCCGTCATGAACATGGAAAAGGGTCGGCACCGCATGCAGCTGCGCCGGCTGGGCGCGGCGGCTGGCGGGCAGCTGATCGGCGCAAACCTGACCGAGGTGCCGCCCGGCGCGGTGTCGTTCCCCTTCCACTACCACTGCGCGACCGAAGAGGCGGTCTACGTGCTGTCCGGATCGGGCACGGCGCGCATCGGCGAGTCGCGCGTGGCGGTGCGCGGCGGCGACTGGCTCGCGTTTCCGGCCGGGCCCGAGCACCCCCACCAGATGATCAACGACGGGGCCGAGCCGCTCGTCTACCTGTGCGTGTCGGCGTCGGTGCAGAAGGTCGACGTGGTCGCCTATCCCGACTCGAACAAGGTTGCGGGCATGGCCGGGGCGTTCGAGAAGCCCGTCCATCGCTGGATTTCGCGCCAGGGTGAGAGCCTGGACTACTGGGACGGCGAGCCCGAAGCAGAGTAGCTCGCTTGCGGAAGGCGCGACTTCGGCGAACAATGCCGGGCGATGGGTAGCTTGGCGTGGTGGGTCGGGCTGTGCGTCGTCGCGTGCGGCGCGACGGCCTGCGGCGGAAACGAATTCTCGAGCGACGGTGAGACCGGCGGGAGCGACGCGGGCTCGGATGCCGCCGTCGGCGGCGGCGGCGGCAGCGGCGCAAGCGGCGGGGGCGGCGGCTCTGGCGGTTCGACTGACGCGGGCCTAGACGCGCCCGTGAACCAGTGCACCAGCGAGCTCTTCGGCAAGACCTGCAACGACCCGCTGGTGACCACCGGCGACTCTGCCTGTGATACCTGCGGGCGGCAGAGCTGCTGCACCCAGACCGACGCTTGCCTGGCGAACGCGACCTGCGCGCAGCAACTCAAGTGCTACCTGGAGAGCTGCCTGGGCCAGAGCGCGACGAACTGCGTGCCCGTGGCATGCCCTGCGTGCCTGGGGCGCCAGCTTGATCTTCGTGAACATGTCGTCGTGCCTTCAGACCAGCTGCTCGAAGGTCTGCCCCATGCTCATCCAGTGAGTCACTGCCGGCTCTGCCACGGCCGCTGGAACAGCACCGCGAACACCAGGATGCCGCCGGTCAGCATCAGCCGCGCCTCGGTGCTGAACGCGTTCAGGCTCAAGATCTTCTGCAGCATCCCCAGGGTCAGCGCCCCCACCAGCGTCAGCCCCACGCCCCCGCGCCCACCCGACAGCGACGTGCCGCCGAGCACCACCATGGCGATGGCGTCGAGCTCGTACCCGGCGCCCGTCTCGGGGTCGCCGTGGGTCTCTTGTGCCGCCTGGCAGATCCCCGCGACCGCGGCGAACGCGCCCGAGAGCGCGTAGGCGAGGAGCACGGTGCGCCCCACCGGGACGCCCGAGAGGCGAGCCGCCTCGTAGCTGCCGCCGACCGCGTACAGGTAACGCCCCGCCGTCAGTCGCGCGAGCACCACCCAGGTGAGCAGCGCGCAGCCGGCGAAGATCAGCGTGACCACCGAGACGTGGTCACCCAGGACCTTGCTGTCGATGGCGCGGAACAGCGCGGGCAGATCCACGGTGGACGACGAACCGTCGGGAAGGGTGACGTAATTGGTGACCTTCTTCCCGCCCGAGAGCAGCTTGGCCAGGCCGCGCGCGAACACCATCATCGCCAGGGTCACGATGAACGGCTGCACGCGGAAGCGGGCGATCAGCGCTCCGGAGGCCAGCCCCAGCGCGGTGCCGGCCACGAGCACCAGCGCGGCCGCCGAAAGTCCGCCCCAGCCCAGCGGCATGGTCATGAGCGAA
>Ga0073899_10005619_pt1 | contig 10858 bp, 9 predicted proteins | sample KloWWTmetaKNB5Ph_FD_88975 | JGI IMG/M metagenome (GOLD analysis project Ga0073899, IMG submission 88975) | Active sludge microbial communities from Klosterneuburg, Austria, studying microevolution and ecology of nitrifiers - Klosterneuburg... | ecosystem: Engineered > WWTP > Aerobic digester >...
AAGCCGCCACAGCGTGTCGAGCGCATCCGCTGTTCGGGCCTCACCACGGCGGACTTCTCCGGCGAGCTCGTCCAAACGGGCGAGCAGGAGCTCGCCGCGGGCGGCGTCCAGCCGATTCCCCAGCTCCGCAGCGTCGGCGACCAGTCGCTCAGCGACGTCGCGCGCCCCAGCGCGGTCGTCGGCCGCGAGGAGGGCCGTCGCAAGGGTGTGGTCGAGCCAGTTGCGGTAGATCGAAGCCCATTCGACTCCCGGGTGGGTCCTGAGCGCTCGGAGGTCGTCGGCGGCGTCGGCGGGCGCGCCGGTTGCGATCATCGCTCGAGCGCGGGCATCCACGAACAGCGGCACGAACTGGAGCTCACCAGCGAAGACGTACCTCGCGATCGCGGCGTCCATCGCGGCGATCGTAGCGCGCGTCGCGCCCGCCGTCACTCGCCCAGATCGGAGATGCAGTCGAGCTGGGCCTGGTTCGAGGCCGGGGTGGCGCGGCCGGTCGCGGGGTCACAGGTGAAGTTGCGCTCGACGCAGGCGTAGGTGCGCTGGTTGGCGGTGGCCTGGGCGACCGCGGCGTCGTCGACCCGGACGATCTCGGCCAGGCACTGATCGCGGGGCGCCCCGGTCAGGTGCTCGCAGCAGGTGGTCTGCTTGTCGGTGGCCGCCCGGTAGTGATCGGTGTGGCGACCGCCACAGGCCGCCAGCGCCAGCGCCAGGGCGATCCCGGCGAGGCGAGCGCGCCCCAGTGTGGTGGGGCCGACCGTGATCGATCGTTCACGCTCGGGGCGCGCGCGGGGGTCGCGGCCAGCCTGGATCCACGAGTTCGACAGCAAGCGAAGGGACATGGAGCGGGACGTTCGCAAGCCGCGCGCCACCGACGCCTCACGGATCTGGCGACCGCCTTGCAAGGCACGACCGCATGGTCTCGCTTCGTCTGGTCTCCATGATCCTGCTGGTGGGCGCGTGCGGTGGTGCCGGTGTGCGCTACCAGGCCCTCGGCCAGGGCCGCGTGGTGGTGGCCGGGACGCCAGCCGCGGTGGGCCCGGGCGCCTCGGCGACCGCCGGGCTGCCGGCGGCGGTGGCGGTGCCCGCCGACGCGCCCGACTCGACCTACCGGGTCGACTTCGACGTGTGGCTGCCGCGGGCGGCCGAGGTCGACTGGACGATCCGCTGCGGCAGCGCGGCGGTGGCCGGCGTGGTCGGCGAGGACTTCGCGACCTATCAGGAGCGGCGGCTGCGCGAGCTGGTGGCCGAGCGCGAGCGCGCGCGGCGGGCGGCGGCGGCGGTGGGCGCGGCGGTCGGCCAGGCGGTGATCGGCCAGGTCGCCGCGACCACGACGGTGCAGACGCCGACGGCGCAGGCCCAGGCCACGGTCGCGGTCGACGGCGCCGCGGTCGGCGCCCAGGTCGGCGCGGCCACCGTGTCGACCGACGTCGCGCTGCCGCCGGGCGACGTCGGCCAGGGCTACCGCCACGGCACCGCGACGCTGCTGGTGCCCGACGCCACCGCCGGCGCGTGCACGATGGAGCTCGCGCCGCGCAGCCCCGACGACGCCGGCGCGCTCGGCACGTTCGCGGTGGCGCGCCTCGACGACACCGCCCGGCGGATCGCGGCGCAGGCCCAGGCCGGCGCGATCGTCGTGCGCGGCGATCTGCGCGCGCAGCTGGTGGCCCGCGGCGGCGACCTCGAGTTCCGCGCGCGCCAGGCGGCGCAGGCCCAGGCGGCGGCCGAGGCCGAGCTGGTGGCGGCCCGCGCGATCCGCGCGCAGCTGGCCGCGTCGCTGCAGGCCCACGCGGTGGCGCCCCGCCCGATCGTCGTCGGCGGCGCGGTCGCGGTGCGCGGCGAGGTCGCGGTGGTCGGCGGCGGCGAGGTGACGGTGATCGCCGACGGCGCGAGCTACGAGGCGTGGGTGTGGGGCCGCTGCATGGGCACGCGGCGGAGCGTCGTCGAGCAGCTGGTCGCGCGCGGGGGCGACCGCGCGCTGCGCGCCCGCCAGCGGCAGCTCGCCTTCGAGGCCCAGCTGCGGATCGACGCCGAGGCCGCCGCGGCCCGCGCCGCCGCCGACGCGGTAGCGGCCGCGCAGGCGCAGGCGGTGTTCGAGGCCCGCGCGCAGGTCGTGGCGCGGCTGACGCGGCTGGGCGCGGTGGTGCGCACGCCGATGCCGCCCGACGTCGACGAGCAGCCCGGCGAGCCGCCGATGGCGGGGTACGCCTGGGCCGGCGGCCACTGGGAGTGGCGCCTGGGCCAGTGGCAGTGGATCCCCGGCTACTGGCTGGGGCAGACCGGCGGCGTCGCGACGACGACGACCACCGCCACCGCCACGACCACGACGGTCGTCGCCGGCCCAGCCGCCGCGGTGGGCGCGGCCATCACCGGCGGGGTGACGATCACCGTCGGCGTCGGGGCCAGCGGCGGCAGGCGCCCGCCGCCGTCGCACACCCAGGATCACCGCCCCACGTCTCACACCCAGGATCACCGTTGAAGTGCTGTGGCTCGGAGCGGCGCAGCGGGAGTTTCGCGTCTCGGGTGGGGGCCCCGCGGGGGCGTGACCCCGTGGGGGAGGGTTTGGCGACAAACCCTCTTGAGATCGCGCGCCGCGGTCAGTTCCACGGCTTGCGGCAGGCGCGGGCCGCCGCGGCGGTGCGCGCCGCCTTCATGCACTTGACGCCCTCGAAGTCGCGGGCCGCGCGGCACTGCCCGACCGCGAAGTCGAGCCCGTCCTTGATCTTCTGATCGCGGTCGGCCAGCTTGGCCGCGCGCACCTTCTCGCGATCCGCCGGCGGCGCCGCGGCGATCTCGACCTCGGCCTGCTCCCAGTACGTGAGCGACGCGTAGTTGCGCAGCGCCTCCTCGCACGACTCGACCGACGGCCGCTTGCAGGCGGCGAACCCGAGGACCACGACAGCGAGGCACAGCGCGCGCGACATGGCGGTGACGTAGCACAGCCACCCCGGCGCCGACAGGGCCCCGCGGGGGCCGGCCGTCACCGCTCCCAGGTGAGCCCGGCGTAGACCAGCTGGCGGCGGAACGCGCCCGCGGCGTCGCCCAGCGCGCTGGCGTGCAGCGACCAGCGCAGCTCGGCCTGCCAGGCGCGCCCGAAGCCGCGGCCCAGGCGCACCGCGGCGCTCGAGCGGGCCTCGCCGTCGAGCGAGTCGAACGACTGCGCGGCGATGTCGCGGGCCACGACCTGCGGCTCGGGGTAGCGATCGAGCTGGCCGACCACCGACAGCGTCGCGAAGACGTGGGCCGGCAGCGGCGTGGTCACCGAGCCGCTGAGCCGCTGGCGCACGAACGAGCTGCCGAAGCTGGTCGAGTCGTCGACGGTGAGCTCGTAGCCCAGCGACGCCGCGCGCTGCCCGGTGTAGCTGAGCTTGATCGTCGCGACGTGGACCAGATCGGCGCGCGCGCGATCGCCCGGCACGTAGCAGCGGGCCTCGGGCATCGGCCCGGGCGGGCAGGCGTTGACGTACGCCCGGCCGCGGTAGTCGCGCTGCTCGAGCCGGTAGCCGAGCGCGCCGTCGACCGCGCGGGCGTCGGCGCCGCGCCACAGCGGTTGCTCGAGCGTCACCGCCAGCGTCGCGCCGGTCCAGTCGAAGTCGGGATCGGGCTTGTAGGCCAGCCGGCGGACGCCGACCGCCACGGTGGCGACGTGGGCGCTGGCGTCGGTCAAGGTCGCCGACAGATCGGCGCCGCTCGACGCGAACGCGTGGGCGTCGGCCGGCGCGTTGAGCGGGAACACCTCGTAGTGGGTCGCGCGCGCGCCGAGCGCCAGCGCGTCGCTGCTGCGGCGGCTGACCGCGCCGTCGAGGGCGAGCGTCGTCGCGTCCTCGGTGTCGACGCCGCCGGCCATCGCGGTGCGGGCGCCGCCGGCGGCCATCAGCACCCACCGCGCCCGGCGCGGCTGGCCGCCACGCACGTCGACCGCCGCGCGCAGCCGCGACATCGGCGCCGCCTGCGGCCCCTGGCGATCCTCGACCCGCTGGACGTTGGAGTCGTACTCGACCCCGCCCTCGGCCCGCCCGCGCCACTCCTCGGCGGCGGCGGCGCCGCTCGCCGCGGCGAGCACGCCGACCACGACGCCCGCGCGGTCGATCACGGCTTGCGCAGCTCGCGGGCCCGCGCCTCGATCGCCAGCCGCCGCTTGCGCAGCGTCTCGAGCCGCGCCGCGACCGCGACCTTGGCCTGGCGCGACGCCGCCGCCCAGGTCGCGGGGTCGGCCGAGCGATCCGACTCGCGCAGCACGTCGACCGTGCGGGCGTCGACCACCGCCGACAGCGCGGTGGCCAGCTCGCGGCCGGTGGGCGCGTCGGCGGCGCCGGTCAGGCCGCCGCTCTCGGTCGGGGGCGCCGACGCGCCGTCGGCGACCGTCGCCGCCTCGGTCGCGCCCGATCGCACCGCGACCCGGTTGACGCCGTCGTCGTCGGTGGCCGACATCGACTCGGCGCGCTCGTGCTGACGCCGCAGCTCGGCGGCCGCGTCGAACGTGCGGGCGCGCCGGTCGAGCCGCGCCACCTCGGCGGTCAGCGCCGCCTCGGCGTCGCGCAGCGCCGCGGCCTGCTCGTCGAGCTCCTCGGGATCGGCCAGCGGATCGAGCGCGTCGTCGGGCAGGACGATCTTCTTGGTCGGCGCCGCGACCGCGTACGCGGCGCGCCGGCGGGCCAGCTCGGCGCGCGCGCTCGGCGTGGCGCTCACCATCGCGGCGTCGATCGCCGCGACCGCGGCCGCCTTGGCGCGCGTCAGCTCGGCGTCGGCAACCCGCACCCGATCGGCCAGCGCGGTCAGCGCCTTCGCGGTCTCCAGCGATGAGGCCAGCTTGCTGCGCAGCGCGCGGTCGCGGCGCCACGACGCCTTCTGGCGCTTGAGCTGATCGACCTCGGCCAGCTCGCCCTGGTAGCGGCGGGTCGCGGCGGCCCGCTCGGTCGCCAGCGCGCCCAGCGCCTTCTGCGACCGCGCGACCGCGGCGATCGCGGCGTCGACCCGGGACGGCGCCTGGGCCACCCGCACCCGCGGGCCCACATCGGCCGCGGCGGCGCCCGCCCCGATCACGGGCGCGGCGACCGCGAAGGCGACGGCGAGGGCCTGGAGCAAGCGCACGGGTCGAGTCTAAGCAGCCCACGTGCCACCGGCAACCTGCCAGAACCACGCCGCAACTCCCGGTCGCGCCGCAGAAACTCCCGGCGCGTTGGCGCGATCACTCAGAAATCTGTGACGGATCCGAGATCGCCCGATCTGGCTGCCAGGTCCGGAAACGGCCAGACGCGGCGGCCGCGGGTCGCTAGAACCACGGTCATGGACCTCGATCGCGCCGCGTGTCGCCAGGCCGTGGTGGCCCGCGACGGCCGCTTCGACGGCCGGTTCGTCGTCGCGGTCGCGACCACCGGGATCTACTGCCGCCCGGTGTGCCCGGCCCGCACGCCGCGCGCCGAGCGCTGCCAGTACTTCGCGCTCGCGGCCCAGGCCGAGGCCGCGGGTTTCCGCGCGTGCCTGCGCTGCCGCCCCGAGGTCGCGCCCGGCCACGCCGCCAGCGCGGTCGACGCGCGCGCGCGCCTGGTCGCCGACGCGGTGGCGCTGATCGAGCGCGGGTTCTTGATCGATCGCGCGCAGGAGGACCTCGCGGCGCACCTGGGCGTGACCGCGCGCCACCTGCGCCGCGCGGTCGTGACCGAACTCGGCGTGACGCCGGGCCAGCTCGATCGCACGCGCCGGTTCGCGCTGGCCAAGCAGCTGCTCCACGACTCGCGGGCCTCGGTGACCGCGATCGCGCTGGCGGCGGGCTTCGGCAGCGTCCGCCGCTGGAACGCGGCGTTCCGCGCGCAGTTCGCGACCACGCCGTCGAGCTTCCGCCGGCGCGCGGTGGCCGCCGACGCCACCGCCGCGCTGACCGTGCGCCTCGACGCCCGGCCGCCGTTCGACGGGCGCGCGCTGCTCGGGTTCCTGGCCGGCCGCGCGATCGCCGGCGTCGAGGAGGTCGACGGCGCCTGCTACCGCCGCACCGTCGACGACGCCTGGCTCGAGGTGCGCGTCGTCGACGACGATCGCCGCCCGGGCGTGCGGCTGACCGTCGCCGCGGCGCTGGCCCCGCGGCTGGTGCCGATCGTCGCCCGGGTGCGCGCGCTGTTCGATCTCGACGCCGAGCCGGCGGTGATCGCCGCGCACCTGCGGCGCGACCCGCGGCTGCGCGCCGCCGTCGACGCCGCCCCTGGGCGGCGGGTGCCGGGCGCGTTCGATCCGTTCGAGGTCGCGGTGCGCACCGTGCTCGGCCAGCAGGTGTCGGTCGCCGCGGCGTCGACGCTGTGCGGGCGGCTGATCGCGCGCTTCGGTCGCCCGGTCGCGACCCCGTTCGCCGCGCTGACCCACGCCGCGCCGACCGCGGCCGTGCTGGCCCGGGCCTCGCTCGACGCGGTGGCCGAGGTCGGCCTGCCGCGGGCCCGCGCGGCGACGCTGATCGCGCTGGCCCAGGCGGTGGTCGACGGCCGCGTCAGCTGGGATCGCCCGCGCGATCCGGCGGCGGCGATGGCGGCGCTCACCGCGATCCCCGGCGTCGGCCCGTGGACCGCCAGCTACCTCGCGATGCGCGCGCTGGCCTGGCCCGACGGCTTCCCCGCCGGCGACCTGGTGTTGCAGCGCCAGCTCGGCGTCACCCGCCGTGCCGCCGCCGAGGCCGCGAGCGCCGCGTGGCGACCGTGGCGCGCCTACGCCGCGATGCACCTGTGGGCCGCCGCCGGCGCCCGCCAAGGAGGATGATCATGCTCGCCCACCCGGTCGCCCACACCCTCGCCCACGCCACCCGGCCCTCGCCGGTCGGCCCGATCACGATCGTCGCGTCGCCGACCGCGGTCGTCGCGATCCACCTCGGCGACGGATCGCCGCTGCCGGGGTCGCGCGGCGCCGACGATCACCCGCTGCTCGCCGCCGCGGCCGCGCAGCTCGGCGAGTACTTCGCCGGTCGTCGCCGCGACTTCGACCTGCCGCTCGACGGCGTCGGCACGGCGTTCCAGCGCGACGTGTGGCGCGCGCTGTGCGGCATCCCGTTCGGCGCCACCTGCGGCTACGGCGAGCTCGCGGCGCGGCTGGGCCGCCCCAGCGCCGCGCGCGCGGTCGGCGCGGCCAACGGCAAGAACCCGATCGCGATCGTCGTGCCGTGCCACCGCGTGATCGGCAAGGACGGCACGCTCACTGGCTACGCCGGCGGGATGGCGATCAAGCAGTGGTTGCTGGATCACGAGGCGCGGCATCGGTCGGCGTGAACGTCGCGGGGGCGCCCGGCGACCAACCATCGTGCGAGCCCTGCAGCATGTGCTGGTGATCACCGTGGTGGCGGTGGGCTGCGGCGGCGGTGGTGGCGACGCCCCGCTCGCCGACGCCCCGCTCGCCGACGCCCCGCTCGCCGACGCCCCGCTCGCCGACGCCCCGCTCGCCGACGCCCCGCTCCCCGACGCCCCGGGCTCGCTCGTCGACGCCTCGCTCGTCGACGCCCTGTCGCCGATCGACGCCACCTTCGACGCCGGCAACTGGATCGACCCGCTCGATCACGCCTTCGGCGCGGACGGCGTGGTCACGACGCCCGACGGCCTCCCGTCGCGGGTCGCGATCGACGCGCTCGGCCGCATCGTGATCGTCGGCGTGCGCCACGGGCCGACGCCCGACCAGTTCGGCCCCGGCTACGTCGAGCGTCGGCTGGCCACCGGCGCGCTCGACCCCAGCTTCGACGGCGACGGCGCGGCCGCGGCGCCGCCCCACCCGACGTCGCTGGCGGTGCTGACCGACGGGCGGATCGTCATCGGCGGCGGCGAGGTCTACGGCGACGCGACCGAGCTGGCGCACGTGCTCGACGCCAGCGGCGCGCGGGTCGCCACCATCCCCGGCGGCCGCCAGGCCTTCGTCGCGATCGCCGCGATGCCCGACGGCGGGTTCGTCGCGGCCGTCGAGCAGGGCGTCATGCTGGCGCAGCTGGTGACGGTGCGCCGCTACCGCGCCGACCTCAGCACCGCGTGGGTCAGCGGCCAGGTCGCGGTGGTGAGCTCGGCCGGCCCGGTCACGCTGGCGGCGGTCACCACCGGTGGCGCCGATCGCGTACTGCTGACCGCCGAGGGCGCGCTGGTCAGCCTGGCCGCCGCCACCGGCGCGCCGGACGGCGCGTACGCGGTGCCGGCCGGCTCGTGGCAGTCGCCGTTCAGCGGCGTGCCGTTGCGCCAGGTCGGCGCCCAGGTCGCGATGATCGATCGCGTCACCGACGCGGCGCGGGTGCGGCCGGTCGCGCCCGCTGGCGGCTACGGCGCCGCCGTCCTCGCGCCGAGCTGCCTCGCCCTCGAGAGCTACTACCCCAGCGGCGCCGCGGTCGACGGCGCCGGGCGGCTCGTGCTCGCGCCCTCGGGCGGGCAGCAGGATCAGACCGTCGCGGTCGTGCGGCTGGCCCCGGCGCTCGATCAGCTCGACCCTGCCTGGGGCTGCGGCCGGTGGTTCACGCTGCCGCCGCTGTGCCCGCCGGGCGAGCCGTGCCTGGGCACCGGCACGGACGACTTCGCGATCGCGGCCGATCTGGCGATCGCGCCCGGCAACGCGCCGGTGGTGGTCGGGTACCAGCGCCGGTTCCACGGCGTGAGCCGCGGCTTCGTCGCCAAGCTCGTGCCGTGACGGCCGACGGGGGCGCCGACCGACCGTGACCGGCGCCGCCGGGCGCCTCGTCGCGACGACAGCCCGCGTCCCCGGTGACCACCGCGCTGTCCCCGGGGTCAACAGGGCGGCGTCAGCGTGAGCAGCTGATCGCGGTTGCCGCCGTGGACCTCGAGCGTCACCTCGGTGCTGCCCGCCGGCGCGGTGACCGCGACGCAGTTGATCGGCAGGTGCGCCGGCGCGGCGCTGGCCGGCGCGCGCGGGACCAGCGCCCAGTCGTACGCGATCACGTCGCGCCCGCCCGCGGCGGCCGCCGCGCACACCCGGAAGACGCCCCCGCCGCCGCAGGACACCTTGTCCACGCGCACGGCGTCGGCGGCGGCCACCACCTCGACCGGGAGCTCGAGCGTGGCCGCGCCGCTCGTGACCGACACCACCGTCTGCCCGACCGCCGGCGCCAGCAGCGTCAGGCGCGCACCGTCGGCCCGCCAGCCCGGCCCCGGCGCCGCCGCGACGTCGAGGTCGATCAGCCGCTGCCCGGTGGCCGCGAGCAGGCCGATCGCGACGGGCACCTCGGCCGCGGTCGTGAAGCGCGCCGCCGTCCCGCGATCGGTCCAGTCCGGGCGGTCGAGCCAGGCCGCCCCGAGATCCGGCCGGGCGATCGCGGCCACCGGCGACGTTGCGACCTCCGTCAACGCGATCGCCGCGTCGTCCACCTCGATGATGAACTCGCCGACGCCGTCGGCGATCCCGATGGTCGTGAGCTCGTCGCCGCGGAGGGTCGCCTCCACCGCCGCGCCGACCTCGTCGACGGCGACCAGCCGCGCCGCGCCGTCGAGGTCTCCGCGGACCAGCCCGTAGCCGCCCCGACCGCCGGTCGCGATCGGCACGCGCGGTAGGTCGATGGACGCGTAGACGTTCGGGTCGTCGGGCAGCTTGACCTGGACGAGCGCCAGCTGCGCAGCGTCCCCGTCCGGTGACTCCGTGCAGGCAGCGAGCAGCACGCCCGAAATCAGGAACAGCGGTCGGAGGGACGGGTGGCGACGGTGTTTGCGCATCGAGGCGGTCAGGTAGCAACCGACGGACCAACCGACGGCCTCGCCCGACGACCGCGCCCTGCCGCCGGGCGAGCGGCCGCCTGCCGGCGCGCTCGCAGGGCGAGGGACAAGGTGGCAACGCGGCCACGCCCGCGCGTGCCAGGCGGGCGGGTGGCCCGGGGCTCGTGCCGGCGCCGCTACTGGATGCCGTACTTCTCGAGCTTGTAGTACAGCGCGCTGGTCTTGATGCCGAGCAGCCGCGCGGTCTCGGTCTTGACGCCCTTGGCCTTCTCGAACGCCTTGAGGATCAGCTGGCGCTCGAGATCGTCGAGGATGTCGGGCAGGCTGAGCTGGCGCGGCACGTCGAGGCGATCCTCCTCGGCCGAGGCCGGCCCCTGCAGGAACGCCGGCAGCGCGGTGGTGCCGATGTCGACGCCGTCGGCGAACACCAGCGCCTGCTCGATCGCGTTCTCGAGCTCGCGGACGTTGCCCGGCCAGTGGTAGGCCATCAGCCGGCCGAGCGCGGCGTCGGACAGCGCGCGCACCCGCGGGTTGGTCTTGGGCCCGAGCTTGTCGACGAAGTGCTGGGCCAGGAGCGGGATGTCCTCGCGCCGCTCGCGCAGCGCCGGCAGCCGCAGCGGCACGACGTGCAGCCGGTAGAACAGATCCTGGCGGAACCGGCCCTCCGCCACCTCGCGCTCGAGGTCCTTGTTGGTCGCCGACAGGACCCGGACGTCGACCTTGATCGGCTGCTCGCCGCCGACCCGCTCGAACTCTTGCTCCTGGAGCGCGCGCAAGAGCTTGACCTGCATCGACGGCGGCACGTCGCCGACCTCGTCGAGGAACAGCGTGCCGTGGTGGGCCAGCTCGAACCGGCCGAGCTTCTGCTTGACCGCGCCGGTGAACGCGCCCTTCTCGTGCCCGAACAGCTCGCTCTCGAGCAAGGTCTCGGTCAGCGCGCCGCAGTTGACCTTGATGAATGGGCCGTCGGCCCGCCGCGACAGCCGGTGGATGGCCCGCGCCACCAGCTCCTTGCCGGTGCCGCTCTCGCCGGCGATGAACACCGTGGTGTCGGCGGCGGCGACCTTGTCGACCGCGCGCAGCACCGCGGCGATCTTGGCGCCGGTGCCGATGATCTCGTCGAACCGCGACTTCTGCTCGTCGCGCAGGTACGCGTTCTCGGCCTCGAGCTTCTTGCGCGCGCGCCGGGCGCCGCA
>Ga0073899_10005620_pt1 | contig 10858 bp, 10 predicted proteins | sample KloWWTmetaKNB5Ph_FD_88975 | JGI IMG/M metagenome (GOLD analysis project Ga0073899, IMG submission 88975) | Active sludge microbial communities from Klosterneuburg, Austria, studying microevolution and ecology of nitrifiers - Klosterneuburg... | ecosystem: Engineered > WWTP > Aerobic digester >...
AGTCTCAAACTTCTGGGCCTGATGGATTCTGGTATCCCTACATGGGTCCAACGGATGGATTTTTATGAGCAAGCAAGGAAGAAGCTCTGGTTCGTTCTTCGAGAGCGCGCCAACGCAAAAAACCAAAAGGACTTCGCTCGTGCAGACATGATCAGAAAGCTTCTTGCTGATTATGGGGTTACGATCACAGATATGCCGGACGGCAAGGTTAAGCCCACAACATCTTTTGATCGCGTTGCTTTGTTCTTTGAGCACATGTCACATGAAGAACGGCGTTTAAAGTTTGGCAAATTGCTGGGTGATGACAACAAAACCATCGACGCCATGGCACTCGGCGATGTTTATCTCGCATACGTCGCGGATGAAGTGACGAAGGCGATCAAATGACCCGCGAGCGCCTCTACCTCTTCGACACCACCCTGCGCGATGGCCAGCAGACTCAGGGCGTGCAATTCTCCACGGCGGAAAAGCTTCAGATCGCGCAGGCGCTGGATGCGCTGGGGGTGGATTATATCGAGGGCGGTTGGCCGGGGGCGAACCCGACTGACTCGGAATTTTTCGCTCATGCGCCGCAAACCCGCGCGACGATGACGGCGTTTGGCATGACCAAGCGCGTCGGGCGGTCGGCAGAAAATGACGATGTGCTGGCGGCGGTGCTGGATGCCGGCACGCCTGCGGTCTGTCTGGTCGGCAAGACCCATGAATTCCACGTCACCACCGCGCTTGGCGTGACGTTGGAGGAAAACCGCGCGGCGATTGCGGCCTCGTTTGCCCATGTCGCCGCCAAAGGGCGCGAGGCGTTGTTTGATGCCGAGCATTTCTTTGACGGCTATCGCGCCAACCCGGATTATGCGCTGTCTTGCCTGCGGGCGGCGTTGCAGGCGGGGGCGCGCTGGATCGTGCTGTGCGACACCAACGGCGGCACCTTGCCATCCGAGGTGGGCCGGGTGGTGCGCGAAGTGATCGCGGCGGGCATTCCGGGCGACCGGCTGGGAATCCATTGCCACGACGATACCGGCAATGCGGTGGCGAACTCGCTGGCTGCGGTTGAGGCGGGGGCGCGGCAGATTCAAGGCACGCTGAACGGCTTGGGCGAACGCTGCGGCAATGCCAACCTGACCACGCTGATCCCGACTTTGCTGCTGAAGGAACCCTTCGCCAGCAGTCTGGAGTGCGGCGTGACGCGGGCGGGGCTGGCCGGGATGGTGCGCCTGTCGCGGATGCTGGATGACATTCTGAACCGGGTGCCGCTGCGCTCGGCTCCGTATGTCGGGGCTAGCGCGTTTGCTCACAAGGCGGGGCTGCATGCCTCGGCCATTCTGAAAGATCCGACCACCTACGAGCATATCCCGCCGGACGTGGTGGGGAACGAACGCATCATTCCGATGTCCAATCAGGCCGGGCAATCCAACCTGCGCGCGCGTTTGGCCTCGGCCGGGATCGAGGTTGCGGCGGGCGATGCGCGGCTGGGGCGTATCCTTGAGATCATCAAGGAACGCGAGGATCAGGGCTATGCCTATGACGGCGCGCAGGCGAGTTTCGAATTGGTGGCGCGCAAGGAATTGGGGCTGCTGCCGGTGTTCTTCGAGGTCAAGCGTTACCGGGTGACGGTGGAGCGGCGCAAGAACAAGTATGACCGCATGGTTTGCCTGTCCGAGGCGGTGGTGGTGGTGAAGATCGGCGATCACAAGATGCTGTCGGTCAGCGAAAGCATGGATGAAACCGGCACGGATCGTGGCCCGGTGAACGCGCTTTCCAAGGCGTTGGCGAAAGATCTTGGCCCGTATCAGGCGGTGATCGACGATCTGCGGCTGGTCGATTTCAAGGTGCGGATCACCCAGGGCGGCACGGAAGCGGTGACGCGGGTGATCATCGATTCCGAAGACAGTCAGGGGCGGCGCTGGTCTACCGTCGGGGTTTCCGCCAACATCGTCGATGCCAGCTTCGAGGCGCTGCTGGATGCGATCAACTGGAAACTGATCCGCGATGTCGGGGTTGCGGCATGAGCCTGGCGGCCTGCGCTGATCTCGTGCAACGCGGCGACCCGGATCGGTTTGCGGCGGTGATGGCGGCACCTGGCGGGGTGCGGGCGCGGCTTTGGCCGCTTTATGCCTTCAATCTGGAAGTGGCCCGTGCGCCTTGGGTGACGAAGGAGCCGATGATCGCCGAGATGCGGCTGCAATGGTGGCGCGATGTGGTGGCCGAAGCAGCACCCCGCGCGCATGAGGTGGCAGGGCCGCTGCATGATCTGATACGGGCGACCGGGTTGCCGGTGGCGGTGCTGGACAGGATGGCGGCGGCACGGGTTTGGGATGCCTATTCTGACCCGTTCGAGGATCAGCAGGATTTCGACCGCTATCTGGACGAAACCGGCGCCGGGTTGATGTGGGCGGCCGCGAAGGTTTGCGGGGCGACAAATCACGCCGAGGCTGCCGTGCGGGCCTATGGCTGGGCGGCGGGCCTGGCAGGTTATCTGCGAGCGGTGCCAGAACTGGAAAAACGCGGCCGGGTGCCGCTGGTGGATGGTCGGGCCGAGGCGGTGCAGGATCTGGCGCAGCGTGGGCTGAAAAAGATCGCTGCGGCTCGGGCCGGGCGGCGGCTGGTGGGGCAGGCGGCCCCGGCTCTGCTGGCGGGCTGGCAGGCGGAGGGTCTGTTGAAGCAGGTCGCAGCGGATCCACGGGTGGTGGCTGCGGGCCAGATGGGGCTTTCGGAATTCTCCCGACGCGGACGGCTGGTTTGGCAGGCTTTTTCGGGTCGCTGGTAGGTGACTGCGCCAAGGCGATCACACTATGTCATTGCCAGACAACCACTTGCGCAGGTTCCCTGCCAATTTGGTTCAGGTCAGCGCATGTCCTTCGGGCGCATGGCCAGCCAGATCAGCGCGCCGCCTGCCAGCACCAGGAAGGGCAGCATCGCCATGTTCACCGCTTGCCAGCCAGACTGCACCGAGCCGCCAGAGCAGTTCATCAAGCCACCCGACGAAAAGCTGGCCATGGTGACGCCGCCGAACACGATCAGATCGTTCAGGCCCTGCATCCGGCCCCGCTCGGACGGTTGGATTGCGCCGGTAAGCAGGGTTGTGGCACCGATGAAGCCGAAGTTCCAGCCGATGCCCAAGAGGATCAGGGCTGCGAAGAAGTTGCTCAACTCCACCCCGGCGATGGCGATGCCACCGGCGGCTGCAAGGATGACAAGCCCGGTGGCCATTACCTTTTCCACCCCGAAGCGTGCGATGATGTGGCCGGTGACAAAGGACGGCGCATACATGGCCAGAACGTGGCCCATCACCACATTGGCGGCGTCGTCCTTTTCAAAACCGCAGCCGACCACGGCCAGGGGGGAGGAGGTCATCACCAGATTCATCAGGGCGTAAGAGACTGTAGCGACGATCACCGCAACGGCGATTTGCGGCGTGCGGATCAACTCGCCCCGGCTGCGGCCTTGCGGGCTGCCCGCGAGGGCGGCTTTCGGTTTGGGGATGTTCAGCAGGCCGAACAGGAAAATACCCATGAAGTTCAGCAGGATAACCGTCAGATAGGTCGCAAGGAACGGCACCACCATCAGATCATTGGTCAGCTTGACCAGTTCTGGCCCGACCACGGCGGAGAGCAGGCCGCCCGCCATCACCCATGAAATCGCCTTGGGCCGGAACGCATCGGACGCGGTGTCGGCGGCGGCAAAGCGGTAGAAGCCTTGCGCCGACATGTAGATGCCGGAAAACAGCGCGCCGAGCAGGAACAGCGCGAATGAGCCATGATACAGCCCCAGCGCGCCGGTGGCAGCCCCGATGGTGCCGCCGACGGTGCCAAGGATGAAGCCTGCGCGGCGGCCGTATTTCGCCATGAAGGCCGACAGCGGCGTCGCGGTCAGCATCGAGCCGATCACCAACAGCGAAATCGGCAGCGTTGCCCAGCATTTGTTGGGGGCAAGGCTTTGCCCGGCTAGCCCTGCGATGGTGAAAATCATCGGCAATTGCGCGCCGAGGATGGCTTGGGAGGCAACGAGCACATAGACGTTGCGGCGGGCGAGGCTGTCTTGCTGGGTCATGATATGCCATCGGTAGGCGGGACGCATTGCGGCGGCAAGAGGATTCGGTCGGATGGTGGGGCGGATTATTCAATCTTTGGATTGTGTGGCGGAAGGCGCTGCGTGGTTGGCTGCGCGCGAGGATCGCTTTGCCGAGGCGCTGGCGCTGGTGGGGGATTTGCCGCTGCGCCGCCATGACGACGGCTTTACCGCGCTGCTGGATGCGATTGTCGGGCAGCAGGTTTCAGTGCCTTCGGCCAATGCGATCTGGGCGCGGATGCAGGCGGCGGGGGTGATCTCGCAGGAAGGGATTGAGGCTGCGAGTGATGAGGATCTGCGCAGCGCGGGGTTAAGCCGGCAAAAGGCGCGCTATGCCAAGGCCTTGGCGGCTTCTGGCATTGATTTCATTGCGTTGCGCGACAAAGCTGATGAAGTTGTTGTAGCCGAGTTGGTGGCGGTGCCGGGGATCGGGCGCTGGACGGCCGAGATTTATGCGATGTTTGCGCTGGGGCGGGCAGATGTGTTTGCGCCGGGCGATCTGGCTTTGCAAGAAGGCGCGCGGCTGCTGTTTGCCCTGCCAGAGCGGCCTTCGGAAAAGACGCTGCGGGCGATGGCCGGGGCGTGGAGCCCGTGGCGGGCGGTTGCGGCGCGGATTCTTTGGGCCTACTACCATGTGGCAAAATCGCGGGAAGGTATTCGATGACTCGGGAATTGAAGTTTGGCCGTCGGGCGGCACTGTCGGGCAAGGCGCGCTCGCTGGTGGTGTTTGTGCATGGCTATGGCGCGGATGGCGCGGATTTGCTGGGGCTGGCCGACCCCTTGGGCGCGCATCTGCCGGATACGGTGTTTCTGGCACCCGATGCACCCGAGGCTTGTGCGGGCAATGCGTTCGGGCGGCAGTGGTTTTCGATCCCGCGCTTTGACGGATCTTCCGAGGTGGATGCCGCGGTCGGGATGAACCGGGCGGCGGATGATCTGAATGCGTTTCTGGATGCGCGGCTGGCCGAAGAAGGGCTGGGGCCAGAGGCGTTGCTGCTGGTCGGGTTTTCGCAAGGCGCGATGATGAGCCTGCATGTCGCGCCGCGCCGCGAAGTGGCTATGGCCGGGGTTGTGGCTATTTCAGGAAAACTGATGCGCCCTGCGACCTTGGCGCAGGAAGTTAAAGTGAAACCTCCGGTCTTGCTGATCCATGGCGATCAAGATCCGGTGGTGCCGTTCGAGGAAATGGCTGCGGCCGGAAACGTGTTGGTTGCCAATGGCTTTGCGACCTATGGTCATGTGATGAAGGGCACCGGACACGGCATTGCGCCGGATGGCTTGCAGGTGGCACTCAGCTTCATGGCCGATCGTCTGCCGAAGTAAACCGCACCTCAGGCTGATGTTGCCTTGGATTTGCTGCAATCCGATTCAGAGTGAAGCAAATCCGCTTTAGCCCCGGCCACCATTGGCCAGATAGGCGGCGCAGCCGGTCAGGGCGGCATAGTCGTCTTCCACCGCGAAGACGGCGAAGCTGCGCATGAAATCGCTGAAGCGGCCCTTGTCGCGGAACGCCTCGGCCAGTTGCATTTCAGCCATATAGGGCACCATGGCACGGGCGACGCCGCCGATCAGATACAGCCCGCCAAACGGCAGGTGGATCAGCGCGAGGTTGCCAAGTTCCTGCCCGAGCAGATGCATGTAAAGCCGTGCGGTTTCGCGGGCGATGCTGTCACCCGCGGCAAGGGCGGCCATGATGTCGGCGGCTTTCTTGTCTTGCGGCGTGCCTGCTTCGCTGCTGACAAAGGCATGTACGCGCTCCAACCCGCGACCGGCCAACACGTCTTCGACCCCGGCATAGCCGTGGGCATGCGCGCCTTGCGTGGCGACAAAGCGCGACAGGCGGAAGTCTTGGTCTGTCTGCACCGGCATGGCGATATGGCAGCATTCCGAGGCTGCGACGACCCGACCCCAAGGCGTGTCATGCACCGGGGCCGCGTTCATGCCAGTGCCGACGCCGACCACCAGCATGGCCCCCCCCGGCACTTGCGCACCGGGGATCAGCGGGCGCAGGAATTCAGGCGCGATATGGCCAAGGGCGTGGCCCTGCGCTTGCAGATCGTTCAGAATCGCGGTCTGAGCGGCGTTGGTGGCGCGGGTCAACTGGGCGGCGTCGATCACCCAAGACAGGTTGGTCATGACCGCCACGCCGTCGCGCACCGGGCCTGCGGCGGCAACGCAGGCGCCATCGACTGACGCAATCCCCTCATCCGCCATGTAGCGTTGCAGCACCGGCTCCAGACTGGCGAATTCGGCATTGGCGTAGCGGCGGATGCTGGCGGGGCGGACCACTTTGCCATCGGCAAGCGCCACGCGGGTATTGGTGCCACCGATATCGGCAACGAGAGCGAGGGAAGCGGTCATGGCAGCACCTTGGTTTGGCAGGACAGGGAAAGCTAAAGCGGTTTGCGCGGCGCGGGGCCGGTGGATTGGCCAAGGATCAGATCCGCCTCCAGCAGGCGGTGACGCGGCGCGCCGGTGGGGTCAGAGATCAGGTCGAGCAGCATTTGCGCCGCGATCTGGCCCGCGTCGCGCACCGAAGACCGGGTGGCGGTGAAAATCGGCAAATCCTCGCCATTGCGCAGATAGCTGAGTTCATCGTCAAAGATGATCACCGACACATCGCGGCCCATCTTCAGCCCGCGCGCCTCGATCGCGCGGCGCACGCCCATGCCCGACAGCATCGACGCCGCGACAAAGGCGGTCGGCGGATTGGGCAGATCAAGCATCCGGCTGGCGGCGCGGTAGCCCGACAATTCGGTCATTTCCTCGGAGGCCATCAGGTCAGGGTCGGGGGTGATGGCGCGCGCGGCCAGCGCATCGACATAGCCGGTGCGGCGACGAATGGCGAAATCCATATCTTCCTTGCCATTGACCAAAGCGATGCGGCTGTGACCGAGATCGAGCAGGAATTCGGTGGCGCGCAGGAAGGCGCGGCGGTTGTTGACATCGACCCAGGAATAATCGGCCTCAACCCCAGTTGCACGCCCGTGCGACACGAAGGGCAGGCCCAATTCGTGCAGCGTAGCGATGCGGCTGTCAAAGGTGCGCACCGCGTGCATGATCACGCCATCGACGGCACCGCGCGATTTGAGGTCGCGGTAAGCGGCGGCCTCGGCCTCGTCTGCGACGACCGACAGCAGCATGTCATAGCCGTTGGCGGCGTAGACTTCACCGGCCCCCGCGATGAAATCGGCGAAGATCGGGTTCATGATTTCGTTCTTGGTGGCAACCGGAAACACATGCCCCACCGCCATGGCGCGCCCCGTTGCAAGCCGGATGGCGCGGGTGTTCGGGCGGTAATTGTAGCGTTTGGCCGCAGCGATAATGCGGTCACGCGTGGCGTCATTCACCTCGGGGTAGCCGTTCAGCGCCCGGCTGACCGTGGTGGGCGACAGGTTCAGCTTTTGCGCCAGTTCTTTCAGGTTCATCGGAGGGGGCTGCCAATCGGAGTGCCAAGGTAACGTGGGCGTTAGTCTTAGCCGCAGCGGGCGGGGTGGTCAAAGTGTTTGAATCACGGTTTCCGTAATCGTTACAGATTTTTCCGGCATGTGCTGATTTCCATGGGGTTTTTCAAGAATTCCGACATTCAAAGCGGTTTCAATCGATTGGGGTCGATTCGCCTTGCAGGCTTGTCGGCAAGGCCTGCGGGATCAGCTCCGCCAGCTGCCCAGCCGCGGTCGAGGGCGGGGCTTGCAGCAGATGCGCGAGGATCAGCGGCTCGGTTCCGGCATCGGTCAGCGGGCGGGTGGCCAGCGGTTTGCCGTCGTGGCTGAGGCTGGCGGCGGGATTGGTGTAAGACAGCCCGACGCCCAGACCGTTGGCAGCGTAGGAGCGCAACAGATCCAGCGAGGCGGTGCGGTGGCGGATTTGCGGCGCAAGCCCGCGTTGGGCAAAGAGTGCCCGCATGTGGCCCAGCGACAGGCCCTGATCGGCCAAGATCAGCGGATGATCGGCAAGCTCGGTCAGGGTGAGGTTGGGGCGGGCGGCCAACGGGTGATCGGTGGCCAGCACCGCATGCGGCGCGATGCGGGCAAGCGTCTGGCGGGCGATGTCGGATTCAAGGCCAAGATCCCAGGTCAGCGCCAGATCGACCCGGCCCTTGTGCAGAGCCTGCGACAGGTCTTCAAAGCCCATCACCTGCGGGGTGATTTTCAGCTGCGGCGCGTGGTGGGCAGCATGGGCCAGCAGCGGAGCAAGACAGCCGGGGGCAAGGTCTTCGAACACCGCAAGCCGGATGTGTTCCGATGGAGCGGTGGGGTCGGTCAGCCGCGCAAGACCGGCCAGCTGCGCCTCGGCCAGATCAAGCCAGCCACGGCCAAAGGCGGTGGGGGTGAGCCTGCCGCCGGCGCGGCGCAGGAACAGCGGGCGGCCCAGCAGCGCCTCCAGTTGCGCAAGCGCGACGGACAGTGCCGGTTGGCTCACATGCAGCGCGCTTGCGGCGGCGGTCATGCCGCCATGGCGGCCAACGGCGGTGGCGTATTCCAGCTGGCGCAGCGTGATTGATAGCATAATATTATGGCCTTTATTGAAAGGTATTATTTGCAGCTATGATGAATATCCGCCACAGCTTTGCCAAGCGAAAACAGGAGGCCGGAATGGTTCAGGTAACCGATGAGATGATCGAAACCTATCAGCGCGATGGTGTCGTGCTGGTGAAAGGCCTGTGGGCGGATTGGGTCGAAGAGCTGCGCGCCGGCGTTGCACGCAACATGGCAGAGCCGGGGCCTTACGGCGCAGAAAACCTGAAGCCGGGCGAGGGCGGGCGGTTCTTTGACGATTACTGCAACTGGGATCGCATCCCCGAGTTCGAGAAGGTGATCAAGCAATCCGAGGTGGCCGAGGTTGCGGCAAAACTGATGGGTTCGCAGCGGGTGCAGCTGTTCCACGATCATGTGCTGGTCAAGGAACCCGGCACATCCAAACCGACACCGTGGCATCAGGACGGGCCGTATTACTTTGTCGGCGGCCAGCAGACGGTGTCATTCTGGTCGCCGCTCGATCCGGTGAAAGAGGCAAGCCTGCGCTGCGTGGCGGGGTCGCATCGCTGGGAAAAAGAGGTGCTGCCGACGCGCTGGCTGGCGGAAACCTCGTTCTACCCGAACCCGGAGAAATACATGCCGGTACCGGACCCCGATGCCGAGGGCATGCGGGTGATGGAGTGGGAGATGGAGCCCGGCGATGCGGTGGCGTTCAACTATCTGACCCTGCACGGCGCGCGCGGCAACAATGCCGGCACCCGGCGCCGGGCATTTTCGCTGCGGCTTCTGGGCGATGATGCACGCTATGTGGAGCGGCCGGGCCGGACCTCGCCGCCCTTTCCGGGGCATGAAATGCAGCCGGGGCAGGTGCTGCGCGAGGATTGGTTCCCGTTCCTGCGCTGAGGCCTGCGGGGGCTCTGAGAAGGAAGGTCCCAACTCGGGACATTTTTTTAGGGTTATATATCAATAGGATGGGGTGGTCGGCTTTACTATTCCTTAAGGTTTGCCTGCCTGTGGTCCGGCATGGGCTGCGCTGATACGTCCCGCCATGCGGGCTTGCATGCGGGGCGTGTTCGGGGCGACAACAGCGGCAAGGAGATATAGATGACCCAAGCCCCCAAGATCGAACGCCGACCAAAGGCGTTTCCGCCGCCCGAATTTCCGCCGCGCAAGCCCAAGCTGTTTGCCAAGACACCGCCCGCGATATTCCCGGTGGTGCTTGGGCTGCTGGGGCTGGGGCTGGCTTTGCGCAAGGGGTTGGCGGTTCTGGGCCTGCCGGGGGGGATCGCCGAGGCCGCGTTGGGCGCGCTGCTGGCGTTCTGGGGCTTTGCCACGCTGGCGCTGCTGGCCAAGATCGCGCGCCGTCCGGGCGTGGTGGCGCAAGATCTGCGGGTGCTGCCGGGGCGCGCCGGGATGGCAGCCAGTTCGATGAGCGCGATGTTGGCGGCGGCGGTGCTGGTGCCTTACGCACCGGGGCTGGCTTCTTGGCTGATGGGGTTGGCACTGGCGGCGCATGCGCTGCTGGCGGTTCTGGTAATCTGGGGTCTGTGGCTGGCAGCCGCGGAACAGCGGGTGGTCAATCCGGGCTGGCATCTGAGCTTTGCCGGCTTCATCGTGGCAGGGATTCCGGCTTTAGCCTTGGGGCAGACCGGGTTGGCGCAGGGGCTGCTGTGGCTGACGCTGCCGATTGCGGCGCTGATCTGGGGGATTTCGCTGGCGCAACTGATCGCGCGAATCCCGCCTGCGCCGTTGCGGCCTTTGCTGGCGATCCATCTGGCTCCGGCGGCGCTGTTTTGCAGCGTGGCTGCGGGGCTGGAACAGCCGCTGCTGGCGCAAAGTTTTGCGGCCTTTGGCGCAGTGATCCTTCTGGCGCTGATCGTGGCGGCGCGCTGGGTGACGCAGGCCGGATTTTCGCCGCTGTGGGGCAGCTTTACCTTTCCGCTGGCGGCCTATGCGAGCGCGCTGACCGGGCTGGGCGGGATGGCCGGGCAGGCGGGGCTGGTGCTGCTGGTCGTGGCTTTGGGAGTGATCCCGGCGATTGGCTGGGGGGTGATCAAGCTATGGCCGACGGGCAAGCTGGCAGCGAAAACCAATGCGGCTGAGGCGTGAATCTGACATTTGCACATATGTGCAACATGGAATCCGGTGAGAGGTAGGGGGCGTGATGTCACGCAACTTGCTGGCGGGTTATTTTGCCACAACCGCCGCGATCGCCTCTTTCGTCGCAGGATAAACCAGCCCGGCTGAAACGATCAGCTTCACTGCCTCATCGGCCTTCATGTCCAGAAAGATCACGTCGTTTTCGGGCACGAACA
>Ga0073899_10005621_pt1 | contig 10856 bp, 5 predicted proteins | sample KloWWTmetaKNB5Ph_FD_88975 | JGI IMG/M metagenome (GOLD analysis project Ga0073899, IMG submission 88975) | Active sludge microbial communities from Klosterneuburg, Austria, studying microevolution and ecology of nitrifiers - Klosterneuburg... | ecosystem: Engineered > WWTP > Aerobic digester >...
GTATCTGTGGCTGGAAGAGGTCGAAAGCACGAAAGCGCTCGACTGGGTCAAAGCGCGCAATGCCGAGAGCCAGGAGGCGTTGGAGGCAGATGCTTCCTTCAAGCCGCTGTACGAGCGCCTGCTGGCAATCAACAACGCCACCGACCGCATTCCCTATCTGACTAAGATCGGTGATCGCTATTACAACTTCTGGAAGGATGCCGATCACATCCGCGGCATCTGGCGTCGCACCACGCTCGACGAGTATCGCAAGGCCCGTCCGACCTGGGAGACCGTGCTCGACATCGACGCCTTGAACACGCTCGAAAACGCGAACTGGGTCTGGAAAGGTGCGGATTGCATCGAACCCAAGCAGGATCGCTGCCTGATTTCCCTTTCGCGCGGCGGTGGTGATGCCGTTGAAGTACGCGAGTTCGATATCGCGAGCAAAGCCTTTGTCAAAGACGGCTTCGTGCTGCCGGAAGCCAAATCGGCGACCAGTTGGAAAGACCGGGATACGCTCTTCATCGGCACCGATTTCGGCGCCGGCTCGCTGACCGACTCGGGTTACCCGCGCAGTGTGCATGAATGGAAGCGTGGCACCGACTGGAAGGATGCACAAAAGATTTTCGAAGCCGAACCGGCCGACGTCTATGGCTTCGGATTCAGTGATTATGCACAAGGCACACGTTATGACGGTGTGGTGCGCGTCCCCGCGTTCTTCCAGAACGAAACGCAGCTATTTCGCGGCGGCAAGCTGGTCAAAGTACCGAAGCCGGATGACGCCGAGATCAGTTTCTTCCGCGAGTTTGCGCTGATCACGCTGCGCAGTGACTGGCAACCCGGCAAACACAAGCTCGCCGCCGGCAGTCTGGTCGCGATTCGCGTCGACGATTTATTCGCTGGCAAGGACGCGTACACCGCCTTGTTCGTCCCGACCGCGAAGCGTTCGCTGGCCGGATTCTCGACCACGCGCAATGCGGTGTTGCTGAATATCCTCGACAACGTCAAGAGTCGCCCACAAGTGATGGCGCTCGATGGCAAGACCTGGTCCAACAAATACTTGGACTTCCCACTGAACTCCGACGTCAACCTGTCCGCCGAAAATTCAGATACCAGCGACGATTTCTTTATGACGGTGACAGATTTCCTGACGCCGACATCGCTGCTATCCGGACGCGTCGGCGAACGCAAGATCGTTCTATTGAAACGCCAAGCGGCGTATTTCAAATCCGAAGGGCTTGTCGTCGAACAATACGAAGCGACCTCGAAGGACGGCACCAAAGTGCCGTACTTCATCGTGCTGCAGAAGGATCGCGCACGCGACGGCACGATTCCGACTCTGCTCTACGGCTATGGCGGTTTTGAAGTGTCACAGACCCCGGGCTACTACGCCGGTGCCGGCGCCGGCTGGCTTGAACGCGGCGGCGCGTTCGTGATGGCCAATATTCGCGGCGGTGGTGAATTCGGTCCGCGCTGGCATCAAGCGGCGCTGAAGGCGAACCGTCAGCGCGCTTATGACGACTTCATCGCCATCGGCGAAGACCTGATCACCCGCAAGATCACGTCAACCCCGCACCTCGGCATTCAGGGCGGCAGCAATGGCGGCTTGCTGATGGGCGTGATGTACACGCAGCGCCCAGACTTGTGGGGTGCCGTACTATGCGAGGTGCCGCTGCTCGACATGAAGCGTTACAGCAAACTTCTCGCGGGCGCGAGCTGGATGGGTGAATACGGCAATCCAGACATCGCCGAGGAATGGGCCTATATCTCGAAATATTCGCCCTACCAAAACATCGACGCTGAAACGACCTATCCGCCGATCCTGTTCACGACATCGACGCGCGATGACCGCGTCCATCCCGGACATGCTCGAAAAATGGCGGCGAAACTGATTGATCTCGGCAAGAACGTGACCTACTACGAAAACATCGAAGGCGGCCACGGTGGTTCGACGAACAACCAGCAAGCCGCCTTCATGGACGCGATCGGCTACGTGTTCCTGTGGGAACGCCTGAAGTAACCCCGGAATGGTGCCGGCGCCGTTGGACGCTCGCACCCCAACGAACGGAGAATCGCACCATGCGCCGCAGCCTGATCACTATCGGAGTCGCCCTCGCCATGTCCACCGCCACGGCGTCGTCGCCGGATTTCTCGTTGACCGTGTATTCGTCGGCCGCACCTGGGCAGATCAGCGCCGAACAGTTGGTGAATTTCGGTCTGCACCTGCCCGGCTATGCACTGGTGCGCGATCGCAGAATGTTGCAACTACCGAACGGCACCGGCGAAGTGCGCTTCAGTGACGTGGCCACCCGGATCGACCCGACTACGGTCAGCTTCGCGTCGATTACCGATCCGGATGGCACGCGTGTGGTCGAACAGAACTACCAGTTCGATCTGGTCGATGGGCAAAAACTGCTGAGTCGCTATATCGGTGAAACCGTCAGTGTCGACCAGGTCCGTGGTGATCAGGTCGAAACCGTGACCGGAAAATTGCTGTCGGCGACGAATGGATTGATCCTGATGCAACCCAATGGCGAAGTGCAGACACTGTCGCACTACGCCAACATCGCCTTTCCATCACTGCCTGGCGGACTGATCACCAAACCGACACTGGTCTGGCTGGTCGATGCACGGCGTGGCGGCGAACACGACGCACAAGTGTCCTACCAAACCCAGGGCATGACTTGGTGGAGCGACTACAACGTCATCCTCAAGGGCGATGCGAATGACTGCAGCATGGATCTTGCCGCTTGGGTGACCGTGGTGAACCAGAGCGGTGCGAGTTACCCGAATGCGCAACTGAAACTAGTCGCCGGCGAAGTGAACCGCGCACCGGCGGCACCGGCCCCGATGGCCCTCGGCATGGCCAAGCGCACCATGGTCGCGGAATCCACAGCACCCGGCTTTGAAGAATCGGAACTGTTCGAATATCACTTGTACACGCTTGGCCGTCGTACCGAACTGCCGAACAATTCGACCAAGCAACTCGAACTGTTTCCGTCGGCTGTCGCCATGAAATGCAAGCGCGAACTGGTGTTCACGGCATCGCCGCAGCCTTATGGTTTTTGGGGCGCTCCGATCAGCGACCAAGGCTATGGCGCAACCAACAGCGGCGTCGTCGGCGCTTGGCTGGAATTCGACAACAAGCAGGCGAATGGCCTCGGCCTTCCGCTGCCGGCCGGCCGCGTGCGTGTGAACCAGGCGAGCAAGGATGGCAGCCTCGAATTCATCGGCGAAGATGTGATCAAGCACACGCCGCGCAACGAAACCCTGCGTATCAAGCTTGGCGAGGCATTCGACGTGGTCGGTGAACGCAAACAGGTCGACTACAAGATCGACACCTCCGGTAAACGCATCGACGAAACTTTCGAGATCAGTGTGCGCAACCGTAAAAAGCAAGCCGCCACGATCCGCGTGCGCGAATACCTGTATCGCTGGAGTAGCTGGGCGATCACTGCCGAAAACGTGAAGCACGACAAGCGCGACGCCAACACCGTCGACTTCGTCGTCAACATCCCGGCCGATGGCGAGCAAAAAATCCGCTATAGCGTTCGCTACACCTGGTAGCGCGCCGTGAGTCGATAGACTCGCCTGCGCCCATGTTGTCGCACCCATCGCGCCCGCACTACACGTCGGCAGCACAGTTAATGCTGGCCAGCGCCGTATTGTTTGGATTGATGGCGGTCGCGATCCGCCTTGCATCGCAGTCGCTGCACACGTTTGAAGTTGCCTTCTTCCGCAATTTCTTCGGGCTAATGGCGACAACACCTTTGCTCGTGCGCCACGGTCCGTCGCTGTTGCGCACGCAGCATTTCCCGCGCTACCTGCTGCGCTGTCTGGTCGGCATCATCGGCATGATGTGCGGCTTTTGGGCAATCGGGCACCTACCGCTTGCCCAAGCGGTAGCGCTGTCCTATTCGTCACCGATCTTCGTCGTCATCGCGGCCGCCCTATTCCTTGGCGAGCGCGTGCATGCAAGGCGCTGGACGGCGGTCGCACTCGGTTTCATTGGCGTGCTGGTGATCACGCGGCCGGGTAGCCACGATTTCAATGTCGGCATGTTGATCGCGGTGATATCGGCATTTATGACCGGACTGGTGTCGATTCAGATCAAGCAACTGTCGGCACTGGAGCCGGCGGACCGGATCGTGTTCTACACCACCCTGATCTGGGTGCCGATGTCGCTGATTCCGGCACTGCTGGTCTGGCGCTGGCCGCAAGGCATCGTCTGGCTGTGGGTGATCGCGGCGGGCGTGCTCGGTACCGGCGGGCACATGTTGTGGACACGCGCGCTCAAACTCGGTGACGTGTCGGCGCTGACGCCGATCAGTTTCACGCAATTGCCGGTCGTCGCGACCGCAGGCTGGCTGCTGTTCGGTGAACGCGTCGATCGTTGGACCTTGCTCGGTACCACGATCATTCTTGTCTCCAGCGCCTACATCGCGCATCGCGAAGCCGTCCTCGCACGTCGCCACGCGACCAAGGAACCACTGAAATCAGTTGAGCCTTCGACCTGACGCTGCTGATCCTGGTCAAGACACCTCGTCGCGGCTGAAGTATCATTTCGCCACAATTTCCGAGGGAATCGTATGCGCTCGCTCGCGGCCCTGCTGCTGATTCTCGTTGCCGCCACCGGCAATGCCCAAAGCGTGATCTGGCCGGCAGCAACGCCACCTTGCAACGGCAGCCTGCAGAACTGCATCGATGCCCAACCGGGCGGGTTCGTCGTGCTGATCGCTACCGATACCCCGAGCAATATTGGCGGGACAGGCGACGCTGGCAGCCTCTATCTGCCGCGTTCCGTTTGGCTGACCGCCCGGCAAGGTTTCCATCCAGTATTTCCGACCGGTGTCGGCATCCAGAGCGTGATGTCCGGCACGACTTCGATCCATATCGACCGCCTGAAACTACGCAATGCCCGCATTGCGCTGTATGCGGTTGCGGGCAGCACGGTGACTGTGGACGTCCAACAGGTGGACATCGAAGACAACAACGGCAATGGAGGCTTCAGGTTCGAACAGATCGACAGCGGCAGCTATACCCTGCGGCTGGAGAACAACCACTACCGGCGCAACGGCGGTACTGCCGCGCCAATATCCGTCACTTCCTCCGGCGGCACGTTCGACGCCGACATTCGCTTCAATCGTATCGAAGTGCCCGATGACAGCAGCTCCGCCTATGGCTTGTTTGGCGCCGTCACCGGCAACGGGCAGCTCAATCTCGACCTGATCGGGAACCGAGTACTCGGGTCCTTCAGCTACGGCGCGCTGTGCGGTGTGATCGGTTCAGGCAGCAGCGCAACCAGCACCGTGCGGATGCGCGCGCTCAGCAATGTGGTCACGCCGTCCCGACGTGGTGTCGGCACCGGTGTGTGCGCATACGGTGGCGAGGGCACGATGTCGGTTTATGTCATCAACAACACCCTGACCGATCTCTTCAACGGCATCTCCGCCGGGCAGCGGCAATTTTCACCACCAACCTCGCCGCAAGCGATGACTGGCTACATCTTCAATAATCTGATCGCATGGTCCAACTACGGCGTCTATCAAGGATCGTTGGCCGCAACGGTAACCAACGACAATAATCTGCTGTTTGGAAACACCACCAACGGCATTGGATTCACGCCCGGCGCGCAAACGGTGACCACCGACCCGCGCCTGATCTCGCGTGAACGCCCCTACCTGAGCAGCGACTCGCCCGCGATCGATGCCGGGAACAGCCTTGCGACCTTGTTCGCCGGAACGCCGGCGCTACCGTTGTTTGACGCCGACGGCCACCGTCGACTAAAGGACAGCGCAATGGACATCGGCGCCTGGGAGTTCGGCGACGCCTGGTTCCGGGCGATTGCGCCCGCAGTCGGGGGCGGCAGCAACTGGTTCCAGTTCAGCCATTCGGCGGTCAATGGCGCAAGCGGCGCGCGCTTGCAGGCAACCGCGAACTTTTCACCCGCAAGCTCGAGCCTGCTCGCCCCGTTCGGTGTGTTTCAATTGGGTGCGCCGCCCTACTGGGCGTTGTATGCCGAAAATGTCGGCACCCCGATGCCGTCCAATGCCGGCTTCAACCTGTTCGAACCGGCACCGGGAAGTGGTCGGTTCTTGCACACGCTGGCATCGGCAACGTCTTCGAGCCAGCTCAACAACACCGCCGTGAACGCCAATCCCGACGCCAAGGTGTTTGTTACCCACAACTGGAACCCTGCCGGCGGCGGCGGCGTGTACAACAACCATTCAACCGGCGTCTACACATACGCTGGCAACAACTGGTACGTGCAGAGTGGCGGCGGCGAGACGATGCCGAATGGGGCAGCATTCAACGTCTATGCCCAAGACGCGAGTCCGACCGCGTTCACGATCACCTCCGACGCCAGTTTGTCCGCCCGCGGTGTCATCGGCAACAGCATGCCAATCGACATCGAGGAGATCGCGCCGGCCTGCACCGTGCTGATCGTTACGCCCTGGCTCTCGACATCCGACAATTTCGTGTTTGACGTCAGCCAAAGTCTCGGCGACTGGTACATCTACGCGCCTGGCGGCCTTCCGGACGGCACCCGCTTCAACGTGATGTATTCCCCGAGGCAAGTCTTCGAGTGCTCCGGTCCGCTATTCCGGAACGGCTTCGAATAGCGGTCAACTGGCGCGTGCGGTGTATTTGGCGGCGACATAATCCTCGACGATCGCGACGAACTCTTGAGCAATATGTGCACCGCGCAGGGTGTGTCGCTTCTCGCCGTCGATGAACACCGGTGCAGTCGGTGCTTCACCGCTACCGGGTAGCGAAATACCGATGTTGGCGTACTTGGACTCACCCGGACCGTTGACGATGCAACCCATCACCGCCAGCGTCATGTTCTCGACGCCGTCATAGCGGAGTTTCCATTCCGGCATCTTTGCGCGGACATGGTCCTGCACGGTCTTGGCCAGTTCCTGGAAGAAGCTGCTGGTGGTACGGCCACAGCCTGGACATGCGGTCACCAGCGGCGTGAACGCGCGCAAACCCATGGTCTGCAGCAATTCCTGCGCAACGATGACTTCACGCGTGCGCGACTCGCCTGGTTCCGGCGTAAGCGAAATGCGAACGGTGTCGCCGATCCCCTGCTGTAACAGCACCGACAAGGCCGCCGTCGATGCAACGATGCCCTTCGAGCCCATGCCGGCCTCGGTCAAACCGAGATGCAACGCGTAATCGCAGCGCGCCGCTAACGAACGATAGACCGCGACCAGATCCTGTACACCGCTGACTTTGCAACTCAGCACGATGCGATCGCGACCGAGCCCGATGTCCTCGGCCTTGCGTGCCGATTCGATTGCAGAATGAATCAGCGCCTCGCGCATGACCGTGGTCGCGTCCCAGGGTTCGGCGCGCGCATGGTTTTCGTCCATCATCTGCGCCAAAACGCTTTGATCGAGCGAGCCCCAATTCACACCGATACGCACCGGCTTGCAATAACGGATTGCCATCTCCACGATCGCAGCGAACTGGGCGTCTTTCTTGCGCCCAAAGCCGACGTTGCCCGGGTTGATGCGGTATTTCGCGAGCGCTTCGGCGCAGGCAGGTTCATCAAGCAGCAACTGATGACCGTTGTAATGGAAGTCACCGATGATCGGCACTTCGATACCCATCATCGCGAGACGGTCACGGATCTGCGGCACCGCCGTCGCCGACTCGGCATTGTTGACGGTCACGCGGACCAACTCGGAACCGGCACGCCACAGTTCGGCAACTTGCTGCGTGGTCGCCTTCACGTCAGCAGTATCGGTATTGGTCATCGACTGCACGACGATCGGTGCGTCGCCGCCGACGGTGACAGCACCGACCACAACAGGAACGGATCGCCGACGTGGAATCGGCGCGGAATACGGAATCAGGTCACTCATGTGGTGCTATTTTCGGCGGTTTTCGCCTTCGCCGCGACTCTTAGGTAAGCACCCGTGTTTTCCAGCAAATCGATATCGGCAATCACGCTGACCCGTGGTTCGCGGGTTCCCGAATATCGCTCGGGGCGCATCGATACTTCCATCCGCACAAAACTGCGTTCACCGATACTCGGTGCGAGAAAACTCAAGCCGCCGTTGCCTGGATGCAAGGGTTCCAGCTCAATCGCCCGCACCGGCGTCTTGAAGCTGCTACCCGCTTCGGAAATCCGCAACGCCGCCGGCTCGGCCTGGCGCGCCAAAAGTTCCACGCCAGCATCGACCTGCCCGTCGAGCGTGAAGCGCAACCAGCGGATCACGCCAACCATCCACTCGCGCGCCGCCGCATCGTCTTCCTCGGGTGATGCCAATCCGACTAATTCGCCGATGCGCGCCTTGGCACCACTTTCGGCACCCCATTGCAGTCGATAGCCGCCGAGACTCTGGTCGAGCACCTGCGCACGTGTCGGCAATGCGCGCGAACCTTCGCCGCTACCTTGCGCCCAAGATGCCGTCTTGTCGCGTTCGCTCAGGCTGATGCCGGGACCGCGTAATTCGCGCACGAAGTTCTCGAAATCAAGCTGCCCGGCAAGATGGAAATGGATCGCATGCAGGCCGATCAGTGTTTCCAGTTCGTGTCCCGCCGACAAACGCGAATGATTGCGATCAAATTGTGGCCGCCATGCGCTGCACAGTCGGCGGATGAGGTCCTGGCCCAGCGCAGATTTCGGACCACCCTTCAGGCCGAAGCCAAGCGGCCCCGGTGAAATGCTGGTCAGGGACAACTCGCGTTCAAGGTACTGCTGAGCGCGAGCTGCCGAAAACGCAACACGCTGCGCCCCTGCTGCTTGGCGCTCGTCCGCGGAATAGCCCGGACCGCGATCTTGATCCTGCGCGACATCGAAATCGTTCTCACCACCAGCCATACTCAAATCGCAGTACAACGCCCATGCGCGCATCACCTCGTGGGCATCAGCCATCTCCTTCTGTGCCAGCCGGTAAGGATTGCTGATCGCGAGCAGCAGGACATGGGCATAGCAGCGCTTCGGAGTGACGACCGCCTTGCCCAGCAGCGGATCAGCCACGGTCTTGTCGACGACGCCAATGGCATCGGTGAACCGATACAGATCATGCAGCGACTGCCACACCCCGGGCGATGGTGTTTGGTAAAGCAGATATCCACGCAGCAAAGACTCGCCGTAATGATCGATCGCGCGTGCCGACGCCAGCGCCGCGGTACCGCCTTTGAGGAACGGGAGCTTGCCCGCAGGCAGACAAAGATCATGGACGACGGTGCGGTAGCCGAGCGCGAACGCTTCGTGGAACTCGCGCGACTGCAAGCCAAGTTGCTGCTTGGCGTGCGGCAGCGGAAAGGTTGATCCGATGACCTGACGGTCGGCCTGCGCCACCAGTTGCGCCATCGGCGAGCGCAGGGTTTCCAGCGCATGCAGACGTACCGATGGATCGAGCCGCAGTCCGTTCAAGTCGTGGATGCCCTGCAACAACACGCGCGATGCCGACAACGGATTCGCCAGCGGCAAGGCCGCCACCCACTGCGTAATCCCCTTCGCATCGCTTGGAATCGAGGCCCGCGTCGGCGCAACACGATCTGGAAATCCATTTGCCAGCCGCTGATGCAATTCGCTCATGGCGTGCCTCCCTTGGTGATGACATTGTAAGCGGCGCGGCGGTGGTTGCTATCTCGGCCAAGGCGTCATTCGCAACGGAATGTAGCAAATCGCCTTTCGGTCCCGTTCGCGCAACGGCTAAGATCGGCCATCGTACAGGGCGAACCATGCAGGAACGCGTCGACATCGCAGTAGTCGGGTCCGGTCCCGGCGGGCTCAGTGCCGCAGCTCATGCGGCAGAACTGGGCGTGTCGCATGTATTGCTGGAAGCAGCACCACACTTGTCGAATACGATCTTCCGCTACCAGAAAGCCAAGCACGTGATGGATGAGCCTGGCGTACTGCCGCTGCGCTCGCCGCTGTCCTTCACCGCCGGCAGCCGCGAAAAGATCCTGCAGGAATGGGACGAAGGCGTTGCCCGCCTCAAGGTCAAGGTGCGCCATGGCCACGAGGTCGCGAAGATCACGCGCGCCAACGATGGATTCCACATCGAGTGCACGAATAGCGTCTTGGTTCATGCGCAACATGTCGTGCTCGGCATCGGCATGCAGGGCAACCTGCGCAAGCTCGGTGTGGCCGGCGAAGACCTGCCGACCGTGCAGTATCAACTCGACGACCCAGACGCCTACAGCGGCGAAACCATCGTCGTGGTCGGTGCTGGCGATGCCGCAATCGAGAACGCGCTGGCGCTAGCGAAGAACAATCAGGTCATCGTGATCAATCGTCGCGATGAATTCGCGCGTGCCAAAGAAGGCAACCTACGGCTGATTCTGCGTGCGATCGAGGACGGCACGATTCAGTGTTGGTACAACTCGGGGCCAGAGTCGGTCGAAGAATTGCGCGTTGGCCGCAAGCGCTTGCGCATGCACGTCGCCACCCAGAACGGCAAGGCGCAAATTCTGTGTGACCGCATCATCGCCCGCCTCGGTGCCACCGCGCCGCGCGCCTTCGTCGAAGCCTGTGGTGTGGTTTTCCCGAGCAAGGACCCGAACGCGGTACCGGCGATCTCGGAACGTTACGAATCCAACGTACCTGGCCTGTACATCGTCGGTGCACTGGCCGGCTATCCGCTGATCAAGCAGGCGATGAACCAAGGCTTCGAAGTCGTCGAATACATTCTCGGCCGCCATGTCGAACCGGCCGACGAACCGCTGCTCAAGGCCAAGTTCCGCAATGTTGCCGGTATCACCTCGGTGAATGCCCTGCTCGCGCGCATCCAGGAACGCGTGCCGCTGCTGGCTAGGATCACACCACTGCAATTGCGCGAATTTTTGATCGATTCCGAGATTCGCACACCGCGGCCGGGTGAAACGATCTTCGAGCGCAACGATTACAC
>Ga0073899_10005623_pt1 | contig 10851 bp, 12 predicted proteins | sample KloWWTmetaKNB5Ph_FD_88975 | JGI IMG/M metagenome (GOLD analysis project Ga0073899, IMG submission 88975) | Active sludge microbial communities from Klosterneuburg, Austria, studying microevolution and ecology of nitrifiers - Klosterneuburg... | ecosystem: Engineered > WWTP > Aerobic digester >...
CGCCCCTTCGGCGACGTGTTCACCCGCCTGCGCCTTGCTGCCGTCCTCACTGCCCCGCTCGGGCCCTGGCCGCACACTTCGTCATGCGCGCGCTTCCCCTCGCGCCCACGACCGTGCCAAAATCCCCCGACCGCGCGCTCCCCCGCCGCTCGCCGGGCTGCTCCGTACTCACCCTCGCCCCCAAATTCCCACTTTGAAACCATTAAGCGCGCCCCGGGTCGCGGCGGAGCCGGCGTTACGCCAGGTATGCGACCGGCGATAACGACCGGCGTCGTCGCGCGCCAGCAGGACGGTGTCGCCATATCCCCCGACGTGTGCATCGCCCCGTCGGGTTCCGGGTCGAGGTCCGCCGACTGGCCGAAGTGCTCACCAATATACACACCGCGTGGCGATCCGTGGTGAGACCTCGCAGGGTGTCGAGCACCTCGCCGCCGATGGCGAAGGACTGCAGGTATTTGCGGCCGGGTCCGCAGGAGGGGGTGATCAAGTGCGCGGACGAATCGCCGTGACTCGGCGATCGCGCGGTGACCGCAGGCCGGCGCCCGGCTTGCGGCGCCGCCGGGTATCTGTCAGGCTCGCAAAGTGCAGAGATGTCCCCATCGCTCGAATCCATGGTCGACGATCCGCTGGGCCATCGTCGTCGCGCTCGCCACCGGCGCTTGCTTTAGCGACAACGGCGGATCCACCCTGGACCTGACTTCGGCTGCGACCGGGGACGACAAGACGACCACGGATGTCGTGCCGACGACCGGCGGCTCGGGCCCCGGGACGACGACCGGCGGCACCAACTCGGGGACGACCGGGACGACCGGCGACCCGGGCTCGGGGCCGACCGGCGACCCCGGCCCGGGGCCGACCGGCGACCCGGGCTCGGGGCCGACCGGCGACCCGGGCTCGGGTTCGACCGGCGACCCGGGCTCGGGTTCGAGCAGCACAGGGACGACGCCCGGTGACCCGGCGATCGAGCTGCAGTGTTACGAATTATTCGAGATTGGGGCGGTGGCGAGCCAGACGCTGTGTGCGTGCTACGTGGAGGCGGGCGACTACCCGGATCAAGCGTCATGCCTCGAAAAGAACCTCCACGAGAAGTCGTATATCGACTGTGTGTGCTCGGTCTATGCCAAGTACCCGGAGTCGAAGGCCGACCTCGATTGTAATACCATGGTGCTTCAGAACTACAACACGTGCGTGGCCTCGGCGGGGTGCGACCAGGGGCTTCTGGACGAATGCGCGACTCCCATGCCGTCGTGTAGGCCGTCGCTGGAAGCGACGAGCGACGAGTTGGTGCAGAAGTGCATGGTCGGGATGCCCTAGCTCGCCCAATGAATCGCATCATGCAGGAGCCCGGCATGGGCCCATGCGGGACCGCGCAACCCGATCGACGGCGGCGGCCGTCCGGCCGAGAAGCGACCGCGACACCGGCCGACCAGGTCGATGAAGCGGCGGAAGTCGCCGGCGATGGACTGCGGCCCGTTGTGCCGTGAGCTATTTGTTCATACCCTGCGCCGCGCCGCACGAGGTCGGGGCGTTGAGTTCGCAGATATCCTCCCCCGTCACGATATTGACGGAGACGGTATCTGTGCGTCCGCCAGCGCAGGGGTCGCCGGTCTCCCGCAAGATACGGACGCCGGTCTGGCTGACGTTATGGTCACACACCGAGTAGACCATCCCGTCGCACGCGCTGGTCAGCGCGGCGACCTCGGCGCGGTCGATGATGCTGGTCGGAATCTTTTCCGCGATGAGGGCGATGCGCTTCTGGATCTTGGCGCGAACCTCGGCGTCGGTGTCGGTGGTCCGGATGTCCTCGGGGCTCCAGAAGCGATACCACTCGACCTGCGTCTGAATTTCATACGGAAATTGGTTCGCGGCGGGGTTGTACTTTCCTGCGCTGGAGACCCGGACCCGGTCGGCGACCCCGGCCTTCTCGATCTCCTCGACGATCATCGTCACGTACTTGACCGACATCTCGTCGACAGCACACTCGAGATTCACACACGCTGGCGCCTCCGGCCGGCCGCAGGCCAAATACTCGGCGTCGAGCTCCTCGAAGGCGCTGACCTCGGGCTCGCCGCCGGTGCTGCTGCCTGCGGAGCCGCCGCTGCCGCCAGTGCTCCCCGTTTCGTCGCCGATCGGGTCTGGACCACAACCGAGGGCGAGGCACAGCGTCATCCACTTCACACATCGGCGAGACATCGCAGACCTCCAGGGGAGCTGCCATTTTATCCCACGGGGCGAAGCCCGTCGAGCGCCGCGATCAGCCTTCCGGGAGCGCTCGGATGTCCTCGGGAGAGGACGACTTCGTGACCGCCCACACCTCGCACGCGAGCCCGGCCCGCGCCACCGTAGCGATCGCTGTCGTCGTCGTCGACGAAGACAGCGCCGGCTCCCCTGCCGGACGGCAAGGGGATCGGGCCCGCTCTTTTCCCCGGGCTCAAGGCGTCGGGGCGTCCATCGCTTCGCCGATTGGCATCGTGTACTTCATGCTCATGCCGACCTCGGAGAGCCGGAGTTCCATCAGTTCGAAGAGGCTATCGACATCGCCCCTGCTCCACTCGTCGACGAGCTCCGAGAGGAAGGCCTCGACGTCTCCGCTGTCGAGTCGAGTCTCGATCGTCGTAATCTGCGTATCGGAGAGCGCCCTGAGCATGTCTTCACGGAGCCTATCGGTGTCGCCGCGCTCGCGGGCTTCGCCGGCCGAGACGCGGATCTGCTTCACAGCGTCCATCTTCAGCTGAATCGCATTCGCGTCGTTGATGCCGAGCTTGCCATCCCCGTCGCGGTCTGACCCCCCTGGGGATTCACAGCCACCGAGGAGCATGGGGGCGAGGAGAAGCAGGACGCCGAGGGACAGGGCTGTGCGGAGCATTGCTCGGGATGGTATCCTGACTCGCCACGGCGTGGAAGACCGGTACATGTAAAGGCGGGTCGAGTACAAGCGACTTCGCCGGGTCGTCACCACACCGACGACTCCACCCGCCAACCTGCAGCCACGGCAGGGGCCTGGGCCGACGATGGCGCCGGTGGTGGCCATCGCTCGCACCACTTCGCCGCCTCGCGCGCCCCCGAGATGCTCACCCGCGCGGTGGGCGTGGCCGCGCGCCGCGGGGGACCCACGGAGGTCGAGCTGACACTCACACCGGCCGCGATCGGCATCGTCAACACCGCCACCCCCTCCTCCACCTCGAACTACCCAAGCCTGCCGTGCTCCCGCTTAAACCCCGCCTCGACCGCGACCCGAGATCACGCGAATAAATCGACCCGACACATGCGAAACCGCGAGGGCATCCAGAGCAGCAATTTCTGCGCGAATCACCCCCGCTCCCGGCTTGCCCCCGCAGCCAGCCACATGAAAGAATGGCCCCACCATGCCGCAGGAACCGACCCTGATCGAGAAGTTGCAGGACGCGCTGGCGCGCCTCCATCGCCTGGAGATCGTGACCGTGGTCGGTCCCGTCGTCTGCGACAGCAAGCGAGCGGGCGCCGAGCGCTTCTCGCTGCCGGACGGCCCGGGCGCCAAGGTGATGCGCACCACCATCGATCTGCTGCAGGGCGACATCACCACGCTCATCGACCCCGCCTTCGCCACCGGCGAGCTGCAGGCGCTGCGCGAGTACCACGGCGCCCGCGAGCGCCAGGGCGCGCAGATCATCCGCGACAATGTGCAGGCGCTGCTCGAGCTCGTGACCCTGCACAGCCGCCTCGGCAGCGACCACGGCGGGGGGCCGCGCTGATGCCCGCACCCCGGCGAAGCTCGGTCGCCCAGCTCCGCGAGCGCCTCGACCAGCTCGCCGGTGATATCTTCGCGCTCGAGATCAACACCGTCATCAAGCCCAACATGACGGTCACGCCCTGGCCGGGCATCGGGGGAGGGATCCTCGATATCGCCTCGGAGTACTCGGAGCAACTCAGCGTCTTGCTCAAGCTGATCGAGGCGCGCGCGCCAGGCGTGGCCGGGCTCGCCGAGCTCCACACCCAGCGCTCCGACCCGGCGAATCTCAGCCCGTTCATGCTGCTGCGCTTCGACACCCTGCGTGAGCGCGCCAGCCGGCTGTGCGCGGCGCTGCAGGACGCCGTCGGGGTCGCAAGACAACACAATGGCCCCACCGGCGAGCTCGAGCGCGGCGTGTGGATGGCCGCCCGCATCCGCGAGAACTCGGACCAGATCAAGGGGATCGTGGCGCGCGCCGGCGGAGCGGAGCTCACCCTCACCCGCGACGACCCCGCGAGCGCGGCGCTCGAGCTGCCCACGCGCGATATGGCCAGATTGCGCAAGATCTGGGAGATCGGGGTCGAGGAGGTCGTGGCCCAGACGGTCATCCACCTCGACGGCGACGTCGTCCTGCGCATCCAACCGGACTACGCGCTCCCCGAAAAGCGCGAAGTCATGCAATTGCACAACACCGCCGTGCAGACCGCGGTCGGCTTCTGGCAGACCCTGATCGGGGTCATCGGCGCCGGACTTCGCTTCATCACCGGCACCTGATGGCGAGCGCTGCCCCGAGGACGCACGGCCTGCGGCTGCTCGCCCAGCTGCGCCGCGACGGCGCGGTATCGGTGATCACCTGGGACGCCGACCGACCGGCCGTGCTCACGCGCCTGCTCCCCGGTGGCAGCATCCTTCACAAGCTGCGGCCCGAGGTGGTCGGCACGCCCCTGTGGCACGAGCATATCCAGGCGGTTACGCAGCAGGTGGCCGCGCTGAGGTCCGTGCTCGCGCCCCTCGAGCGCCTGCTCCTCGCCCACGCCACCCTGGGCCGCCTCGGCGTCCGCCTGGCCCTCGCCCTCGGCTCGCTCGGCGCGCTGCTCGGCGCGCTGCAGAGCCTATTGTGGGCGCTGCTCGCCATGATCGTCGGCGCAGCACTCCCCACGCTTCTTCGCGTCGGGCTGCACCGCCTGGGCACCAGCATCGCCCGCCGCCTCCTGGCCTGACGCGACGACGAGCGAGCAGACACTGCGCAGCCCTCGACCTCGAGTCCACGCGGATGAGCCAGCGCCGAACAATCTGCGCGCGGCCTGGTCGCAGGCCCGCGGTATAGCAGGGCGACATGCCCATCGAATTGCACTCCAAAGTCTTGCGCGGGGTCAGCGAGCTCGTGCGCGTCGCCGCCGGCGAGTCGGTCCTCGCCCGCGGCGCCCGCGGTGAGGGTGTACGCGCATTCCAGCGCGGCCTCGTCGATCTCGGCTACGCCCTGCAGGGCGGCGCCGACGGCGTCTTCGGTCGCTCGAGCGAGGCGGCGCTCCGCAGCTTTCGCGAGCTCCACCTGCGCTTCGCCGCCGCGGTCCTCGACGCGCCGACCCTCGCGCTGCTCGACGCCTCGCTGGTCCGCGCGGAGGCGGTCGCCAGCTACTCGCTGGTGAATGCCCGCTTCGCCGGAGACCCGCAGCTGACCCGCCTGCTGCAGGGCCGCGCGCCGCTGCCTCGCCGCGGCGAGGCGGTCACCCGGATCCAGAAGGCGCTGCTCGACCTCCTGTTCTCGCTGCCGCGCTGGGGCGCCGACGGCTCGCTCGGCGACGAGAGCCGCGAGGCCCTGCGCCAGTTCCAATCGTGGCAGCGGATCCGCCCCGGCGGCGAGACCACGCCGCTCACCTTGATGGCCCTCGACCAGCTCGCGCCCGCGCCGAATCAACGCGTCGCCCGCAGCCCCGAATATGACAAGCTGATCCGCGACGGCTGGCTCACGGTCACCGTGGCGATCGGCTACGACGAGGATAACAACGACCTGCGGGAGCTCGCCGAGTTCCAGACCGGCCTGCGCAGCGAGGGCTTCACCCAGACCGGCGCCACCGCCAACGACGCCGTGCACACCTATACGCGGTCGCTGATGATCGCCGGTCAAAGCGGCGGCATGCGGGTGCGCCTGGTCTCGCGGCACACCGCCGACCCCGAGGAGCGCTACGCCGACGGGCTGGTCCAGGACTCGGTATGTATCTACTCGGGACACGCCCGCTACGGCACCGGCCCCGACTTCGATCCGATCGAGTCGACCGCGGAGAACTTCGTGATCGGCGTCGGCGCGCCCCAGCACCTCAGCGGTGAGCTCGAGCCCGGCTACGACCCGCACATGAACCAGATCCTCGCCGGGGTGCCAAACGACCTGCTCGCCCGCCGCTTCGACGCCGAGCGCTACCAGCTGTGGGCCTTCGTCGGCTGCACGACCCGGCATTACCTCGACGAGCTGCGCAAGCTGGTCGCCGGCAAGCGCAGCGACAACCTCGACCTCATCGTCTCGACGCGCCCGCTCTACTGGTCCGACAGCTCGTTCTACCCGCTGGAGATCGTCCGCGGCCTCCTCCGCGGTCGGACCGTCAACGCGATCACCGTGGCCATGTGCGCCCAGGCGGTGGCGACCGAAACGAGCCTCGACGTCAACAAGCCCGGCGACGCCTTCTTCGCCGACGGCTTCGGCGACAACGCCCCGGGCTGGCGAGGCTAGCGCGAGAACACCAGGCTGTGCCCCTCGCCGGGCACCTGGCGCTTGCTGTAAGCGACGCCGTCGACCTTGAGGCCGGCCGCGTCGAGCACTGTGATGATATCGCCGGCCATCGCCAACGCGACCGGCGCGGCGACCGGGACCGCCACCGCCGCACCCGGGGCGAGCGTGCCGGCGAGCGGACTGCGGGCCTTACGATAGTCGGCCAGGCTCCAGCCCGCCAGATCGACCGCCTCGGCCCCGGTGTTGAGCAAGGTGACGGTCTGGGGCTGGCCCTTGTGCGCGCGCAGCTGGGCGGCGACGATGCGCACGAGCCCGTCGCGGCCGGCCGGCGCGGGGATCGTGTGTCCGGTAGTATCGTCGGTGTGCAGCGCCTGCGACTGGAAGGCCAGGAACACCGCGATCCAGCGCACCGATCGATCGTCCTGCGGGAAGCTAAACAGCAGCCCGCCGTCCTGCCACGGCCCGTCGTCGCCGGCGAACTTCGCGTCGTTGCCCTGATTCATGTGAATGTTGTGGATCCCCGCCCCGGGGAAAAATCCCATGTACTTGTCCTTCTGGGGCTCCGCCGACCACGGCTCGCCGAACGCGTACAGGTTCGCGGCGCCGTCGCCCATCACCCGCTGGACCAGCGCGTCGAGCTGATCGTAGAGGTCGTTGGCGGGCCCGACCTCGGCGTAGGGCAATACCTTGAGCCGCTGGCCGCCGAGCAGGTTGCCGCGCAGATAGTCGAGCGCCATCCCCCCGGGCCGCGCCTCGAGCTCGGTGAAGCCCAGCGGCAGGCGCTGCAGCGGCTCCGTGAGCGGGTGCTGGAAATTGTCGACGACCGCGAACATCAACTCGGAGGGCGCCAGCGCCGAACGCACGTTGACCGCGGCGCGATAATCCGCCACCTGGTCGATGATGCGAAGCTGATGATGCGGCGCGCTCCCCTGCCCGGCGAGCTGCTGCGTGATGCGTCCCTTCAAAACCCCATATCGTGAGAGCGGCATGTCGCCCTACATACTGCGACGGCCCCCGATGCTGACGCGCAGTTCTTGCGGCGGCGTCAGGTCCCGCCCGCGAGCTGCTGCAGCTCGCGGAAGCCTGGCAACCCGCGCAGGTCAGGGACCACCACGATCTCGATCCGGCGATTGCGACCGCGATTGCTATCATCGTCATTCGCGGCCGTCGGGCGATACTCCGAGAAGCTGGCCGCGCTGAGCCGCTGCGGGGCCATCCCGCCCTCGAGAAGCGCGCACTTGGTGACCAGCCGAGCGCGGCCACGAGGATGCAAAGGCGGGCGAGATGCCCGTGTGCGTGAGGCCGGTCAGCTACATGCCGCGCCAGACACACGAGTGCGACGCGGCGGTGCTGGTGCGTCGGCACCTCGCGGAGTTCCTCGATCGCTGCGAGGAGCGGGTCGGGCCGCTGCCGGAGTTCGTGAAGGGCGAGCTCGAAGGCTTCGCGGGCTGCGGGGACTTGGAGCTCGGGGCCGCATCGGGCGACTTTACAGGGTCGGTACAGCCGTGCAAAGCGGTTCCTCCGCGGGCGGTGTCGCCCTCGCGCGAGCGCCCACGGGCGGGCGGCCGGTCCGTCACGGCGCCGCGTCGAAGCGAGCTCCGGCCGGCCCGGCGTGTCAGCCCCGGTGCTCTGGCAGCGGGTTGGCCGGACGTCATGCCCAAGCTGCGCGAGCCCTGATCCGCACCACGGCAACAGCCTGGGCCGCGTCACGGTGACCCTCGGCGGTGTCACGCGCAGCCTCGATCTCGCGGACGCGTGCTTCATCTTCGAGCGAATGCGCGGCATCGCGGGATTCGCCGAGATCACCATTGCTGTCGCGGGTGTACGGCGGCATGAACCCACGGGGTCAGCACTTCCTCGACTGGTCTCGCCGTTGCCCGAGCGCTGGCCCTTGATGGTCCGCCCGTCTTTGCGATGAATGAGAGGTCATGCCAATCATCACCATTATCGTCAATTCCGGCTCGGGAAGATGGTGATGGCAATGCGGGGGGAGGCGAGCGGGCCCCTGCGCCAGGGGTGGGACGCGCGCGCCGGAAGTGCGGCGCATCCGAGTCGAGGGCGCTTTCGTTGCGCTACGCGCCGCCGCGATCGCGTGCGAAGGTCACGATGGAGGTGTGAGATGGCGTTCGGAGAACCAGTGCCAGGGGCGGAGATCTTCATCGAGCAGGAGCCGCTCGACGATCCAGTGGCGAGTGGCAAGACCGACTCGCAGGGCGGTTACACGACGGAGCTTAAGGCGGGCGTGTACTCGGTGAAAGTGATGCTCTCGGCGGAACACACGCGGGGGCTCGTGGCCTTCGGGCTGCATGCGCAGATCAAGGGGCAGAGCGGCGCGATCGGGGAGAAGGTCTACCCGGTGGCCTTCACTCCGGGGAAGAGCGGCCCCTATATCGAGCCGCTCTCCCTGCCGAAGGGGGGATCGCTGAGCCTCCGGTTGCGGAGCCTGGGGGCTCGTCCGCCCCTGGCGGGGGCCTTCGAGGCCGGCGCGGAGAAGCGAGAGCTGCTCAGGCAGCCCTGCGAGCCGCTCGTCAACCAGCTCATCGTCAGCCTCACGGAGATCCTCGGCGTGCCGCCGCGGGCGCGGGTTGAGGCCGAGCCGGCGATGTGGCCGGCGGTGCTCTTCCTCGACGAGCGGATCCACTTCGATGTCCAGGTCTCGGGGGGGCTGCTGACGCTCTCGGTGGCGGTGGTGGGGGCGCAGATCCAGGGGAAGCCGGCGATCAAGGTCGGGGACGCGAGCGCGACGACGATCGCCGAGGTCAAGCTGCTGGTCGCGGAGCTCGCCAAGGGGATCAGCGCGGCGCTCGAGAACCTGCAAACGCCGCCGATGGGCGTGAAGGTCGCGCTCGCGGCGCCCGGGTCCAAGAGCGGCTTCGCGGTCGGCGGCTTCAGCACCACCTAGTCCCTCGATCCTCAAGTCCTTCGGGGGTGATATCGCGGCGGACGGGCGTGGGCGGCGCGGACATCGTCGCACGGTCCGGTGCAGGTCCGGCTGGAGCACGCGCGCAACCTGGCGCAGCCGGATGTCCGCCAGTGGCCTTGCCCTCGAACACGGCGCACACGTCTCATCGCATCCAAACACCCGGGTCCGAAGCGAACATGTCCTGCTCGCATCGCTCCGGTTGGACCCCCAAAGGACTGGAGGATCGAGCTACTAGGCTCGTGCTTCAGGCCCGCGACGAAGCCCGGGGCGCGGCGTGTGTCGGGCCGGCCGATCGGCGAGGCCCGGACCGTCTTCGCTGACCCCGGGCGCCCGCCCGCATATGCTATGAATGCGAATATATGCCAAGAATCCTCCTCCTCGGCAACTCGGGCTCGGGAAAATCCACCCTGGCGCGCGCGCTCGCGGCGACGGGCCAGGTGCCGCACCTCGACCTCGACACGCTGGCGTGGGAGCCCACGAGTCCGCCGACCCGCAGGCCCCTGCAGGCCAGCATCGCGGCGATCACGGCGTTCGTGGCGGCTCACGACACATGGGTGGTGGAGGGCTGCTACGCGGACCTGCTGGCCGCCGCCGCCGGGCGGTGCACCCGCCTCGTGTTCTTGAACCCCGGCGTCGAGGCCTGCAGCGCCAACTGCCGCGCCCGGCCCTGGGAGCCCCACAAGTATCCGAGTCCGGAGGCGCAGGACCGAAACCTCGACATGCTGCTCGCGTGGGTCCGCGATTATGAGACCCGCGGCGACGAGTTCTCGCTGCAGGCCCACCGGCGGCTGTTCGACGGCTTCGCGGGCGAAAAGCTCGAAGCTACGTCCCGGCCGGACATCGACGAGCTCACGCGGTGGCTCCTGCGCTGACGATCCCGGGCCGTGACGGGCGTCTTGGCAGGGTGAGGCGCGATCTCAGCTCGTGCTGGCGAACTGGTCGTCGCCCGTGCTCGACACCAGCGACGGGCGGCCCACGATCAGCGGATCGACCGCACCCACCATGGCGATATCGCGTGTGGTGTAAGGCATGCGGTGCAGGAGGTAGCGCATGGCGTTCAGGCGCGCGCGCTTCTTACAGTCGCTCTTGATCACGGTCCACGGCGCGTCGGAGGTGTCGCAGTGCAGGAACATGGCTTCCTTGGCGCGGGTGTATTCTTCCCACTTGTCGAGCGAGGCCATGTCGATCGGGCTGAGCTTCCATTGCTTCAACGGGTGCAGCTTGCGCTCCTTGAAGCGGCGACGTTGCTCGTCCCGGCTCACCGAGAACCAAAACTTGAACAGGTGCACGCCCGAGCGCACCAGCTGCCGCTCGAACTCCGGCGTCTGGCGGAGAAACTCGTTGTACTCCTTTTCGGTGCAGAACCCCATCACCCGCTCGACCCCTGAGCGGTTGTACCAGCTGCGGTCAAACATCACGATCTCGCCGCGCGTGGGCAGGTGCTGGATGTAGCGCTGGAAGTACCACTGGCCGCGCTCGGTCTCGCTGGGCTTC
>Ga0073899_10005625_pt1 | contig 10850 bp, 9 predicted proteins | sample KloWWTmetaKNB5Ph_FD_88975 | JGI IMG/M metagenome (GOLD analysis project Ga0073899, IMG submission 88975) | Active sludge microbial communities from Klosterneuburg, Austria, studying microevolution and ecology of nitrifiers - Klosterneuburg... | ecosystem: Engineered > WWTP > Aerobic digester >...
CGCTGTCGGCCACCACGAGCGCACCGACGGAGCCGACCGGGACCTGCCCGTCGGTCACGGGCAACCAGCTCTCGCCGCCGTCGGTGGTCTTGAAGACGCCCCCGCTCGCCGCGCCCATGTAGTAGGTCTTCGGCTGCGACGGCACGCCCGTGACGGCAGTGACGCGTCCACCGCGCGACGGGCCGACGAGGCGATAGCGCAGGCCGTCGAGGAGCGTGGGGTCCACACCGGCGGCAGGACCTGCCTGGGCGTGGAGCGAAAGCGGAACGAGGGCGAGGAGGAGCGCGCCTCGGGCAACGCGATGCGACATGGGAAGGCCTCGGAGAGGTGGAGCGACGTGGGAACCCTCAAAACTACCGCCTCGCGGACGAATTGCGACGCCCGGTACCGCGCCGTAGCTTCACCGGTACCCCACACATCTCGGAGGAGTCGATGCGCCGTCTCTGCGGTTGCTCTGTCCTCGTGCTGGTCCTGGCCTGCGCCCCGAAGACCCCGGAGGCGCCGCCGGCTCCGCCTCCCCCACCGCCGCCGACCTTCGCCGATTTCGCGGGCAGCTGGGACGCGGTCAATACGCTCGAGGGGACGGTCGACCCCGTGCTCTCCCGAATCAACAGCACCCCGGCAGGGGGTGGCTGGACGATGACGCTGGAGAGTCGCGAGCCCGTCTCGATGCAGGCCTCGATCCGCGGTGACTCGTTGATCCTGTTGTCCGAGCCCTACTCCAGCGTGCTCCGCAAGAACGTCGTGGTGCAGGTGCGCACCGCCGCCGTGCTCAAGGATGGCGTGATGGAGGGCCGGTTGGTGGCCACCTACAACGCGCCCGGTGGCCAGGAGCTGGTCACCGGGACGTTGCGCGCCACGCGGGTGCCGACGCCGCCGTGAGGCGCGGCTAGCGGACGATCAGTGCCTGTCGCCACACCGGGGGCAGGCGCCCGAAGTTTGCCGCGATCTCATAGCGTCCCGGCCCCGGGGGCGTGAACTCGAAGTCGTAGATCTCGCCGACGGCCACGAAGACCTCCGCCGACCGTGCACCACGCACGGCCGGCGGGAGGTCCGCGCCATCCTTCGCGAGCGGTGTCCACGCCGCCAACGTGGTGTCGCGCCGGATGGTCCAGCGCACCGAATTTGCCGGCCCGATGTTGATCAGCCGGAAGCGGTGACTCACCCCGGCCGTGGTGGTGATCGGCGTGCGGGCCAGCGAGTCCCCATTGATCAGCAGCGACAGGAGACCGGCGCTGTCCACGCCCACGCCGTTCCAATGGGTCAGCAGAACGTGGTCGCGCGTCGGGTCGAAACGCTGCCCGGACTCGAGCACCACGATCGCCCCGACCGCGCCGCCCGTCACCTGCTCGATGTCGTTCATGTGGGTGTGATACATGAAGGTCCCGGCGCGCGGTGTGAGGAGGCGCGCGCGGAAGGTCCCGCCCGGCAGCACCGGCGGGGCCACGGCCGCCCCGGCACCGCTCCAGCCCACCACACCGTCGTTCCAGCTCTCAAGTTCGATGCCGTGCCAGTGGATGCCGCCCGCCTGCTGCGAACGATTGTGCACGGTGATGTCCACCGGTTCGCCGCGCGTCAGGATGAGCGGCGTGCCCACGAGTGGCACCGAGTCCGTCGCCGGCGGCTGCATGCCCCGCTGGAGGATGTAGCTGAAGGTGGCGCCCATGCGGGCGCGGGGGCCGCCCTGGTTGATCCAGAGATCGAGCGGACGCGGCGTGGCATGGGCCACCGCGGGTCCGCGCGGGGCGACGGTGATGCCGAGGACCAGCCCCGCCATGTGTTCCCTGGGATCGGTGGAGTGGGTCTGGTGCTCTGTGGGGGCACCGTCGCTGAGCCGAGCCTCCGGCACCACGTGAAAGGTCAGGTGACAATGGAAGAGCCAGTTGCCCGGCCGATCCGGCGACCAGACCAGCGTCCGCGTGGTGAACTTCGCCATGTTGTCGGTGACGGCGAGGAACTGCGCTGCCGGCTCCACGCGCGTGCTGGCGAGGCCGCTGCCAATCTCTTCGGCCTTGAAGTAGAAGCCGTGCAAGTGCATCGGGTGGCTGCGGGCCGTGCCGTTGAGCACGCGCCAGCGAATGGAATCGCCCTGCGTGCTGGTGATGGTCTCCGTGTACGGCCACGACTTCCCGTTGATCGCCAGCGCCTCCTTGACGCGGATGCTGTCGATCGGCTGGAAGGTGATGTTCATCACGAATATCCGGTCGGGCGGTGACCCACCCACGGGATCGACCACGAAGGCCCCACCCACCGTCTCATGCTCGGCCTCGCGGCTGTCGGGGTCGTTGCCGATGACGGCGCGATAGAGATACGTCCCCGGCGCACCGGCCACGAACGTCGTGGTCACCGCCTGACCCGGCGTGACGTGGAGCGTGTCGGCAACCGGCACGGGATGCGTGCCGAGTCCGATCAGGTGCGCGGTCGAGTCGGGGAGATCATTGCGCACCGTCGCGTGGATCACGGTCCCGGCGCGGACGCGGATGAGCGGCGCCGGGATGTTCGGTGCCTTCCCCGCCTCGCTGAACGCCGCGACGGTCACGTGCGGACCATCCTCCGCCTCGGGATACCACTCGGCTCGCTGCAGCACCAGGTCGACGTGCAGCGTGTCGCGCTCCAGCCGGCCTGCCGGGATGCGATTGTCGTTGGCCACCACCCGCGGGGCGGGTGATTCGACGTCGCCGCCCATGACCGCCAGGACACCACCAAGCACGAGTGCACCCATGACCAGCTTCACGTGGCCTCCGCCTCGTCGCGCGGGACGGCGCGACCGACGATGATGGTGATGTTGTCCGACCCGCCCCCGTCCAATGCGTCCTGCAGCAGCGCCTCGCAGGCCTGCCGGGACGACGTCATCGTCCGCAGGCGCTCGGCGATGCGCGCGTCATCCACGTGCTTGGTCAGGCCATCGGTACAGATGAGGTGGATGTTTTCCCAGTCCGAGGCGATGCGCGTCACCACGGGTGCCGTTTGCTGGCCACCGATGGCGCTCGACAGGATGTTGGCCCAGCGCGAGGCGAAGGCCACCGAGCGCGTCATCACGCCCTGATCCACCAGCTCCTGCGCCATCGTCTGGTCGCGGGTGACCTGGGTCAGTGCGCCGTGCCGGTACTGGTAGTAGCGCGAGTCGCCGACCTGGACGAGGAAGGTCCACGGCCACACGCCGAGCCAGAGGGTGAGGGTGGTGGCCATGCCGCGGAGCTCGCTGCTCGTCGCGGCATGCGCGACCACTTCCTCGTGGCTGTGCATCACCGCATCCTGCAGCAGGTCCACGAAGTCGTCGGCGTGCGCGTCGGCCTGGTAATAGCACTGCATGCTCTTGGAGACGTAGCGGGTCACCGCCTCGAGCGTCAGGCGACTGGCTTCTTCTCCCGCCGAGCGTCCGCCGACACCATCGGCCACCATCGCGAGAAAGGCGAGCCGCTCATCGGTGCCCGGGAAGATGTGCGAGGCGGGGAGGGAGGTCGCCTTCACTTCCAGGTGCTTGTGGAGCGAGCCCAGCAGGAAATGATCCTCGTTGACCGGGCGCACCAGGCCGGCATGCGTGAGGCCCCACACGTCGAGTTCCTCGTCGCGTGGTTTGCGCTGCGGTGCTGGCGCGTCGGCCATGCGGGGCGTCCGTCTCTGCAGGGAATCGAATCGGGAAGGATGCCGTCAATATGCCGCTCGGCCCGACTTCCCGATAGGGCGCCTGGCGCTCAGCGGCCCGGGGGCTCGGGTTCGGCGACGAAGAGGGCAGGGTGGCGTGCCATCTCGGGGCGGTAGAGTCGGCGCAGTCTGGCCATGTCGGCCGCGACGTCGTCGGTCGGCACCACGAGGTCGAGGATGGTGATGGTTCGCCGCGAGAAGTCGAAGCTCACCGGAAGGATCGGCACCCGGGCGCCGACGGCGATGCGGTGGAAGCCGGTCTTCCATTGGGCCACGCGACGGCGTGTCCCCTCCGGTGACACCGCGAGCACCCACTGGGGCCGCTCCTGAAAGCGCTCGATCGCCGCGCCCACCGTCCCGTGCGCCACGCGGCGGTCCACGGGCTCGCCGCCGAGCCAGCGCAGCAGCCCCCGGACCGGAAAGCGAAAGAGCGTGTGTTTGCCGAGCCAGGTGGCGCGCAAGCCGAGCGTGAACATCGTCAGCACGCCGATGGGGAAGTCCCAGTTCGAGGTGTGAGGCGCCACGATCAACACGAACTTCGGCGCGTCGGGGAGCATCCCCTCGATGCGCCAGCCGAACATGCCAAGGAGTCGCCCGGCGATGGCGCGACTCCTCGGCGTTCCACGTCGCGGGCAGCCGAGGGGTGCCTCGCCTTCCCGCGCCGGGGTTGATCGTTGATCGATGATCGATGATCGATCACCTCTGGCCGTCATCAGCTGACGACGATCGTCTGGATCATTCCCTTCATGACATGCGGCGCACCGTCGGCCGGATCCGGCACGAAGCAGACCAGCAGGTACGTGCCCGGCGTGAGCGTCACGGTCCAGTAGTTGGATTGCCCCGGTGAGATGGCACCATTGCCGCCCATCGGCTTGCCCGGAGGAGGGCCCTTCGCACCCGGGGCGAGGTCGGAAACGGCGGCCGACGAATCACCGGCGAGCACGCTCCCTGCGCCACCGCGCCACGAGAGCCACGCGGGCTCGGCGTTGGGATCCTTGGCGAGCGCCTCCATCACGTCGGCTGCGGTCTTGCCGTCATCGAGCCGGCCGAGGATCAGGTGGTGCTCCTGGGCCCCGGTGTTCACCATCCGGATCTCGGTCATGCCCGGCGCAATCGTGTCGGGGCCGCTGAAGGCAAAGTCCGTGGCGGTGAAGGTGGCGACCAGGGGTGCGGGTGGCGCCGTCGGCTCGGGTGGGGCGTCGGCTGTCTTGGCGCACGCGGCCATGACGAACAGCACAGGCAGGAAGCGACGCGACATGGCGAGTCTCCTTGGGGCGGGGGTTGTGATGGGTGTGCAGGAATGATGGTTGGCGGAGGCCGATCCCGGAAGAGGGGTGGTTACTCCCGGCGAAGCGGCTGTCGTCGGCCATAGGTCAGGCTGCGCCACACCCACTCCATCGGGCCGAAGCGATAGCGCGCCAGCCACCATTGGCTGAACAGCGTCTGCACGATGAGGATCAGCAGCGCGAGCAGCGGGAACCAGGTGGCCCCGAGGCGCATGCCGAGGCCGAAGCCGATGCCATAGAAGAGGGTGATCCCGATCAGCGTCTGCATCAGGTAGTTCGTCAGCGCCATGCGCCCCGTCGGGGCGAGGAACGCGAGCCGACCCTGCCACCCCGGGATGCGCCACAACAGCACGAACGCCGCGGCATAGGCGAGCGCAAGCGGAACGACCCCGAGCGCATAGAGCGCGCTGTCGAGCAGCACGCGCCAACCGCCCATCGTGGTCTCGCGCGGCAGGCCGGCCACCCAGGCTTGCCCGAGCGACATCGGTAGGCCGATGACCAGGCCCAGCGCGAGCACTCGGCGGAGCAGGGGGGCGAAGTGGTCGAGCCGTTCCCACGCCCGGTGACGTCCGATCAGCAGGCCGAGCAGGAACATCGCCAGCACCTTGAATGGGCGTCCTGAGTCGAGGAGGTCGCCGTACCGGAAGAAGATGCCGACGACGTTCCCCTTCATCACCGTGAGCAGGTCGCCACGGATGAAGATGTCCGTGATGAGCGTGGGGGACGTAAGATCGAAGCCGAAGCCCCTCGCGACGAATTCCGCCGGAAGGAAGAACGGGAGGCCGAGCGTGGCGAATGGGGTGATCACCTTGGGCAGGGCGAACAGGACCGGCATCAGCAGCAGCACCACGGTCCAGCGCAGCAGGCGACGATCCTCCGTGCCGCGGAGCCGGAGCAGGATGAATCCCAAGAGCGCGTAGAAGAGCAGGATGTCGCCGATCCAGAACAGCGCCAGGTGAACGAAGCCGATCGCCATCAGGATGCGGAGTCGGCGGCGGTAGAGCTGGAGCGCCGTGGGCTCGTCGCTGCGCCGGGTCAGCTGCAGGGCGAAGCCGAGGCCGAAGAGGAGCGAAAAGATCGAGTAGAACTTGCCATCGACAAAGGCGTGCGTGAGGAAGTAGGCCAGGTTGTCGGTGGGGAGCTGGAGTGCCGAGGTGACCGGGGCGTGCTCGGTCGGCGTCCACCACGCGAAGCCGGTGAGGATGTTGCCGAGACAGACCCCGAAGAGGGCGAAGCCACGGAGGGCATCGATCAGGGTCGCTCGCGATTCAGGCTCCGCCGGCGCGCCGAGCGCGCCAGCCGCTTCGGGGATCGTGTCCAGCACCTGCGGGAGCGGGGAGGCCATGGTGACTCGCAGGATCAGGGGGTGGGGGACCGCGTGTCGATCGGTCGGGATCGAATATGCCGGGGATGGGGCAACCCGGTAAGGGTTGTGGCCGTCGGGCGTATATTTGACTCGCCATGTTTCCCTACCGCGACGACAACCCCTCGATCCTCACCCCCGTCGTCACGGTGGCGCTGATCGCCGCGAATCTGGCCGTCTGGGTCGTGGTCCAGGGGCTGGGGGCACCGGAGCGTCTGGCGGCGTCGGTCTGTGAACTCGGCCTGGTCCCCGGCGACCTGATGGGGCGCCTCCCGGTTGGCTACGCCTTCCCCGTCTCCGACGCGATGGCGTGCGTGGTCGAACCGGGGCGGCCGTGGCGAACGCTGGTGACCTCGATGTTCCTGCACGGGGGCTGGCTTCACCTGCTGGGGAACTGCTGGTTCCTCTGGGTGTTCGGCAACAATATCGAGGACGCGATGGGGCATCGCCGCTTCGTCGTCTTCTACCTGCTCTCCGGGGTGGCCGCCGCCTTGGCGCAGGTCGCCGTCGGCCCGGGGAGTGCGGTCCCGATGGTCGGCGCGAGCGGCGCCATCTCCGGAGTGATGGGAGCGTATATCGTGCTCTATCCCCGCGTGCGTGTGCACACGCTGGTGCCGCTGATCATCTTCTTCTTTCGGGTGACGGTGCCGGCCTGGGTGATGCTCGGGCTCTGGTTCCTGATGCAAGTGGTGAACGCACAGTTCGACCAGGTGGGCGGCGTCGCGGTCTGGGCGCACATCGGCGGCTTCGTGGCCGGTGCCCTGCTGATCACGCTCTTCCGCGATCCGGCGCTCTGGGCACGCCGGGAACAGCTGCTGGCCGCCAGGGCCTGGGGAGAATCGAGTCGATGACGAGCACAGACGTTCGCACCCGCAGCGGGCGCGCGGCCCCCGAGTATGTGGCCCGCGCCGAGACGCCACCGGACTCGCCGGTCGAGCGGAATCCCGGCATGCCGCTCGACCTCGGCTGGGTTCGCGAGATTCGCGTCAATCGCAGCGCCGTCGAGCGGCGCGCCGCGACCATCCCGACGCGCCGCTCGGTCAAGAGCAGCTGGCAGGCGGGGTGGTTGCTCCGTGCGGTCACGCTGATGGACCTCACCACGCTGCAAGGCGATGACACCGACGGTCGCGTCCGCCGGCTCTGCGCCAAGGCGCGCCAGCCGGTGCGTCACGACCTGCTTGAGGCGCTCGGCATGGCCGACACGCCACTGCACGTCGCCGCCGTCTGTGTGTATCACACCTTCGTCCGGACCGCGGTCGAGGCGCTGGCGGGAAGCGGCATTCCCGTGGCGGCGGTCTCGACCGGCTTTCCCGCCGGGCTCTCGCCGTTTCGCACCCGGCTCATGGAGATCGAGGCCTCGGTGGCCGATGGCGCCGAGGAGATCGACATCGTCATCACCCGAGCCCACGTGCTCACCGGCAACTGGCAGGCGCTTTACGACGAGGTACGCGCCTTCCGCGACGCCTGCGGCCATGCCCACCTCAAGGCGATCCTCGGCACCGGCGAGCTCGCCACGCTCCGCGACGTGGCCCGCGCCTCGGCCGTCGCGATGATGGCAGGGGCCGACTTCATCAAGACCAGCACCGGCAAGGAGCCGGTCAATGCGACGCTGCCCGTGGGCATCGTGATGGCGCGGCTCATTCGCGATTACCGCGAACGCACCGGGCACCTGGTCGGCTTCAAGCCGGCGGGCGGGATCCGCAAGGCCAAGGAGTCCCTCGACTGGCTCGCGATGATGAAGGAGGAGCTCGGCGACCGCTGGCTGCGCCCCGACCTCTTCCGCTTCGGCGCCAGCAGTCTCCTCACCGATATCGAGCGTCAGTTGGAGCACCACGTGACGGGACGGTACTCGGCGAACCATCGGCATCCGCTCGCCTGACGGAAGAACCGAGGACCGAGGACCGAGAAGCGAGAAGCGAGAAGCGTGGCGCAGGCAACCAGTGACCAGTGAGCCATTGTCATGACGACTGTACGTGATGCCTTCGAATCGATGGCGTGGAGTCCGGCCCCGGAATCAGCCACGCTGGCCACCGAGTGGCTCGAGCGGCATGGCCGCCGTTTCGGCCACTTCGTGGGAGGGCGCTGGACCGAGCCGACCGAGCTCTTTGCCGTGACCAACCCGGCCACCGGGGCGGAGCTCGCGCAGGTGAGCCAGGGCGACGACGCGCTGGTCCACGCCGCCGTCGCGGCCGCGCGCGCCGCACAGCCCGCGTGGCAGGCGCTGGGCGGACATGGGCGTGCGCGGTGGCTCTATGCCATTGCCCGGGGCGTGCAGCGTCACGCGCGGCTCTTCTCGGTGATCGAGTCGCTCGACAACGGCAAGCCGATCCGCGAGTCGCGCGACATCGACATTCCGCTGGTGGCCCGCCATTTCCTGCATCATGCGGGCTGGGCCCAACTGCTCGACCAGGAATTCCCGGGGATGGAACCGGTCGGCGTCGTGGGGCAGGTGATCCCCTGGAACTTCCCGCTGCTGATGTTGTCGTGGAAGATCGCGCCTGCTCTCGCCGCCGGGAACACGGTGGTGCTCAAGCCCGCCGAGTTCACGCCGCTCACCGCGCTCTGTTTCGCCGCCATGCTCGAGGAGCTCGGTCTCCCGCCGGGCGTGGTCAACATCATCACCGGCGACGGTCGCACCGGCGCAGCGCTGGTGAATCACCCCGACGTGCAGAAGGTGGCGTTCACCGGTTCCACCGAGGTGGGGCGCGCCATTCGGTCCGCCACGGCTGGCAGCGGGAAGAAGCTCTCGCTCGAGCTCGGCGGAAAGTCGCCCTTCGTGGTGTTCGACGATGCCGACCTCGACTCGGTGGTCGAGGGCGTGGTGGACGCGATCTGGTTCAACCAGGGGCAGGTCTGCTGCGCGGGCTCGCGCATCCTGGTGGCGGAGAGCGTGGCAGAGCGGCTCATTGCCAAGCTCCGGGCGCGCATGGAGCGGCTCCGCGTGGGCTCGCCGCTCGACAAGTCGGTGGACATCGGCGCCATCGTGGCGCCGGTGCAGCTCGAGCGCATCACGGCGATGGTGGCGCAGGGTGTTGCCGAAGGGTCCACGTGCTGGCAACCCTCGTGGAGCGTCCCCACGGAAGGGTGCTTCTATCCGCCGACGCTGTTCACCAACGTGCAGCCGGCAGCCACCATTGCCCAGGAGGAGATCTTCGGTCCCGTGGTGGTGCTGCTGACCTTCCGCACCCACGACGAAGCCGTGGAGATTGCCAACAACAGCCGCTACGGACTGGCGGCGTCGGTGTGGAGCGACAACCTCAACCTTGCGCTGGATGTTGCCCCGCGCCTCAAGGCGGGGACGGTGTGGGTCAACTGCACCAATCTGTTCGACGCGTCGAGCGGCTTCGGCGGCTACCGCGAGAGCGGTTACGGCCGGGAAGGCGGGCGCGAGGGGATGTACGAGTATCTGAAGCGAAGCCATGTGAACAGCGCGGTGCGAACCGCGAGCGGCGAACAGCGACCGGCGGAGGCTCCGGCCGTTGCTTCTGATGGGCTGCCACCGGTGGACCGCACGCCGAAGCTCTACATCGGCGGCAAGCAGGTGCGCCCTGATTCGGGCTACGCGCTGCCGATTGTCGGCGCCGATGGTCGTCGCCTGGGCGACGTAGGTCGCGGCAATCGCAAGGACATCCGCAACGCCGTCGAGGCCGCACACGCGGCGCAGCCCAAATGGGCCGGCGCCACGGCGCACACGCGCGCGCAGGTGCTCTACTTCCTCGGTGAAAACCTCGCCGCCCGGCAAGCGGAGTTTGCGGCGCGCCTCACGGCGTTGACCGGGGTGGATGGTGCGGCCGAGGCGGAAGCCGCGGTGCGCCGCTGCTTCACGTGGGCGGCCTGGGCCGACAAGTACGACGGCGCGGTGCATCACACGCCGCTCCGCAACGTGACGCTGGCGATGCCGGAGCCGATCGGCGTGATCGGCGTCCGCTGTCCCGACGAGGCGCCGTTGCTCGGCCTGCTCTCGACCATCCTGCCCGCGATCGCCATGGGCAACGCGGTGGTGGCAATCCCGTCGCTGCAGGGTGCGTTGCTGGCAACCGATCTCTATCAGGTGCTGGACACCAGCGACGTGCCGGGCGGCGTGGTGAACCTGGTGACGGGCACCCATGCAGAATTGCTCGCCCCGCTGGCGGGGCACGATGACGTGGATGCCTGCTGGTGCTTCGGCACGCAGCCGGAGGCGGCCGAGGTGGAGCGGTTGTCCACCGGCAACCTGAAGCGGACGTGGACGGAGTGGTTCGTGCGCGAGTGGGCGAGTGCGATCGACGGCGAGGGGACCGAGTTCTTGCGGCAGGCCACGCAGGTCAAGAACATCTGGGTGCCGTATGGGGCGTAGGGGGGGGAGTCGTTGGTTGTTGGTCGCTAGTCGTTAGGGGGTGAGGGGTGGTGTCATCCTGAGCGGAGCATCCCGCAGGGATGCGCAGTCGAAGGACCTCTCTCCGTGAGCGCTCGGAAAGAGGTCCTTCGACTGCGCCCGCTTCGCGGGCTCCGCTCAGGATGATAGGTGCTTACAATCCCGCCGCCAGCACCACCTCCAACCCCAGCGCCTTGGCCAG